>Ga0315900_10003850_pt1 | contig 21668 bp, 21 predicted proteins | sample LakEriMetagenome_FD_203521 | JGI IMG/M metagenome (GOLD analysis project Ga0315900, IMG submission 203521) | Freshwater fungal communities from buoy surface, Lake Erie, Ohio, United States - Buoy 12 MA114 | ecosystem: Environmental > Aquatic > Freshwater > Lake > Lake biofilm | place: USA: Lake... | reverse complement strand
GCGCGGCAGGCGGGGATGCTCGCGACCCACACGCGCTATCTGCACCGCGGCGTGCTCGATTACCTCGACCGTCTGACGGCGACCTTCGGGCATGGGATCGCGCAGGGCATCATGGTCTGCACGGGGTCGGAGGCCAACGACGTGGCCCTGCGGATGGCGCAGGCCGCGACGGGGCGGCGCGGCATCATCGCGACGGACGCTACCTATCACGGCAACACGACGGCGGTGCATGCCCTCTCGGCCCGGCGGACGCCGGTCGGGGGGCATCCGGCGCATCTGCGCTTCGTGCCCGCCCCCGATGGCCTTTCCCCCGCGGGCGGCTCGGTTGCGGCCGAGGCCGCGCGATTCGGCGCGGCGGTGGCGGCGGCGGCGGCCGACCTCGAGGCGGCGGGGCACGGGGTCGCGGCGCTGATCCTCTGCCCGGTCTTCGCCAACGAGGGGCTGCCGGCCGTGCCGCGCGGCTATCTCGACGCGGCGGTGGCGGCGGTGCGCGCGGCGGGGGGGCTTGTCATCGCCGATGAGGTGCAGCCGGGCTTTGGCCGCAGCGGCAGCCATTTCTGGGCCCACGACCGGCTGGGCTTCGCGCCCGATATCGTGACGCTCGGCAAGCCGATGGGCAACGGCTATCCGGTCGCGGCTGTGCTGGCGCGCCCCGAACCGATGGCCGCCTTTCGCGAGCGGACGGGGTATTTCAACACTTTCGGCGGCAATCCGGTGGCGGCGGCGGCGGCGGCGGCGGTGCTCGATGTCATCGAGGCCGAGGATCTGATGGCACACGCCGCCCGCGTCGGCGCCGCCACGGCCGAGCGTCTGGGCGCGCTGTCGCACCCCTGGCTCCGGCAGGTGCGGGCCGAGGGGCTCTTTTTCGCGCTCGAGTTCCGCGATGAGGGGGGGGCGCCCGCGGGCGATTTCGTGGCGCGCCTGGTCGAGGCGATGGTGGCGCGCGGGGTCCTTCTGAACCGCGTCGGCACGGGGGGGCAGATCCTCAAGATCCGCCCGCCCATGCCCTTTGCGACCGAGCATGCCGACCTTCTGGCCGCGACGCTGGCCGAGGCGCTGGCCGCGACGCCGCTGCACCCATGACGCCCGACGCCTCCGACATCGCGGACGCAGGCCGCGCCGCGCTGGCGTGGGGCGGCGCCGAGGGCGCGCCCCGGCTGATCCGCGCGCGCGAGAACCGGGTGTTCGAGGTGCACCTGCCCGCCGGACGGGCGGCGCTGCGCCTGCACCGGCCGGGCTATCAGACCGCCGCCGCGATCGCCTCGGAACTCAGCTGGGTCGCGGCGCTCGCGGCGCAGGGCCTGCCGGTGGCGGCCCCCCTGCCCACGACCGGGGGAGAGATGCTCGCGCTGCTCGGCGATGGCGCGCTGGCCTCGGCGGTGCGCTGGGTCGCGGGCGATCCGATCGGGCAGGGGGGCAGCGCGCTGGTGCCCGGGGGGCCGCGCGCGCTGGCGCTGCACCGCGAGCTTGGCGCCCTGATCGCGGCGCTGCACGCGGCCTCGGACCGCTTCGTGCCCGGCGCGGGGTTTTCGCGGCCCGCCTGGGACGCGCCCGGCATCGCGGGCGAGGCGCCGCTCTGGGGCCGCTTCTGGGAACATCCCGCCCTTGCCCCGGCCGAGGCCGCCCGGCTGGCCGCCCTGCGCGCGCCCCTTCATGCCGCGATGGAGCGGATGGCCGCGCATGACGCGGGCCTCATCCATGCCGATCTCCTGCGCGAGAACATCCTGCGCGGGCCCGCGGGCCTCGCGCTGATCGATTTCGACGATTCGGGCTTCGGCCCGCGGCTCTATGATCTGGGGACGGCGCTGGTGCAGAGCGCGCCGGCAGAGGATCTCGAGGCGCGCGCCGAGGCGCTGCTCGAGGGCTACGGGCGCACGCGGCCGCTGCCGGCGGATGCGCGCGCGCTCGTGCTGGCCGCGACGCTCGCACGGGCCTGCGCCTCGGTCGGCTGGACGATGCCGCGCCTTGCCCCCGGCGATCCGGTCCACCGCAGCCACATCGCGCGTGCCCTCGCGCTCGCGGAACGCGCGGGCCTTGGCTAGGGCGACCTATTCGGCCGCCTTCGCCATCGGGTTGTTGGGGTGCGTCGTCCAGTTGGCATAGGGCCCGACGACGGCGCCCGTGCGCGGGTCGGTGGCGCCGAGCGGGAGTTCCTTCATCGTGATGCAGTTCTCGACCGGGCAGACGTTGACGCAGAGGTTGCAGGCCACGCATTCGGCGTCGATCACCTCGAAGACGCGGCCGGGCTTCATCGCGATCGCCTGGTGCGAGGTGTCCTCGCACGCCGCATAGCAGCGGCCGCACTTGATGCAGGCGTCCTGGTCGATCTGCGCCTTGGTGACGTAGTTGAGGTTCAGATACTGCCAGTCGGTCACGTTGGGCACGGCCCGCCCGACCAGATCGCCGACGCCCGACATGCCCTTTTCATCGAGGTATTGCGACAGGCCCGAGATCATCTCCTGCACGATGCGAAAGCCATAGGTCATGGCCGCCGTGCAGACCTGCACGTTCCCCGCCCCGAGCGCCATGAACTCGGCCGCGTCGCGCCATGTCGTCACCCCCCCGATGCCCGAGATGGGCAGGTCGCGCGTCTCGGGGTTGCGGGCGATCTCGGCCACCATGTTCAGCGCGATGGGTTTCACCGCCGGGCCGCAGAGCCCGCCATGCGCGCCCTTGCCGCCGATCGAGGGTTCGGGGCTGAAGCTGTCGAGGTCGACCGAGGTGATCGAGGAGACGGTGTTGATGAGGCTGACCGCATCGGCGCCGCCGCGCAGCGCGGCCTCGGCCGGGCGGCGGATGTCGGCGATGTTGGGGGTGAGCTTGACGATGCAGGGCATGCGCGAGTGCTTCTTGACCCAGCGCGTGACCATCTCGATGTATTCGGGCACCTGGCCGACCGCCGAGCCCATGCCGCGCTCGCTCATCCCGTGGGGGCAGCCGAAGTTCAGCTCGACCCCGTCGCACTCGGTCTCCTCGACGCGTTTGAGGATCGTCTGCCAGCTCTCCTCGTCGCAGGGCACCATGAGCGAGACGACGAGCGCGCGGTCGGGCCAGTCGCGCTTGACCTTCTTGATCTCGCGCAGGTTCACCTCGAGCGGGCGGTCGGTGATCAGTTCGATGTTGTTCATCGCCAGAAGCCGCCGGTCGGCGCCCCAGACCGCGCCATAGCGCGGCCCGTTGACGTTCACGATGGGCGGGCCGTCGAGGCCCAGCGTCTTCCACACCACCCCGCCCCAGCCCGCCTTGTAGGCGCGCACGACGTTGTATTCCTTGTCCGTCGGCGGCGCGGAGGCGAGCCAGAACGGGTTTGGAGACTTGATGCCGATGAAGTTCGACGCAAGGTTTGCCATGGTGTCACCTTCGATGCGGAGGGGATGTGGGAATGGGCGTGGCCGGCGCGTCGCGGCCGGCGCCCGACGCGATCAGAGGCCGAGGAACTGCCGGAACCAGCCCGCGAGGTCGCCGCCGAGCGCCCCGGTCTGGGGAATGACGAAGGCCCAGGCGACCGCGCCGAGGATGTTCCAGCACTGAAAGCGCCAGAAGCCCACGCCCGACATGCCCGCAAACAGGAACGCGACCGGCCGCAACGGGCCGATGAAATGCCCCGCCACGATCGCGGCCGCCCCCCAGCGGTCGAACAGCGCCTGCGCGCGCGCGACCGCCTCGGCGTTGGCGCGCAGGATCCGCGCGGCGAGGATGCGCGGCCCGAACCGCCGGCCGAGCCACCAGGAGAAGGTCGAACCGATCACCGCCCCCGCCGCCGCCCCCGCCCAGAGCGGCAGGAACGGAAACGCCCCCGTCGCCGTCAGCGCGCCCGCCGCCATCAGAAGCGCGGTGGCCGGGATGAAGACCGACAGGAAGGCGACCGTCTCGGCAATCGCGAGTGCGAGCGCCACGAAGGGCGCGGCACCGCCATGCGCCGCCAGAAACTCCGTCACCACCAGCGCCGCGCCGTCCATGTGCCCCCCCGACCGCCGCCCGTTCAGGTGGGGGTCGCGTGCCGGTTCGGCAAGGGGGGGCGGGTGCGGCCATCAGGCGCCTGCGAGTTGGGCGTGGATGTCCTCGGCCGCGTCGCGGCCCTCGGCGACGGCGGTGACGGTCAGATCCTCGCCCCCCGCCGCGCAGTCCCCGCCCGCCCAGACGCCCGGCACGCTCGTGCGCCCCGCGCCCGTCACCGCGATCTTGCCGCCCGTGAGCGCGAGCGTCCCCGGCGCGCCGGCAAGTTGCTGGCCGATCGCCTTCAGCACCTGATCGGCGCGCAGCGTGAAGGTCTCGGGCCCGAGCGTCAGCCCCCCCGGCCCCTCGGAGGTATAGGCGCAGACGACCTCGCGCACCGCGCCCTCGCCCCGGATCGCCACCGGGGCGGCGTTGCAGATGATGCGCACGCCCGATGCGGTCGCGTGGTCCTGCTCATCGCGCGAGGCGCTCATGCGCTCCTGCCCGCGGCGATAGACGATCGTGACCGTCTCGGCGCCCAAGAGCTTCGATTGCACCGCGGCATCTACGGCCGTCATGCCGCCCCCGATCACCACCACGTCGCGCCCGACGGGAAGCGTCGAGAGATCGGCGCACTGGCGCAGATCGGCGATGAAGGCGACCGCGTCGCGCACGCCCTCGATCGCCTCGCCCTCGGCGCGCAGCGCGTTGACGCCCTGGAGCCCGACGCCCAGAAACACCGCATCGTGGCTAGCCCGCAGCCCCTCGAGCGTGATCTCGCGCCCGAGCGACTGGCCGCCGTGCAGCGTGATGCCGCCGATCCGCATGAGCCATTCGACCTCGTCGGCGGCGAAACCGCCCGCCACCTTGTAGGCCGCGATCCCGTATTCGTTGAGGCCCCCGGCCTTGGGCCGCGCGTCATAGAGCGCGACCTCGTGCCCCTTCATCGCGAGGCGGTGCGCGCAGGCAAGCCCCGCCGGCCCCGCCCCCACCACCGCGATCCGCCGCCCCGTGGGTGCCGCGCGGCTGAAGGGGTGGACGCCCGCGGCCATCAGCGTGTCGGTTGCGAAGCGCTGGAGGCGCCCGATCTCGACCGGCTTGCCCTCGGCCGCCTCGCGCACGCAGGCTTCCTCGCAGAGCGTCTCGGTCGGGCAGACGCGGGCGCACATGCCGCCGAGGATGTTCTGCGACAGGATCGTGCGGGCCGCCGCCTCGGGCGTGCCGGTCGCGATCTGGCGGATGAAGAGGGGGATGTCGATCGCCGTCGGGCAGGCGGTGACGCAGGGCGCGTCGTGGCAGAAATAGCACCGGTCGGCGGCGACGCGCGCCTCGTGCGGATCGAGGACGGGGGCGATGTCGCCGAAGTTCTCGGCCAGCGCCTCGGCCGGCAGGCGGCCGGCGACGATGCCGGGGGTCAGGGGAGAATTCGGGGCGGGATTCGGGGCGGCGGTGGTCACGGTCTGCTCCCTCGCGCGGGTTTCCTGAACCGAAGGCTGCCACAGCCCGCGTATTTTATCAAACGGTAAAATGTGCGGGGCGGCAGCTTGCAGGCGGGGCCAACTCGGCGCTTTTCAGCCCGGCCGCGCTGGCCTATAAGCAACGGCGGAACGCCCGCGACAGACGGGTGGGGGAACCAGCGAGGACGGCATGAGCAAGCAACCGCAGGACGTCGACGTGGCCTTCATCGAGGCGCTCGCCGAACTTCTGAACCGCAACGGGCTGAGCGAGCTTTCGGTCAAGCGCGAATATGGCGAGGACGACAGCCTCGAGGTTCGCGTCATGCGCCAGCTCGCCCCCGTCGCGGCCGCGCCGGTGGCCGCGCCACCCGTCATGGTCGCCCACGCCGCCGCGCCCGCCCCCGTGGCCGCCGCCCCGGCCCCGAGCGATGATCCCGCCCAGCACCCGGGCTGCCTGACCTCGCCCATGGTGGGCACCGTCTATCTTGCGCCCGAACCCGGCGCGCAGCCCTTCGTCGCGATCGGGGCGCAGGTGGCGGCGGGGCAGACCGTCCTCATCATCGAGGCGATGAAGACGATGAACCAGATCCCGGCGCCGCGCGCGGGCACGCTCCGGCGCATCCTGATCGAGGACGGGACGCCCGTGGAATACGGCGCCCCCCTCATGATCATCGACTGAGGCGGGGATGTTCGAAAAGGTCCTGATCGCGAACCGCGGCGAGATCGCGCTGCGCGTCATCCGCGCCTGCCGCGAGATGGGCATCAAGTCGGTCGCGGTGCATTCGACGGCCGATGCCGACGCGATGCATGTGCGGATGGCGGACGAATCCGTCTGCATCGGCCCGCCGCCCTCGTCCGAGAGCTACCTCTCGATGTCGCGCATCATCTCGGCCTGCGAGATCACGGGCGCCGAGGCGGTCCATCCGGGCTACGGGTTCCTCTCGGAGAACGCGGCCTTCGTGCAGGCGCTCGAGGATCACGACATCACCTTCATCGGCCCCTCCTCCGAGCATATCCGGATCATGGGCGACAAGATCACCGCCAAGGACACGATGAAGGCGCTGGGCGTGCCCTGCGTGCCGGGCTCGGACGGGGCGGTGCCCGACATGGCGGCCGCGCGCACGGTCGCGGCCGGGATCGGCTATCCGGTCATCATCAAGGCGACGGCGGGCGGTGGCGGGCGCGGCATGAAGGTCGCGCGCACGCCCGATGAGCTCGAGGTCGCCTTTCGCACCGCACGCGCCGAGGCCAAGGCGGCCTTCGGCAACGACGAGGTCTATCTCGAGAAATACCTCCAGCGGCCGCGCCACGTCGAGATCCAGGTCTTCGGCGACGGCAAGGGCCGCGCCGTCCATCTGGGCGAGCGCGACTGCTCGCTCCAGCGCCGCCACCAGAAGGTGTTCGAAGAGGCGCCGGGCCCCGTCATCACGCCCGCGATGCGCGCCGAGATCGGCGCGACCTGCGCCGACGCGGTCGCGCGCATCGGCTATTCGGGCGCGGGCACGATCGAGTTTCTCTATGAGGACGGGCAGTTCTTCTTCATCGAGATGAACACCCGCCTGCAGGTCGAGCATCCGGTGACCGAGGCGATCTTCGGCGTCGATCTCGTGCGCGAGCAGCTGCGTGTCGCGGCGGGCCTGCCCATGTCCTTCGTGCAGGAAGAGCTCGAGATCAACGGCCACGCCATCGAGGTGCGGATCAACGCCGAGCGCATCCCGGGCTTTGCCCCGTGCCCCGGCCGGGTCAAGGTCTTTCACGCGCCGGGCGGGCTTGGCGTGCGGATGGATTCGGCGCTCTATGGCGGCTATGCGATCCCGCCCTATTACGACAGCCTGATCGGCAAGCTGATCGTGCACGGCCGCGACCGGCCCGAGGCGCTCGCGCGGCTGCGACGGGCGCTCGGAGAGCTGATCGTCGACGGGGTGGATACGACCGTGCCCCTCTTCCACGCGCTGCTCGCCGAACCCGACATCCAGGCGGGCGACTATTCCATCCACTGGCTCGAACGCTGGCTCGAGCGGCAGTTCGGCTGACGGGTGCGCGATGCGGCGGCTGACCGCCGAAGATCTGCTCTGGGCCTATGGCGCGGGCATCTTCCCGATGGCCGAGGGCCGCGACGATCCCGAGATCCATTGGGTCGATCCGCGCCGGCGGGGCATCATCCCGCTCGGGGGCTTCCGCATTTCGCGCTCGCTCGCCCGCAGGCTGCGGCGCGATGATTACGAGGTCACGCTCGATCGCGATTTCGCCGGCGTTCTCGCGGGATGCGCGGGGCGCGAGACGACGTGGATCAGCGGGCCAATCGCGGCCCTCTATCTCGACCTGCACCGCAAGGGGGCGGCGCATTCGATCGAGGTCTGGGCGGGCGGGCGGCTCGCGGGCGGGGTCTACGGCGTCGCGCTCGGCCGGGCGTTCTTTGGCGAAAGCATGTTCTCGGGCATGCGCGACGGCTCGAAGATCGCGCTCGCATGGCTCGTGCACAGGCTCCGGGCGGGGGGGTTCACGCTCTTTGACACGCAGTTCCTGACGCCGCATCTGGCCTCGCTCGGCGGTCGCGAGGTGCCGCGGGCCGAGTATCACCGCCTGCTCGCCGCCGCGCTCGAGGGCGAGGCGCGGATCGATCCGCCGGGCTATGCGCCCGATCGCTATTCCATCGCGCAGCCGAGCAGCCAGACATCGTAGCGCGCGTGGTCGAGCGCGCTCAGCGCCGGCGAGGACGCGACCATCCAGCCCGAGAAGAGCGTCGCGCCGTCGCGCAGATCGCGCAGCACGACATGGGCGAAGCCGTCCGAGGTCGGATCGTCGGCGGGCACGCGGCAGCCCGTCGCGGTCAGTTCCATGATGCCGCGCGCCAGTGGCAGGCCCTCGTGCATGTGGAGGTCCGCCGTCTCGCCCGAGACCTTGTCGAGCCAGCGCAGCACCGCCACCGGCCGCGCCGCCGTCTCGGCCGCGCGGATCTCGATCACCGGGGCGCCGTTGGCGCCGGGGAGCGTGGCGGGCGTCTGCGCGGGTTCCACGGCGGGTGCGGCCCCGGGCGCGGTCCCGGGTGTGGTCCCTGGCGCAGGCGGGGCCTCGGGCGTCGCCTGGCCGAATGCCGCCCCGGCCGCGAATATCGCGCCGCATGCGAGGGCCGCCGCGCGCGCGCGCATCATTCCCCGCCCACCACCTTCATGAGGAGCGTCACAAGGTCGACCGACCCTTGCGTGTCGAGGATGGCCTCGCCCGGCCCGAGCGTCTCGAGCGCGCCGCCCGGCACGAGCGCCACATAGGTGCCGCCCAGCAGGCCCTCGGTCGCGACGATGGCGGCGGTGTCGGCGGGCAGCGCCAGATCGGCCCGCAGCCCGATCCGTGCCACCGCCTGGAACGTCGCCGGATCGAGGTCGAGCGCCGTGACCGACCCGACCCGCACGCCCGCGATGCGCACATCCGTCCCGATCCGGACGCCGTCGGCCGCGCGGAAGGCGGCGGTCAGCTCATAGCCCTCGGCCGGGGCGGCGGGGCCTGCGGCGCGCATCAGGTGCAGCCCGAAGCCCACGGCCACGACCAGAACGGCCAGCCCGGCGAGGATCTCGCTGCGCGCTTCGCGTGCCACCCCGCCCACCTATTCGGGCACCCAGGCCTCGTAATCGCGCCGGGGCGCGGGGGTGCCGGCCCGGATCGAGCCCGGGGGGGCATAGGCGGCGGGGGTGCCGGTCAGGTTTTCCTGATGCGGCTTCTCCCAGGCCTTGCGGGGCAGGGGGCGCTCGGTCGGGGGGGTGTCCCAGGTGCGGTGCAGCCAGCCGTGCCAGTCCGGCGCGATCCGGCTCGCCTCGGCTTCGCCGGCATAGATGACCCAGCGGCGGGAATCGTCGCGCGTGCGATAGAAGCGGTTGCCCTGCGCGTCGGTCCCGACGAGGACGCCGTTGCGCATCGTCCAGAGCTGCGTGCCGAGCGTCTGGCCGTTCCACCAGGTGACGAGGCGGGCAAGAAAGGACATCGCGCAACCCTCCGCAGACCGCCCTGCTATGCCGCAAAGCGGCGCCCGCGTCCAGCGCGTTCGCGCCGCAGCGCCCTTGCGGGGGGCAGGGGCGGGGCGTATGGCGCACCCACGCATCCCCCGGAGGCACGATGAACAACCTGCGCGCCTCGCTCCTCATGATCGCGGCGATGGCGGGTTTTGCCATCGAGGATGTGATCATCAAGCAGTTGAGCGCGACGCTCGCGCTGCCGCAGTTGCTGATCGTGCTCGGGCTCGTGGGCTTCATCGTGCTGGCGCTCATATGCGCCTGGCGGGGCGAGGGTGTTTTGCATCGCGGGTTCTTCGGCCGGGCGGTGCTCGCGCGCAATCTGGGCGAGATGATCGGGTCGGTCGGCTTTTGCACCGCGCTCGCCCTCGTGCCGATCTCGGTCGCCTCGGCGATCCTGCAGGCGCTGCCGCTGACGGTGACGCTCGGGGCGGCGCTGTTTCTGGGCGAAGCCGTGGGCTGGCGGCGCTGGGCGGCGATTGTCGCGGGGCTTGCGGGCGTGCTCATCATCCTGCGGCCCTTCGGCGCGGGGTTCGACGCGAACGCGCTCTGGGCCGTGATGGGGGTTGCGGGGATGACGCTGCGCGATCTGGCCAGCCGGCGGATCGGGGCGCAGGTTTCCTCGCTCCGGCTCGCGGCCTGGGGGTTCGGGGCGGTGGCGGTGGCGGGCGTCGCGATCATGCCCCTCGGCCCGCCGCTGCGGGCGCTGACCCCGGCCGAGTCCGGCATGATGGCGGCGATCGCCGTCATGGGGATGACAAGCTATCTGTGCATGATCATCGCGATCCGGGCGGGCGAGGTCTCGGCGATCGCGCCGCTGCGCTATGTCCGCCTCGTCTTCGCGCTGCTGATCGCGGTCGTGCTGCTGGGCGAGCGTCCCGACGGCGCGACGCTGATCGGCGCGGGGCTGATCGTGGCGGCGGGCCTCTATGCGCTGTGGCGCGAACGCCAGCGCGCCCTTTCTTCCGCCGCGGCGCTGCGCTAGATCGCGCGCGAACCCATGAGGAGCCGACCGATGAGCACGATCAGCGAAATCCACGCCCGAGAGATCCTCGACAGCCGCGGCAATCCGACGGTCGAGGTCGATGTCACGCTCGAGGACGGCACGATGGGCCGCGCCGCGGTGCCCTCGGGGGCCTCGACCGGCGCGCATGAGGCCGTCGAGAAGCGCGACGGCGACCGCAAGCGCTATCTCGGCAAGGGCGTGCGCAAGGCTGTCGAGGCGGTGAACGGCGAACTCGCCGAGGCGCTCGTGGGGTTCGACGCGACCGAGCAGGTCGCGATCGACCGCGCCATGATCGAGATCGACGGGACCGAGAACAAGGGCCGGCTCGGGGCGAACGCGATCCTCGGCGTCTCGCTCGCGGTCGCCAAGGCGGCGGCGCAATGGGGGGGGCAGCCGCTTTACCGCTATGTCGGCGGCACCTCGGCCCGCGTGCTGCCGGTGCCCATGATGAACATCGTGAACGGCGGCCAGCACGCCGACAACCCGATCGACATCCAGGAATTCATGATCATGCCCGTCGGCGCGCCCTCATTCTCCGAGGCGCTGCGCACGGGCGCCGAGATCTTCCACACGCTGAAAAAGGATCTGAAGGCCGCGGGCCACAACACGGGCGTGGGCGACGAGGGCGGATTCGCGCCCAACCTGCGCTCGGCGCGCGAGGCGCTCGACTTCATCCTAAAGGCGACCGAGACGGCGGGCTTCAAGCCCGGCCGCGACGTGGTGCTCGCGCTCGACTGCGCGGCGACCGAGTATTTCCGCGACGGCCGCTATGCGATGGAGGGCGAGGGGCTCGACCTCGACCCGGCCGCGAATGTGGACTGGCTCGCCGCGCTCGCGGCCGATTACCCCATCGCCTCGATCGAGGATGGCTGCGCCGAGGATGACTGGGACGGCTGGCGGATGCTGACCGAGCGGCTGGGCGACCGGGTGCAGCTTGTCGGCGACGATCTGTTCGTGACGAACCCCGTGCGGCTCGAACAGGGGATCGCGCAGGGCTGCGGCAACGCCCTCCTCGTCAAGGTCAACCAGATTGGCACGCTGACCGAGACACTCGACGCCGTCGCGATGGCGACGCGGGCGGGTTATGGCGCGGTCATGTCGCACCGCTCGGGCGAGACCGAGGACGCCACCATCGCCGACCTCGCCGTGGCGACGAACTGCGGCCAGATCAAGACCGGCAGCCTCGCGCGGTCGGACCGGCTCGCGAAATACAACCAGCTTCTGCGCATCGAGGAGATGCTCGGCGAAACCGCGAGCTATCTCGGCGCGCGGATCCTGCGCGGCTGATCCGTCAACCCCCGGCGGCCTCGAGGTTCTCCTGCGCTGCCAGCCAGCGTGCTTCGGCGCGCTCAAGCTCGGCGCCGACCTCGATGTGGCGCCGCTGCAGGTCCGGGGCGCGCGCCGCTAGGGCGCCTTCCCATGTCGCGGGGTCGGCAAGCTTGGCCTCGATCCGCGCGCGTAGGGTCGACAGGCGTTCGACCTCGGCCTCGGCGGCGCGCAGATCGGCCCGGAGCGTGACAAGCGCAGCCCGATCGGCGCGCGGCGGGGTGGGGGCGGGCGCGGCGTTCTGGGCCGCACGGGCCGCCTGCGCGGCGGTCGGCGGCGGAGCCAGAAGCTGGCGCCGATAGGCCTCGAGATCCTGCTCGTAGGGCGACACGCGCCCCCCCTGCACCAGCCAGAGCCGGTCGGCCACGAGGCCCAGCAGGTGCATGTCGTGGCTGACGAGGATCACCGCGCCCGCATATTCGGTCAGCGCCTCGACGAGCGCCTCGCGGCTCTCGATGTCGAGGTGGTTGGTCGGCTCGTCGAGGATCAGCAGATGCGGCGCGTCGATCGTGGCAATCAGAAGCGACAGCCGCGCCTTCTGCCCGCCCGAAAGCCGCCCGACCGCCGTCTCGGCCTGATCGGCCAGAAGGCCGAAGCTCGCCAGCCGCGCGCGCAGTTTCGCCGGCCCCTCGGCCGGGCGCAGGCGGCGGATATGGGCGAGCGGCGTTTCCTCGGGATCGAGATCCTCGATCTGGTGCTGGGCGAAGAATCCCACGCGCAGCCGGTTCGACCGCTGCACCCGCCCGCCCATCGGCTCAAGCCGCCCGGCGATGAGCTTCGCGAGCGTCGATTTCCCCTCGCCGTTGCGGCCCAGCAGCGCGATGCGGTCGTCCTGGTCGATGCGCAGATCGAGCCCGCGCAGCACCGTGCGCCCGTCATAGCCGACCGACGCGCCATCGGCCGTCAGGATCGGCGGCGCGACCTCTTCGGGCGGGGGAAAGCGGAAGGCGATGCGCTGTGCCTCCTCGGGTGTCGAGATGGGCGTCAGCCGCTCGAGCATCTTGAGGCGCGATTGCGCCTGCACCGCTTTTGACGCCTTGGCGCGAAAGCGGTCGACGAAGGATTGCAGATGCGCCCGCCGCGCCTCGACCTTGCGTGCCTCGGCCTGCAACTGCGCGCGCCGCTCGGCCCGCTGCCGGGCAAAGGCGTCGTAGTCGCCCGCCCAGAACGCGAGCTTGCGCGATTCGAGGTGCAGGATCCCCTGTACGGCACGGTTCAGGAGGCCCCGGTCGTGGCTGATGACCAGAACCGTGTGCGGATAGCGCGCGAGATAGCCCTCGAGCCAGAGCGCCCCCTCGAGGTCGAGATAGTTCGTCGGCTCGTCAAGGAGCAGCAGGTCGGGCCGCGCGAACAGCACCCCCGCCAGCGCCACCCGCATCCGCCAGCCGCCCGAGAACTCCGACGCCGGGCGCCCCTGCTCGGCCGCGCCGAAGCCGAGCCCCGTCAGGATCGAGCTTGCCCGCGCCTCGGCCGACCAGGCGTCGATGTCGGCAAGCCGCATCTGGATCTCGGCGATGCGCTCACCCTCGGCGCGCTCGGCCTCGGCCAGAAGCGCCGCGCGCTCGGTATCGGCCGCCAGCACGAGATCGAGGATCGGCTCGGGCCCACCCGCGACCTCCTGCGCGACCGCCCCGATGCGCGCGCGCGAGGGCAGGCTGATCGAACCGCCATCGGGCACGACCTCGCCCCGGATCAGGCGGAAGAGCGTCGTCTTGCCGGTGCCGTTCGCCCCCACGAGGCCCACCTTGTGGCCCGTCGGGATGCGCGCGCTCGCCCCCTCGAACAGGGGGCGGCCTTCGATGGCATAGCTGAGATCCTCAATCGAGAGCATGGTCCCGCATGGCTGAAGCCCCGCGCCGCGTCAACCGGCGAGCGTGGCTCCGCCGCCCGAAGCGGGCGAAACGATCGGGATCGCGTCCGAGAGCCTTGATCCGAGGCTCGCGATCACCCGGTCGCGAAAACGCAGCACATGCGCGGCCGCCGTCTCCTGGCTGGCGATGGCATCGCCGTCGCGGATGGCGGTTTCGAGCGCGCGGTGGTCTGCGACGGCGCGGGCCGTGTGCTCTTCTGCCGCCCCGGCCGCGCTCGAGGAAACACCGAACGACAGCCATCTGACGCGCACCTCCTCCTCGAGCAGCCGGGCATAGGCGCCCGCGATATGGCTGTTGTCAGCCGCCCGTGCGATCGCGAGGTGAAAGGCGAGGTTCGCAGTATTGAGCTCGGCCGATCCTCCTGAAGCTGCGGCGGCCTCGAAAGCGCGGCGGGCGCAGGAGATTGCCTCGACGTCGGCCTCCTGCCGGCGCAGCGCGGCCCAGTGGGCAACCGACCGCTCGCAGAGGTCGAGCGCCTCGAAGAACTCACTGAGGCCCGCAACCTCGATCGGCGCGACCCGGGCGCCGCGGTTGGGAAGCAGGACGGCAAGGCCGCTTGATCCCAGGCGGATCAGCGCCTCGCGAACGAGGGTCCGAGAGACGCCGTAGTCCTCTACCAGCCCAGCCTCGTCCAGATGGGTGCCCGGCGCGAGTTCAAGCGAGAGGATCCGCGCGCGCAGGTCGGCGTAGACGAAGTTGCCGCCCATCCCCTTGCCCCTGCGTCCGCCGCCATCCATCTTCCTGATTGCCCCATCAAATAGTCCGATAGAGACTAGACCGAGTTCGGCGCGCCATGCAACCCGGTCGGGGTTGAAAATGCACAAAAAAAGGGCCCGCTGGCAGAACGCCCCCGGGCCCCTTGATTGTGGTGAGCCCGGATGGCTTCGAACCATCGACCCACTGATTAAAAGTCAGTTGCTCTACCCCTGAGCTACGGGCCCACACGGGCGGTGTCCTATGAACTTCGCGCCGGGGGGTCAAGGGCAAATGCGGCGGCGCGTGCAGGGCATCTGGTGCGGCCGCCTGCCCCGCGCTATAGCGCCCGACATGTCCGATCCCGAACGCCCCGCCCTCGATGCCCTCCCGCGTGGCTCCCGGCCGCAGGCGCTCCGCTTTGCCAAGATGCACGGCGCGGGCAACGACTTCGTGGTGATCGACCGCCGGGCGGCCCCCGTCGAGGTCGCGCCCGCGCTGATCCGGGCGCTCGCCGACCGGCACCGGGGCGTGGGGTTCGACCAGCTCGCGCTGATCGACGCGTGCGCCGACGCCGATGCGCGTCTGACATTCTACAACCCCGATGGTTCCACCTCGGCCGCCTGCGGCAACGCCACGCGCTGCATCGCGAACGCGCTGATGGCCGGGACGGGGGCCGCGCGGCTGCGGCTGCGCACCGGGCGCGGGATCCTGCTGGCCGAGCGGGGCGCCGCGGGCGAGGTGCGCGTCAACATGGGCGCGCCGCTCTTGGATTGGGCCGAGGTGCCGCTTGCCCATGAGGTCGACACGCTCCACCTGCCGATCGCGGGCGATCCGGTGGCGACGGGCATGGGCAACCCGCATCTGACGTTCTTCGTCGCCGATGCCGAGGCCGTCGATCTCGCGCGCGAGGGGGCGGCGCTTGAGCATCACCCGCTCTATCCGCAGGCCACGAATGTCGAGTTCGTGCAGATCCTCGCGCCTGATGCGATCCGCCTGCGGATCTGGGAGCGCGGGACGGGCATCACGCTCGCCTCGGGGTCGTGTTCCTGCGCAGCCGCCGTGGCGGCGGCGCGGCGGGGGCTGACCGGGCGGCGCGTGCGGGTCGAGGTCGATGGCGGGACGCTTCAGGTCGACTGGCGCGCCGATGGCGTCTGGCTCGCGGGTCCGACCGCGCATGTCTTCGAGGGCGTGCTGACGGCCGAATTCCTCGCATCCGTCGCGCCATGACCGCGCCCGTCTTCGCGACCCTCGGCTGCCGGCTGAACGCCTATGAGACCGAGGCGATGAAGCGCCTCGCGGCCGAGGCGGGGGTTGCCGGGGCGGTCGTCGTCAACACCTGCGCCGTCACCGCCGAGGCGGTGCGCAAGGCCCGCCAGGAGATCCGCCGCCTGCGCCGCGCCCACCCCGAGGCGCGGCTGATCGTGACGGGCTGCGCCGCGCAGACCGAACCCGAGACCTTCGCCGCGATGCCCGAGGTCGATCAGGTCGTGGGCAATGCCGAGAAGATGGCGCCCGAGACCTGGGCGCGCGTCGCGGCCCCCGACCTCATCGGCGAGACGGAGCGCGTCAGGGTCGATGACATCATGTCGGTGCGCGAGACGGCGCATCACCTGATCGACGGCTTCGGGACGCGCGCGCGCGCCCATGTCCAGATCCAGAACGGCTGCGACCACCGCTGCACCTTCTGCATCATCCCCTTCGGCCGGGGCAATTCGCGTTCCGTCCCGGCGGGGGTCGTGGTCGAGCAGATCGCGCGGCTTGCGGATGCGGGCCATCAGGAGGTCGTGCTCACGGGCGTCGATCTGACAAGCTGGGGGGCGGACCTGCCCGGGGCGCCGCGGCTGGGCGATCTGGTGCGGCGCATCCTGCGGCTTGTCCCCGCCCTGCCCCGGCTGCGGCTCTCGTCGATCGACAGCATCGAGGCCGATCCCGCGCTGATCGCGGCGCTGGGCGAAGAGCCGCGCCTCATGCCGCATCTGCACCTGTCGCTGCAATCGGGCGACGATCTGATCCTCAAGCGGATGAAGCGCCGCCACGGGCGGGCCGACGCGGTCGCCTTTTGCGCCGAGGTGCGTCGGCTGCGCCCCGATGCGGTGTTCGGCGCCGACATCATCGCGGGCTTTCCGACCGAGACCGAGGCGATGTTCGCCCGCTCGCTCGACCTCATCGAGGAGTGCGGGATCGCGCATCTGCACGCCTTCCCCTACAGCCCCCGGCGCGGCACGCCCGCCGCGCGGATGCCGCAGGTGCCGCCCCCCGAGGTGCGCGCGCGGGCCGAGCGGCTGCGCGCGGCGGGCGCGGCGGCGCTCGCGCGCCACCTCGTGGCTGAGGTCGGGCAGATCCGGCAGGTGCTGACCGAGGCCCCCCGCATGGGCCGCACCGAGGGCTTCTTCGAGGTCGCACTCGACGCCGACGCCCCCGTGGGGCGCATCCTGCCCGTGCGCATCGCGGGCACCGTCGGTACGTCCCTGCGGGCCTGTGCGCCATAGCGCAGGCATCGCCCGGCCCGAGGCCCCACCGATCCCGGTGGGCGAGGTAAGGCCGAAGCCTATTGCACGAAACGGAAACCCACGATCTCGCAGGCGGAGATCCGCTGCAGACGGTCGAGCTGATCGTTGACGATCTTCGTCCAGACCTCGGTACCGAAGGCCGAGAGCATGCCGGCCGAGACCTCCTGCAGGACTCGCCCGCACTCGCCCGTGTCACCTCCCAGAAGCGGCCCTGTCTGCGCCCCGCAACTCGCGTCGGAATTGCCGACCAGCGCCCCGTCCCCGTCGAACATGAGCAGCGACACCGCCTCGGCAGGCCGCAGCGTGGGATTCTTGACCTGCGCCGTCAGCAGATAGGCCACCGCAGGCCCCTCGGCCGTGGGCGTGAACTGCAGCCGCACGCTGCAAGGAATCCGCTCTGCCGCGGCCGCACCGAACGGTGCCACCGCCATCGCCACCGCCAAGATGCCCGCGCGCATGCCGTCCCCCCCGCTTCGTGCCCGCATCAGGAACGACGCAGCCGGCCGGAGTTATACCCGTTGCAGAGGGCAACGCAGATCACCCGCTCCTTCGGGGGCAAGATCGTCGGTGCCCTAGCGCACCAGCGCCATGCGCCGCATCCCCAGCACCCGCGCCCGGCCGCGCGGGTCGCTGTCGAAGAGCCCGGCGAGCTGTTCCGTCATCGCGCCGGCAAGCTGCTCGACATCGGTGATGGTGACGGCGTGCTCGTAATAGCGCGTCACGTCATGGCCGATGCCGATCGCGATCAGCTCCACCGCCCTGCGCCGCCCGATCATCGCGATCACGTCGCGCAGGTGCTTCTCGAGATAGGTGGCCGGGTTGACCGAGAGCGTCGAATCATCGACCGGCGCCCCGTCCGAGATCACCATCAGGATCTTGCGCGCCTCGGGCCGCCCGACGATGCGCCGGTGCGCCCATTCGAGCGCCTCGCCGTCGATGTTCTCCTTGAGGAGCCCCTCCTTCATCATCAGCCCGAGGTTCTCGCGCGCCCGCCGCCACGGCGCGTCGGCCCCCTTGTAGATGATGTGGCGCAGATCATTGAGCCGCCCCGGCCCCTGCGGCCTGCCCTCGGCCAGCCAGCGCTCGCGGCTCTGGCCGCCCTTCCAGGCGCGGGTGGTGAAGCCCAGGATCTCGACCTTGACCTGGCAGCGTTCGAGCGTGCGCGCGAGCACGTCGGCGCAGATCGCCGCGATCGAGATCGGCCGCCCCCGCATCGAGCCCGAATTGTCCAGAAGCAGCGTCACCACCGTGTCGCGGAACTCGGTGTCCTTCTCGATCTTGAACGACAGCGGCGTGGTCGGATTGGCCACGACCCGCGCGAGCCGCCCGGCATCGAGGATCCCCTCCTCGCGGTCGAACTCCCAGCTGCGGTTCTGCTGGGCCTGAAGCCGGCGCTGCAGCTTGTTGGCAAGCCGGCTCACCGCGCCCTTGAGCGGTTCGAGCTGCTGGTCGAGATAGGCGCGCAACCGCTCGAGCTCGGCGGGCTCCGCCAGATCCTCGGCGCGGATCTCCTCGTCGAACTGGCTTGCAAAGACGCGATAGGCGGGGTCGGCGTCGGAATGGGGCGCGGGGCGCGGCGGCTCGTCGGGGGCCTCGGCCTCGGGCGCCTCGGTCGTCTCCTCGGCATCCTCCTCCGACAGGTCGTCCGAGGCGACGCGCGCCTGCCGGGCGTCCTGCGTCTCCTCCTCGCTCGCGTCGCTCTCGGCCTCGGTCTCCTCGGCCTCGGACTGGTCCTCGCCCGCGCTGTCGGGGGCCTCCTCGTCGCTGTCGGATTGCGCGCCCTCGTCCTCGGCCTCCTCGGCGTCGGGGTCCTCGCCCAGCTGGTCGCCATAGCCGAGATCGGCGATGACCTTGCGCGCGAGGCGCGCGAACGCCGCCTGGTCGGCGAGCGCGCCATCCACCCCCTCGAGCGTCCCGCCCGCCTGCGCCTCGACGAACCCGCGCCACAGCTCGGCCGCCTTCTGCGCCCCCGCCGGCAGCGCCCGCCCCGTCGCGATCTGGCGCACGAGGTATCCCGCCGCGACCGGCAGCGGCACATCGGCCGCCTGGGCCGCCTGGCCATAGCCCTTGCGCTCGGCCTCATGCGCGATGCGCGCATCGATGTTGCCGGCGGTGCCCGGCATGGTGCGCGCCCCGATCGCCTCGCAGCGCGCCGTCTCCATCGCCTCGTAGATCTCGCGCGCGAGCGCGCCCTGCGGGGCATAGCGGGCAAAGGTCGCGCCGTCGTGGTGGCGCCGCTTCAGCGCCAGCGCATCGGCCGTCCCGCGCGCGAGCAGCACCTCCTCGCGCGTCATCCGCCGGCTGACCTGCGGCAGGCGGATGGTGTCGGCCGACATCCCCGGCGGATCGACCGAGAAGGTGACGCTCACCTCGCCGTCGCCCGCAAGCGTCTTCGTCGCCTCGGCGAGCGCCTTCTTGAACGGATCGGCTGGGTTGTCGGCGGGCTTCATGCCCCTCCCTCGCGGCTCGGGGCCTCAGCGCATCGCCTTGCTCGCGGCGCTCTCGGGCAGCTCCTCGGCAAAGAGCCGCTGATAGAACTCCGCCACCGTCTGCCGCTCGAGCTCGTCGCACTTGTTGAGGAAGGTGAGCCGGAACGCATAGCCCACATTGCGGAAGATGAGCGCGTTCTGCGCCCAGGCGATGACCGTGCGCGGGCTCATCACCGTCGAGAGATCGCCGTTCATGAAGGCCGTGCGCGTGAGGTCCGCGACCGTCACCATCTGCCCGATCGTCCGCCGCCCCTCGGCCGTATTGTACTGCGGCGCCTTCGAGAGCACGATCGCCACCTCCGCGTCATGGCTGAGATAGTTGAGCGTCGCGACCAGGCTCCAGCGGTCCATCTGCCCCTGGTTGATCTGCTGCGTCCCGTGATAGAGTCCCGTGGTGTCGCCGAGCCCCACGGTGTTCGCGGTGGCAAAGAGCCGGAACGACGGGTGCGGCGTGATCACCTCGTTCTGGTCGAGCAGCGTGAGCTTGCCGTCCGTCTCGAGCACGCGCTGGATGACGAACATCACATCCGCCCGCCCCGCGTCGTATTCGTCGAAGACGATCGCGCAGGGGTTGCGCAGCGCCCAGGGCAGGATCCCCTCCTGGAACACCGTCACCTGCTTGCCCTCGACCAGCCGGATCGCATCCTTGCCGATCAGGTCGATCCGGCTGATGTGGCTGTCGAGGTTCACCCGCACGCAGGGCCAGTTGAGGCGCGCCGCCACCTGCTCGATATGGGTCGACTTGCCGGTGCCGTGATAGCCCTGGATCATCACCCGGCGATTGTAGGCGAACCCCGCCAGGATCGCGAGCGTCGTGTCGGGATCGAACTTGTAGGTCGGATCGATCTCGGGCACCCGCGCGCCCCCGTCGGCGAAGCCCCTGACCTTCATGTCGGTGTCGATCCCGAAGACGTCGCGCACGACGATCTCCTCGGTAGGTCTGGCAGCGGCGTCGGTCATGGCGGATCCACGGGGCTTGGAAAATCGCCCCCCTCTTGAACCATCCGCTCGGGCCGCGCAAGGTCCGGCCGAGCACCGGGCCCGCCTCCCTTTCCCGCCGCCCCCCCGCCTCCCTCATCTTGGGGCAAATACCCCGGGGGTCCGGGGCCCGCCCCCCGGCCCCCCCCCCCCCCCCCCCCCCCCCCCCCCCCCCCTCCTGGGGGCCCACCCCGGGGGGGGCGGGGGGGCCCCCCCCCCCCCGCCTCCCCCTCAGTCGCGGAAGTTGCGGCTGTCCTTGATCTGGTCCCAGGCCCACACCACCTCCTGCAGCCGCTCCTCGTCGGCGCGGTTGCCGCCCTGCAGGTCGGGGTGGAGGTCCTTGACGAGGCTCTTGTACTGGCGGCGGATCTCGGTGCGCGTCCAGCTCTCGCGCGCATCGAGGATGTCGAGCGCGCGCCGCTCGGTCGGAGGCAACTTGCGCGTGCCCGCTGTCCCGGGCTGGCGCGCTGTGCGCTCCCCCAGGATCTGCAGCGGATCCTCTATGCCCGGCCGCCCCCAGCCGCGCGCCTCGCCCTCCGCGCCGAAGGGGCGCGTCTCGCGCCCCCAGAGCCGGTCCTTGTCGACGAAGCGCTGGAAGTCCTCCTCGGTCTGGCCGTGGAAGAAGTTCCACTTCAGGTTGTACTCGCGCACGTGCTCGCGGCAGAACCACAGATAGTCGTCGAGCCGCTCGGGCGATTTGGGCGCGCGGTATTGCCCCTTGCCGGTGCAGCCCGCGAATGCGCAGGGCCGCTCGGAGCTCTCGACGGCGCCGGTCATGCCCCGCGTGCTGCGGCCCCGCCGCTTCTTGTCGGCCGAGACGCGGATGTCGAATTCGTAGGGGGGGCGGGTCGTCATGGTCTTGCCTTGTCGAGTCGGAACGGCGAGTTTAGCGCCTCGGACCGTGGGGTGAAGAGGTTGACAGGCGATTATGCGCATCGAGGACGAGATTCGTGATCGGCTGCGCGCGGCCTTCGCGCCCGAGCTCCTCGAGATCGAGAACGAGAGCCACCGCCACGCGGGGCACGCGGGCGACGACGGTTCGGGCGAAAGCCATTTCCGCGTCACCATCCGTGCCGCGTCGCTCGCCTCTCTCGGGCGGGTGGCGCGACACCGCGCCGTGCATGCGGCGCTGGGCCCGGGCGTGCTCGGACGCATCCACGCGCTCGCGCTCGACGCGGGCTGAGGGCGCGCGGCTGCGCTCAGTCCTCGGCGTCCTCGCGCCGCGGCGCGGGGCGCGCACCGCGCGGCGGCAGGAGTGGCGGCGTGGCTGTCCGCCGGCGCGCCCAGTCGAGCGCCTGCTGCGCTCCGCGTCGTTCGGCCGCGCCCTCGTCGGCCCGCGCTGCCGCGGGTGCGGCCGGCTCGGGTTCGGGCTCGGGCGCGCGGAAGCGTCGTGGC
>Ga0315900_10003846_pt1 | contig 21671 bp, 17 predicted proteins | sample LakEriMetagenome_FD_203521 | JGI IMG/M metagenome (GOLD analysis project Ga0315900, IMG submission 203521) | Freshwater fungal communities from buoy surface, Lake Erie, Ohio, United States - Buoy 12 MA114 | ecosystem: Environmental > Aquatic > Freshwater > Lake > Lake biofilm | place: USA: Lake... | reverse complement strand
GAAGTAACCTTATAAGCGATTCTTGCCGGAAAATTGGCTTTAATTACACCGGTTATAATGTTCACCGATGGTCTTTGTGTGGCAATAATGAGATGTATGCCCACAGCACGAGCTAACTGCGCCAGACGACCAATGGGTATTTCAACCTCTTTGCCAGCCGTCATTATTAAATCGGCAAATTCATCAATAACCAAAACTATAAAAGGCAAAAAACGATTCCCTTTTAGCGGATTGAGTTTACGTTGAACAAATTTTTCGTTATACTCCCTGATATTTCTAACACTTGCCTTCTTCAGTAAATCGTACCTGTTATCCATCTCAATACAAAGTGAATTGAGCGTATGAATTACTTTAGCCGTATCAGTAATAATGGGTTCATCCTGGTTGGGTAAAAAAGCGAGAAAGTGATGCTCCAATTGAGAATATGGAAATAATTCTACTTTTTTAGGGTCAATTAAAACGAGCTTTACCTGCGATGGGTGCTTTTTATATAGAAGAGACATGAGGATGGAATTTATTCCAACCGACTTACCCTGACCCGTCGCACCAGCCATTAACAAATGGGGCATTTTTGCTAAATCGACCACAAAAACTTCATTACTAATGGTTTTTCCTAATGCTATTGGAAGATCCATTTTAGATTTTCTAAATTTGTCAGATGTCAGGACTTCCTTCATCGAAACCATCTGTTTTTTCATGTTTGGTACTTCTATACCAATTGTTCCCTTCCCTGGAATTGGCGCGATGATACGAATACCCAGGGCTGACAAACTCAGTGCTATATCATCTTCTAAATTCTTAATCTTTGAAATCCGAACGCCTGGAGCCGGTATTATTTCATATAAAGTAACCGTTGGCCCTACCGTTGCACTAATTTTAGTAATTTCTATTTTATAATGTAATAACGTTTCTATAATCTGATCTTTATGGGCTTCCAGTTCTTCCATATCAATTTCCACGTGCTGGTCTGAGTAATCGTGCAGTAGAGGAAGAACAGGCTGCTCAAATAACGATAAATCAAGAGTTGAGTCGTAAGGTTCAGTATGATTTTCATTTTCACCCAGAGCTTCTGAAAGGCCCGATAAAGGAGAATAAGTAGTTTCGTTGATTTCTAACCTTGCAAGCGGAACAATATCGGTTTCTACTTCAAGTATTTCTGTAAATTCTTCTTTTTTCATAGCTTTCACTTCTGTAGCAAAAGTTATTTCTCCCCCCACTTCCAACTTTAATTGTTTCCCCAAACCCACAGAATCCGCCTCCAATGAAGTTATATCAGGTGTTAAAGAAGAAATTTTTTCAATATCTTTCTCTTTTATTGTACCTAGTCCCACTGAGTCAGCCGAAAGATTTTCACCTCTAAATAGATTTAAAAACTTATCCTTGACCTGATTGAAAACCTCGGGAAGAGATTGTCCCGCCAAAGGTGGATTGAGAAACCACAAAAAACGACTCAACCCCACAAATAAAATCAGGAAAAATACACCAACTCTGCCCAGAAACCTGGTCAACCAATCACTTACAACGGTTCCAAATCCACCGCCCATTGGAAAGGAAAATCCCTTGAAAAAAAAAGAAAAGAATACTGAAAGCAAAAGTACAACCGTAAACAAAGAAAACATTTTATCAGAAAGTTCAGACAACGGTCTTTTTATAATCAACTGTCTTCCAACTAAAAAGAAAACATAACAAAGAGCAAAGGAAGGAAGTCCAAACAGAAAATAAAAGAAAAAATTGGAAGTTATAGCCCCTAGCCTGCCTAAAATATTAGAAATTTCCGCATCACTATCTAACAGTAAACCAAATGAAAATCGCAAAACAGCATCCTGATCATCTTGCCAGGTAAATAAATAAGACGTAAAAGCAAGGAAACAGTAGAAGGCTAAAAACAGAAAAAACAATCCCCATAAACCTGTTATCCTTTCATCCTTGAAAGAGAAAGAAGGCTTACTCTTTTTTTTACTCTTCGAAACACTCATTGGGGGAAATTATTTTGGTCCGCAATATAAGGCATTTTTAATAAATTCCAAAAAACTAACAATTTATTACAAATACTGCGTAATTATAAATTATTTGTTTTACATTGCTATCGATTTATAATATAACTCAACGAAAAATGGTACCAGAAGTAAGGTTTGGCATGAATAAACGATTCATTGAAGTATTCAATCTATTGGTTGAGAAAAAGATAATTGTTATGAATGACAGGGGTGGAAAAGGAATTGGCGATTTCGCAAACGATATTTTGGGGAAACCTTACAGTCATATCATCCGTGCGTTTCTCAGTGATTCTGACAAACGTTGCATCGACTATCATCATGTCGATAAACTGTGTGCTAAGTACGGTGTTAACAAAATGTATATTCTCGAGGGTAAAGGAAATCCCTTTGAGGATAAAAGAATCCGACCTTCAGCTAATGTAAGTAACTTATCTCCTTTGTCAAATGGACAGTTAAACCAAAATAATATCTGTTTTACCAATGTGGAAGCATTCGCAGGTAATGCTATCGAATGGGATAGTTTTAGACAAGAAAATCAAGATTATTTTCATATCCCTGGCTTAGATGCAGGAGAACTATTTGCCTTTCCAATCAAAGGAAATAGTATGTTTCCAGTGATAAACGATGGGGATATTGTAGTTTGTAAGCCTCTTCGTAGTCTTAATGAATTTAAAGAAAATAAAATTTATGCCATTAACGACAGCGGATCTATTTGGGTGAAATATGTTCAAAAAGAACAAAGTATCAAAAGTGATATCGCTAAACTAAAACTTATTTCGGCTAATCACCTTGAACATGACCCTTTTCATATTGATGTCTCAGAAAGCACCAAACTTTTTCAAGTCATACGAAGAATTAGCTCATTAGACTAAATCTTATATTGTGAATTTACTAATCACCTAATTATTTGTTAAACAACTAAATTTTCGGGGCAAATTATAACACTCATTTGTATGGATATTAATGAAGTCAAAATGAATTTATTCTATTTTTTTCAAGTGTTAATTTTAATTTTTATCCACTTGAACTGATACAACTCCAAACTGAAATTAAATTCAAGATAGTAATAACCGGGTAAGTTATTTGACTCATTGATGTTTTTTAGAGGTTTTTAATAAAATATTTGAAACGAATAAATACCGACCTACTTCAGAGTTATTCGTAATAAATTTGTTTTGCTGTATTTTTGAATGATTTGTTACCGTACTTTTAACTAAATGAATATCAATAAGTTATATTCAAACACACAACTTTTTTATGATTTTATCCAGCTGGTTATCAGATTTTTAACAACCCCGAAACTTTAGTGATTTATAAATCATTCTAATTTGTAAAAAATACGCTTGGATATAATACGTTCAGAAAAAGGGTAAATACTTTGTACCCGGTAAAAATGTTACAAAAATTTTTTCTATCGTTTTAGTTGTTTATTTACCATTAGGTAAGTCGTACTTGAATTCCTTTTCTTCCCCAGAATTGGTTTCTTTTTCCACTTTATTGAAAATTTCTTCTGAAAATTCTCTGAATTCTCCCACCAATGGCTCTAATTGAATGACTCCTTTCCAAATTTTGCCAGGGTAATTTTTCAGAAATGGATAAGTTTTTGATGAGGTAACCGCTTCGCTTTCTGGAGTTAAAACAGACTCTACAACAAACCAGATGATGAGACTGTAAAAAAAAGCCGCTAATGAAGCCAGAACAGAGCCCCCTATAACTTGATTAACAAAATTTAGATGAACCTTTTCCATGACACTTTCGATACCCCTTCCTAATAATTTTAATAGCAAAAGCGAAATGATAAAGGTAGAAGCAAAGGCGACTACAATCCATAATGGATTATTTTGATTAAATATATCGTGGTAGAACCTTGTAACTGCCGGCGTAAACCGAAGAGAAGCTAAAATACCAAAACTAGCTCCTAAAATAGTAAAAACAGTCTTAATAATTCCCTGATTATAGCCTACATAAAAACCATAAGCCATGACAATAATTAAAAATAAATCAATAATCATTCAGATGATTTTAAAAATGATAAAATTTAAACTCCAATTAAATATATTTATATATATTCACCTAATTAATACCCATCTATGAAACAAATCGCCTTTTTTTTGCTAATCAATCTATGCTCATTTGCCACCTCCGCGCAAAACACGACAACTTTGTCCATTTTTGAAATTGGGAAAGACGAACAGAACTATCGAACCATTTGCGAAGCCTATCCTGAAACCTTACTTTCCTGGAAGAAAGATGATTACACTCAATCCGCCCTGCTTTGGTTCGACTTCCTTAAAAGTATGGAAACGTATGCCGATGCTATTCAGTTTAATTTAAATGGATTAAAATTATGGATTCATATTTTTTGGAATGAAAAAGGAGAAATTAATCACGTGGGCTATTTTGTTCATCCCGAATCCAGGCAAATAGACAAAAAAGAATTAAATGCCTTTTTAAGTGCCTATTCAAGATTGGCCAAAAAGCCTGATTTTAAAAGCGGAATGAAAATTTCACATTATACTTCAGCATCTTTTCCTACCTTTGCAACATCAAGATGAACATTATTTCATCCTTTTCGTTGCTATTATTTTAAATGACAAAAACACAAAAAATGATCCGAATTCTCGCCAATGATGGTATTAGTGATGATGGAAAACTTCTTATGGAAGAAGCTGGATATGAAGTAATCACTAAAAAGGTTCCTCAAAATGAACTTTGTGATGTAATTGGAAATTATGATGTCTTACTGGTAAGAAGTGCTACGAAAGTTACCGCGGAGGTTATTACCGCTGGTACCAATTTGAAGATGATAGGAAGAGGGGGAGTTGGTTTGGATAATATTGACGTAGAATTTGCTGAATCTAAAGGTATTATAGTTTTTAATACACCAGCTGCCTCCTCACAGGCGGTAGCTGAACTGGCCTTCGGACACATGTTTAATCTAGCTCGTTTTATGCATCAGGCCAATAGAAATATGGCCCTTAATGGTACAACTACCTTCGATACCTTAAAAAAAGATTACGGTTCAGGTATTCAACTACGCGGAAAATCATTAGGTATCATTGGTTTTGGAAGAATTGGTCAGGAGGTCGCAAGAATCGGTCTCGCCCTTGGTATGAATGTACTACCAACCGATTTAATGATCAATGAAGCCAATATTGATATCAATATATTTGCTAATGAAAAGGTGACGATGAATATTCACGTTCCTACTGTTCCTTACAAAGAAGTATTAGCAAAATCTGATTTCATCTCATTGCATATTCCCTTCGGTGGGGGTAAACCTCTCATCGGAGCAGAAGAAATTGCTTCTATGAAAAAAGGTGTTTACCTCATTAACACTGCCCGCGGTGGTGCTATCGACGAAGCAGCATTACTCGCCGCACTTAGCAGCGGACAAGTCGCCGGCGCTGGTCTCGATGTTTTCGAGAACGAACCTACTCCCAAAGCAGAAATACTCGCCCATCCAAATATATCTTTAACTCCTCACATCGGTGCAGCTACCCTAGAGGCTCAGGCTAATATTGGATTAGAAATTGCAGACAGACTTATCGCATTTTTTGGCGATCAAAGATAAAAAATAGCATAGGGCAGAAAGATTTTGTTAACTCTCTGCCCTATTTAATTAATTTTAAGAAGGTTCCTAAAATCCATTGCGATTCAGCATGAATTAAGCTCTCTAAAGTTGAGTCAACTTTACTCGTTAACATCTTTATTTCCCTAATCATTTTCTTGAAACTTTCCGCTTCTTCCCCTGAACCATTAATACCCGTGAGTTCGTCTAAACCCTTTAACATGGGTTCCAGTTCTCTCTTTTTTCTTTGAATCATGATGTTTCTCGTCATAACCCAAATATCTTTTTCAGCTACAAAATATTCTCTCCTCTCTCCTACTTTCAATATTTTTTGGATCAAATGCCAATCCATAAGCGCATGCAAATTGATATGAACATTGCCACGTGACATTTTTAATTGTTCCATGATTTCCTCTGCAGAAATGGGAGTGTTGGACAAAAGCAACAAACCGTGTATTTCAGCCATGGCTCTGCTAATTCCCCAGTGGGTGGACATAGTCCCCCAAATTTGCAGAAATTTTTCTTTACCTTCAACTAAATCCATAACCAAAATATTTCTTAACAACCTAATTAAAAGGTTAATAGAAATAATTGAAATTTGTTCGATAAAATCTTAGATACCGTCATTCTTTTTATTCAAAAAGGGTAATCTGACAATTTTAGCGGGTAAACATTTATTTCCCATACTTATTTGAATCATGTTCCCAATCTTTGCTTCAGCTAAATCAACATAACCCATTCCTATCGGATAGTTTAGAGATGGAGACATTGTTCCGGAAGTCACCTTTCCAATAGATTCTCCGTTAATGTTCAAAATAGGATAATCATGCCTTGGAACCCGCCTGTCTTCCAATACAAAACCAACTAATTTGCGACTTAATCCCTTTTCCTTTTGTTGGAGGAGATATTCCTTTTGAGTAAAATGCTCTTTGTTCAGTTTGGTAATCCAACCTAATCCAGCCTCCAAAGGAGAGGTGGTATCATCTATGTCATTTCCGTAAAGACAATAACCCATTTCTAAACGAAGAGTGTCCCTACAACCAAGACCTGCAAGTTGAAGATCATATTTTTGTCCCCTTTCTACTATAAAATCCCACAAAGCCATGGCATTATGATCTTCTACATATAATTCAAAACCACCAGCTCCAGTGTAACCTGTGGCAGAAATAACCACATTGTGAATCCCGGCTACTGTTCCTTTTTTAAACGTATAGTATTTTATCTGAGCTAAATCAATATCGGTAAGTTCTTGTAAAAGATGTATGGCTTTAGGTCCTTGTAAGGCCAAAAGCGCCGTTTTTTCAGAAATATCAATAAATCGGGTATCAAAACGATTATGTTCTTTCACCCAATTAAAATCCTTCTCAATATTAGACGCATTGACAACCAACATAAAAGCTTGCTCACCTTCAGAGCATTGATCTTCAAAAAGCCTGTAAACTAATAAATCATCAATTATGCCACCTGTATCGTTGGGAAAGCAAGAATATTGAATATCCCCCGGGGCCAGAACAGAAGCATCGTTTGAAGTAAGTTCATTAACCAATAAAAGAGCTTCTTTTCCTTTTATAATAAATTCTCCCATGTGAGAAACATCAAACAATCCTGTATTATTTCGAACTGCATGATGTTCTTCGTTGATCCCCTTGTACGAAATAGGCATATCGTAGCCGGCGAACGGAGCCATTCTGGCATTTGCTGCAATATGTCGCTCAAAAAGTGGCGTTTTTTTCATTTTATTCGTTTATTCTCTTATTGAGATATTTATAATCTTATCGCCAGGCGTTATTTGACTCGCCAGGCTTAACCCACTTTTAACCTCACCGAACAACGTATAATTACCATCTAAGTGCGGTGTAGCAGAGTGGGTAATAAAAAACTGAGTCCCTTCGGTATGATTTCCTGCGGAAGCCATGCCCACACATCCAGGTCTGTCGTAATAAATCTGGGGTAATTCCGAACGAATGGAATAAGATAAACTACCATAACCATCTCCCCGGGGGCAACCTCCCTGTGATACAAAATTAGGAACTATTCGATGGAAATTCTTACCCTTAAAAAATCCGGATCTGCTCAATGCTATGAAATTAGCTACCGTACCCGGAGCAATATCAGGAAATAGAACAAGAACAATGGTCCCCTTTTTAAGGGTAATAGTTGCCTCAACCTGTTGCGTTACATTAGCCAGAATACGCCAGTTTATTGGATGATTGAATACGGGTTTTTCTATATTAGGTGCTGTAATTCCTTTCCAAAAGGCCTTGGTCATTTCAATTTCCTGTTTTGTCTCTTGTTCTTCAGGTAAATCCAGTTTTAATAATGCCGAATCGAGGAAGGATGATTCAGGCAAAATATTCCTAAAATTTCTATCTTCATTCCTTAAAGCCCCTGCAATCACTGCGCTTACTCCCGCATCATTCATCAAAAAGGCATTTTTGAGTATAATAGCTAAATCCTTTTCAACGTACTTTCTATTTTTCTTAAACTGTTTATCAAAATTCACTGCCGAACATAAAGAAGCTAAGGATTCTGCGGCGGCTGTTTTAACTACAAAATTTTTAGCCTCCCACATTTGTTGATTTATATACCTATAGTTCCAGCCATGTTCCCCTAATGCTTTCAAATAAGCTGCTTTAGCCTCAGCGCTTTCAGCCTTAATATATTGATTTTTGATCTCAGCATTTAGTTTGTATTTTTCCTTTGACACAGAATCCCGCTGATACAAATGTCTGTTTGCAGCTGCATAAAGCAAAGCACGAACGGGCCAGGTAAGTAATGAATCTGCCGTAAGATTCCAATATGTTTTTGCTTCTTTAGCCACACCATTTTCTAAAAAGAAAGAACCTGCTTCTCTACTTAGGCTCTGATCGCTTGCTTTCAAACTTTTATAAGCAACGACTCTGGAAAATTCATAATTTTTATTTTTAAGCGCACGTAGTATGTTGATTTTTACCCGACTATCATTTTCAAGATTAAACCCACCTATTAAAGCATTTTCAGCGTCGATTCTATTAATTCTCCCCAAAATAGTAGCCAGAACCATTCTAATTTCAGCACTTTTTTCTCTTTGAAATTGAGGAATCAGGTCATTCTTAAAAGTATCCAATACCAGATTCTTGGTTCTCGCTAAATAGTGGGCACTCATCAATCTTACTTCCTGTGGATATTGATTATTTATAGTCATTGATACCATACGCTTTGTACCCTCATCAGAGTGCATGGACCTCATACCAAAGCGATACAAACCTAAAACCTGACCCATGAGAAGCGCTGTATCACCAGGAAGGTAGGTCGATATTGAACTTAAATATTTCATGATCCTCTCGGATCCACATTTTCCTAAAGCCTCTAAAATAATGCCATTTAATTTAAGTATTTCTCCTTCATTCGAGGAAGGATCAAAAGCATCTATTAGGCAATTTTCAGCGGCATTATCTCCAATCTGACCCAAAGAATAAGCAGCGGCAAATCTTACTTCCATGACCGTATCTTTCAATAAAGGACAAAGAAATTCAATGGCTTTAACATCTTTTATGGAGGAAAATGCTTTGGCAGCCTGGACCCGCCAAGTTGGATCACCATCTCTAAGATAAGGGATAAGACTATCCGTCAGTAGTTTATCTTGAAAATGGTAGATTTTTTTAAATGTTGAATTAGTCCATAGCTTCGACTGAGGCCGAACGCGTAAAATAACCTCTTCCGGCATTTCAGGAATGCAGGAAACCAAAATGAGCATAGAAACGATAAAGAAACCTAGCTTTATTTTCAAATCAACCATATTATTAAAAATTAACCATCAAAATATTATTTAAAATTCTTCCTCCCCAAATTCATTTTCTACCGTGGAGGAATTCACTCTATTGGCATTATTCACTTTGTTACAATCCATTTCGATACTAAATTCACCAGAAGGTTTTAAGAATCGAAGGCTAGGGTCGTAATCTATATTTTTCATCTCTTCCAGTTTCTTCATAAAAGAAACAAAAAAGGGCTTTGCCATTCTGGCGCCCTGCCCGTTGGACGAGGTTCTGAAATGAACCCATTTATCTTCCGCTCCAACCCAGGTGCCTATGACCAAACCAGGCGTTATACCCATAAACCATCCATCTACAAAATCATTAGTTGTACCTGTTTTACCCCCTGCCTCACTTTTGAGTCCCCCCATTCCACCAGCATATTTCAACATTTCAACCATCACATAATTAGGATCAGATGGAATGGCACGTTTTTCCTCCGGATAACCTTCGTAAATAAGCTTACCATTTTTATCTTCAATTCTTAATATATGTAATGGTCTGTTGAACACACCATTATTAGCAAAAGTAGTATAGGCACCCGTCATTTCCATCACACTTAAATCGGCAGCACCCAAACAAATGGAAGGTGATTTTGGCACCCTCAATTCACCCGTTCCATTTCTTCTGCTCGATGAATCTATACCCATATTATGAATCAAACCTCTCACTGGTTCAACATTTCCGATCGTTTTCATTAGAAAAGTAGAAACGGTATTCGTAGATTTTTTCAAACCCTCCTTCAGCGTTAACATTTCACCCGTATATTTATTATCGAAATTACTAGGTGTCCAGTCCTCTATCAATCCAAACTGACCTTCAGCTGCTGCAATAGTTGTGGCCACATCCTGCACCTGAAAACAAGGGGATAGACCTTGAGCAGCTATAGCCGTTGCGTAAACAAATGGTTTAAAAGATGATCCAACTTGCCTGTTTATATCAACATGATCATATTGAAAATACTTATGATTGATACCTCCTACCCAAAACTTAACGTGGCCTGTTCTGGGATCTACGCCTAAAATACCCGTTTGTAAAAATTGACGATGGTATTTTATGGAATCCAGCGGCGACATCATCGTATCCTTTTCCCAACGGTCCTTCTCTGAAATCTGAGGGATATTTCTCTTTTCATAAGTAAAAACACGCATACTAACGGGTGTGTTAAAATGTTGCTTAACCTTTTCTTGCATAAGATTCCACTGTCTCCGTAAAGTATTAAACAGGGGATCCCGAAGAATACTTAAATAGGTATTTACATCCTCCTTCCTACTTAATCCGGCATTCACCCGTTTTAATAAGGTTCCCGGCTGTTTTACTTCTTCCATTAAAAAGTCAATCAAGATATCATTTTCAGGAAACCTAACATCATATTTTTTACTTATTTGAGGGAGAATATCCCCAAGATATTTATCTCTAATGATTTGATAAGATTCCGTTTCTCTCATCAAACGAATCAATGTTTTTTGACGGGTGGCTACCGAAATCTCAAGTTTTGAATTTGATTTATAGGTCCACGGATCTGTTTTTCCCCATTCCCGTTGAAAGTTCTTTTGAACTAATGCCATGTGTTCAATCATAGACTCCTCAGCCAATTTCTGCATATCAGCGTCAATAGTAGTATATATTTTCAGGCCATCTTTATAAATATCATAAGGCTGGTTTCCAGATTTAAAATGCTCGCTTTTGGAAAGAATTTCTTTTACTTGCTTTGCCAGTTCCATGCGATAATAAGTAGCAATACCATCAATATGTGTTCTTGGTTTGAAGTTAATTCCCAAGTCCTGCGTTCGATATTTTTCATATTCTTCCTCCGTTAAAAATCCTCGTTTTGTCATCTGTTTTAGGACAACTTCTCTGCGTTTAATAACTCTTTCCGGCCTTCTTAGAGGATTATATAAACTAGGATTCTGGAGCATTCCGACCAACGTGGCAGCTTCAGGAACGGTTAATTCTTCTTGTGACTTTCCAAAATAAATTTCCGATGCTGCTTTAATACCGTAAGCACCATTTATAAAGCTAAATTTATTTAGATATAGCGCTATAATTTCTTCTTTAGTGAAATTTCGTTCTAATCTTACAGCAATAATCCATTCTTTTAATTTTTGGACTATTCGTTCAACCTTATTTGTAGAAGGATTTTTAGTAAAAAGTTGTTTTGCCAATTGCTGTGTAAGTGTACTTGCCCCACCTGAACTCTCTTGTCTGAGAACTATGGTTTTAATCATTACTCTGCCTAATGCTTCGAAATCGATGCCATTATGCATATAAAAGCGTTCATCCTCTGTAGCTAACAACGCATTGACTAAATGAGGTGGAAGGGCCGAAAAAGTAACGGGCACTCTATTTTCCACATAAAAATTACCCAGGGAAGTACCATTGGTTGAAAAAATTTGAGAAGCCAATTCGTTATTTGGATTCTCTAATTCCTTAACCGAAGGTAACTCACTGAAAGACAACAATATAAATATTAAAAAAGCCATTCCAAAACCAATGAAAAGGAAACGCCAGGTAAGAGTTGTCCAAAAGGTAATCGATTCAGAAGGACTGTCTTTTAGTAAATAGGCAAAAAGCTTACGCATAGAAGTAATTTTCTCCGTAAATATAGTAAATAGTTAGTCCTTCCCTTACTGCAACAAATTATGATTAAAAATTTCCAATGCTTTTTTCACAAAAGGTACATCGCGAACGAAATCAATATGTACCTTTCCGATGGGTCCAATCACAGCAAAATGTATTTCATCGGATTCATTTTTCTTGTCATTTTTCATGAGCAATATAAAATCATCTATTAATTCCTCTCTTATAGGTTGCAAATCAAACGTTCTTTTTAGAAAAACAATGATAGAAATAAATTCTTCTTCAGACAAAAAGCCTTTATGAAACGATAACCATGACTCAATGACCATACCAATGGCTATTGCTTCGCCATGTAATAAAGAATTTTCTCTAAGAAGCATAACTCCCTCAATTCCGTGTCCTATAGTATGACCAAAATTCAATGCTTTTCTAATGCCCTTTTCAAAAGGATCATCGACCACTATTTTTTGTTTAACCTTCAGTGAATCTAAAATAATGGGTGTCCAGTTTTTCTCGGTATGAATATTAATACTGCTAATTTGTCGCCAAAGAATTTCATCTGAAATAAGGGCATGTTTAATAATTTCTGCAAAACCGCTTCTAAGCTCTCTTTTTGGTAGGGTATCAAGGAAAAAAGGATCTACAAAAACAGCTTTTGGATCTTTAAACACACCAATACTATTTTTAACCTCGTTAAAATCAATGCCCAATTTACCTCCAATAGAAGCATCCACCATAGAAAGCAAGGTGGTAGGAATTTGAATAAAATCAATACCTCTTTTATAGGTTGATGCGCAAAATCCACCCATATCTCCAACTACACCTCCCCCAAGATTTATCATCAAGTCATTTCTGTTAATGCCAAATTCCAACAGTTTCCCCCAGATAAACTGACAGGTATTCAAGTCTTTGTGAATCTCCCCCGCAGGAATTGAAATTTCCAGGATATCTGCGGGAAGCAGAGGCCTTATCCTGTCTAAACAAAATGTATGCGTATGCTCATCTGTTAAAACGACCACTTTTCTATGGGAATAATTCAATAAAAAACCAGAAAGTGATTCTTTACAATTTCCTACAAAAACATCATAATTTGCTAAGGCTAATATTTCAGTCATTCCTTTGTTTTTTAAATGATTAATACAATTAGTTTTTTTCCTCAAATTCAATGTGAATAATTTCACCCGGATTCAATCCGAATAAAGTAGATGCCTTTCCCATATTTATGGCAATCTCCAGCAAATTAGCCGAATTAAAAAGACAAAGAATTTCACCTAGCGGAGCATCTGAATAATTTCTATAGATTTCAGTAAGAGGCAGATGGCTTCTCATTTTTATTTTAAAGGGACGAGAATTACAAATAGACTCAAATAAATCTTTAGATATATTGGTTATCACGTTATCAAATGAATCAATGTATAAAACAGAGCCTCTAATCCTATTTCCAGCAGAAATGGGTTGAAACTTATATCTCTTTACTACCTCTTTTGTCAACTTAAAATCATTAATTTCAGACAGTACTTTTTTCATGCTCAACTGATACATGATATTTCTCAATAAAGTTGGAAGTATGAAAAAAGGATCTCCGAAAACGGGCAGTGTGTAAACAATGGCATGTTCATCTGTAAAAATCAAACTGCTCAAACCATTATTTTGCATAACAAAAATATGACCCTCCCTTTCCATAATCAGCCAATCTAAATGAGCTTCAGGTAAATCGTTTACGACAATAATGTGAATGGTTCCAACGGGAAAAGCTCGCCAGCTTTGGGAAACAATAAAAGCGGCCTGGATAATATCAAAACTGTTTATCTCATGCGATATATCAATAATCACTGGTTTGGGCTCGGTATGTAAAAGAGCTCCTTTAATTAGAGAAATAATGTGATTATTTTTCCCTAAATCAGATGTGATAGTTACGACGGCCATTATTATTTAGTACTTTTTTTCAACTCTCTTTGCTTCATTCGTTGCAAAAGTTGTAATTTAGCCTAAAAATAATACAATCTTTGAAAGAAAATTCGCCCCACTCTCAAAGTGAGATAATACTTACTTTCGAGAACACTGATCCCGTTCAATTATTTGGTGAAAATAATGTCCGTTTCAATCTACTAAAAGAAGCTTTTCCTGAGGTTTCCTTAACTTCCCGTGGAAATATCTTTAAGATTGTTGGTGAAAAAAAAATCGCCCAAAGAGTAAAAGACAAAGTTGAATGGATGGTGAGATTATTAAAAGAACATCTCGAACTGACTAATCAAATGGTAGAGGATTTATTGCAAGATAAAAATCCTTTTGAGCACAAATTATCAGCCGTAGATGATAATAAAACCATTTTACACAGCAGAGAAGGTAAACCTATCAGGGCAAAGACTAAAAATCAGCGTCTTTTGGTAGAGAGCTCTGAAAAAAATGACATCGTTTTTGCTATTGGTCCCGCAGGTACCGGTAAAACTTATACAGCTGTTGCGCTAGCTGTAAGGGCACTGAAAAACAAGACAGTAAAAAAAATTATTCTTACTCGTCCTGCGGTGGAAGCAGGTGAGAACTTAGGTTTCCTGCCCGGTGACTTAAAAGAGAAAGTAGATCCATATCTACGCCCTTTATATGATGCGTTGGATGACATGATTCCAGCGGAAAAATTACAGCAGTTTATGACCACCCGGGTCATTGAAATTGCCCCTCTGGCGTTCATGCGCGGACGTACACTGGACAATGCTTTTATCATACTCGATGAAGCACAAAACTGTACTACCATGCAGATTAAAATGTTCCTTACCAGATTGGGACCTTCCGCAAAATGTATTATTACCGGCGATTTAACCCAAATAGACCTTCCCTTTCACACTAAATCAGGACTGAAAAAAGCCATAGAAATATTGGATCATCTCGAAGGTATTGGTACCGTTTACTTAAATGCCGACGACGTTGTTCGCCATAGATTAGTTCGCGAGATCATTATTGCCTACGAAAAATTAGATGAAGAAAACAGACTAAGAAGGTTAGCTGCTGACGAGAAGAAGCTCGCTCCTCCAACTCAGGAAATGGATGCCGCCATTGTAAACAATGAAGAAAAATCTGATCAATGACTTCTAACATAATATATCATGGTGAACTGAGAAATACGCTCACCCACCTTGCCTCTGGCCAATCCTTTATAACCGATGCCCCATTAGATAACAGAGGGAAAGGTCAGGCCTTTTCTCCAACAGATTTAACCGCCACTTCTTTGGGTGCCTGCATGCTTACTGTCATGGGCATAAAAGCAGAAGATATGGCGGTTGATATAACCAATACCAAAATAGATATTCTTAAAATCATGGCTGCGGAACCCCGAAGAATTGCCGGAATAAAAGTGGTTATCACCTTTCCTCCAGGTATCTTTGAAGATAAAACAAAAAAAATATTGGAACATACCGCTTTAACCTGCCCGGTAGCTAAAAGTTTACACCCCGATATTGTTCAGGATATTCAATTTATTTGGTCTGATAGCTCTTCAATATGAATTATAAGTTACACTTTTCTTCAAATATCCTCAAAGGCGAAGTAACGCTGGCAGGTTCAAAAAGTATTAGCAACAGAGTGCTTATCATACGGGCTTTATGCAATACAGATTTTACAATCGATGCATTAGCCAATGCAAATGATACAGAGTTGCTGGCGCATTTATTGAAAAGTAACGATGAAGTGCTGGATGCCGGTCCTGCGGGTACAACCTTTAGATTCCTGACGGCGTATCTCGCGCTATCCGGAGGAAACAGAATATTAACTGGCTCCGAAAGAATGAAACAAAGACCTATTAAAGTCCTTGTTGAAGCTTGTCGAAAGTTAGGGGCAACTATCACTTATTTAGAAAACGAAGGGTTCCCACCCCTGAAAATTAATTCAGGGACTATGTCTGGTGATAAACTACTAGCCATTCCCGCAAATACCAGTAGCCAATATATTTCCGCTCTTTTGTTAATTGCTCCTATTCTTCCGGGTGGACTTTCTTTAGAGCTGACTGGTAAAATTGTTTCAAGACCCTATATTGAAATGACGTTGGGTCTCATGCAATATTTTGGCGTTTCTCATACCTGGGAAAATCAGGTCATTATTATCTCTGAACAGGCTTATCAGGCTAAACCATTTATTGTGGAAGCTGATTGGTCGGCCGCCTCTTATTATTATTCACTCGCTGCACTGAGTGAACAAGCTGATATTTCCTTGAACGGTTTATTTGAAAATAGTCTTCAAGGTGATTCTGCTCTCGTAAATATCTTTGAATCCTTCGGCGTAAAAACTCATTTTACAGAGCGTGGCATTAGACTTATAAAAAATCAAACGCTAATCCCCGATTCCTTCCATTATGATTTCATTTTATGTCCGGACTTAGCGCAAACCCTTGCGGTAGTCTGCGCAGCTTTGGGTACAAAAGGATATTTTAGCGGGCTTGAAACACTAAGAATTAAGGAAACCGATCGAATTCAGGCGCTAGAAAATGAAATTAGTAAAGGTGGTTGTCATATTTCCCTTTTTTCAACTGATTCCATCACAGGTAAAGAGGTTTTTGAGGTTTCTGGCAAATTTGAATCCTCAGATATTCCTGTTTTCAAAACCTATGAAGACCACAGAATGGCTATGGCTTTTGCACCCTTGGCTCTTTTGATGCCTATTGAAATAGAAGAGCCCATGGTAGTCATTAAATCGTATCCTGATTTTTGGACCGATTTTCAACAGTTAGGCCTGACAATCAATGATTAGAATACTTATTTAATTAAGTTTTGGAGCCATTTTTCGACTTCTTACCTTATTTTCTATGCAGTTGAACTAAGAGACTTCCCTTTTGGCGCGAAATTTAGCATAACAATCACCTCTGTGGGATTTTGACTCCATAATCTTTTGTGAAAATAAAAATTTGTTAAATCTGTAATTTTTTTGAACAAGTCACTACATCACACTTCGGCATACGCTCGCCATCATCATACTAATTTTTAATGCATCTAGGCTATTTAGATAGCCTCTTTGTTGAAAAAAAACAGGTAATGATACCTTTACATCATTGGGAAGAAAAGATTAACAGATAAATAATTTGCTGATTGTAGTTCTGATAAGTGCGTATTTCTTGATATAATGGCGGTTATGATATTGCTTACAAAATCATTAACTGCCTTATTTTTAATACTTCCGAAAGCATTATCTCTTAATTGTCGTTGAATGAAATGATTTTTAGTTCAACTCTTTGGTTCTTTCTTCTGCCTTCCACTGTTTCATTAGATGCTAAAGGAGATTTCTTACCGTACCCTTTGTACGTAAGCCTGGAACGGCTTATACTTTTGCCAACTAAATAGTCAACCACCGCTTTTGCTCTGTCCGTTGATATTTTAATACAGTATTCATCGGTACATAAACCATTAGAATGACCTCCAACTTCAATAGAAATATCAGGATTCTCCTTCATAAAATCTACAAGATCATTTAAAAACTGATAGGACTCCTTGGTAAAAATGGATTTATCCATTTCAAAAAATATCTTATCAATCCGCAAGGTCTGTCCCTTCTTTAAATCTGTTCTTTTAAGATTACTAATGGATGCATTTTCAATAATATCCTTTGGTTCTGAAGCTACCGTTGGACTCTGTGTTCCTTCCTTTGGTTTAACTGCATTAGTGTCCTTGTTGTCAACCTTTATGGTTTCAGCCTTAACCACCACCATTTCTGGTTTCTTATCCGTTTGAGCTACATTTTCCTGGACCGAACTCTCCTTACAAACGCTAACTTTAATATCAGAAAAATTATCTACCAATAAATTTCCATTATATGGAATTAGAGTTGGTGTTTTATAATAGGCTTCAAGAATGAGAAAAGTATAATTTTTGGAAGGTTCCAATTTAAAATTATAATCTTGCCAGCGTGTATTTGCAATCAAAGGAGATTCTGCTAATAATTCTTTTCGTTCACAATAAGAATTTCCACCATAAATACGAAGTTTAGCAGGAGTGGTATAGTTTGCTGTTTGATCGGACAGTCGACTAATGGACACATACAATTCCGAACGACACAGCGCGATAGAAAAAGAATAGCATTTTCCTTTTTCGAGAGGTTTAGATAATTCCTGTCCTACTGACTCCCAGGTATCATTATCTCTGACTACCAAACCAAGATAAGTATTACCATTTGAGGCAGGCTTTGTCACGCTAAAAATACCGCTGGGTTGAATATCCGGAGCAGATTCACCTTTAAACCCACAATCTGACCAGGCTCGAGGTGCTTTAGAGTGCCTGGGCATATCTTCAAAGGAAGGATTTATAAGTTGAATAACATCAGCTGATTCCTGACCCATCAAACCAAAGGGCGCAAAAAATAGGCAGAGGTAATTAAATACCAAAAATTTACTCATTTTCTGAAATTTCAAATTAGAATGATAAGCATAAAGAGAATAAAACGAAGAGGCTGACACAATTATTGAAAAGCATTGATTCCTGTGATATCCATGCCCGTTATTAATAAATGAATATCGTGCGTTCCCTCATAAGTAATGACAGATTCCAGATTCATGATATGACGCATGATAGAATATTCCGAAGTAATACCCATTCCACCGTGTATTTGCCTTGCTTCCCTGGCAATTTCAATAGCCATATTAACATTATTTCTCTTAGCCATTGAAATCTGGGCAGGTGAGGCCTCCCCTTTATTCGCCAACGTTCCTAACCTCCAGGCTAATAATTGCGCTTTTGTGATTTCGGTAATCATTTCTGCCAATTTCTTTTGAGTAAGTTGAAAACCTCCAATGGGTCTTCCAAATTGTTCTCTTTCTATACTATACCGCAAGGCTGAATCATAACAATCTAAAGCGGCACCAATAGCACCCCATGCGATACCATACCTTGCTTTCGACAAACACGAAAGGGGACCTTTTAACCCTTGAACATTGGGCAAAATATTAGCTTTAGGAACCCTTACATTTTCAAACACTAATTCACCGGTAATGGAAGCTCTAAGCGACCATTTTCCCTTTATCTCAGGAGCTGAAAAACCAGGCATTCCTTTTTCCACAATAATACCCTTTATTATTCCCTTTTCATCTTTTGCCCACACTACAGCGATATCTGCAAGAGGTGAATTAGTAATCCACATCTTAGACCCATTCAATATCACATCATCTCCATCTTCAACCATTTTAGTCAACATACCTGAAGGATTTGACCCATGATCAGGTTCGGTTAACCCAAAACAACCTATTAAATCGCCGGAACCCAATCCTGGCAAATATTTTCTTCTTTGCTCCTCCGACCCAAATTTATATATTGGATACATTACTAAAGAACCCTGAACAGAGGCCATGGAACGAATACCAGAATCTCCTCGCTCGAGCTCCTGCATTATTAATCCGTAGGATATTTCATCCATACCTCCACCACCGTATTCTGCAGGGATAGTAGGACCAAAAGCACCTACATTAGCCAAACCTTTGAATAAATGTACTGGACATTTGGCAGCCTGGGCGTAACCTTCAATGATTGGACTCACCTCCTTTTTCACCCAATCTCTGACTGCGTCCCTAGCCATCTTATGTTCTTCATCTAATAAATCGTCTATCTTATAATAATCATGTCCACCAAAGAGATCCACTTTATTTGATATAAAAAGATCTTTTTCTATGTCTGCAGTTGAAGAATTCATTTGTAATTAATTAAACGCCAAAGTTAAAACTTACTTTCCTAAAATACTTAAACATTATACGATTATAATCGTTCAAAGTCACCTTATTTAGAATAATTTATCCAATCCCACATGACTATATGCCATTTAACGCCCTCGTATTCCAGAGTATCTATTATTTTAAAGCCACATTTTTCGTGCGCGCGAATAGATCTCGGATTTGCCTCTGATATATCGGTAACACAATAATCATATTGATTTATCAAACTCTCTTTAAATAAATTATACATTTTTGGTACCAAACCCTGCCCTCTAAATGGTTTGGCAACACAAAGCTGTCCAACGAGAACCACTTTTCCATCCCCTAACTTTTCACCCTGATAATTCATGTCAGCCAAAGCATCAAACAAACTATCTAATAAAGAGTGCTGACCATAAAGCTCTTTATCGGTAACCATAGCGTATCCGACCACCTTATTTCCATGAAGTGCTATGATGGAAGGTTGTATCTCGTTCATCCTTCTTAACAATTCAATGGAATAGGAAGCTGTCACAAATCCTTCCTTAACACTTTCTTCCTTAGAAATATTCGCCAGATTGTTTTCCTCTTCCAGCGCTTTTATTCCCTCTATTTCCCAGTCCTCTGTTACTCTCTTTACTAGTACTTTCTCCATTTTTGTTTTTTGTTGAAAAATACAATTAAATTAAAAAAATTATATTTACAATAAAAAGTATGATTATTGCACTGGAAGGTATGCATTTTTGGGCGAAAATTGGTTATTACGAAGAGGAACAAATTATTGGAAATGAAATTCATGTCGATGTATATGTTGATACTAAAGACATTGCTTTAGATGGTAATGATGATCTGGGCAGCACATTAAATTATGAGACGGTTTATCATCTTTGCCGATTGGAGATGAAAAAACCTGTAAAACTTTTAGAAACTGCGGCCATTAATATTCATCGGCGTATCCACTTCCAATATCAAGATAAAGGTATTGAAGTGAAAGTTCGCATTTCAAAAATTTCCCCTCCTTTGAAGGGACCCGTAGATCGAGCCTTCATTGAAATAAGTGGCTAAAAAATCATTTTACATTTTCACCCAGCGAATGACCTTTTTAATATTTTCCGACCTTAGTTCAATAAAATAAACCCCCGGTATTAAATTTCCCGTTGATAAAGTAATTTGTTGACTGTCTCCGGGATAATCCCATTTTGTTTCCTGCATTATTTGTCCTGAAATCTGAGTGATAGTACAATAAACCAAGCCTGGTTTCTCACCTTTAACATTTAAAAATATTTCATCTGTCCCCGGATTAGGATGAGCGCTCACATCAAATGAGGACTCTTCCACGGCAGCTAACGAAGTTTGAATACCTGTTTGAACCAGTGCACCCCCTAAAATAGCTGTTCCACAGGCAGTCGCACCGTCAGAAGCAGTTGCACAAACTGTTCCATCTATCCAATTTGCATCCATAAACTGAATATCATCTAGCTTCCAGCCATCAAAAACTTGTGGTTCCTCAGTACCTTCAAGCGATTGAACAAAACGCCAGCGGAGATTTAATTTTTCATTTTTAAATGGGGAAAGCTTAACCACGGTAGATTGAAATTGATCCGATTCCCCCCAAAACGCCCTCGTTGTAAAACCAACGGTTCTTGGATTTAAGCGCCCGTCATAACCCTTTCTAACAAACAAAGAATCCGGCATAGGTACCCAGGTTGTACCTTCATTTATTGAGTACTCCAAAAATCCACCATCCTTTCCAGGATCTATCTCGTATTGGTGATAAAATGTTAGCGTTGGATTTGATGAACCCTGAATAATAGGTTGGTTTTTCAACCTAAGTTTGGCATCAGTGGCATCCTTTCCATTTGCAATAACCCAGCTAAACTGACCGCTTACCGCATTACCTGTCTTTAATGACCATAAATCCTTACTACCTGTGGTAGCCTCAGTCAACCAATTTACTTCACCCCCCTCTAATTCATCTAAAAATAATCTTTTTGAAAACCTGGCGTTATTAGTAGTCATCTTATAAAAAAGGACTAATGATTCGTTTATATTTATGTCAGATGTTGAAAAAG
>Ga0315900_10003845_pt1 | contig 21682 bp, 12 predicted proteins | sample LakEriMetagenome_FD_203521 | JGI IMG/M metagenome (GOLD analysis project Ga0315900, IMG submission 203521) | Freshwater fungal communities from buoy surface, Lake Erie, Ohio, United States - Buoy 12 MA114 | ecosystem: Environmental > Aquatic > Freshwater > Lake > Lake biofilm | place: USA: Lake... | reverse complement strand
CGCCGGATATCCGGTGTTCACCCGTTCCCTGGAACTGTGGCAACGTCGTTGGGTCACCCAGTTCCCACGATGGTCGAGACGCCTGGCAGCCTCGGTGATCGCCGGTGTGCGTCCGTCCATTACGTCGAACAAACTGGGTGAGCTCCTGCGAGCGGATTCATTCTCGATCGACGATACATACCCGGTCTCGCGCCTGACGTTCACGGATCGCGAATTGGCAAGGATCGTGGCCGCGGCCCCCTTGCCAGCGAACAGGGTCCGGTCCATCTTGAACGGGATCATCCGAAGGGATGGTGGTCACGCCTTGCCACTGTTGAGCCAGGTATCGTTGGGCGAGTTGTCCACCTACCTGCAGCATGTGCTCCTTCGGGATACGGACCAGATGAGCATGGCCCATGCCCTGGAGGTACGGGTACCTTTCCTCGATCACGATCTAGTGGAGTTCGTCCTGGGCGTGTCCGATCAAGCGAAGTATCCCCACACTCCCAAGAAGCTATTGGTGGATTCCCTGGGTGACCTGTTGCCTTCAGAGATCGTGCATCGTCCCAAAATGGGCTTTGTGCTGCCTTGGGAGCCTTGGATGCGCGGCGAACTCAGGAGTTTCTGCGAAGCTCATCTTCAGCGGCTCGCCGTCTGGCCGCAATTCAGGCCAGGTGCGGTGATGGAGCTCTGGAATCGGTTCTTGTTGGGCGATCCCCGGGTGAATTGGTCCCGGCTTTGGTCGCTGGTGGTCCTTGAGGATTGGGCGCACCGCAATGGGATTGAACCCTGATCGGTAATGAAAAAGGAGGCCATCGGCCTCCTTTTTCAACATGGGACCCTCGCCATTAGAACTTGGCACGTGACTTCCGTCCCACCCGATTGTTGCCGCGGATCCAGTTGTAACGCTGGCGGTAGAAGTTCGACTGGCCACGCAGCACATAGCTGTACGTGAAGGTCATGGTCAGGTAGCTGTCGTTGTGCGTTGCATCCCCCCTGATGGCTCCGGCATCATAGTTCCGCGGATCGGGCAGCGTTGGGTCCAATGCGTAGGCTTGTGCAGACTGGTTGGCCAGGTCCACGGCAAGTTGGCTGGGCAACAGGGCAGGGTCCGCATAGACCGTGCTGGCATCGTCCAGGTAGTCAGTGAAGGTTGTACGCCAGCCCAGGTCCCAGCCGAAACGGTGGCGACGACGCTGCGTGAAGTTGAATCCGATGCCAATGGGGACGCTCACACCGATATTGGAATAATCCACCAATTCGGTCCGCAAGGGCTGAAGTGCATAGAAATCCCCCTCTCCATAGAGCTGCCCCTTCGGATTATGATAGTACAGTGCAATGCCAGCATAGCCGAACAATCGGAAGGAGGTACGATATCGTCCACGGCCACCCATATCGTTATCCTGGTAGATCGTGAACTCCGGTCGCAGGTAAAGCTCGAACATGTCGTTCCGGAAGTTCAGGTTGCGACCACGGCGGGGACGATACGTGGAAAGCTCGTCGGCGCCTTGGATCCGCATATAGAGCAGGCCTGCGTTGATCGATATCGTACGGTTGATCTTGCGCCGCGCGAAACCACCAACGGCCCAACGGGTCTGGCCAAGCTTCATGTCCCACACGAAGTCGCGGCGGGGCTGGTCCTTGCCCCCCATTTCACCCAGATAGTTAGCGCCACCGAGGTGGAGTCCAAAGTCCCAGGCATACTGGGCAGAGGCGAGTTGCCAACCACCGATAAGCACCAGAGGCAGTAGGAGCCGTTTAACGGAAAGGGTCATGAGGCCGGAGCGTCTTCGAGTATGGAACGGATACCGGACAAACATAAGAAACATATCCCGTGTCTGGTGCTGCTGCAATTCACTGGTCATCAACAACCTGTGTGAGATCCCTTCGGCACAGTGGTTACCGGTAGCTTTGCACCGCATGATGTATACGCAGAACAGGCTCGTCAGGTTGTTGGGGGTACGGTACCCCTTGATACAGGCAGGCATGATCTGGTGCTCCGGCTGGGAACTCGCCTCCGCAGTGAGCAATGCCGGTGGTCTGGGCATTATCGGTGCGGGGTCCATGTATCCCGATGTGCTCCGGACGCATATCCGTAAGTGCAAGGCGGCCACCAAGCATCCTTTTGCGGTCAATGTCCCCATGCTGTACCCCAACATCGAGGAGCACATGGCCATCATCATGGAGGAAAGGGTCCCTGTGGTGTTCACCTCAGCGGGGAACCCTGCGGCATGGACGGCGCGTCTCAAAGCGAACGGGATCACGGTGGTACACGTGGTGAGCAGCGTGAAATTCGCATTGAAGGCCGAGCAGGCAGGCGTGGATGCCATCGTGGCCGAAGGGTTTGAGGCCGGTGGCCATAATGGGCGTGAGGAGACCACGACCATGGTATTGGTGCCCATGGTGCGCGATGCCGTTCAAGTACCTGTGATCGCCGCGGGTGGTATCGCCGACGGACGTGCCATGCTGGCCGCCATGTGCCTGGGTGCTGATGGCGTGCAGATAGGCAGTCGGTTCGTTTGTTCCGAGGAATCCTCTGCGCACCAAGCGTTCAAGGAGCGCGTTGCGGCAGCGGGGGAGGGGGAGACGACGCTCACGCTCAAGGAACTGGCACCGGTGCGCCTATTGCACAATCCGTTCTTCGACCAGGTGAAGAAGGCGTATGCGCAAGGTGCGTCCCCGGAGGACTTGAAGGTCTTGCTTGGGCGCGCTAGGGCCAAACGGGGCATGTTCGAGGGCGATCTGGTGGAGGGTGAACTGGAGATCGGACAGGTGAGCGGGGCCATCAAGGAGGTCCTGCCGGCTGCACGGATCGTGGAGCGGATCATGAGCGAGTTCGAACACGCCCGTACCCGATTGTGCGCCACGGGAATCGCTGCTACGGCATGAACCAGAAGGGCAATAAAGTGCACATGTCGCTCGTCCATACCACGGAGGTGGTTCGTTCCATGAGCAACTGGTTTTCCAGATCGATCGCCGTTCTGTTGCTGGGCATTGGTCCCCTGTTCGCCATGGCCGTACTGGACCCACCCACATTACGCTGCGCATCGGTGAACGTGGCCGGTGATGTGACCTTGACCTGGACCGTTCCGGCAGACCCTGGCGGAGAATTCCTTGAGTATCAGGTGTTCTGGTCGAATGCGCTCGCAGGGCCTTATGCGGCACTGCCTCCAGTGCCTGTGTATGCTACGAGCACCGCGTTCCACGCTGGTGCCGGGGCCAACAGCGGCCCGGTGTTCTATTTCATGACCACGGTATCATCGGGTCCGTTGCCGAACACGTCCATCCCTAGCGATACGGTGGCCACGCTTTTCCTCCAAGTGTTCCAGAGCGCACCACTGGGCAGTGCGAACCTTTCATGGAACGCATCTTCACTACCTGCCTCGGTGATCGATGAGTTCTCGGTCTGGTTGGAATACCCCGTGGGCACGTGGAGCCTTCTGGACGAGGTGTCGGGTAGCACCTTTGCCTACCAGCATGTGGTGTCCATTTGCGAGGATTCCTTGACCTTCCGTATAGGCGTTACCGATCTGAACGGCTGCACATCGTTCAGCAACCGCGATGGCGAGGTGTTCCGCGATGTCACACCTCCTTCGGTGCCGGTCCTTACCGCCGTATCGGTCGATCCGGTCACCGGACTCTCCACCATCACGTGGTCCCCCTCGCCGCAAACGGATACGGATGGATACATTATTGTTCTCAGCACTCCGGGAGGTGGGGTCATTATCGACACGGTCTTCGGTCAGAACAACACCAGTTTCCAATGGTCCGCGAGCCTGCCGGGCGAAGGGTCGGAGGCATTCACGGTAGCTGCGTTCGACACCTGCCTGGTCGGTGATCCGCCAAGTCCCAATACCAGTGCTACCGGGCCGGTCCATGCCACCATGTACGCCACCACCACCTACGACCGGTGTGCATCGGAGATCACATTGAACTGGACACCCTATGTGGGATGGGTAACGGGTTCACATCAGGTCCTGGTCAGCGTGAATGGCGGTGCATGGGGAGTGTTGGCTAATTTGCCGGGCACGGAGCGTACGTTCATTCACCCGGTCCAACCGGAGCGCACCTACTGTTACCGGGTGCGAGCGATCAAGGATCAATCCACCGTCTCATCACTGTCCAATACCACCTGCCGGTTCACGGATTATCCGGTCGCGGCCGGTTCCAATTACCTGCGAACGGTCACGGTCTCAGCCGGTCAGGACATTCAGGTGGTTGACAGCACGGCCGCCGGTGCTCAGGTCTCCGCGTACATCATTGAACGCTCGCCAAACGGGGCCGCTTTTCAGACGGTGGCAACGCTGCCCGGTGCTCTTGGACCTGTGTTCACATGGACCGATACCGAAGTGGACCCCGCGACCGTTGGCTATCGCTACAGGGTTCAGGTCCTGGACAGCTGTGGGACCTTGGCCACGACCAGTAACATGGGGGCGAACATCGTGCTCAGGGCAGGTCCGGAGCTCAACGGTACCAATCGCTTGACTTGGAACGGGTATGCGGAATGGGCGGGCGCACCGGTCGCCTACAATATGTTCAGGAGTATCGATAATGGGCCGTTCCTACTTTTGGCCAGCTTGCCACCGGACCCGTGGGAGTACGTGGATGATGTGCAGATGTTCACCGGCACCGCAGGCAGGTTCTGCTACTTCGTCCAGGCGGTGGAGGCCGGTAACCCCTCAGGGATCAATGCCACCTCCGAGAGCAACATCGCCTGTGCTGTTCAGGAGGAACTGGTCTATATCCCGAACGCCATGGTCATTGGCGGAGTGAACCACCTGTTCGGCCCGGTCCTGTCCTATGCCGATGTGAGCGAGTACCAGTTCAGCATCCTTAATCGCTGGGGGCAGATCATCTGGACCACCCATGATCCCGCCGAGTTCTGGGATGGTATCGTAGGCAGCGACCATGTACAGCAGGGTATCTATGCCTATTACTGCGCCTTCCGCACGGGGGCAGGGCGACAAGTGGTCCGGAACGGTACGGTCACCGTATTGAAGGCCGATTGAACCGTTTGGATCGTCCTGTTGTGTACTTTTGTGCATGGAACGATCCTCCACAGCGCCCACGCGCAATGACGCCCCGGCCCCTTCGGCCAATGGCCGCTCCCTCCAGGACAAATTCACGGTAGAAGGGCTTACCTACGACGATGTATTGTTGGTGCCCGCATACAGCGAGGTGCTGCCCCGTGAGGTGGACATCCGCTCCCGCTTCTCACGGAACATCCTGCTCAATGTCCCCATCGTGTCGGCGGCCATGGACACGGTGACCGGTGCCGAGCTCGCCATCGCCATTGCCCAGCAGGGCGGTATCGGGGTCATCCACAAGAACCAGCCCATCGCGCAACAGGCCGCCGAGGTGCGCCGTGTGAAACGTTCGGAGAGCGGAATGATACTCGACCCTGTGAAACTGGACGGCAAGGCCTTGGTGGGCGACGCGCTCCGGCTCATGGCGGAACACCACATTGGTGGTATTCCCGTGGTGGATGAGAAGGACATGCTCGTGGGCATCGTGACCAACCGTGATCTGCGTTTCGAGAAGAAAATGTCACGTCCGGTCGCCGAGGTGATGACCCGTGAGCGCATCATCACCGCCAAGCCGGATACCACCATGGCCCAGGCCGAGGATATCCTGCAGGAGCATAAGATCGAGAAGCTTCCGGTGGTGGATTCGAACGGCAAGCTCGTCGGCCTCATCACCTACAAGGATATCATCAAGCTGAAGAAGCGCCCGAACGCCTGCAAGGACAAGCTGGGCAGGCTGCGCGTGGCCGCGGCCATCGGCGTTACCGGCGATTCCATTGAACGGGCCATGGCCCTTCGCGATGCCGGTGTTGATGCGCTGGTGATCGATACCGCCCATGGCCACAGTCGGGGGGTGCTTGAAATGCTGCGCCGGGTGAAGGCCGAGGTGGGCGGTGTGGACGTAGTGGTGGGGAACATTGCCACGGCCGAAGCGGCCAAGGCGCTGGTCGAGGCCGGTGCCGATGCGGTGAAGGTGGGCATCGGGCCGGGCAGCATCTGCACCACCCGGATCATCGCTGGTGTGGGCGTTCCTCAGCTCACCGCAGTGCTCGAATGTGCGCAGGCCATCGCTGGAAGTGGAGTGCCCGTCATCGCCGATGGGGGTATTCGGTACACCGGTGATATCGTGAAGGCATTGGCGGCCGGAGCGGGTACGGTCATGGTGGGTAGTATGTTCGCGGGGGTCGAGGAAAGCCCGGGCGAGACCATCATTTATGAAGGGCGTCGCTTCAAGGCCTACCGTGGCATGGGCAGCATTGAGGCCATGCAACAGGGCAGCAAGGACCGCTACTTCCAGGACATGGAGGACGACATCAAGAAGCTTGTGCCCGAAGGCATCAGCGGTCGGGTACCGTACAAAGGGAAACTGGAGGAGGTCGTTCACCAGCTGGTGGGTGGCCTGCGTGCAGGAATGGGCTATTGCGGGGCGGCCAACATGGAAGCCCTCCAGTATGCCAAGTTCATCCGGATCACCATGGCCGGCATGAAGGAGAGCCATCCGCACGATGTGTACATCACCCGGGAGGCACCCAATTACAGCCACCTGTAGTCTTTTTATCGATACGACCGGCGGCGGGGACATACAAGGCCTTGCCGCCGGTCGCTTTTTTTAACGCCCATGCACCCGGAACGCTCCCGCCCGATCGGTTACATTTGCCACCCTTGTGAAAACACGGTAATGATCATGGAAATGAGGAAGTTCGTAGTGATGTTCATGGCGATTCTCGCCGTTGTGCTGGTGAATGGGCAGAATGGCGCACAGGACCCGGTGCTGATGACCGTGGATGGAAAGCCGGTGGTCCGCTCGGAGTTCGAGGCCATCTACAAGAAGAACAACAAGGAAGCGAGCGTCACCAAGGAGGCCTTGGACGAGTACTTGGAACTGTTCATCAATTACAAGCTCAAGGTCCGCGAGGCCGAAGTGCTGGGCATGGACACCATTTCCAAGTTCCGCACCGAGCTTGATGGTTATCGCAAGCAACTGGCCCGCCCGTACCTCATCGATCGCGAGCTCAACGATGCATTGATGCGCGAAGCCTACGATCGCATGCAACAGGAGGTGCGCGCCAGTCACATCCTGGTACAAGTAGGTCCTGATGCATCTCCAGAGGATACGATCGCTGCATGGAAGCGCATCGTGGCCTTGCGTGACCGGGTCATGAAGGGGGAGGATTTCGGGGCCGTGGCACAAGGGGTGGGTGGTTCGGAGGACCCCAGCGCCCAAAAGAATGGCGGTGACCTGGGCTATTTCAGCGCACTGCAAATGGTCTATCCGTTCGAGAACGGTGCGTTCAACACGCCTGTGGGCCAGGTGAGCATGCCGGTCCGGACGCGCTTCGGTTACCACATCATCAAGGTCACCGACAAGCGCGCTGCCCGTGGGCAGATCAAAGTGGCGCACATCATGTTGCGCAGCACCGACCAGGACCCTGCTGAGAAGCAGGCGAACGTGGAGGCCCGCATTCGCGAGATCCATCGACAGGTGGTCGAGGGCCAGGTCGCCTTCTCCGATGCGGCCCTGAAGTACAGCGATGACGAAAGCTCCAATACAAAGGGTGGTGAGCTGCCCATGTTCGGTACGGGCAAGATGATCGAGGAGTTCGAGGATGCCGCCTTCTCGCTGAAGAAGGATGGCGATATCAGCTCCCCGGTGCGCACCCGTTATGGCTGGCACATCATCAAACGCATCGAATGGCAGGCACCGCCTTCGTATGATGCTGCAAAGGCCGAGCTCAAGACCAAGATCGCCCGTGACAGCCGTGCCGAGATCACGCGCAAGGCCTTCATTGAGCGCCTGAAGACGGATTACGCCTACGTGGCCTACCCGAAGAACCTGAAGGCCGTGCAAGCCTTGGTGGACACCACCATCTTCAAGAAGGGGACCTCGGTCACGGATACGCTGCTGCGAAAGGCCGTGAAGGAGGGCGAGGTGATGCGCGGAAAACTGGCTTACCGTCGGGAGGTCACGGGCATGATCAAGGGCGGCAAGTTCATTGCCGTGCGCGGCCGCCAGTACGACGATGCCACCCAGACCATGGACGATACCCTGGTGGTCCGCGACGTCATGGAAGGTTGGAAGTACGACCGAAAGAAGGCGGCCAAGCTGACGAAGCCTGTGTTCACCATTACCGGACGGACCTATACCCAGCGTGAATTCCTCGATTTCCTTGAAGCGAAGCAGCGCCGCGAACGCACCGTGAAAGTGGCCGACCATGTGCAGACCCGTTATGCAGAGTTCGTGGATGAGAGCCTGATGGCCTATGAGGATGAGCATTTGGAGGAGAAGCACGCCGAGTTCCGCATGCTCATGAAGGAGTACCGCGACGGCATCCTGCTGTTCGAGCTCACCGACCAGAAGGTCTGGGGCCGTGCGGTCCGGGATACCACCGGTTTGGAAGCCTTCTATAAGGCCCATGAACAGGAGCACCTCTGGCCAACGCGGTACGAGGCCGATCTCTACATCTGTCAGAACGCGGCCGTGGCCAAGCAGGTCCGTGGTCTGCTGAAGAAAGGAAAGCGTGGTCAGGAGGTGCTCAGCGTGGTGAACAAGACCAATCCATTGGCCCTCGAACTGGATGGCGGCACCTTCAGTGCTGACCAGAAACCCTTCCTGAACGGACTTTCCGCCACAGGCCTTAGCGCCGATCTGGCCGCCGATGGTCGTGTGGTCATCGCCGATGTGAAGAAGATCGTTCCGCCGACGCCCAAGACCTTGGACGAGACCCGTGGCTCGGTCACGGCGGCCTACCAGGACTCGTTGGAGAAGGCCTGGATCCAGGAATTGCGCGCCAAGTATGTCGTAACCGTCGATCGCAGCGTTCTCTATTCCATCAAGTGATAGGGAACAGGGTACGGGTCCGACGGCCCCACGCATTTTTTCTCATCGGCTCGCTCGCGGTCGCCCTGTCGGGGTGTACACCCGCCGTGGATCAGGAGGACCCCGTGCTTGCCCGTGCCTACGATCAATACCTGAGGTGGAGCGACCTGCGTCAGCTCATTCCGCTGGGGATCCCAGCTGAGGACAGCGCGGTGATGGCCCAGGCACACATCAACAACTGGTTGCAGCAGCAGGTGGTGTTGAACAAGGCAGAGGCCAACCTGGCTCCGGCTGATAAGGATTTCGAGGCCCAATTGCGCGACTATCGCAATTCGCTGGTGTTGTTCGCCTACGAGCAGGCCTTGGTGGACCAAAAACTCGATACGGCCGTATCCGATGCCGATGTGCAGGCCTACTACGAGGCCAATACCGCCAACTTCGAGCTGAAGGACCACGCAGTTCGCGCACGCTGGTTCAGGGTGGCGGAACCTGACAAGCGGGTGATGCGCCGTGTGGAGGAACAGTTCAATAGTGACCGGGAGGAAAAGCGCCACGAGCTCGAGATCTGGCTTGCCGGGAACGGTATTGCGATCAACGATCGAAGCGCGGTGTGGACCTATTGGACCGAACTGGGTGCCGAGTTCCCCGTGGCTCTTCCCGAACCCACCGGCCCGGGCAGAACGGTCCTGAGGCAGGATACCGTGGCCTGGTTCCTCGAGATCCTGGAACTTCGTCCTCGCAAGAGCAACATCCCCGTTTCGTTGGTGAGGCGCGATATTCGCACCATGATCATCAACCAGCGCAAGTTGCAGCTTGTGGAGCGGATGCGTGAAGACCTGTACCGTGAAGCACTACAGAACAAGGATGTCGAAGTTCGCTGACCGCATGGTGCTCCTGTTTGCCACGGTCATGTTCGTGTCCGTTGTTGCTGCACAACCCGCGGGCATGCTCATTGATCGGGTGGTGGCCGTGGTAGGCCGCGAAGCGATCTATCATTCGGACCTGGTCCAACGGATGGAGCAGGCCCGCGCTCAAGGCGCTCCTGCCGATCTCGCCGCTGCCTGTGGTGAATTGGAGGACCTGCTTTACGAGAAGCTGCTGCTGGAGCAGGCACGTATCGATAGTGTGGTGGTGGAGGAAGCCCAGGTGAACGGTGAACTGGACCGGCGTATCCGGTATTTCGCTTCCCAGCTGGGCGGCGAGAAGAAGCTCGAGGAGTTCTACGGTAAGTCCGTGGCGGAGATCAAGGCCGATTTCCGGAAGCAGGTGGAGGAGCAGTTGCTGGTGCAATCCATGCAGCAGAAGATCACCGCTGATGTGCGCCTGACACCGAAGGATGTGGAACGGTTCTACCGTTCAATACCCGAGGATAGTGTGCCGCTGATCAATGCGGAAGTGGAGTATGCGATGATCTTGAAACTGCCCAAACCGAGCGAAGAGGAGGATCGACGTGTGAGGAGGCGCATGGAGGAGTATCGTGATGCCATCCTGAAGGGCACCAAGGACTTCTGCACGGTGGCCATTCTCTATTCCGAGGACCCCGGGTCTGCCAAGGATTGCGGTCAGCTTGGTCTGGTGCCCCAAGGGGTGATGGTACCGGAGTTCGATGCGGTGGCGCTCAGCTTGAAGGAAGGGGAGGTTTCCCAAGTGTTCAAGACGCAGTATGGCTGGCACTTCATGCAGCTTGTTGAACGGCGTGGGGAGCAGTACAATGCCCGACATGTCCTGATGCGGCCACAAGTGAGCCCGGCCGACCTTCAGGTGTCGAGGCAGGTCCTGGACAGCCTGGTGCGTGGCATCCGTGCCGGTACCATTGAAATGGGAGCTGCGGCGCAGGAGGTCTCCGACGATGAGGAGAGCAAGGGGCTGGATGGCGTGATGATCGAACCGTCCAGTAATTCCGCCCGCTGGGATATGAGCGCGCTGGACCAGCAGACCTTTTTCGTGTTGGATAAGCTGAAACCCGGTGAAGTGAGCGACCCTCAGTTGGTGGTGATGCCCGACGGGACCAAGGCCTATCGGATCCTTCGGCTCATTCTGCGCTCGGAGCCTCACCGGGCCAACTTGAAGGATGATTACCGCTTGATCTCCCAGGCAGCAGAAGGCAAGGCACGCGCGGCTGCTGTTGACGATTGGGTGGGTGAGCGCCTTGCCGGCACCTATGTGCGTTTGTCACCCGAACACAACAGATGTCCGTTCGAGCACGACTGGGCCAAAACGGGTCCAAATCATTGAACGTACCTGAACAAGTGAGCACGACCATGAACATTCCCAGCAGTGATGTACAGGCGGTGGAGCAATTCGGTGAGCGATACCGTCGCTTGAAAAGCGAGGTGGGTAAGGTCATCATCGGCCAGGACCAGGTCGTTGATCTGGTGTTGCTGGGGATATTCAGCAGAGGACATTGTCTGTTGGTGGGTGTGCCCGGTCTGGCCAAAACGCTCCTGGTGAACACGGTGGCGCGGTCGCTCGGTCTCAGCTTCAATCGCATCCAGTTCACGCCGGACCTGATGCCCAGCGATATCATCGGCTCCGAGATCTTGGACGAAAGCAGGCATTTCCGCTTCGTGAAGGGGCCCATCTTCGCCAATATCATCCTCGCGGACGAGATCAACCGTACTCCGCCCAAGACACAGGCCGCCCTGTTGGAGGCCATGCAGGAAAAGTCAGTTACCGCAGCTGGACAGACCCATGTGCTGCCCGATCCGTTCTTTGTACTGGCCACACAGAACCCCATTGAACAAGAGGGTACATACCCTTTGCCTGAAGCACAATTGGACCGCTTCATGTTCAATATCTGGGTGGATTATCCGGCATTTGCGGATGAGCTCGCGGTGGTCAAGGCGACCACGGGCGACCGTCCTGCATCGGTTGAACCAGTGCTCACCGCAGAGGAGATCCTCTTCTATCAAGGACTGGTGCGTCGCATTCCGGTGCCGGATAATGTGCTGGAGTATGCCGTCCGATTGGTGTCCCGCACCCGTCCGGGAACGGAAGCGGCCCCGGGCATCATTAACGATCACGTTAGCTGGGGGGCTGGTCCGCGTGCTTCGCAATACCTGGTCATCGGGGCCAAGGCCCATGCCTTGGCGAACGGCAGGTTCTCCCCGGATATCGCCGATGTACAGGCGGTCGCTTTGCCCATTTTGCGGCACAGGCTGGTCCGGAACTACAAGGCCGAGGCTGAAGGGGTCACCATCGACCGTATTGTGAGCGGGATCCTCTGATCGGAGCTCTTTGCGTTACAGGAAGGCAATGATCCATGATCGTTGTCAGCACTTGCCGCGGCCGATCCTCTACTTTTGAATGATCACCATTGATCATTCCCCTCATGAAGAACCTATTCGGCCCACGTTCATTGTTCGTCTGCCTTGGTGTGCTCATCATGTCCTTGGCCACGGCCCAGCCCACGGTCGACATCACTTTGGTCCAGACCGTTGAGGGCCCTGTTGAGGTCCGTTTAAGGCCGGATGGTCCGTTCGATGGATTGCTATCCAGCGTCGTGTTCACCATCCGATGGAATGAGGGTGGTCCTGCGGGATTGGGGTCCGTTCAGCAATTCACCCCCGTGAACAGCTATTGCTCTGTTTCCAAGTCCGGGCCCGAGCAGACGGCGAACGGGTTCCGTTACCAGGTCTTCGCCGGCTTCGGGTTCGTGCCGCTGTCCGAGGTTCCTACGACATGGGTCCCAGGAGAGGAGATCGTGCTGTGCCGCGTGAACGTGATCAATGGGAGTGCCGCCTTCAGTATTGTTGTTGATGCATGGACCAGCGACATCAATAACAACGGCGACTATTTCATCTCGCTCAATGGATTGGACCGTACGGGCGAGATCTACACCATCAGTACAGGGGCGAACGTGGATGCTCCTGAAATGAACGGACCCCAGGTAGGCCCCAACCCGGCGGACGATCAATTCGTGCTGTCGCTACCGGAAGGAATGGGCGGAACGGTCTCCGTGGAATTGATGGATGCGTCCGGCCGTGTGGTCTGGACCAAGGGCCTGAACGTCGGAAATGCTGCGCATAGCGAACCCATCGACGTATCCGGATTGAGTTCAGGAGCCTATGTCCTGGTGGTCGGGACCGCCAGTGGCCGCTCCAGCCATCGTATTGTGGTCAAACATTGATCGACCCTCATCATGCGTCTCTCTGCTCTCTCCGCTCGTGCGGTATTCATCGTTTCTCTTCTCTCCATCGCCGGACCAGGCCTTGCACAGGTCGTCGGGCCTTGGCGCACGGCCGTGGAGGCCGAGGTGGCCGGTCGCGGGGTCAGGCGCATCTTCCCTTCACAGTACAGGGTTCTTGAGGTCGATGTGCCGTTGCTGGCCACCCAGTTCGACCAGGTACGGTCTGTCCCTGGTACCTCCGGGACCATGATGGTGCCTTTGCCCGAAGGTGGTCAGGAGCGATTCAGCTATTGGGCCAATGAGGTCATGCATCCCGAGCTTGCTTCACGCTACCCGGAGATCAGGACGTTCAGCGGGGAGAGCATCGACCGTCCCGGGGTGCTGGCACGTTTCGACCTTACCCCGCATGGTTTCCACGGCATGATCATGGACCCGACCAACGGTTGGTGGTTCATTGACCCATATGCCTACGGCGATGCGTCCACCTGCATCATTTACCGCAAGCAACACTTCACGAAACAGTTGCCCGAGGGCTTCAGTGCGTGCAGCTATGAGACCGTGAATGACATTGAAGCTGCTGCCGAACAGACAAGGCAGTGGATCCAGGAGATGGGGGAGGAGCGCGTTGGGGACTGCCAGCGGCGTACCTATCGTCTGGCCCTCGCCTGCACTGGTGAGTATGCGAACTACCATGGCAGCAACACCACCAACAATAACAAGTCCTTTGCGCTCGCGGCCATGGTCACGACCATGAACCGGGTGAATGCCCAGTTCGAGCGGGATGCCACGTTGACCATGGTATTGGTGCCTAATACCGATCTGCTCATCTATCTGAGCGGTGCCACCGATCCGTACACGAACAACAACGGTGGTACCATGTTGGGCGAGAACCAGACGACCTGCACGAACGTGATCGGTTCCGCCAATTACGATATCGGCCATGTTTTCAGCACCGGAGGAGGTGGAGTTGCGTACCTGAACAGCCCTTGCAACAACAGCCTGAAGGCCGGTGGTGTAACGGGTTCCGGTGCCCCGGTCGGTGATCCCTTCGATATCGACTATGTGGCTCACGAGATGGGGCACCAGTACGGTGGTAACCATACCCAGAACAACAACTGCAACCGTGCCAGCGTGGCGGCATACGAACCTGGAAGCGCCAGCACTATCATGGGCTATGCCGGCATCTGTTCGCCCAATGTTCAGAACAACTCGGACGCCTATTTCCATGGGTTCAGCATGCAGGAGATGGCCGCCAACATCACCACGGGCACCAGCAGTACCTGTCCGCAGGTCACCGCCCTGGTCAATCAGGCGCCCACGGCGAACGCCGGTGCCGACCGCACCATTCCTCGCAGTACGCCTTTCATCCTTACAGCGATCGGCAGCGACCCGAACAGTGGGGATGCGCTGACCTATTGCTGGGAGCAGATGAACAACCAGGTCTCCACCCAGCCGCCCGTTGCCACAGCAACCACCGGTCCCAGTTTCCGTACCTTTAATCCGACTACAAGCCCCGTGCGCTACGTGCCGGCCTTGAGCGCAGTTATTGCAGGTACAACGCCCACTTGGGAGGTACTGCCTAGCGTTGCACGCACCCTCAATTTCCGTCTCACCGTACGGGATAATGTGACCGGTGGTGGTTGCAATGGCCAGGACAACATGGTGGTCACCGTGTCCGGCAGCGCTGGACCTTTCCTCGTCACACAGCCCAATACGAACGTGTCCTGGGCGGGGTCTTCCTCGCAAACCGTGACGTGGGATGTGGCCGCCACCAATATCGCCCCGGTGAGTTGCGCCAATGTGGACATCCTGTTGTCCACCGATGGTGGGTTGACCTACCCTTTTACTCTTGCAACCGCCACCCCGAATGACGGCACCCAGTCCGTTGTCCTTCCCAACGTGGCCAGTACCACGGCCCGCATCATGGTGAAGGCCAATGGCAACATCTTCTACGACATCTCCAATGTCAACTTCACCATCACGGTGCCCATCGTGCCGGATTATGGCCTTGTGGTGGCCAACACCACGGTGAGCGCATGTGCGCCCGGTACTGCCGTTTACGGTGTGCAGACCACATCGCTGGCAGGCTACACGCAGCCGATCACGTTAGCCGTAACGGGCTTGCCAGCAGGCTTGACGTCCTCGTTCAGCACGAACCCCGTGATCCCGGGCGGGGCTTCGAACCTGACCATTTCGGGTACCCAGAACCAATTGCCCGGATCGTACAACTTCAACCTGACGGCCACGTCCACGAGCGGTAACAGGACCGTGCCGCTCACCTTGGTCATCGAATCCGCGCCAGGCAGTGTGGTGCGCACCGCACCGCTGAACGGGGCAACAAGCGTGGCGCCAGGTTCAGCGCTAACGTGGAACGCCACGGCTTCCGCCAGCTCCTATTCCTTGCAGATCGCGACCGATCCGGGCATGATCAATATTGTGGAAAGTGCCATGGGCATTACGGGAACATCCTACACGCCCGGTACGGCCGATGCGCCCCAGACCACCTATTACTGGACCATACAAGCGGTGAACAGCTGTGGGTTCGGGACCTCGGAAGCAGCGTGGTCCTTCACCACGGCGGCCTGTGTGCCTGTGCAGGTACAGATCACCATCGACCAATATGGTAATGAAACCACCTGGCAAGTGGTTCAGGGAGCCACGGTGGTTGCTTCCGGAGGCCCTTATGCACAGCTGGCCGCGAGCGGTACACAGGCCCAGGCGCCCGTTGACCTATGCCTGACGCCTGGTTGTTACGAGCTAAGGGTGTTCGATAGCTTTGGTGATGGGAACTGCTGTGCGTATGGAAATGGGTTCATCCGTGTGGTCGATGGGGTCGGGGCTGTGTTGGCCAATGTCAGTCAGGATATCAATGTCGGTGCGCCTGTAACAGTGCCGTTCTGCGTCGCGGCTGAGGTGCGCTTGAGCCCGAAGCTGTTGCTGGAGGGTCCCTATGTCGCTGCGCAGGGCCTCATGCACGATTCCTTGCGGGTGCGTGGGATGATCCCTCTTGTGGAACCCTACACGGCGCTTGGTTTCGTTCAGGTGGCGGGTGGTGGTGGCGAGGTCATTTCTTCCTCTGTGCTGGCCGTGAGCGGGAACAACGCCATTGTGGATTGGGTACGTGTGGAATTGCGCGCATCAGGGAGCAGCGGTCTCGTTGTGGCCACTCGTCAGGCCTTGTTGCAACGCGATGGCGACGTGGTCGGCCTTGATGGTACTTCTCCGTTGGTACTGAACGTTCCGCCGGGCAACTATTTTGTGGCTGTGCGCCATCGCAATCACCTCGGTTGTATGACCCTGCTCACCCGCACCTTGGGCACCACATCGTCCACTTTGGACCTGACCACATCCGCCACGGCCACCTTCGGTACGGATGCGCGCAAGGTGTCCGGGTCCATCGTGGTGTTGTATAGCGGCAACGTCCTATTGGACGGCAGGCTGGCCTACACGAACCAGAACAATGACCGTGACCCGATACTGTCGGCCATTGGTGGTGTGGTACCTACGGCATCCATTTCCGGTTACCGCCAGGAGGACGTCACTATGGACGGAAATGTGAAATACACGGGAGGTTCCAATGACCGCGATCCGATCCTGGCGAATATCGGCGGTATCATTCCAACGAATATCCGTTTGGAGCAACTGCCATGAGTGATAAGTCCTTCCTGTGGTTGCTGTGCTCGTTCGCATTCTTCGCTGTTGCAGGCAACGAGGCTCGAGCTCAAGCGTGGGAGGTGTTCGACATGGAGGGCGAAGGCCTTCCCAGTAATACCATCACTGACATCGTTCAGGACCATGATGGTGTGATCTGGGTGGGTACCGATTGGGGCCTGTGCCGACGTGAGGGCAGTTCGTGGACCGTTCTTCAAGCAGGCAGCACCGGGCTTTCGGGAAATGAGGTGACCTGTTTGTCCGTTGACAGCCTGAACCGCCTGTGGGTGGGAACGGCGACGAACGGGATCGCCATTCTTGACGGGGGGAACTGGAGCTATCTCAACAATGGGAACAGCCCGATGACCACCGAAGGGGTCAAACACATCCATCACGATCATCGAGGGTGGGTCTGGGTGAGCACCGAACTGGGTCTTTTTTGCCACACCGGTGATGAATGGAGGCATTATAACAACACGCCGGAGAGCTACGGAGGCTTTACGTTCTTTGGTCCTAATGTGCGCGCAGTGGATGTGCGGGAGGATGGCCTGGTGGCCGTGGCGACCATGAACGCTGGCCTTACCTACCTGACCGAGACCGAGTTCATCTTCTACACCGCCGCGAACAGTGGCTTTCCGGACAATTCCATGAATGACGTGGCGATCGACGCCAACGGCGATAGATGGCTTGCCTGCCCATCGGGAGGTCTGATCTGGCATGCATCATCGTTCATGGGCGGGCCTGTTTTCCAGTACAACTCCTTTACTGCGGGCCTCCCGGACAACACGTTGCTCTGTGTGATCATCGACAATGCCGGACGGAAGTTGCTGGGTTCCGAGACCGCCGGGATCATCCTGTTCGAGGGACAGGGGAACTTCACCATATTGGATCAGGCCAGCACTGGTCTGCCATCAGACCATGTGCGTTGCCTGCTGTTGGATAGTGCAGGGGGGCTCTGGGCTGGTACAGATGCTGGAGTGGCCCGTTTCGACCCCAGCATGGACGTGGAGGACCGCTCCGTGTTGACCGGGTCCACGGCATACCCTAACCCGGTCACCGATGTTCTGTACGTTCAGCCTTCAGGTAGAGGGAACTTGATCGAATGGCAACTGGCCGATGAACTGGGTCGGATCGTTCAGCATGGCACCGTCAATGGCTTCTCTCCGTTCATGGTGGACATGTCGTTCCTGGCCCCCGGACATTATATCGTGAAGCTGCGGACTGACGGGGGAAATGAGGTGCTCCGCGTCGTTAGGAACTGAAGGGAGCGACATCTTTGGAAGTTGACCCGGGTCCCGGGACCCGGTATATTGCAGAGCCATTTGCTCCGGCTACAACATTTCCTTCCCTCATGATGAAACGTTACCTTTTGTCGGTGATGGTCCCAGGCCTGCTTTTCCCAGCAGTAGCCTCCGCCCAGTGCTCCTTGACCAATGCCACGAGCTGTGTATGCCGTACTACAGGTCAGACCACATGTGACCTCAAGCCGGATATTACCATTTCCTGGTCCGCCCTGCAGAACTACCTCAGTGGGCCGACGGAGAATGCCCAGACGGGTACCCAGGCGGGTCGATTGAAGGTCTCGGGCTCCACCCCGAACATCGGGTACGGCCCCTTGGAAGTTCGCACTGCCGACCAGAGCGGCCTTCGCCATTTTGTGTGCGGCACCGATACGTTCACCGTAAGTGGACAAACAGGGTTCAGTTGCCCCAATGGCCAGAACCCCAAGCAGATCATTTTCCAGCAGGTGTACCGCAAGCAGGGGAATACCATGGTCCGCAACGAGCGGATGGCCGGAAGCATGACCTATCATTCGGCCCACAGCCACTACCACGTGAACGATTGGACCACGATGGACCTGAAGATCCAGGACCCAACGGAGCCCGATCCCCGCAAATGGCCTACCGTGGCATCCGGGGCCAAGATCGGATTCTGCCTGATGGACTACGGAGCGTGCAGCTCTTACCCTGGTCACTGTCGCACCTCACAGGAGTATAACGGCGGTACGGCCCTGAACAGCAGTGCGAACTTTCCCAACTATGGGCTTTCCGGTGGGTATGGATGCGGTACCAATGTGCAAGGCATCTCCGTGGGACGGACGGACATCTATAGCGAGCAGTTGGACATGATGTGGATCAACGTCATGGATGGCTTGTGCAACGGCAACTACTGGATCGTGGCAGAGGCCGATCCGACGAACGTGTTCGTGGAGGAGAACGACGATAACAATTACACGGCCATCCCCTTCACCATGGCCATGCAGCGCCCTGCTGGCAGCGGTGGCTCGGCAGGTATTCTCGCACCGAATGGCATTCGAGCGGTGTCCGGTTCGCCTGTACGGCTGACGGCTACCCCTGGATATAGCTACCTATGGAGCAATGGGGCCACCACCCGCTCCATCGACGTGACCCAAGCGGGGGCATACAGCGTGACGGTGACGGCACCCTGTGGTAGCCTCTCATCCAGCAGCGTCAACGTTACTTTCGAGGCGCCCCTTCCGGCACCAGTAGGAACAGGCGCCACGGTCGTGGGGCCGGCCACCGCAACGCTTTCAGCGGTGGGTCAAGGATCTGAACTGGTGTGGTACAACGCACCTGCGGGCGGCAATGCGTTGGGCACTGGTTCCCAGTTCCAGACCCCGGTCCTCTCGAACACGACGGATTACTACGTGTCCACCAGAACGGTCTCTCCGGGTGTGAACACCTATGGTGCAAAGACCGACCGGACCGGCACCACGCAATTGACCAATAGTGCGCGGCAATGGTTGATCTTCAATGCGGCCCAGCCGTTCGATCTGGTCTCCGTGAAGGTTTATGCCGCAAGCAATGGCGACCGGCACTTCGTTCTGAAGGACAACGTGGGCAACGTGATCGAGGAGCGCTATGTCTATGTGCCCACTGGCATGCAGCGGGTACAGTTGGACATGAAGGTGCCAGCAGGCACGGGGCATATGATCACTGCCTATGATGACAATACGGAGATCGTGATCGACCTGCATCGCGATGACAGCGGGGTGACTTATCCCTACTCCGTTGGTGGCGGTCTCGGTTCCATCACTGGCAGTACGGGTGGTCCCTCGTTGTACTACTACCTCTACGATTGGGAGGTGCGCACGCCGGACCTGGTGCGCGAGAGCCCACGTACCCAGGTCACCGCAACGGTTACCGAAGGTGTCGTTCTTGACCTGAAGGCACTTCTGCAAGGCCCCTACGACGTGGCCACCGGACGCATGTCCGACAACCTGCGTGTACAAGGACTGATCCCCACCACGGAGCCGTTCACGGCCATGGGCTTCACCCACGCTGGTGGAGGAGGTGGCGAGACCCTGGCCCCCGGGCTGCTTGCCGTGACCGGTGATGATGCAGTAGTGGATTGGGTCCTCATTGAGTTGCGGAATGCTGCCCAACCGTCGCAAGTGGTGGCTACCAAGAGCTGTGTGCTGACACGTGCAGGACAGGTGTTGTCCACCACGGGTACCATGCCACGTTTCGCGGTGCTGAACGGGAACTACCATGTCGCCATCAGGCATCGGAACCACTTGGGTTGTATGACCGCCACACCCTTGGCGTTGAGCGCCGTCCCTTTGAGCATTGACCTCAAGCAACCGTCCACGGCGGTTTACGGCACGGAGGCTCGGCGACTGGATCAGAGCGGTGTGTCGCTGCTCTGGGCGGGTAATACGCGTATGGATGACCGTTCGATGTATACCGGTGGTAACAACGACCGTGATCCCATTTTGGCCGCCGTAGGCGGTGTTGTTCCGACCAATACGGCGAATGGGTATCTTGTGCAGGATACCAACCTCGATGGAGTGGTCAAATATACCGGTGGGGGCAACGATCGTGACCTCATCTTGAATAACATTGGCGGTGTCATTCCGACCAACATCCGCATCGAACAACTCCCTTAAGGACCTCCCTGACCCTTTCAGTACTACCCCCTATCGACCAGAACATGTTACGAAACCTTATTTTAATGACCCTGGTAAGGGTCACGGCGGTACTCCTGCTCGCCTTCGGTACCATTTCGGCCTGGGCACAACCAGGTGATGTCAACCGGATAGATATTCGATTGGTGCAATCCGGACCTACACAGTTGGAGGTCCAATTGCGACCGAATAACCAGTGGACAGAGACCGATGGGGTGGTGAACCTCACCTTCGCCGTGCGGTGGCAGACCTCTACTGGGGCCACCATCAGCGGACTGTCGAATCTCACACAGCCAGACGCCTGCTTTCAGGCGGGCATACCCTTGGCGTACAACCCGGGTATCGTCAATGTGGATGCGAGCGGATTCCGCTATCGCGGGTTCAACGCGAACGGTAATGGTTGGGATCCAGCTGATGGCTGTTCTTACGCGGCTAACACTTGGCATACTTATGCCCGGATGAATGTCACGAACCTGACCGGATGCGGTTTGTTCGAGGTGGTCGTTTCCGATTCATACACCAGCGCCAACAACACGAACTGGTTCGTCAGCCTCGGTGGTACTAACGTAACAAGCAATTCCCAGGTCGTCGGTCCCGGTGTTCAATTGGGCGCCTGCAACGCGGATTGCCTCGGTGTGATCGGTGGCAGCGCGTTGCCCGGTACCCCCTGCAACGACAACAACCCCTGCACTTTTAACGATGTGTACACCGGCACCGCTCCCAATTGCGGTTGCGCTGGTACTCCGGTCAGCGGTCCTTCGATCACTACGGCTGGTAGCAATAGCCCCATTTGTGCGGGTTCCACGCTCAACTTGAACGCATCTGCCACTGGTTCCGGTACTATTACTTACAGTTGGACCGGTCCGAATGGTTTTACCGCCCCGAATACCCAGAATCCTTCCATTACGAGCGCAACTACTGCAGCCACGGGTACTTACACCGTCACCGCCTCGAACGGTTGCGGAACCAATGCGACCCAGAACGTTAGTGTCACCGTAACGGCCGCCCCGAGCGCCGGTACGCTCAGCGGCAACCAAGCGATCTGCGTGGGTGGCAGCACCACCTTCACCAGCACGGTGGGTGGCGGAACCTGGAGCAGCGGCAACACGGGAGTGGCCACGATCAACCCGAGCACGGGTGCGATCAGCGGCCTG
>Ga0315900_10003843_pt1 | contig 21692 bp, 18 predicted proteins | sample LakEriMetagenome_FD_203521 | JGI IMG/M metagenome (GOLD analysis project Ga0315900, IMG submission 203521) | Freshwater fungal communities from buoy surface, Lake Erie, Ohio, United States - Buoy 12 MA114 | ecosystem: Environmental > Aquatic > Freshwater > Lake > Lake biofilm | place: USA: Lake... | reverse complement strand
CGGGCGATTACCAGAGCCGGAATTCACCCACAGATTCTGCTGAGGAGGCTTTTTCCATTGCGGATGGCTGCCGTCCGGATACCTGGGTGTGGACGTATTTTTCGTCATCAGTGGCTTCCTGGTAACGTCCATCGTCCTGCGGGAGATAGAGGCCGGCCGATTCACGCTGCGGGATTTCTACATCCGACGGATTCGTCGTATTTTGCCGCTCGAGTTTTTCGTCGTGCTTGCCGTCTTGCTCGTCGGCATGGTGGTGATGTTGCCGGACGATCTGGAAAATCTTTCGGCAGCCGCCATTGCCACCAACGTGTTTTCCAACAATGTCCTCCAAGCGATCACCACAGCAAACTACTGGGACGTGTCGAACGAGTACAAACCGTTGCTCCATACGTGGAGCCTCGGCGTCGAAGAACAATTCTATCTGATTTATCCGCTGCTTCTTGCCCTCGCGGCGCGAATGGGCAAGCCGGCGCTTTTGACGTTCCTGTTCTCGACAACCGCCGTATCGATCATGCTTTCGTTTCTGCCGACGGCGCCGCACTGGCGTTTCTACCTGCTGCCATTCAGATTTTACGAGATGTCGATCGGGGGTGTCGGAACAGTGCTCGTGCAGCGCGGGCTTTTCACACCGCGGGCGGGCCCCGCCTGCCTGTGCGGGCTAATGAGTGTGATGCTGGCGGGAGGTCAACTGGTTTCGGGCCAAGGAGCGGTCCTCGCGACGGTGGCGCTGACGCTCGCCATTCTCTGCACAGACAATCATGCGTCGGCCTTTAGTCGACTGGTGTTGGAGAACAAGGCCGCGGTGGGATTGGGCTTGATCAGCTACGGCGTGTACATGTGGCACCAGCCCGTGCTGGCCTTCGCCAGGTACTTTCTTTTTCCGGAGCTTCACGCCGGCCACATCGCCGTGTTGGGCCTTCTCATCCTCGGCCTTTCGGTGGCGAGCTATGCTTGGATCGAGTCGCCATTTCGCAACCCCCGATCGGTAAGTGTCGGGGTTCTCCTGACGACCATGCTTGGACTGATGATCGGCACGACGGCTCTTGCGGGCTTCTTGTACGTTCGCAAGGGGATTATCCGGGATGTGCCCGAACTAGACCTGACCGTCGCGAATGGAACGCCCCTGCGGTTTTCGGCGTACAATTCCCGAATCTATCGCCTTGATCGGCCGTTTACGGATCCCAGCAAGGTGCATGTGCTTGTTGTCGGCGACAGTTTTGCACGCGATTTCGCCAACATACTCCTGGAGTCGCGACACGCGGATCGGATCGAGGTTTCCTACATCTATGGCGCAGCCACAACGGCCAGGGTACGAGAGCGGGCAAACGAGGCGGACTTAGTATTTGTGTCCACGCCAATCCGGAGTGAACTCGAGCGTGTAGGGCTCACGGGCCCCAAGGTGTTCGCCGTAGGCACGAAAAATTTCGGGGCCTCTAACGGCATTTTTTACAATCATCCGCGTGATGCTCGTTACTTTTCGCAACGTGCTCGAACGATTCCTGGTGTGCTCGAGCAAGAAAGCAAACTCGCGGCGGACTGGGGGACGCAGTACATCAGCCTGCTGGGGAAGGTACTCGAAGCTGAAGAGACGGTGCCCGTGTTCACGCCGACGCAAAAGTTCATCAGCCACGACTGCCGGCACCTGACGATCGCGGGTGCCAGGTACTTCGCCGGCCTTCTTGACGATGAAATCACGACTTGCATCAGTTCGTCTCTGGTTACTCCTCGTAAATAGTTGCGAACAGTTGCCTTTCGTCGATTACCGCGAGGAGTACGTGGCCTGACGGGCCGGTTTTCGGGCGAGGTTTTACCGGATGCAGTTGAGGCCCACACCTCCGTGCGGGAAATCCATGCCAATTACGTGCAATAATTTGTCTGAACTGGTGTTTGTTTTGCCAGGAGAAAAATTTCTGGGAACTCAAGCCGAGCTGCTAGCGACTAGCTTGCCGCCCTCGGCCACGCAGCATTCCCCGAGCCTGGCTCTTGATAGGCGACGTACTTCTTTAGTGCGAGCCAGCGACTCTCGTACAAATGCCAACTGAGCCACGCCGCGATGAAAGCCAAGCCACCCGAGATGATGTAAAACAGAAGCTGACCGGGGAGCGGCGATCCCCAGAGCGTGGCGAACTGGCTCGGCGTGTAGATCGCGTCACGAACAAAGGCCCGAATCGGGAGATGGAAGAGGTAAAGTCCATAACTGTATTTTCCAAGCGCCCGCATCCAGGAACTTCCGAGCCAGCGGCCAAGCAATGTTCGCGGTGCCGCGGCGGCTGCCAGGATCAGAATCGCCGCGAAGAATATCGCCAGTGCACTGTAACCGACTGTCTGCGTGGCGAACGCCCTCCAATCGTAGTTGTCGCCCGTCGCGACCAACCCGAGGACCGCCAGCCCCATCACGGCAGCCACGGGCCGGGCAGTCGGCACCAATCCGGCCACTCCCTGAGATAGGCCGCGGACGAGGGCCGCCACAAGTCCGCCGATGGCCAGTCCGTCCATCCGGCAGAACGGCAGCACGTAAACGGCGATCGGGGAGTAACCATCCAACCGGAGCCATAGCCGGATGGCTAATGCAGCCACCGCGACCCCTACACAAACCGTGACCAGGAACCGGCGGCCGCAGAGGAGAACGATGACCGGCCAGAGAAGGTAGAACTGTTCCTCGATCGCCAGCGACCAGCACACGTCCAGAATCCCGTGACGAAAGGCCCCGGCCTTCGCGATGCTGAAGTTGCACAAGTGCATCCAATACCAGATCTCGTCTCCCTTGATTCGGCCGAAGTTGGCGGCTTTCGGGTGCGGAACCAGCGGCAGAATGACGAGCGCGAGCACGACAACCGCGTAGTACAGCGGCAGAATCCGGAGCGCCCTGCGGACATAGAAGTTGCGGAAATAATGTGGCTGCGACTTCGTGTCGAGCAGGATGCCGGTGATCAGGAACCCCGACAGCACGAAGAACAGGTCGACGCCGCACCACCCGAACTCAGCCACCCTCACGAACAAGCGATCGACAGGAGCCACTGCGTCCATCACGAAGAGATGAAACATCAGGACCAACAAGATCGCCAAGCCGCGCAGGCCGTCGAGCGTGGCGATGTGCCCGTTCGCATTGCGTCCGCCTTCCGCGCGCATCGCCATCAGGAGTGTGCCTGTCGCTTCGTGGGGCCGTGATCCGGGGGCATGCCTTGCTCGATCGCTTTCATCTCGGCTAGTTTCGCCATGGTGTCGATGTCCTGCGCAAACCGCAGCAGACACAAGACAAGACCTGCCCGCCCATCAAGGAAACCGCATCGGATGACATACCCGTACAGAAACCGAAACAGGGGCCGGCACGGCAGCCTGGCGGCGAGTGTCTTCAGACATCGGCGGCGCTCCACGGGATCACGATGAAAGAGCGATTTCGGATTCATCGGCTCGGTACGTAGTCGTTGGATCAATTCGATTTCATGCGTCGAGTATCTGTTGTGACGGCCGAGCCACTCGGCCACTCCCTTGCTGAAAGTAAGATGATCGTAAGGTTCTCGGATGTACCCCAAAGGACCTTCGGTCACCTCGCGCTGCCCATGACCTTCTTTACGGTAGCGGACCTCACCACGCTTGAGGAGCCGCAACTGCCATGAAGGAAACAGTTGGCAGTGCCGCACCCACCTGCCCAGAAAGAAGTTGCGGCCACACAGAAAGTAGCCGACGTGGCCGCCAGGCTGATCCACCGCCCGCGCCATCTCCGCGGAGCAAGTTGCCGTTATGCGCTCGTCGGCGTCGAGAAACAGGATCCATGCATGACGCGGCGACGTGTGATCAAGGGCCCAATTCCGCTGCTGCCCGAAGTCCTTAAAGGCGTTCTCGAAGACCCGTACGGTGGGACGGCATGACCGGGCGGCTGCAATCGTTCCATCGTTGCTGAAGGAATCCACGACGATAACGTCATCGGACCAGGCAACGCTTTCCAGGCATCCCCGGATGTTCGATTCCTCATCGTGTGTGAGTATGATGACCGAGATGCCGATGGCCGTGACCGTCGGTGACGCGGATATTGCAGCTTGAACTGAAACCGTGCTGTGGTTCATGCTCTCCCCGTTGGGTTGAATGGCTCGTGCCCCTCGGCCAAGTCGAGCCTTCATCGTTTGGCCGCGACCGCCACACGCGCCAGGTGCTCGAATGTCTTGTCGGCACAGGTGCGCCAAGAGAATGCCTGTGCCCGGGCGAAAGCATGGCTCGCAAGAGAGGCGCGCTTTTCGTGATCGACGATGATGTTGTGAAGCGTGCGGGCGATGGAATCCGGCGACTCGGGATCGAAATAAAGCCCCGCGTCCCCGAGAACTTCCGGCATCGGTTCCCTCTCCGATGCGGCGATCGGCAGGCCTGCAGCCATATATTCCAGCAGCGTGTTGGGCATGTTCTCGCAACTGGAGGCAAAAATCCCGACATCGCTCGTTGAGAAGATGCCGGGAAGATCGCGGTAGGCGACTTCGCCGTCGCATGAGACGACCATGCGCTGCCGGTTGACGCGCTGCAGTTCGGCACGAAACAGCGAGCCGTCCCTCTCCGTAAGGCACAATCCCACGAGACGAAGCCGGATCGGCAGGTTCGCCAGCAGGTCGGACTGCATGGCGCGGAGAACCTCCACTTGGTGCTTGTAGCCGCGAATCGGCGACACGTAGAGGAGGGTGAACGGCAGTTCTGATGAGTAGTCGGCGAGTGGTCGCTGCTTGCGTGGCGGCATCCGGAACGACTCGGCCACGCCATGCGGGATGACGGTCCGCTGTGCGGCGCTACGGGGAAGTACCCGCGTTATCGCCGTCTCTGCATGCCGCGTAAGAAAGATCAGGCCGTCAGCACGCTGAAACGATCGTGCCTGAACAGGACGCAGCAACCGCAGTTTCAGTCTCGTGCGAGCGTGGAAGTATCGCCACTCCGCCGGGGAAAATGGGAGCATGTTCCGGCTCATCGTGACGAACGGTCGAAATGATCCGAGAAAGGAACCCCCGGGAACAAAGAGAACGTCGCAGCCTGCGGCTGTCGCGGCGGCGCTAAGTGAAAATCGTTGCCACGCAAACCGGCGCCACGACCCGCCCGCGAGGGCGGGCGGTGAAATCTTTCGTAGCATCGGGGCGTCGCGCAGCTTACGGAGGGTGTCAGGGGTTCCCCACACGACGATTTCGTCGAAACCATGCGCCTGCGCATCGCCGATCGCGAGCAGTTCGGTAAGGTGCGTGAGGCCGCCGCCGCGGTTCAGGTTCGATGCATCGATGCCGAGCCTCATTGCACGATCACTCCGCGGAAGCGACGCAGGTTGCGCCGATCACTGACGACGAGCGACAAGGTGCGAGTAATCGCACCACGAAACCCGATACCCCTGCTCCCGAAGCAATCGCTCGATCTCGTAGGGAACCGTGTTTCGCCCCCGTGCCTCGAGTACCGCGAAATGCACCTCGACCCCGATGCCGCGGACCGACGAGGCACGCAACAGGTCACCGAATCCCAGCAGCACTTCTTTCTCCATCCCCTCGACGTCGATCTTGATCGCATTCGGCGGGCGGACGCCTGGCTCGGCCAACACCGACTTCGCTGAGCGAATAGTCACTTCGGATTCCCCCTCCCCCGGCTCGACCACTCGGCTTGCCGCCGCGTTTCGATCGTCACTCGGCTGAAAGGCGACCATGCTCTCCCGCTCCCCAAGCCCACACGGAAAAAGTCGTACGTTCGTCAGGTCGGAGCAGGCTCTCTCGAGACGGGCGAACGTGTCCGGATTCGGTTCAAAGGCGCAGACGAGCCCCTCAGGCCCGACGGCGTGGGAAAACTCGCGGGTGTAGTGGCCGATGTTGGCTCCGATGTCCCAGACGCAATCGCCGGGCGTCAGCAGCTCGCGGAATGAGCGATCGAACGAAACCTCGTATCCACGCCTCGAAACGAGCCTTCCGACAAGGCGGCTCAGCCCCAACTTGCGGAGCAGATTCCGGGCTTTGACGACGATCGGCAGAGTCCGCCAGCTCATGATGTTTCTTGGCCCCTGGGAAGTGATCGTGATTCTTTATGCAGCATTCGCCTCGATGCGGCGATTTGGCAACGTGCAGCATCCATGCTTGCGCCTCCTCGGGCGACCGTCCAGAAGAAGTGTCGCATGGTCGACTCCGCCCGAGCCGCTCAAGGCCTCGGGCCTTCTCCGTCCTGGCATGTGTCGGGCATGGTCTCGCTTGAAGCGACCGCTGGGATCTTCAGCGGCAGTTTGCCGGTGATGGTTCGGATTGGCTCTTGGAGAAGTTGCCAGTGAAAGTCCGCATCGATTCCGCGAAAGTCTATGCCGTTCACGAGTCTGTCAAGGGGCATCGTCGGCTCGCGAGGTGTCAGCATCACCGTGAGTTGCCCGTCACCGTCGTCCCGGATTTGTACGTGCTTCAGAAGCGAAAATGAAGCGTGGTGCCGCCCGAAGATGATCGCAGTCAGACTGTGCTTCGTGCCCCGTCGATCTTTTACGAAGTCGCCGATGCGGCCCTCGGTCACCCGAAACCGCAGCATGTCCGGCGCGCACGCTTCAGCCTCGACGACGTCGCCGGTGTCGTATCGGATGAAGGGATGAGCAAAGTTGCGAAGGCTGGTTCCGACCAGCCTGCATCCGCTGAGCATCGGGGATGCGACGGCCTCGGCGAATCCATAGGTCGGGAGCGTCTCATAGGCGAAAATGCTGGTTTCCTTCGCAAGGATCGCCATTTCGCTGTGGCCATACCAGGACACGATGTTGGAACTCAAAAAGTCCTCGATGGGCCTGCGGTAGGCGATGTGGGGATACTCCGACCCCAGCAGGACCCCCAGCAAGTTCGTCCGCAGCACTCGGGCATGGTCGGCGTTGCAGCGACTGACGGCGATCGCAAACTCTGCAACTAAACTCGGATATCCATGAACCCAGCGAATCGCCCTCCACCGAGGCAATGAAGGGAGGGCCGCAAGAATTTCCTCTGGCGAGTAGTTCGCATTGCCCGCGTATTCGTTATGCACGGCGTTGTATCGCAACGGCTCGTCGTTGAAGAAATGCTTGCCGCGAAGTGTGAGTTTGATGTGGGCGGGATGGTATCCACGGCTCTGCCAGATATGGTGCATGTGCGCCCATTCACGAGCGAACGCATTGGCGTCGAGGGCAAACTCGAGCGGTTGGCCGGTGCTGCCGCCCGTGTTCGTGACGATGAAGCGGTAACCGGGCGCAACCCGAGACGAGAGGGAGGATTCGTAGAGGTCGGCCTTTGTGACCATGGGCACGTTTTGCCAGTCCTCAAACCGGCGAAACTCGAGCGGAGAATAGCCGCGCGAGCGGTAGAAATCACGGTAGAAAGGGACCGACCGCCCCGCAAAACGGAGCAGCCGGCCCAATCCATCAACGAGGCGCGCGACACGCTCGTCGATCGACAATCGCTGAATCCGCTCGATCTCGTGCCTTCTGGCCGTATAGGCCGGGCCGAACCGAAGGCCGAACGGCAGTTTCGCTATGGGCCGCCCGAGCGACTCGGGCAGCGACTCCACCAAGGTCTTCAGGGTGCGTTGCATGCGGAGGATGTTCAGGGCGGCAGGAGAAGGGATGCCAGACAGCCGGTCGGCGGGCGCCGGGTCAAAGCAAGGAAGCCTCTCGTCGTACTCAGCCTACCAACGTCCCCTGGAGTGTCTTGCAGAGTTCATGCGCAAGACAAAGCGTGGTGAACGTCGGATTGGCAGTCCCCGCCGTCGGCAGAGCGGCTGTGCTGCTCAGCCACAGGTTTTCCATGCCACGGATCCTGCCACCGAGATCGACGACCGCCGCGGAATCTCCTCCCATCCGACACGTGCCCACGGGATGGTAGGCATCATGCGGCTTCGAGGAGGTAGTGCCCAACGTCCGTGGCACGAGCCTCGGAAGCCCCGCCGATTCCGTCGGCCAGCGTCCGAGCAACCTTCGCGCAGTCATGGCGAAAACCTCCTCATCGGAGGCGGTGATCGACCAGTTGATCGCAGCTCTTCGCCGACCCAAGGCATCGCGCTGGGAATCCAACCGCACGCAGTTGCCCCAGTTGGGCCGTTGCTCGATATCCAACTGCAGGTGCGCGGGCGTACCCGGCGGCAGGTAGAGCCGAGAGTGCATGTAGCGGTCACGGACCAATCGGCAGGCATCCACGAATCCTTTCGCGACAGCCTGCCCGCGGACGTTCGGCATCCGCCGACTCTGCATCGCCGCCAAGACTTCCTTCGCAAGGGCGAAGCCCGGGCTGGCGTTGTCGAAGATGAAGTGGGCGAACGCCCGCGTGCCGTCGGCAGGCACCGTGGACTCCAGGAAGCGGAAGCCGCGCATCCAGGGTCCACAAAATCTCGGCCCAAAAACCTTGCTGGTCGCGTCCCGATCAGGGGGCGCGACATCCGCAATCGGGGCGGACAAGTGGTCGCCGAGGAAATGTCCGAGATCTGCGCTTCCCAAGAGAGGCGTCGACGCAGCCGACTGGGAGATTTCGAGCAGGATCCGCGTCGATTCGATCGCGCCCGCAGCGAGGAGGAAGTGTCGGGCCCGTATCAGCAAGGCGTTGCCGTTGCGGCCGGTGGCGGTCAGTTCGGCGATCCGAGCAGACCCGTCGACGCCGGGTGCCAGTCGCCAGGAGCATGCAGTCGCGTTGCAATAGGTCGTCGGCCCCGCGACCGCCCCCGGCTTCTTGCTAAGCAACCACACCAGGTTTTTCCGCCGGACCGGAAGGTGCAGCCAACAGTGCGGCCGGAGGCCATTCCGTACGAGATGCGATGCGAGAGGTCCGATCTCCGAGGTCGCGAACGTGTCGAAATCCGGTCCCCGGGGATAACCCAGCCGAGCGAGCACCGATGCCGAGTGCTCTGCGACGGTGGCGACGACATGCCGCCATGTCTGTGGGTGGTCCTGCGGTTGCGCGTCGGTCTCCGAGTGCGGCACGAGTGCACCGCCCCATCGTGACGTGGTGCCGCCGATGCCGAACGAACGGCCCAGCGTAGCCGCCGGGTACACCGCGGCGTCGAAGATCGCCTCGATGCCCACCGCCGCTCCATCGACGCATCGCCGCGGTCCGGCATCCAGAAGCACGGTCGACACTCCGCTTTCCGCCAGCGAGGTCGCAGCGTAGATGCCTGCCGCTCCTGCACCGACGACGCACACGTCCCGCACGACCTCGGTGCTGCGACTGTCGAGCGCCTCCAAGTCGATCCAGTCACTCATCCCGACCTCCTGCCACGAATGAGGGTCTCCAGCTCAATCCAGCACCTCAGCCACGCCCGCCAGGCGGTCCGGCTTACGCGTGGAGTACAGGATTGTCGCATCGCAATAACGCGCCAGCGCCGCTCGCAGCGCATCGCTGGCACTGCAATCGCCCCGGCGCCTCAGGTATCCAAACGTGATCTGCGGTCTGCGGCCGAGTGCAGTGAGGAAATCCGCCTGCCTGTCGACGAGTGAATCCCGGGTCTGGATGACAGGCACCAGATCGGGAAAATCCTGTACGAATGGCTCGATATGAGGCTGGTCGCCGGCGATCCCCCAGGCTCGTATCCGGCCCCGCCGGCGCTCGTCGGCCAGCCACTCGCACAGCGGTTCCCTGGCAACGGCCTCGAACGTGGGCTCGTGCAGGAGCAGCAGGTCGACATGATCCGTTCGCAGGCGACGCAGGCTCGCTTCAAGGCTTGCCCTGCTGACGGATACGGCGAAATCGTGAATGGCTGTGCGGGCGATACCGGTCGCCTTGCGGAACGTCCGCCTGATCCACAGTCGCATGGCGGAGCCGATCGCGTCACCCTGCGCATAGATGCCGACTTTCGTCACCAGCGTGATGCGTCGGCGAAAATCGCCCCCCATGGAGCCGATGTCATTTTCGGCGAGTCCGTCGCCATAGTACGGCGCCGTGTCGACGTGCGTCAGCCCCGCATGCACCGCGGCCGCGAGCAGGGTGCGACGGCGGCGGGCGCTGAACACGTGATGAAGCGATGCCGTGCCGAACCCGATGCGGGACGTCGTAATGTCAGTGCCCCGGATTAGAAACGTCTTCATTGCAACTCATCCAGGGATGGCGACGCCACTCGACCGTCAATACCCTCACGCTCACTGATGATTGACACGGCGACGTGGTATCCCGCAACGTAGACCGAGCGATGATTTCGTCAGAAGGTGATGCCACAAGGCGACGGTGAGATCCCGACGGCCCAACGATAGACCGCGGCCATCCGGGCCGCGATCTGGTCCCACGAATGGTGACTCGCCACGAACGCACGGGCCCGCTCACCGAGCCTGGCCCGGGTAGCTTCGTCTTGAACGTCAAGGGTGGCGATCGCTGCGAAGATCGCCTCCGGGTCGCGCTCGATCCGAACGGCCGCCTGCGCCGAAAATGACTCGGGCAGATTGCATTCGGGTGTGAGCAGGGCCTGTCGGCCTGCCGCAAACGACTCGAGTGCGGCAATGGGGTGCCCTTCGCTGCGCGACGGCAGGATCGTGGCCCACGCCTGCCGGAGCAAAGCCCACTTGTCCGAGCCATACACGCCATCGAGGAAAACGACCGAGTTTGCGACGCCGAGTCGGGTAGTCAACCGCGTCAGCCCTGCCTTGGTTCCGCCCTCGCTGGGCCCCGCGATCACGAGCCGCCAGCGATCCTCGAATCCGCCGAGTCGAGCCGCGGCGAGCGACCAAGCCGTGACGAGGGTTTCGAGCCCTTTGTAGGGATGCAGGCGTCCGATGTAGACCAGGGTGCGGTGCCGCCCACGATCCACGCCGGCGACTTCCAGCGAGCATGAATGGCCGTCGGCAGGGAACCTGGGGATGTCGATGCCATTGGGAATCACACATGCCGGGTTCCTGATGCCGGCGGTACGGATGTCGTCGCACTCCCGTGACGTCAACGCGTGAATGCACGCAGCGCCTGCGAGATGCGCGCGTTCGATTCCCGTCCAAATCGCCGCCTTCGGAAACCGGCGACGTTGCAGGTGCAGTGGCGACAACGCGTTCCGTGGACTCACCAGGTATGGAGTATTCGTCCGCCGACACCATGCGTGGACTGCGGCCGATGGATACAGCCACATTCCGTGCCGATGGCACAGGGTAGGACGGCATCGATCCAGAAAAGACTCGACGTGTCGCGAATGAAGGTAGCCGAGCAGGGGCTCCGGAGTCACGACCTCGACCGGCACCGGGCTCCACGAGTCGAGATCGGCATCCGTGTCGGGATCCTGCGGGGCGACGACCCGCACGTCGCAGTCGCCCGTGGCCATGAGTGCCTGGGCGAGACGGCGGACGCTCGTGTACATGCCGCCACCTCGGCGCGATGCCGATGGCATGACGAAAGCGACCCGCAAGACCGTCATGCAGCACGACCTGCCGACACACGGGCGGAGGCCTTCAGCCGAGACACGAAGTCCATGAGGTGGCGGGCGTGAACATGATGCGACAAAGCCCCTTCCGCCCGCTCCCGGGCCTTGGTCGCGAGCAGCGCCGCGAGGGAGGAGTCCCGACACAGCGTGCCGATCGCATCCGCAACGAGCGCGGCGGGCGGATCGGGAGGGACGCGGAGGCAATGCGTGCCGTGCGGGAAATGGTCGTGGATGACGCCGACATCCGACGCGATCAGTGGACGACCGGCGTTCAGATAGTCGCCGAGTCGGGTCGGCGAGCATGCAAGGGATTCGCGGTCGCCGCGGCGCAGCAAGAGAAATGCGTCGCACTCCCGCTGGAGCGTCGCGAGTAGGTCGGCTTCGTCGATGAATCCCCGGTCCTCGACGAACTCAGGGTGACGGGCCGCCAGGTGGCGAGTAGCCGTCGGTGACCGTCCATACATGAGCAGCCGGGCGCGGAATCCCCTCTTGCGCGCGAGGGCCACCGCGTCGACCATGGTGCCAGGCAGGTCGCGGGCGGCGCATTGGCCAAGATAGCCGATGGTGAATCCATTTCGCCCGGCATCGTGCACGGAGGGCAGCGCCCGGGCCGGATCGACGAGTGGCGGCATCACGAGGACTGGAGTCCGGGCGGGGCACCACGTTGCCCAAAACGACGAGATGCCAACGAGACCGTCGAGGTTTCGTGAGACGAGCAGGCGAAACATGCTCTGATCCCAGTAAAATGGACTCGCAAGCCCGCCGCGAAACACCCATGGGGGATGGTACTCGTTGAACTCCGCGAGCCGCAGGATCCCGTGGCGGTGGGCCAGCGACAGGAGCGGGCCGTAGGCGAACGCTGTCTGGTTGTACACCAGCACCGCCGTGGGCCGTCCCACGGCAAACCGCTCCTGGCAGGCGTCGTAAAGCCTGCTTCGCAGCAAACGATACCTGGCCACCGTCGAGGTTCCGGCCGGGATCGCGATGCGCGTGTGATGGTCGAGGAATCCGAGCCCACCGTCATTGCCGAGGCCACCGGAATCCGAAGGTGCCACGCTGAGCAGTTCGGTCTCACAGCCGGCGTCGGCGAGCGCCTGAAAGAGGAGTCTCCACCGCTTGGCGGCCGCGCTGGAGCCGCTGGCATCGTGCGGGATGACGCCGAGAAGCCTCACGAGCCATCCCCCTCCGCGCCAGGATCCTCGACGCGGCGGACGAAGCGTGCAGGATTGCCCGCCCAAATCTCTCCATCGGGCACATCGCGGGTCACGACGCTCGATGCGCCGATGATCGCCCCGCGCCCGATCGTCACGCCTTTGAGGACCGTCGCATGACCACCAATGAACGATCGCGGCCCGATCCTGACCGGTGCATCGCGGCGCACGCGGTCGCCACGGCCGGTCACTTCCTCGAACGAGTGGAAATCGGTGTCATAGATCCGAACTCCACCCCCGATGTACGTGCCCTCGCCGATCTCCACCGCTTTCAGGCTCACGATGGTGGCGTTCGAGATCGCGCAGTTCGGGCCGATGACGAGACTGCCACCAGGACCGGTCCATAACGCGACGGGGCTGCTCGCACCGACGTAGTTGGCGTGCCCCGAGTTCAAGCGGATTCGTTCACCGAGGCTGATCAGGCCGGCATTGTGCACATGCAATCGGCCACGAACGAAGAGCCTCCTCGGAACCTTGACGCCCCACCACCAGAGTTGCCAGCGGGCTCGAAGAATGCTCCAGGCGGGCCAGATCCACCGGCGGTGACCGATGCTGGCAGCCGTCCGGAAGACTTGACGGAAAGTCACTTCAGGCGATTGATTGACGTACCGAGCCACGGGCCCACGTCAGCCCCGGAGCACCGATCGCGGTGCGGCCGTCAAGAGCATCTGCGGTCGTCGGGCGAGAAACCGCCGCCTCGAAAGTCAAGCGGCGTGGTCCAACCCACGAGCGCCCCAAGCACATGCCGATCATCATCGACTCGAGCGAATTCTCGGTGCTGATGCTGCCCTCGGTGAACTGAAACAGAAAATACACGAGCATCAAGCCCAAGGATACGGCGTTGAACGGATCCCGTCGCCAGCGAACCGACAGCCCGCAGAGGAAAAGCGCAAAAAAGTTTGCATAGTAAAAGGCCATCCCACACAAGCCGCCCTTGAGAAACGGATACAGGATGCCGACATGGAGGCTTGTGCGGCCAAGCGTGCCGTGCACATCCAGCGGTTCGATGCTCCACTGGGACTCCTGCCCCGGCAGCACAAAACCGCCCCCGAGGCCCTCGCCGAACAGGATGGATCCTGAGTTTCGCAAGACCCATTCGACCATCCACTTCGCCTCTGTGCTGCGCGAAAGGTCGCTGGTCTGAAACCGTGACGTGAGCATCTCCAGGGACAACCGGACCGCGGGAAAAAAAAGCGATCCGGCAAGTGCCGCGGTCACGGTGATGAGAAGGGTAGTAAGCAAGCGGCTGACCCTGAGTCTGCCCATCAGCATCGGCACGCCTAGCCAGCACATCAAGCCCAGGGCAACCACGCGGACGGTTGGGGCCCGCTTTTGGAAGTAGACCATCAGAAACAGGTAAGACACAAACAGGGCGGTGCCGAGCAGCCAGGTGCGCGATCGCACTTTCGAAAGCGAACTGGTGAAGAACGCCAGCGGCCAACTGGAAATCATCTCCACGCCGCTGTAAGCGTAGGAGATCGTCGACCCTCTTTTCTCGATCGACAATGCGGACTCCCCAAACGATCTGCCGGTGATCACGTCCGCTCGATACTTGTTGATCCCCGTCATGTCAAAGGCGAAGGCGGCAATGTTGAAATACAAAAGTGGACGGCTCATCTGCTGCCAAAAGGAGTCATGGCGGCCGAGGAGCAGGAACATGAAGACCGTGCCGAATGAGATCAGGTCACAGGCGTAGTTGCGAAACAGAACGCCGTTCGCGTAACCACGGGCCGTCAAGATCATCAGGCCGGCGAGAAAGGCGACGCACCGAATGTTAAACCCGGCGGATTTCCCGATCGGCTCTTCGGCCGCATGCTTGGCTTCATAAAAGACCGTTCCGAGCAAGTAGAAAACAAACGTGAAGGGAAACAGGCCAAATGAAAAGTAGTCGTCAGTATTGATGCCGGTGTACGAATAAACCTGACCGCGGCCAAGGTTCAGTGCCGCCAACACCATGCCGATCAGGATCAGCCAGATTCCAGCGGAAAGCCTTCGTCGCCGTGGAGAGCGGAGCAGCAATTCATTGGTGTGCAGTATTGCGGAACGAGCGAGCTGTTGGGCCTCGATGTCGCCGTACGGGCCGCTGCCTGGACGTGAATACGTGTTGACGTTCAGCGAAGCCATGGAGCTTGGAGGTGCGCGATCCGCAGCAGCGGGGTGACGGATAGAACGGCGTGGAGGATGTTTATCGCGTAGAGGGATGCGACCGTGGCCCGCAGGGAGTCCTCTCGGTCGCATGCCAACCAGAGGAATGGAATGACGCTTGCGGCGGCGAAATAACCCGTGTTGGTCCAGGCCAACGTCCGCCAGAGTTTCAGTGATGCATAGGCGGTCGAGGCGATCCGCAAGCTGCCGAAAACCATGAGCGGAGCGGCAGAGCCGATCTGTGGGGCGACGGCGGCGTACTTGGGCAGCCAGGCCGAAATAGCCGGAGCCGCCAGGAAATAGGCCGCGACGGCAGGTGGCATCAGGGCCACAGCAGCCACGGCGGTGCCCAACAGTGCTCGCCGAGCGACGAGAGATTCGTCGGCCGTGCGGCCCAGTGTCTCGTTCTGCATCGGCATGAAGACCACGGCAATATTTGCTGCCGCCACGACGCCCAGATTGATAACGGCGTTCACAGGTGCGAACAGCCCCAGTAATTTTTCCCCACCAAACCAGGCGAGCATCTGTCGCGGCATGGTCGTGCCCGCGGTGTGGAGCCAGTTGAAGATGGACAACAGCAGGCCCTGTCGCAACAGTGATTGGAAAACCGTGGCATTCCAGCGGGGCTTCGCCTGCACGGGTTGCATCGAGACGAGCATGCCGACGCCGAGGACCGCCAATCCGGCTGCTCTCGTCAGAAATCCCGGATATCCCAAAACAGCAACGAGCGGCAGGGTGACTAAGGCGGCGACCGCACCGACCACCTGGGAACCAAGCATGCGGCTAAATCCCTGGCCGCCGCGAATGGACGCCTCGAGAAATGATTGAAAGACCGCGCACGGGGCCACGATTGCCATGGCCGCCCAGCCCGCTGCATCGGCTCTCCCGAGTAGCAATTTCCAGGCTGCTATTCCGCCGAAAAAAGTAAGCAATGCTGTGCTCAGCGTCAGCACGAACGCGGCAGCTACGGCCCGCACCGCTGCAGCGGCCTCCCGCTCGCCCCGGCCTAGCAGGAACGGGTATTCGCGGTTCATGGCGCTGAGGATTCCAAGCCTGGCGACCCCGAGATATCCCTCCAGGATGACGAGTTGACACCAGGCCCCCATCGCATCCGGCCCGACCCACTTGAGCACGATGAACGAAGCCGCGATGGTGGTCACATGGCACGCGAGCCCTGCCGCCGAATATGTGCCGAGGATCCGTAGAAACCTGTTCGTGCCCGATACGGTGTCCGGTAGATTTACCGCCCGCCCGCCCGCGGGAATCGGCCCGCTTGTCATGGCGTGGCTGCTTGGTCGGGCATCGGCTCGTCGCCGGCGATGATCCTGTAAAAACGGTCGTGCTCGGCCTGCAGCACGCGGCCCGTCATGCGGCAGCCCCTCGCGGTGTAGGTGGGACTAAATGCATCGAAAGAAAAGCCTTTGAAGACGAGATAAAGATACTGCATCGCCATCAGGCGTTGCTCCTCGGACGGCGGTCGGCTGCCGGCTGCGTGCCGGCCGAGCGCGGCGAAGAACTCCTCCCGACTGGCGGGTTCATCGCAGAAGCCCATGCCGCTGTACTTTGGCTTTGCTCCGCAGATCACCGGGATGCCACGGGCCGTGAGCTCCGGGCCGGCTGTGCTTACCCATGTCAGTCCGGCGCGAATAAATGGCGCCAATGCGAAGGTGTTGCACTTCTCGTTGGCATCGATGACGAGCACGTTCGCAAGGCCGCTCGCAAGGCCGCGGGCGATCGGTCCCACGGGCGAGCGGCACTTCGTGCCCACCCACAGTTCGGCGGGATGCACGCGGACGATGAGTTTACGATCCGGTTGTCGCCGGAAATCGGCAATCAAGGACTCGAGCCAGGTCCGCTGCGACGGAAAGATTGTCTCCCTACGAAATAAGGAACTGTCGCCGATGACGTTCGGAGCGGCTAGGAAAATCGGCGCCGTGCCACGGCAGAAGGCTTCGACGTTTGGGGGGATGCTGGCATCTTTGTCAGCCTGCTGGATGCGCTGAAAGGAGTTCAGCCATGCGGCCTGCGCACCTCCGCCATCGACGAACTTGAGATAGTCGTTGACCGACTGGCATTGATCAGAAGACCACGTGCCGAAGGATTTGAGCCAACCAACCACGTTGTACTCCAGGGCTGCCGCGTCGAGATTGTAGATCATGTGGCCCGCTCTCCAGGCCCACCCCTCGACGCAGACCGTCGGGAGTCGACGCCGTTGACCGACCTCGAGCAAGGTCGGCGTGGCGTCGATCAGCCCGCTGTACACGATCAGCCGATCGATGTCGGTACGACTTGAGAGGTGCTCGTTAAGCGCATGCCCAAGCCCGATGCTCCGCTCGACATAGGCACCGAGTTGACTCGCGAAACGTGCTCGATTTGCACGGACCTCCTCTTCCTCAATGCCCAGATCGTATGCCACGCCCGCCGTCGACCAGGTGCGTGCCGTCTCCTCTAACCAGAGCGGGGATCGCCCGTTCGTCCCGACGTCCAATCCCACCAACTCGATGTCAGGTATGCGAGGCACGGCCTCCCAGAGGTTGAAGTGTCCGATCCGATTACCATGCGCGCGCCGCACGTCCGCCTCGCAGTAATAGATCGTGGCCGCATGCCCGAACGACCGCAAGACACAAGCGGCGTACACCGCCCAATCAATCCACGTGATGTTCCGAAGTGCCACGATGGCGACCCGGTCACGAACCGGCGGAATGCTCCGGAGGTGGCCCAGCCAGTCCTCGATCGCGTGTCGACAGGTGCCGTGATGCCGAATCGGCAGGCCCGTAAGCCTTGCAATTTCGCCCAGGGCTATGTCGCGGCCCTGGCTGATGCGGCGACGAATTGTGTCTAAGTTTCGCATATGTCGAAACAGGTGGTTGGCTTCGGTCACCATTGAGAAAGCACGGTCTTGCGGTCCATCGGGTCAAGGCGAGCGATGGCAGGATCCTCATACTCCGAGTCTCCGACGATGTGTGTCGTCGAAATTTCCTCGAAGATCGCTCCGCCCTTCGTCTCGAAGGAGTGAAACGTATCCCGCTCCACCAGAAACAGCTGACCTGGCAGCAAGTCGCAGATCTTGCCGTCGAGGTTGACCTGGAGGTCGCCGTGAAGAAGTTGGAACGTTTCTTCCTTCTTGTGATGCCGGTGCTTTGGATGCCGCTGGCCAGGCAGCATGAGGAGGAGTTTCTTGCAGTACTCGCGATTGACCAGGCTGATGATGAAGGCCCCCCACGAGCGAAACTGTTCGCGTCCATAGTGGTGGCTCATTTCCACCGTGAAGCGGTCTCCCAGTTCGATTCGGGCTTCGTAGAGCATGCCCTTTGCCTCGCGGATCATCGCCCGCACCGTGGCTGCGGGATTCGCCCTTCTTCGCTCGCGCAGCGGCTCGCCAGCGCGATAGGCCCGCGACGTCGCAAGGCCGTCTATCCATTCGCTGGTCGTTGTCTGGCCCGGCTGGCCGGGGAAAGCGAAGACGACATCGCCAGGCTCTAGTTGGTGGCCCTCCGAGAGGTCGGCACGAGCGAACACGCCGCGTCGGAGACTATTCAATGAGTCGATTTCCGCCTGGGTGACGTGCTTCTCGCCCCGCGGATTGCCGCAGGCTTCAAACGCCGTGAGCGCCCCCTTCACCCACGCGGCCGTCTGATCCGGATTCATCGAATAGGCGTTGAGTGGTGCGTCAGGCAACGCGATCCCGACGTGTCGCTCCAGAATTCGCGACCCTTTGGCAATGGCTACCGTCGCTGGCAGCAGGTCGTCCGGTGACTCGTGGCCGGAATATCCGATCGGCATCCAGTGGTACCGCTTGCGAAGCTTGTCGAGAAAGTTCATTTGCAGCATCGAGGATGGCGTTGGGTAAACCCCTACGCAGTGCAGGATCGCAAGGTCACGGACGTCTCGGTGCTGGAAAAACGTCACGACCTGATCGATTTCGTCGAGACGGAGACCTCCCGTGGAGCAAATGATCGGTTTACGAGCCTCCACGATCTTCTCGAGCAACGGCCAATCGTTGGCACTGCAACTGGCAACCTTGAGGATTTCGACCCCGTGATTAATGCAGTCCTGGACTGAAGGCTCATCGAACGGTGTGCAGATGGTGACCAGCCCCTGCTCGCGAACCGCCTCCATGAGCAACTCATATTGCGTTTTCTGAAGTGCCGTCGACTTGAACCTCGCGATGTGCTTGTTGGTGGCGGACTCGGCAGACGGGTGAATGAAGGTCTCCAGATCGCGGTACTGAAACTTGACGCCGCCCCGCACCTTGAAAGTGCGGCAGACACGGGCCATCTCGTCGATGATTCGCAACCCATGGTCTATGGAGCCCTGATGATTGTTGGCGATCTCGAAGATGAAGAACGGCGCAACGTCAGCGGCGTGCGGATCGAACAGTTCCCGGAGCAGCGTCATGGGGGCGTTCTTCCTTTGTTCAAAAATGTGTTACACAGAGCGGTGGCTTGGAGGAGGGCGGACCGTCCGCTTGGATCATCCAGACAGGAACGACCCGCCCGCGGAGTCGGTGGCTGGCGCGCCGCGATCGAGGGCGGCAACGGCGGCGAGCAACTGGCCGGGAGTCATGGCGCGGTCGTCCACATAGAAGTCGGCCGCCGGCTTGCCAACCTGGATCGCGTCGAATTGAATGCCCCACCCGCGAAGTTGCGCCGCCGTCTTCTCTTCCCAGGCGATTCCGGTCATCGTGCCCCGGGCCGTGTGGAACACGACTCGATGTCCAGCTGCCTTGAGGCGATTGATGGCCGCGATCACGTCGGCAATTGGCCTGGCCATCGAGTAGTCATTGCCGGCCACGAGTGTCGCGACGACGCCGTCGACGTCAATACAGAACGTCCGCGGCCGCGCATCAAGGCCCAGCATGGCCGCTTCGGCCGAGGCGAGTTCATGGACGTCGTCGATGTCGCCGAAGTGTTCCATCAAATACGCTCCGACGACGCGGCCCGCCATCGATCCCAGTTCCAGGATTGCGCGGCTACGGACGGCATCGACGCACGCGTTTTGAAGGTACGCCTCGGGGAGTGACTGTCGTGGCTTGCTGTGAGCATCCGGAATACCACAGGTTACCACCGGCCTAATGGTGCCGTCAGCGTTTCGATGCCACATCTTGAAGGGTGTGGCCGGCGCAGGGACGATGGACCGCACCGAGTCCCATGAAGGGTTTTGCAGCAGCAAGTCAACGACTGCTGCAATATCCTCGGCGGAACGACGGGGGTGCGTGGGGCGAACGTGGACCACGATCTCCGGAAGCCAATCCTCGTTGTCGCGCAGCCAACTAATCGCGTGAAAGAAAACGCCCAAATCATCGGCGTCGTCCGTGGCGAACTCAGCGGGACGAAGAAAGGGCGTTTCGGCGCCGAACTGCCGCGCGACGGCGGCGTATTCGGCGTCGTCCGTCGAGACCACGACGCGATCGATCCCCCGGGCCGCCACCGCTTGCTCCACCGCGATGCCAAGGAGCGGCTTCCCTCCGACCGAGCGGAGGTTTTTGTGGGGAATCGTCTTTGATCCGGAACGCGCGGGAATAAGGGCGAGGATCTTAGGTCTGGATTCGCTCATTGCACGGCCGGCTTCCTCAACACGCAATATACCTGCGAGGCAAGCCCTCTTGATTCAAGATACCCCTTCCAAAAACCGTCCACCGAGGGATCGAAATAGTCCCAGTTCAAATGCCCCGCAGTAGCCGGGTTGGCCACCCAGCCGAAGGTGTTGGTGATGTGAAAATCGTGATAAAAGCAACTCCGAACCACGGCCAGGCCGGCGGTGCCGGCCAGCACTTCCAGGCCCGTGGCGGTCAAGTAGTAGTTGTGCTGCTCGCGGAAGAAGAATGCGTAATGCTCAAAATCGAGCGACATGAGGATGTCATGCAGGTTGGGCGTGAAAACGAACGCCGTGCCGCCCGGCGGCAGCAGATCCTCGATCTCTCTGACGTAGGCTACCGGGTCGATGACGTGTTCGATCACGTGCATGGTCAGGGCGCATTGAGTCAGCGCTCGGGAACAAAAAGAAGGGCAGTGATTTGGCCGGGCACCCCGAAAACTAGAGAAGCTGGAGCGGCATTTGTAAGGACACAGGAGTTCGAACTGACTTTGCTGCGGGCGCCAACGGTCCTTCCCGGGCCGATTGACGCGTGGAGCCCGAGAAAAACGTCATCTTCGATGTGGGCGTTGCCCCCGAGCGTGGCGTAGGGCGAAAGCACGGAGAAATCACCCGCAGAGGCGTCGTGGCCGAGGGATGCGTGGTAGTTCATGATCACGAACCGGCCCACGCGGCAGGTGTCGCTGGCGATCGAATAGGGGCAGAGGATCGCGCCTGTGCCAATGCGAGCTGACGCGGCGACGATGGCCGTGGGGTGTACGAGCGTGAGAAACTCCGCCCCACGGTCCAGGAGCGACTCTGCGACCTGCCGGCGAACGTAGGGCACGCCGATAGCGAGCAGGAGATAGTCGCCCTGCGACGGGCGGTAGGCGTCGGGATGGCCGATGATCTCGGGGCAGCCGTCGAATCCATCGAGGACATGCTCATCGGACGACAAAAACCCAGCGATCCGCCCTGCATGATCGGGCCACGCGTCGCGGGCCCACTGCAAAACCTCGCGGCCAAAGCCACCCGCGCCGACGATCAGGATCCGCTGGCAATCCGCGGGGGGCGCGAACTGATGCGTCGCCGGGCCGACACGCTCACCAGGCCTGTAGGCGACAGTTCCCGACGGGAGGGGCGAATGGTGGTGGAGATCAGTCAAAAGAGGGGAGTGTGCGTCCTGCACTCCGTTCCCTTCGGTGGCAGGAGGTCAGTGATTTCACCGATTTGTGGTTGTTCGCCGTCCCCGCCTGACGATCCCTAGTATACCGCACGTTTCCGGGAATCCTTTGGGGGTGCGTGAGGATTTTGCGAGCGGCACGGGGGGCGGCGGTGCGGGTTTTGTGGGCGTTTCCAGCGGTGACGGCCCGGATTCGCACGCCTGGAGGTGTGCGCCACGGGGGGCGGGGGGAGCCGAAGCGGAGGCGTTGGCGGCGG
>Ga0315900_10003840_pt1 | contig 21694 bp, 17 predicted proteins | sample LakEriMetagenome_FD_203521 | JGI IMG/M metagenome (GOLD analysis project Ga0315900, IMG submission 203521) | Freshwater fungal communities from buoy surface, Lake Erie, Ohio, United States - Buoy 12 MA114 | ecosystem: Environmental > Aquatic > Freshwater > Lake > Lake biofilm | place: USA: Lake... | reverse complement strand
TGGTCGCTGCCCGTGATCATCTCGGCGCTCATCTCCTACACATGGTACCGCTACCTCACCTGGCTCGACCGGTTCGAGCGCGAGCGCATCTACTGGGAGCTCGCCGTGTTCATCATGGCCTGCGGCACCACCCTGCTGGTGTTCCCGCTCACCCCGCTGGTGGCCGGTCCGCTGGGATTGCAACTGGATGGCACGGCGTGGAACGACTGGTGGTACAGCGTGATCGCCATCGGCCTGGTGGAGGAGACGGTGAAGCTGGCGCCCTTGTTGCTCCTTTTGCACTTCACACGGCAGGCCGACGAGCCCTTTGATCTGCTCCTCTACGGGAGCATTGCGGCATTAGGCTTCGCGTTCGTGGAGAACATCCTCTATCTCGCCTCGACGGACCTCGTGGCCGTGGGCGGTCGCGCCCTGTACGCCAGCGTCGCGCACATGTTCTTCACGTCCATCATCGCCTATGCGCTGGCATTGGCGCGCCACCACAAGCGGTCCCTGTTCCTGAACGGGCTGATGGGCCTGCTGCTGGCCTCCCTGGCCCATGGGTTCTACAACTTCTGGCTGCTCTCTCCCGGCAGGCCGGGGCTCATCACCCTGCTCTTCTTCCTGCTGAGCATCCACCTCTGGGTGGTGCTGAAGAACAACCTCATCAACCTCTCCCCGCATTACCGCAGCACCATGCGACCGGCCGCGGTGATGTTCCGCTACCGCATCATCAATGGCATGCTGTTCATCTTCGCGCTCACGGTGGTGCTGCGTTGGGGGATGGCAGGCCGTGAGGCCGCGCTGGACCTGTTGCGGGAACAGGGGTTGACGATGGCCTCCACCCTGCTCTTCCTCGCGATCAGCTTCAGCAGCTACCGCTTCGTGCCCGGCTACCTGGCACCCGTGCGACTGCCGTCGAGCATCTGGCGCTGGGTGATGCCCGTGGTGCATTGGGGCGAGGACCTCACCGGTACACGCCTGCGGCTTTCCCGTCCCGGAAGGCTCTCCGCCTCCGGACCCACCGGCCAACTGCTCCATGCCCTGCCCGTGGAAGGCATCCTGTCGCAACGTGTGGTGATCGATGACGACCCGGACTGGTACCTCTTCCGCACCGAACAGCCGCTGCACGTGACCGGATCCCAGCCCGGCATGCTCGTGATCCGGCCCAACGCCGACCATGATGCCATTCCCGGCGATCGCTACGTGCTGCTCTCGGCCATGGGGGTGCGCGATGCGTCAGAACTGGAAAAGGGCATCCTGCAACGGCAGCACCTGCAGCCCCTGGCCCAGGTGCTGGGTCGTTCGGTGGCTTCTTTCAACTGATGGAAAAACGTCGTCCAAGCCGGATCGGGGCGTTCAGCGGAGCTCGTAGATCACAGGAACGCGCATCCGCACACGCACGGTACGCCCCTGATGGGAGCCGGGCGTGAAGCGTTCCAAAGTCCGGATCGCACAAAGCGCATACCCTGCGAGGGCCGGGCATGCGCCATCCTCAACGATGGGGCCGGACACGTTGCCGTCCCGCTCCACGATGACGTTCAAAACGACCCGCGTGGACGAGGTGCATGCTTCGTCGGGTGTACCCAACGCGCAGGAAGTTGGTCGCGCCAATTGCCCGAACATCGCCACATCGCCACCCGGGTAAACCGGCGGGCGATCGACCGCGCCAAGCTCATACACCATGGTGTCCGATGGCACTGGCCGTGCGATCCGTTGATCGAACATGCGCTGGCCCGCATCGGAGGACGACCGCAGTGGTGCCGTGGGATCCTGGGCCATCATCGGTCCGAAACCGAACAGGAAAAAGACCACGATGGCGGAGCAGCGAAGCATCCCGACCAAGATAGGTCAGGGCCGGCGCTGACCACGATCATCCCCGGGGAAAGGCCGTCGGTTACATTTGGCCGCGCACGCCCGATCGATCATCGGCGTCCACCATCATGAGCAACGTCTACTATCCCGATTACCTCCAGCTGGACAAGATCCTCAACGCCCAGGCGCCCGAGAGCGACAAGCATGGCGTGAAGGCCCACGATGAGATGCTCTTCATCGTGATCCACCAGGCCTACGAGCTCTGGTTCAAGCAGATCCTGCACGAGGTGGGCAGTGTGATCGGCATGTTCTCCGACCACCATGTGGATGACAACAACGGGGAGCTGAACATCGCCGCGCATCGGTTGCAACGGGTGAAGACCATCCTGGACGTGCTTGTCCACCAGATGGACATCATGGAGACGATGACACCGCTCGACTTCCTCGACTTCCGCGACCTGTTGCGGCCCGCCAGCGGCTTCCAGAGCATGCAGTTCAAGGTGCTCGAGGCGCGGCTGGGGCTGCGCATGGAGGCCCGTTTCGGCAGGCAGTACTACACCAGCCAACTGAAGCCGGAACACAAGGCCGAGATCGAGGCGCTGGAGAAGCTGCCCACCCTGCTCGAGCTGGTGAACGCCTGGCTTGAGCGGATGCCCTTCCTCCAGGAGAAATACTGGCCCAGCGGCGAGGACGGCTTCTTCACCAAGCTGGAGCGCATCTATGATGCCAGCCTCGTACAGGGCGAGGAGGGAAACGCCGCCTTGTGGCGCAAGATATTCGTGGACGGCAGCCCTGAACGGCGCCTCTCCCCCGCCGCCTGCCGCAGCGCCCTCTTCATCATGCTCTATCGCGATGAGCCGATCTTCCAGCAGCCCTTCCGCTTCCTGGAGGCGTTGCTCGACATTGACGAGGCGATGGCCGCATGGCGTGGCCGTCACCTGAACATGGTGCACCGCATGATCGGGCTGCGCGTTGGCACCGGAGGCAGCACCGGCAAGGCCTATCTGCGCGGGGCCATGGACAGTCACTACATCTTCAGCGAGGTGGCCGACCTCAGCAGCTTCCTGTTCGAACGTCGCAAACTCCCAGGTCTCCCGGCGCAGTTGAAGGAGGCCTTGGGGTTCCGGGGCTGATCATCCCACACGCACCTCGGTGAACAGGCCATAGTAGCTGTCGTGCTGCGCGGCCTCGCGCACGGCCACCACACGGATCGCTGGCACCTGCAGCCAGTTCTCCATGCCATTGCGCCAGGCGCGCCAGATGGCGGTGTCAATGCGACCGCGTGTATACCAGAAGTACTCTTCCGCACACAGGTTGAGGTAGTCCATGATCACGCGCTCGGGGTCGCCATCGGTGAAGGTGCCCTTCTGGATGGCGAGCAGGTCACCGTTCAGGCGGTCGTAACGCGCGTTGAAGGCCGTGAAGAGGTCCTGCATCACCTTGTCGCGCTGCAACCAGTAGTTGAGCAGGCCGATGTACACTGTGGCGCACGCACCGATCATGCCCAGTGCGATGGTGCCATCGAGGTCGCCGTCCACCTGCCCCCACCAGAGGATGGCGAGGGAGACGACGAGGAAGAGCACGGTGGCGACGGTGGTGCGGCGGCGCCTCAGGTCACGGACGGAAACAGCGGGCATGGCGCTGCAAAGGTGGTCTCCGAGCCCACTTCCAGCAAGCTTGTACTGCTCGTGGACCTGCGGCAGCACCGCTGGGCCCGTTGCCCGACCGGAGGGCCCACACGGCCCCCGAAGGCGATCACCGTACCAACGTCACATGCCCCATCTCGCGCCGCAGCTCCTCCGAACAGGGGTCCTTTCGTTCCACAAGAACGGCGTACACCCCTATCGGGGCCGGGCCACCATCAAGTGTACCGTCCCACTGCACCAGCGGGTCGGTCGTGGTCCACACCTCAGCGCCCCAGCGGTCGAAGATGCGCATGGTGTAGTTGTCGCGGTCCTCATACACCACCGCCGGGAACACATCGTTGATGCCGTCGTTGTTCGGGGTGAAGGCATTCGGCAACAACAACAGGGGCTCTTCATCCGGCAGCACGCTCAGCGCAAGTGTGTCGTTGCACCCATCGGCACGCAGCGCCACATACACGAGGTCCGTGGTATCGTTGGGCGCCAGGGGAAGCGACAGGAATCCATTGCAGACCGTGGAGACCAGCTCATCGTTCAGGAACATCGCGCAGGTGTCGGCATCGATGCTCTGCAGCAGGAAGCGCACCTCGTTGGAGCAGGGCACCGGATTGATGAGCAGATCCGCCAGTGCAGAAGGCTCCACGAACACACTGTCCACGATGAGCGGACTGGGACACCCCTCATCCTGGAAGGCTTGGAACGAGATGGAATTCCAGCCCGGAACGTCGAACGCGGCAAGCGGGTCCTCCTCGTTGCTGAAGCCATCCATGCCCCAGGTCCAGGCCAATGAATCGGCATCCTGCACAAAAGCCTGCAGCACGATGCCCAGCCCCGTGCAGGCCGTATCCGCCACGGCGATGGTGGCTATCGGCGCCGGTTCAGTGGTCACATTGAAGGTGGCTGTCACGGAGCAACCCGTGGCATCGGTCACGGTAAGGTCGTACTGCGTGTCCACCACAGGCGTCACGACCTCCGTAACGCCGCTTCCGCCACTGCTCCAGGCATATTGGTAGGGTGCATTGCCGCCCGCCACATCCGCCTCCAGCGTGGCGGGGCTGCCAGCACACACCACCCCCGGTCCCAACACCTGCACCTGCATGGGTGGTGGATCCACAAGGGTTCGCGTGATGGTGGTGTCACAAATGCCATCCGACACGGTCACTTCATAGGTGCCTGGCGCAAGGCCGGTGATCTGTGCCGTGTTCTGTGGAGGGACCGTGTTCCACGTAAAGGTGAACGGACCGGTGCCGGAGGCCGCGGCCTCCAGCACACCATCATTGGCACCGGCGCAGGTGATATCCGTCACGCTCACATCGGCCTGGATGCCACAACAGGGCAGCACCACGACGGTGTCGCTGAGGTAGTTGTTCACCAGGCTGGTGTGGCAGTAGTCGGTGGCCACGAACCAGTAGGTTCCGGGCTCGGTCACGGTGAGCGTGGGACCAGTGGCGCCGGTGCTCCAGATGTAACCGGTGTAGGCGGGGGGTTGAACGAGCAGCGGGTAGATGGCCGCAGGGTTCAGCGTGAGGCTGGGCCCACACAACACCGTATCCTCCGGAAAGAAGGAGTACTGGTCTCCGGAAACATAGATGGGGTTCACGGCGCCGGAAGGGGTCTGCAGGCAGCAGGTACCACCGGCGCTCACGTCCAGCGTTCCGGGGAAACAGTCGTAGCTGGTCCAGTGCGCGTAAAGCGTACTTCCCGGACCGAACACGTCCAGGAAGAACGCCACGATCTGTGGACTGCTGTTGCCCCCGCCGGTATTCAGCTGATTGCATTCATCCCCGGACACGATGCAGTTCACCAGCGACACGCCGCCGAACACCTCGCCCAAGTGGGTGGCAATGGGCACATCCCCGGTGCTGATGCTGTAATTGGTCACGATGCCCGGAGGCACCCCGTTGATGGTGACCCCGGGAATGTTCGGACCACAGCCACCATTGTTCACATCACCGAAGCCCGCATAGACCACCTGGGTGATGTTCCCCACGAATGGGCCCACAAAGTCCACCTGCACCGCCTCGTAGGTGGTGATGCCCACCTTGAGGTTGGGGATGTTCTGGTCCACATTGATGGTGAGGTAGCCACCCTCGTAGTTCGAATAGATGAGCACATTGCCCGCAGCATCGCAGACGGGCTGGGCCATAACTGCTGCTGGCAGCAGTGTACCCGCCATCACCATCCACTCCTTGATCAACTTCCGGAACACGCTCCGCATCATGCTAGGACAAAATGTTCCCCGCGTCGCGGGATGGACACCTCCTTGAAGCCTGCGCCCATGAACAGGTCCTTCAGGCCGAGCAGGGAGTTCTCCACGCCATGCACCAGCAGCAGCTTGCGGACCTTCAGCGGGTCCTGGCAGGAGAGGTACCGGACCAGTTCATGCCGGTCGGCGTGGGCGCTGTAGAACTCCATGCGCAGGATCTCCGCGTTCACCAGCACCGGTTCACCGAAGATGTTCACCTCCCGAGCGCCGCTGAGCAGCTCGTGGCCCAGGGTGCCGGGCGCACAAAACCCCACCGCCAATACGGCGTTGTTCGGGTCGGGCAGGGAGTGCCTCAGGTGATGACGTATGCGTCCGGCCTCCATCATGCCGCTCGCACTGATGATGATGCAGGGACGCTTCACGTTGTTCAAGTGCTTGCTGTGCTCCGGTTCCCGGATGAACTCCACACCCGGGAAGGAGAACAGGTCGGGATCACGCAACAGCTCCTCGCGCACCTCCTCCCGAAAGAGCGCGGAGTGATCACGCACCACAGCCGTGGCGCTGATGGCCAGTGGGCTGTCCACAAAGACGGGGATCCGCGGCAGGCGGCCCGCATTGCTGAGCGCGTTCAGCGTGTAGAGGATCTCCTGGGTCTTGCCGATGCTGAACGCCGGGATGATCAACCGGCCCTGGCGCTCCACGCACACCTCGATCACATGGCGCAGGAGCTCCTCCTCCGCCTCCGCCACGGGCTTGTGGTCACGATCCCCGTAGGTGCTTTCACAGATGATCACATCCGCCTGCGGGAACCGCGCGGGTTCGGGGAGCAGACGGTCCACATAGCGGCCCACATCACCCGTGAAGGAGAAGCGGGTCACGGAGTTGCCGTCATCGATGGCGAGGTGCACGGCCGCGCTTCCCAGGATGTGACCGGCATCGGTGAAGGTGAGCGTAACGCCCGGAGCGATCTCCATGGGCTGCGCATAGCCGATCGTGCGGAACAGTTCCAGCGCAGGCGGCACATCGCGGCTGGTGTACAGGGGCCCCTCGCGGTCCAGCGGACGCCCACGCTTCCGGGCCCGCTTCATGTCGTACTCGAAGTCATACTCCTGGATCCGGGCACTGTCCTCCAGCATGATGGTGCAGAGGTCGCGGGTGGCCGGCGTGCTCCAGATGGGACCGTTGTAGCCCTCGGCCACCAGGCGTGGCAGCAGGCCGCTGTGATCGATGTGCGCATGGCTCAGCACCAGCACATCGATGCTGCCCGGGTCGAAGCCGAAATGCCGGTTGGGATCCCGGCCCTTCGAACTGGATACCGCCTCCCCTTGGAACATGCCGCAGTCCAACAAGATCCGCGAGCTGGTGCCATCGGCCCGGTGTACCTCGAGCAGGTGCTTGCTGCCGGTGACGGTGCCCGACGCTCCGTAGCTGGTGAAGTGGATGGCCATGGGGGCGCAAAGGTCGGGCAAAGGGCTGAGAAAGACCTCGTTGCGGCCGTATGTTCGCAACGTCCCATCCCGGTCCGCTCCATGACCCTTCGCTACGCCCTGGCCGTTCTGCACCTACTGCCTCTCACCATCGGTTTGGCGGCGCTCTATGCCCGTGGCCGCGCCCTGGAACGCCTTCAAGGTCCGGCACAGTTGCCGGCCGTGTTCCTGCCCGACAACTGGTACGGGGTGGCCGCCCTCCTGTGGGTGGGCACCGGGCTCTGGCGCGCCTTCGGTGGGTTGGAAAAAGGCACGGACCACTACCTGAACGACCACTGGTTCCTGGGGAAGATGGGGTTGTTCGGCCTGGTCTTCCTGCTGGAACTGCTGCCCATGGTGCTGCTGGTGCGCTGGCGGATGGACCTGCGGAAGGGACGCACGCCCGACCTGTCCAAGGCCCCGGTCCTGGCCCGGTTATCGTTCGCCCAGCTCCCGCTGTTGCTCTTCATGGTGGCCATGGCCGTGGCGATGGCCCGCGGCCTGTGACCGGACATCGGACCATCCGTCTCGGAACCGTTCCTCGGCTATCTTGGGGCCGGTTCACCCACTACCGTATGCTGAACGTGTCCTGCCGTTTCCCGCGCATTACCGCCCTCCTACTGCTCGTCCTGCTCACAGGTGCTGTCCAGGCCCAGCTCCGCATCCGCGGCGTGGTCACGGACGCGGTCACCAGCGAAACGCTCATCGGCGCCAACGTGGTGTTGAAAGGGACCACCACCGGAACGGTCACCGACATCGACGGGAAGTTCGAGCTGGTGGTGGAGACGGTCCTGCCCTGTACGCTCACGGTCAGTTTCATCGGCTACACCGCGCAGGACGTGGTGGTGCGCAACCTCGACCAACCCGTTCGGGTGAAACTGGGCACCGACCAGGTGATGCTGAAGGAGACCGAGGTGATCGGCACCCGCATCACCGAGAAGCAGAAGCAAGCGCCGCTCACCGTGGAGAGCATGGACGTGCTGGCCATCCGCGAAGCTCCCAGCGGTGATTTCTACGAAAGCCTGGGCACCCTGAAAGGTGTGGACATGACGGCAGCGAGCATGGGCTTCAAGGTGATCAACACCCGCGGCTTCAACAGCACCAGCCCGGTACGCAGCCTGCAGCTCATCGACGGGGTGGACAACCAGAGCCCCGGCCTCAACTTCTCCCTGGGCAATTTCCTCGGGGCCAGCGACCTGGACGTGATGAAGGTGGAGGTCATCGCCGGGGCCAGCACCGCCTACTACGGACCGGGCGCCTTCAACGGGGTGATCAACATGACCACCAAGAGCCCGTGGCTCTTCCCCGGCCTGAGCATCAGCGCCAAGGCCGGCGAGCGCGACCTGCTGGAAGGTGCCGTGCGCTGGGCCGAGGTGTTCAAGGACAAGGAGGGCAAGGACCGCTTCGCCTACAAACTGAACCTGTTCGCCATGCGCGCCGAGGACTGGTATGCCGAGGACTACCGCGCCACCAGCAACTCCCCCACCGCCGTAGGCAACCCCGGCCGCTACGATGCCGTGAACATCTATGGCGATGAGAACACCACGGTCAACAACAACTACAACCGCAACGCGGCCGAACGCCGGGACTACCACGGCCTGGGCATATTCCTGCGCCCGGGATACAAAGAGACCGACCTGGTGGACTATGGAACCAACAACCTCAAGGCCGGGATCAGCCTGCACTACAAGGTTACCGACAGCGTGGAGGCCATCCTCGCCAGCAATTACAGCCGGGGCAGTACCGTGTACCAAGGCGAGAACCGCTACCGCCTGCAGGACGTGCAGTTCTTCCAACACCGCCTGGAACTGCGCAAGCCGGGCACGTGGTTCGTCCGGGGTTATGTGACCCATGAGGACGCCGGAAGGACCTTCGATATCTTCACCACCGGTGTCCGCTTGCAGGAGGCCAGCGGTTCGACCAGGGACTGGAACTCGGCCTATTTCACCCTCTGGGACAGCTGGATCGGATCGGCGCTCAACCCAGGATTGTTGGATGCAACGGTGCCGGGCTACTACACGCCACTGGAAGCACCGGCCCAAGGCATCACCTCCGCCGAGGCGTACGATGCCTACATCACGCAGTTCGTGGCGGACAACCAGGAACTGTATACGATGTACCACCAGATGGTGGCCGATTCGGTGAACCGGTTGGACAATGCCCTGCTCGATCCCGCATACCAGGTGGGCACACAGCGCTTCGAGGACAAGCTGGCCGAGATCACCGGCAAGCGCTTCACCGAAGGGGGATCCCTGTTCTTCGACCGAAGCATGCTGATGCACGGCATGGGTGAATACCGTTTCAAGCCCACCTTCGGCGAGGTGATCGTGGGCGGCAGCTATCGCCAATACCGGCCCAACAGTGCCGGCACCATCTTCCGCGATACCGGCGATGTGGTGATCCGGAACCAGGAATTCGGCCTCTACACCGGTCTGGAGAAGATGCTGATGGAGAACAAGCTGAAGGCCACGGTGACCCTGCGCATGGACAAGAACCAGAACTTCAATGCGCTCTTCTCCCCCGCCGCCTCACTGGTGTACACCCCAAAGGAGGATCGCGTGTTCCGGGTATCCTTCAGCAGCGCCATCCGCAACCCCACCCTGGCCGACCAGTACCTCTACTACAATGTGGGACGTGCGATCCTGCTGGGCAACGTGGATGGTGAGTATGAGGAAGGGCGCGACAGTCTCGTCACCATCGAGAGCTTCGACGCGTACAGGTCCTCTCCGAACCTGGTCTCCGGCCTGCAGAAGTTGGAGTATTTCAATGTGGACCGGTTGCGCCCCGAGCAGGTCAGGACCATTGAAGGTGGCTACCGCGGCACCCACTGGGAGAAGTTCTACGTGGATGTGAGCGCCTACCATAGCTGGTACACGGATTTCATCGGGTTCATCATCGGGATCGACGCCTTGTTCGATCCCACCACCGGCTTCCCCGTAGGCGGCCTCCAGGCCTACCGCCTTTCGGCCAATGCCACCAGCCAGGTGCGCACCCAGGGCGCCAACGTGGGCGTGAGCTACTACCGCAAGAAGATGACCTACGGGGCGAACTACAGCTACAACAAGCTGGTGAGCGGAGCGGACGATCCCATCATCCCGGCCTTCAACACCCCGCAGAACAAGTTCAACGTGAGCTTTAGCGCCCACGACCTGAAGGTGCCCTTCACCGACAAGCCGAACCTGGGCTTTGGCATCAACTGGAAGTTCGTGGAGGGCTTCACCTTCACCGGGTCGCCACAGTTCACCGGCCCCATCCCCAGCTACGACATGGTGGATGCCCAGGTGAACGTGAAGTTCCCTGTACACCACCTGACCGTGAAGCTTGGGGCCAGCAACCTGTTCGGCCTCCTGCCCTTGTTCGACCAGAACGTGCCCGACGACGAGCGCCTGGACCGGGTGTTCGACAACCGGGTACTGATGGTGTTCGGCGGTCCCTTCGTGGGCCGTTTGGGCTACCTGCAACTGATCTACGAACTGGACAAGCGCTGAACACTGACCTGCACTTACCTTAGCACTCCACAACACGACCCGCACATGAACAGAAACCTACCCCTGGCACTCGCAGCGGCGTTGGGCATGGCCACCACGGCCCATGCACAGCGTTACATCAACGAGGTGTTCACCAACGCCCAGGTGACCGTCACCCCCGACGTCATCTACGGCACGAACATCGACTTCCTCACCTCCAATCTTTCCTCGCCGAACGTGCCTGCGGAGGTGGTGGAACTCCAGACCGCGGTGACCTTGGGCAACCCCATCCCGGCTGCCTACTTCAACCCCGCCGACCCGGCCACTGCCGTGAAGGTGACCAACGTGCGCATGGACATCTACCAGCCCGACCAGTCGGTGGATGCGGAGACGGAACGTCCCTTGGTGCTCTACCTGCACACGGGCAATGCCCTGCCGCCGCCCCTGAACGGAAGCCCCAACGGAACCCGCAAGGACAGCAGCGCGGTGGAGATCTGCAAGCGCATGGCGCGCCGCGGTTATGTCGCTGTGAGCATGAGCTACCGCCTGGGTTGGAACCCGCTGGCCGCCACCGAACAGGAGCGCCGCGGCCAGCTGCTCAACGCCATCTACCGCGCCATCCATGATGTGCGCCAGTGCGTGCGCACGTTGAAGGCCGGTGCCACCACCTACCGCATCGACCCCACCAAGATCGTGGTGCTGGGCGAGGGCACAGGCGGATACATCTCCCTGGCCAATGCCACGCTGGATGAAGGCGCCGAGCTCTTCATCCCCAAGTTCCGCCCCGATCCGTTCAACCCGAACGTGAGCTACGTGGACACCACCCTCGTGGGCAACCTGGCCGGATTCAACGGCCAGCTGGCGCTCTATCGTCCCAATGGCCAGAACTTCGACACCCACTTCTGTGTGAACCTGGGCGGTGCCTTGGCCGACACCAGCTGGCTCGCGCCCGGTGATGTGCCCATGGTGGCCTTCCACACCGTGTTCGACCCCTTCGCGCCCTTTACCGAGGGCATCGTGATCGTGCCCACCACCGGCGGCCCCGTGGTGCCTGTTCAAGGCTCCAACCTCTTCATGGAACTGGTGAACGAGTACGGCAACAACAGCAGCTTCGAGAACCTGCCCAGCAACAACCCCTTCACCAACCGTGCCCGCGCACTGTACGGCAGCACGCAGACGCACGGATCCGTCAGCGTGCAGATCAACACCGATGTGGAGGGCCTGTTCCCACTGGTGCGCCCGCAATGGCCGGCCCCAGCCCAGGAGGAGGCCAGCCCCTGGCAGTGGTGGGACCCCAACAGCGCGATCGCCCAGTCCGTGGTAAGCCCCGGTCCCCCGCCCATCACCGCACACGTGGCCAGCCTGGCCAGCAACCCGGACATGAGCCCCACCAAGGGCCGCACGTACATCGATACGATCATGGGTTACCTCAACCCCCGCATCGTGTGCGCCCTGCAGCTCGGCCCCTGCTCCCTGGTGGGCATGGATGAGAACGATGCGCTTGCCGCCGGTGTGACCGTGTTCCCGAACCCCGCCAGTGACCGCTTCACCGTGAACAGCGAGGCCGCCCTCATCCAGCGCCTCGAGATCTACGACATCAATGGCCGCATGGTGCGCTCCACCAATGTGAACGCCTGGCAGGCCGTGATCGAGCGCCAGGGCCTCATCGCCGGCGCCTACCACGTCACCCTGCGCTTCGCCGATGGAACGGTGACACGCAAGCTGATGCTGGACTGATCGGTCCCAGCACCGACCTTGTTGAAAGGGCCGCCTCCGGGCGGCCCTTTCCTTTTCCCGATGGGCCATCTTTGCATCACCATGGACCGCCTCACCGAAAGCCCCTCCCCCTACAACGACCTCGAGCACCTGTCCACCCAGGAGCTCCTGGCACACATCAACACCGAGGACAAGCGTGTGCCGCAGGCGGTGGAGGCGGCCATACCGGCCATCGAGGCGCTCGTGGACGACATCGTGCTGCGCATGCGGCGCGGTGGCCGCCTCTTCTACATCGGCGCCGGCACCAGTGGCCGCCTGGGCATCGTGGATGCCAGTGAATGCCCCCCCACCTTCGGCGTGCCGCACGGCCTGGTCATCGGCCTCATCGCCGGTGGTGACAGCGCCATCCGCAAGGCCGTGGAGTTCGCCGAGGACGATACGGCGCAGGCCTGGACGGACCTGCAGGAACACCACATTGGCGCGGACGATACGGTGATCGGCATCGCGGCAAGCGGCACCACCCCCTATGTGATCGGTGGGTTGGAGACCTGCAAGGAGCGCGGCATCCTCACCGGCTGCATCACCTGCAATCCGGGAAGTCCGGTGGCCACCATCGCCGACCGCCCCGTGGTGGTGGCCGTGGGACCCGAGTTCGTCACCGGAAGCACCCGCATGAAGAGCGGCACAGCCCAGAAGCTCGTGCTCAACATGATCAGCACCACGGTGATGATCAAGCTCGGCCGGGTGAAGGGCAACCGGATGGTGGACATGCAGCTCAGCAACCACAAGCTCATCGACCGTGGCACCCGCATGGTGATGGACAGCCTGCAAGTGGACTACGCGAAGGCCAACGAACTGCTGCGGCACTACGGCAGCGTGCGACGGGCCATCGAGGCCGGTCACACCCTCTGACGGAAGGGCCTTCGCCTGTGCGATCTTTGCGGACCGTACGCCATGCACGACATCGAGCCCTACTGGAACTGGCGCCACAAGTACACGGCCGAGGAGGATGAGCGCTCGCCCTTCTTCGGCGCGGAGCACAGCGAGTTCGAGTATTCCCTCGCCGTCTACGACCACCTATTGCATCCGCAGTGGGACAGCATGGGCAGCAGCACGCTGTACCTGAAGCAACTCTACGCCGATTACGACGAGGGCTATGCCATCCTCGAACTGATCGGCGAGTGGAACGACCTGCTCCACAACGACATCATGATCCTCAAGCGCAACATCGTGGAACACCTGATGGCGCAGGGGGTTTTCAAGTTCATCCTCATCGGGGAGAACGTGCTGAACTTCCACACCAGCGACGAGGAATACTACAGCGAGTGGTTCGAGGAGGTGAGCGAACAGGACGGGTGGATCGCCCTGCTGAACTTCCGTCCCCATGTACTGTCGGACCTGCAAAGCGGCAACATCGACCAGTACTTCCTGCTGGGCGGCCGGCTGAACGCCTTGAAATGGCGGACACAGGAACCTGAGACCCTCTATGAACAGGTGGAGGGCCTGGTGATGAAGCGGCTCGGGACCTAAGGAGCTGCGTACCTCAGCGTGAGGCGGTACATCACCGTACGCAGCGCATCCGGGGCGGTCTCCGGCAGATCGAGGTCCGACGTGTAGAGGTAGGAAGCGCCCAGGCCGATGCGGAACTTCCGGATGATGGTGGCCTCGATCTGGAGACCGGGCTCCAGCGCGAAGAAGGCCTGCCCGGCCACCTTGTTCCGGTTGTCACTGTTGCTATTGGGCAATGGATAACCATAATTGACACCGCCCAGACCGATCAGGACGGGAATACTGAAGTGGACCGGTGACCGATGGAAGAACACCCGCTCCAGGAACAACCCGCCATACCCATAGTTCATCTCCAGTCCGCCACCGGTGTTCACCTGCAGGCTGTCGTTCAGGAACCGTTCATAGGTGGCATTCTTGATGGTGCTGGTGTTGAACGCCCCGGCCAGGCCGATGTTAAGGTTGTCATTCACCACGATCCCCATCCCAAAGCCCATGAGCACCGCGTTCGTGCTCAACACTTCCGTATACCGGAGGTCGAGCGAGAAGAAGCCGCCGGAGAGGGCCAGGCTGTCGAACAACGCCCTCGGCTGCTCCTGCTGCGCGTTCACGGAATGGCACGCCAACAGGGCGATGGCCAAGGCCAGTGCGTTCAAGCTGATGTTCCGCTTCATGGCCGAAAAATAATCCGGAACAGGCCGCACAGGACCAACATCGGTCATGAGCGCAGCATGCGCCACACGTGCCGGTCGATGGGCAGGGACAGGTCCTCCTCCACGGACCGCGCCAGGTCCAGCCACCGGAACACTTCCTGGTCACCTGCACCGGAGATGCCCGTGAACGGGATGGAGACCACGGGAATGGAACGCGGATCGGCCACGCGGAACGTGAAGTACACGCTCACCACCTGCATGGGTGTGGTGTGGAAGGCGCTCTGCTGGAAGAAGTCCGTGGTGTAGAAGTGCTGCACGTCCAGGGCCTCCACGCCGATCTCCTCACGCACCTCGCGCACCAGGCAGTCCTTCAAGCCTTCGCCGTACTCCAGACCTCCACCAGGGAACTTGGTGATCGGCCGGCCCTTGATCAGTTCATCGGCAACAAGGACATGCCCCTGCTCGATCAGCAATCCATAGACCCGTATGGTGAACGTTGCCATAAGTTGGGATCAAATTGAAGCAGGTCTGGTGGCGCGCAGCATCTCGCGTTTGCCCGGAGGCCCTGGCAGCCGCTCCACCGTGAAGCCTGCGGCCTGCATGGTGCGCCGCACCTCGCCCTTGGCGCAATAGGTGACCAGCGCACCACCGGGCCTCAGCGCCCTGAAGATCCGCCGGAAGACCGGTTCGCTCCACATCCCGGGCTGTTTCTCCGGCGCGAATGCATCGAAGTACACCACGTCCGCCATGGACTCCTCGTCGAAGTCCTGCACCAGCCGTTCCAGCCTGCGGAAACGAAGACCACCGATGCCCTGCTGCCAGGCATCTGGAGCACCGGTCATCACCTCCAGGAAGGGTTCGTGCAGGCCCGGCCAGGCCAGTTCCTCAGCATGCCCCAGTGCCTCCAGATGCGCCTTCACCACCGGATAGGGTTCCAGCGCTGTGTAGTTCACCGCGCACTTGCCCTCCAGGCAGCGCACCCAGGTGAGCAGCAGGTTCAACCCTGTGCCCAGGCCCACTTCGAGCACATCGATGGTGGGCTTGTCCACCCGCTCAAGCCCCGCCTTGATGAACACATGCGTGCTCTCCTGCACGGCGCCATGGCGACTGTGGTAGGGTTCATCCCACTCCGCGATGTGCAGGGTGAGCGAGCCATCGGCCGTGCGCAACGTGCTGCGCTCCTGGGGCGGTTTATCGGTGAACATGGTCGCGCGCCGTGAACGACGCGGACGCAAAACTACCGCGCGCCGGCCGGCGTCATCCCGGCCACCTCCTCCAAGCTCACCTGGTAGACATCGTCATCACCAGCACCGCCGGGGCGGATGGAGCTGAAGTAACCCGTGCGGCCATCGGGGGCCAGCACGAAATAGAGGTCATCGTCGGGCGAATTGATGGGCCATCCCAGGTTCTCCGGCTTGGTCCAACGGCCATCCACGAAACGCGTGCGGAAGATGTCGTAGCCACCCATGGAGGTGTGACCGCGGCTGCTGAAGTACAAGGTCTGCCCATCGGGATGAAGGAAGACCCCCTCCTCATCATGGATGGAGTTCACGTCGGGTCCCAGGTTCTCTGCGGGGCCCCAGGAGGACGTAGCGGCATCCCAACGGCTGCGGTAGATGTCCTGGCCACCCACACTGTCGTCGGGACGGTCGCTGACAAAGTAGATCCACTGCTTGTCCGCACTGATCCATGCACTGGTCTCGTGGGCCGGGGAGTTCACCACCGCTCCGAAGGCCTTGGGCTCGCCCCATTGGCCGTTCTGCTGGCCGCACGTGTAGAGCTCGCCGGTGCCCTTGGGATCACGATAGAGGATCAACGTGCCATCACCGGAGTGAAGTCCGACGCTGGCATCGTTGCCCGGGGTGTTGATGGGCGCAGGAGCAGCTGCCGCCTCGCTCCAACCGCCATCAACCGAACGACTGAGGTAGACCTCCTCGTAGTACTCCCCGGTGGCCTTGTTCACCTTGGCGTCGCTCGCCGGTTTGCGGCGTGTGGTGAAGATGAGGTTCCGGCCATCGGCGGTGACCAAGGCGCCGTAATCAGAGGCGTCGGAATTGACCTGCGGACCCAGGTTCCTGAGCTCGGCCCCCACCGGCGCAGCCATCAGCGTACGGCCGTTGCGGCATTCGGCCAGGTGCTTGTCCGCCATGTTGTAGCGCGGATCGGGATCGGGCATGCCGTTGACCACGGTGCGCTTGTGACGCTCATAACAGGCGATCGCTTCTTCCCACTGCGCGTTCAGTTGGTGCGCATACCCCGTAAGGAAGTGGATGCGGGGCATATCGGGGGCGAGTGCCTGTGCCTTTTGGAAATAGGCCAGGGCCTTGTGGCGGAAGGGACCGTTCAACTGGCACAAGCCCATCTTCATCTGGAGCTCGGCATTCTCGGGGTCCAGCTTCAGGGCCTCCTCATAGAGCGTCTCGGCATGCACGAACTGGACCGAACCCGTCTGGGCGGACCGGTCGGCCTGCTTGGTCAGCTCGGCCACCTGCTTGCGGACGGCCGGGTCGCCGGCGCCTTGCGCCTGGCCCATGACGTGGTGGCCGGACAGCACCAACAGTGCGGCGATCGGCAGGTTCCAGAGCGATGCGTGCATGCGTTTGCCAGTTAAAACGGCGGTGTTCATACGGGATCGGGCGCACAAGGTTCGAGGGGGTCATGCCTGGGTAGCTTTGCTCCCACCCAGTATTCCAGCAAGGACAAAGGGCAACGACCATACGAACCACCATGGCCAAAAAGACCACCGCACCGAAAAGCATCCTGGACCAGAAGGCGCTCGATTTCCTGGAGCGCTACCTGAACAACCCCTCGCCCACCGGGTTCGAAAGCGCAGGCCAGAAGCTCTGGCTCGACTACGTGCGGCCCTACGTGGATGATCACATCGTGGACCCTTACGGCACCGTGGTGGGCGTCATCAACCCCGGCGCCAAGTTCAAGGTGGTGATCGAGGCGCACGCCGACGAGATCAGCTGGTTCGTTCACTACATCACCAAGGAGGGCTTCATCTATGTGCGCCGCAACGGGGGAAGCGACCACATGATCGCGCCCAGCATGCGGGTGAACATCCACACCGACAAGGGCATCGTGAAGGCCGTGTTCGGCTGGCCGGCGATCCACGTGCGCAATGGAAAGACAGAGATCGTGCCCACCACCGAGAACATCTTCCTGGACTGCGGCTGCAGCAGCAAGGAGGAGGTGGAGAAGCTCGGCGTTCATGTGGGTTGCGTGGTCACCTTCGTGGATGAGTTCATGGTGCTGAACGGGCGGCACTTCACCGGCCGGGCCCTCGACAACCGGGTGGGTGGCTTCATGATCGCCCAAGTGGCACGCATGCTGAAGGAGAGCCGCACCAAATTGCCGTTCGGCCTCTACATCACCAACAGTGTGCAGGAGGAGGTGGGCCTGCGTGGCGCCGAGATGATCGTGGAGCGCATCAAGCCCGACCTGGCCATCGTGACGGATGTGACGCACGATACGCAGACCCCCATGATGAACAAGGTGCAGAGCGGCGACATCGCCTGCGGACAGGGTCCCGTGCTGAGCTATGCGCCCGCCGTGCATAACAACGTGCTGAGGCACATCGTGGCCGTGGCCCAGAAGGAGAAGATCCCCTTCCAGCGCCTCGCGGCCAGCCGTGCAACAGGAACCGACACCGATGCCTTCGCCTACGGGGCCGCCGGTGTACCCAGCGCCCTCATCAGCCTGCCGCTGCGCTACATGCACACCACGGTGGAGACCGTGCACCGGCAGGATGTGGAGAACGTCATCCGCCTCATCCTGGCCTCGGTGAAGGCCCTGAAGCCGGGAGCTGACATGCGCTATTTCAAGTAAGGTGAAGATCGAACTGCCGGACAACGCGCGGGAGGCCTTTCAATTCGCGGCCCTGGCCGTGGGCATCGTGGCTGCCCTGCGGCTGGGCTATCACGGCATCGACCACCTGCTGCTTCCTGGGGCCGACGATGCGCTTGGCCAGGCCCTGGTGCCCTACCGGGCCGGATACCTGGTGAACGATCGCACCTTGGTGGTGGATGCTCCTCCCCTGATGGAACGGCTGGGCGTGGCCGCACTGCTCAGCATGGCGCTGGCCGTGGTCGCATCGGTCGCAGGTGGATCGCTGGCCCGCCAACTCGGCAAGGACACCACACGCTGGGCCGTGAGGGCCGCACGCACCGCCCTGGTGCTCATACTGCCCTTCACGGTGATCAGCGCCTTGGCCATTCCTGCGCGGTGCGTGCGCTTGGGCCAGCATGGCGTGGACCTGGTGGAACGCCCTTGGTCGGCGGCCACCATCATGGCCCGTTCAGACCTCTGGCGTTGGGAGCAGATCGGCAGGTTCGAGCCCGCAGAACTACCGAATGAGGTCGAAGGGTCCGGCCTGGTCATGGTGGCCACGGATGGCACACGCGTGCCGATCTGGTCCGATGAGCAGGCGAGCGCGGCCGACATCGAACACCTGGCCGCGATGTTGGAGCAGGAAAGACGGGCCCATCTGCCTGTCCGGTGAACCATGAAGGTCGTCACCATCCCCGCCGAAGGGACCCATCCCCTACGCCTGCTGGTGCTGCGGCCGGGGGGCACCCTGGCCGACTGTCAATGGCCCATTGACGCGGTACCCGATGCCTTCCATCTGGCCGTGGACGATGGTGATGCTCGGATCTGTGTGGCCTCGTTCCAACCCGCCGCACACCCCACCATACCTGCTGTCCAGCCCTGGCAATTGCGCGGCATGGCCACGCACCCTGCACACCGCGGGCGGGGGGCTGGCCGACTGCTGGTGGAGCATGCCCTGGAGCTCGTTCGCGAACACGGTACCGACCTGCTTTGGTGCAATGCCCGCTTGGTAGCTGTCCCCTTCTATGCACGACTGGGCTTCCAGCTGCAGGGGCCCGAGTTCGACATCCCCGGGATCGGCCCCCATCATGTGATGGGCCGCATGGTGTAAGGGGCAACGGATAGCTTCGTGCCATGCCGCTACCTCGCACCGACCGGCTGCTGCTCCTCGGACTGGTGGTGGTCAACCTGGTCCTGAAGCTATGCTGGCTGGGCGTGAACGAGCTGGCGCACGACGAGCCCTTCACCGTGTTCTGGTCGCAACGCCCCTGGGCGGAACTGTGGGCCATGTTCCGCACGGAGAACAACCCGCCGTTGTACTTCCTGCTGATCAAGGCCTGGAGCGCGTTGGCACCCTTCGAGGCCGCCTGGCTGCGCGTGCCTTCGGCGGTCTTCAGTGCGCTTGCAGTGTGGCCGCTGTTCCTGCTGGCCCGGCACTTCGGTGGCCGGGGTGCGGCCCTCCTCGCAGGTCTCCTCTTTACCTGCAGCAATTACCACTATGGGTTCGCCCACGAGGTGCGGGCCTATCCGCTCTTCACCCTGCTCACCACCACCGGACTCTGGCTGCTGGTGCGGGCCACGGAACGACCCGGACAGGAGATGAAGGGCATGCTCCACCTCTCCATGCTGAACGTAGCGCTGGTGTACACGCACTTCTTCGGCTGGTTGGTGGTGGGCCTGCAGGGACTGCTGGTGTTCGCCATCCCCGCGCTACGTCCCCTGCGCCGGGGCTTCCTGTTCGGTGCGGGAATGACCGTGATCGGGTTCCTGCCCTATGGGATCATCTTCCTGGAGCGCATGTCGCAGAGCGTGGGACAGGGTACCTGGCTTGCCCCGCCTGTCCCGGAGGAGCTCTACAACATGGTGTGGCGTTGGAGCAATGCGCCGGTGCTCACCGTGGTCTTCCTGGCCCTCATTGTGGCGGCCGTTGGGAAGGACCGCCTTCGATCGGCCGGCCTGCGCTTCGCCCTGACCTGGGCCTTCGCACCGCTGCTCGGCATGTTCGCGGTGAGCTTCGCGGTGCCCATGTTCCTGGACCGCTACCTGGTGTATGCGGCCCCTGGCTTCGCCCTGCTGGTGGCCCTGTCGGTGGCTGTCCTGTTCCCGAACGAGCGCCTGCGTGCCGGTGTGATCGGCGCACTGGGCCTGGGCCTGGTGGCGACCTTCACCCCGTGGAAGGACACCGGCCTTCACCCGAGCAGGGTGGTGCAGGTGGAGCAGGAGTGGTGCGGAGATGACTGCTCCGTGCAGGTGCTGCCAAGCTGGTATTGGCTCACCCACCTCGCGGCCAAGGACATCAACTCCCTGCGCCGGCCCACGGACCAGCACCTGGCCTACTTCACCGGAACCGGTCGGCGCATGGATGCCAAGTCCCCATCGGCTCCGTTGGACACCTTGCCCGTGGCCCTTGTCATCGATGCAGGCGCGCACTTGGTGGACCCTGACCGCCTCTGGTACAAGGACTTGCGTGCCAAATACCCCCATGTCGACTCCGTGGAGGCCGACCGGAAGGTGTGGCTGTACCGATTCCGGCGCTGAGGAGGGCGAACTGTCCATCCCTGTCCTGAACCGCCCATGGAGTTTCGCGGGCCATTTGCGCCGCGCTGTCCACCTTTGGTCACACTTTCAACCGATCCATGAACACCAACCGTTCCCTGTTCCGCGGCCGGACCCTCGTCCTCCCCGTGGCCGTAGGCATGGCCCTGCTCACCGCCTGCGGTGATGGCAAACAAGAGGCCGCCACGAAGACCGAGGCCCCACCCCCGGTCATCGACATGAAGGACTTCTTCAAGAACCCCGAGAAGGCCAGCTTCCGCATCAGTCCGGATGGCCAGTACTTCAGCTACCGGGCGCCTTGGAAGAACCGCATGAACATCTTCGTGCAGAAGATCGGTGACAGCACCGCCACGCAGGTCACGCAGGATACCGTACGCGACATCGGCGGGTACTTCTGGAAGGGCGACCGTATCGTTTACAGCCGCGACATCAATGGCGATGAGAACTTCATCGTCTTCAGTGTGGGCATCAACGGCGCCGACGCCAAGCCGCTCACGCCCACCAAAGGCGTACGTGCAGGCACCTTGGACGACCTGCACAACATCCCGGGCATGGAGAAGCACATCATGGTGCAGATGAACCAACGCGATCCCGGCATCTTCGATCCCTACCTCATCAACGTGGAGACGGGCGAGGCCAAGTCGCTCTACGACAACAAGGAGAACTACGAAAGCTGGATGACCGACCACAACGGGGTGATCCGCATCGCCACCCGCACCGAGGGCGTCACCAGCGTGTACTACCACCGCGCCAGCGACAAGGAGCCGTTCAAGGAGTTCATGCGCACCGATTTCAAGGACAGCTTCAGCCCGCTGTTCTTCACCTTCGACAACAAGAACCTGTACGCCAGCAGCAA
>Ga0315900_10003839_pt1 | contig 21696 bp, 19 predicted proteins | sample LakEriMetagenome_FD_203521 | JGI IMG/M metagenome (GOLD analysis project Ga0315900, IMG submission 203521) | Freshwater fungal communities from buoy surface, Lake Erie, Ohio, United States - Buoy 12 MA114 | ecosystem: Environmental > Aquatic > Freshwater > Lake > Lake biofilm | place: USA: Lake... | reverse complement strand
ACAGCACCAGCCCGCCGCGCATCGCCTCCACCGGCAGGGCGGCCGCGGCGAAATCCGGGCCGAGCAGGGCGGCGATCCGCGCCTCCCGATCCTGCGGCGGCAGGCCGAGCACGACGCGGCCCTCCACCTCGACGCGGAACGCCACCTCGGGCCAGGCCAGCGCCAGGCGGCGGACCGCCTCCACCGCCGCCTCGGCCTCGGTACGGGGGGATTTCAGGAAGGCGCGGCGGGCGGGGGTGGCGAAGAACAGGTCCCGCACCTCGACCCGCGTGCCCGGCGCGCCGGCAGCGGGGGCGACGGCGCCGACGCGCCCGCCTTCCACCGCGATGGCGTGCGCGGCCGCGCCATCCCGCTCGCGCGAGGTCAGCGTCAGCCGCGCGACGGCGCCGATGGAGGGCAGCGCCTCGCCCCGGAAGCCGAGGGTGGCGATGCGGAACAGCGTGCCTTCCTCGGGCAGCTTGGAGGTGGCGTGGCGTTGCACCGCCAGCGCCAGCTCCTCCGCCGACATGCCGGCGCCGTCATCCTCCACGAGGATGCGGCCCGACCCGCCATCCTCCAGCGTGACGGCGATGCGGCGCGCGCCGGCATCCAGCGCGTTCTCCACCAGCTCCTTCACGGCCGCGGCGGGGCGTTCCACCACCTCGCCGGCGGCGATGCGGTTGGCGGTCGTCTCCGGCAGCAGGCGGATTCGCGGCGCGGCCATGGGAACGCCGAGATGCGCCGCGCCGGACCTGCGCGCAAGCGCGAAGCTTGCGGGGCCGGGCCCGGCCATGCGAGGCCAGCCGGATGGCCGACCCCTTCGACCTGCAGCGCTTCCTCGACGCCCAGGCCCCGGCGATGCCCGCCGTGGAGCGGGAGCTTTTGGCCGGGCGGAAGACGAGCCATTGGATGTGGTTCGTCTTCCCCCAGCTCGCCGCGCTGGGGCAGAGCGCGATGGCGCGCTTCTACGGGATCACGGGGCTGGAGGAGGCGCGGGCCTTCCTGGCGCATCCCGTGCTCGGCCCGCAGCTGGTCCGCTGCGTCGGGTTGGCGACCGCGGCGCCGGGGCAGGATTCGGTGGCGATCCTCGGCGCGGTGGATGCGCTGAAGTTCCGTTCCTGCGTGACGCTGTTCGGCGTGGCGGACCCGGCCGAGCCTGCCTTCCCCGCCGCGCTCGACCGCTTCCACGCGGGCGTCCCCGACGCCCGCACCCTCGCGCTGCTGGGCGCGGCGGGCTGAGGGGTCAGCGCCGGCGCGCCTCCGCGATGGTGGCGGCCAAGGCGCGGACCGCCTCCGGCACGCCTTCCCCGGTCGCGCCCGAGATCACCAGCACCGGCTTGCCCGCCGCCCGCGCCAGCGCCTTCACGCGGGAGGCACGGGCCTGCGGCGTCATCGCATCGGTCTTGTTCAGCGCGACGATCTCCGGCTTGTCCACCAGCCCGCCGCCATAGCCTTCGAGCTCGGCGCGGACGGTGTGATAGGCGCGCGCCGGATCGGCCTGGGTGCCGTCCACCAGGTGCAGCAGCACCGCGCAGCGCTCGATATGGCCGAGGAAGCGGTCGCCGAGCCCGGCGCCTTCATGCGCGCCCTCGATCAGGCCAGGGATGTCGGCCAGCACGAACTCGGTCGTCGCATCAGGCCGCACCACGCCGAGCTGCGGATGCAGGGTGGTGAAGGGGTAGTCGGCGATCTTCGGCCGCGCCGCGGAGACCACCGACAGGAAGGTGGACTTGCCCGCATTGGGCAGACCCACCAGCCCGGCATCCGCGATCAGCTTCAGCCGCAGCCAGACGCTACGCTCCTCCCCCGGCCAGCCCTTGTCGGCGCGGCGCGGGGCGCGGTTGGTCGAGGTCTTGTAGTGCGCGTTGCCGCGCCCGCCATCGCCGCCCTGGCACAGGACGACGCGCTGCCCGACCTCCGTCAGGTCGGCCAGCAGCGTCTCCCGGTCCTCGTCGAAGACCTGGGTGCCGACGGGGACCTTGAGGACCACGTCCTCGGACGCCGCGCCGGTGCGGTCGGAGCCCGCGCCGTTGCCGCCCTTGCGGGCCTTGAAGTGCTGGGCGTAGCGGTAGTCGATCAGGGTGTTGAGGCCGTCCACCGCCTCCACCGCGACATCGCCGCCCTTGCCGCCATTGCCGCCGTCGGGCCCGCCGAACTCGATGTACTTCTCGCGCCGGAAGGCGATGACGCCGTCGCCGCCGTCACCGGCCTTGAGATGGACCTTGGCCTCGTCGAGGAATTTCATGGCGGCGGCGTGTCTCCGGAAACGCAAAACGGGGGCCTTGCGGCCCCCGTCCCGTGTCCCTGCGGAGAGGGAGCCTTACTCGGCCGCGACCGGCAGCGGCACGACGGAGACGTGCACGCGGCCTTCGGCCTTGCGCTCGAACTTCACATGGCCGTCCACGGTCGCGTGCAGCGAATGGGTGCGGCCGACGAGCACGTTGGTGCCCGGGCGCATCTTGGTGCCGCGCTGGGTGACGATGATGTTGCCGGCCTTCACGACCTGCCCGCCCGAGCGCTTGACGCCGAGGCGCTTGCCGGCGGAGTCGCGCCCGTTGCGCGAAGAGCCGCCTGCCTTCTTGTGTGCCATGGTGGGGTGCTCTCTCTAGGTCTGCTGCGTCAGGCCGCGGCGATCTCGGCGATCTTCAGCACGGTCTGGTGCTGGCGATGGCCGTTCTTGCGGCGGCTGTTCTGCCGGCGGCGCTTCTTGAAGATCAGGACCTTGTCGCCGCGCGACTGCTCGACGACGGTCGCGGTGACGCGGGCGCCGGGCACGGTGGGCGCGCCGAGGGTCAGGCCGGCGTCGGTGCCGATGGCGAGGACGTCGTGGAAGGTGATGGTGGCGCCGGGCTCGGCCTCGAGCTTCTCGACGGTGAGCACGGCGTCGGGGGTGACGCGGTACTGCTTGCCGCCGGTGCGGATCACTGCGTAGGTCATGGTCGCGCTCGGGCTTTCGGGGTCCGGTGCTTCTGATTGTCCGGGTTGTGGCCCGGTGTGGTGTTCGGTGTCGCCTGGGTGCCCGGCCAGCTGCGCGGGGTGCTCCGCGTACCGTATCAGGTACCAAACGCAACCACCGGCGACCGCGAGGCCCGCCGGAGGCCGGCGCGTATAGCGGTCAGCCGCGGCATGAGTCAACGGCGTGTCGCGCGTGGCGGGCGGTTGCAAGCCGCGGCGCCGCCTTCTATATCGCGGTCCCGCCCGCGGAGAGGTGGCGGAGTGGTCGATCGCGTCGGTCTCGAAAACCGAAGTAGGTGCAAGCCTACCGTGGGTTCGAATCCCACCCTCTCCGCCAGCCCCTCGATTCATGTAGGGTTAACGCCAAGTCGCTGATCTGAAGGGGGATTTTGGGGCAATCGGTGCTCCAAACGGTGCTCCAAAGTGCGGCTCGTGGCGAACGTCAGAATCCACCCCAAGACGGGCATCTACTGGTATCGCCGGGCGGTGCCCGCGCGGTTGCGCCGCTACCTGCCCGAGGTGGACGGGTTCCCCACCAAGGAGGGCCGGACCGAGTTCACCAAGACACTCGGAACCCGGATCAAGGCTGAGGCGAACCGGGAGGCGGCCCGGCTCGACCAGCAGATCGAGGCTGCCTTTGCTGCGGCCGAGGCGCGATTGTCGGCACTGGACGCCGTGCAGCCTCGGGGAGCACCGGCTCCTGCTGGCGGGCCACCCCCACCCATCGACCCGCGCACCGCGTTCGCCGCCCTCACCCGCTGGGAGGCAAAGGCGATCCGAGCGGCAGAGACGCGGCTGTTCAATGCTCCGCTGGCAGACCGACGCACGGACGAGGACGCACGCCGTGGCGATCTAGTGATGGCTCTCCGTGCCCGGCCCATGAGGTTCACCAAGGCATGGAGCCGCATCGCGCAATTCAATGAGCGACTTGCCGAGGCGCTCTGCTCGGAAGGGGTCGCCGCAACGGCTGACCACCCGGCGCTGGAGCGGCTGCGGGACGAGTTCGCCGCCCGCTGGGAGAGCGTCCTCATTGCCGAGGACCGGATGCGCAAGGGCGAGTGGCAGTGGTCGGCCGAGGCCGGATCTCCGAGCACCACGACCGCAGCATCGTCTGTCCAACACGCCAGCGCCGCCGCGCAACCCGGCATGACCGTGCGTGCTCTGCTGGACGAGTATCTGCACGAACTCCGCAACGCGGCTGTGCCCGAGAAAACGATCAAATCCAACGAGCGCGTCTTCGCGCGCTTCGTAGAGTTCGTCGGAGAGGTCACCGAGGCGCGGTCAGTGGATGCCGCGACAGTCCGCAACTTCCGTGACCGCGCTATGGACCTTCCGGCCCGTCCTGCGCTCACCGACCGCGACCTCAGCATGTCGGCGCTGCAGCGAAAGTATGCGCACCTTCCACCTGAAGCGCGCCTTCACCGGAAGACCGTGTCGAAATGGCTCGACTTCGTCCATGCGGCCTTCGAGCACGGGTGCCAGCAGGACCACCTCCCTGCTAATCCAGTGGCGAAAGCCAAGTTCCGGCGGACACGCGGAGCACAGGCGCCAAGCCGAACGTCGTTCACGACGGAGGACCTGCAGGCGATCTTCGGCTCACCGCTGTTCCGAGGGTGCGCTGGCCGGGGTCGGGAGCACAAGCCCGGCCCCAAGATCCTCTGGGGTGCTCGCTATTGGGTAATGCTGCTGGCAGCGCAGAGCGGCGCGCGGATCAATGAGCTCGGCCAGTTGCACGTCACCGACGTCAAGCATGACGAGGCGACCGGCATCGCCTACCTGCACATCACGCCCGACGCCGAGGTGCCGGACGCTGCGGCGAAGCGACTGAAGACTGCGTCGTCGGAGCGCATGGTTCCTCTCCATCCGCGCCTCATTGAACTCGGCGTCCTCGACTACGTCGCCGCCCGGCGGCAGGAAGGCACGCCCCACCTCTTCCCGGATCTCGATCATGGGCGGACGTTCGAGCCGACGAAGAATTTGTCGAGGTGGTTCGGCCGCTACTTCGGACGTATCGGCATCACGGACGAGCGGAAAGTTTTTCATTCGTTCCGACATTGGATCAAGACGGTGCTGCGGAAAGCAAGCATCAACCGGGATGTCAGCGACTACCTCACCGGGCATGCGCCGAACGACGTAAGCGGCCGTTACGGGGGAGCACCGCCGATCCGGGAACTGGCCGCTGTCGTTGAAGGACTGCCGCTGGAGTTCCTCAGCGGCCTCGCCCGCGTCGCCAAGCCTGAGGTCACGCCACCGGTGAAGCCGCGCGCGAGCGCGCCAAGCCATAGGCGCGGGCGTTTCCTCGGAGATGGCCGAAGGTCTAGTTGAAGACACCCCCCCGTTCGATGACATCGACGCACACATACGGAACGAAGCGGTGGCAACATCTCTGGTGCTGAGAGATAGGCCGTCGACTGCGTTCACCACGCACGACACGGGTGTGCTCATCGCCTCGCCACCATCTTCGACCAACGCCTGAATATCGGTCGGTGGCTCCCCCACAGCGGCCATGTCGGTGGTGATCACCTCGTCTGCGTCGTCGTCCCGGAAGTCATCATCAAGCCCGCCATCATCACTATGTTCCTCGGCGTGGCGGCGATTCATCTCATCGACCTCGTGGATCGCCCGCTCGATCAAGTCGGCCTTCCCAATCACGAACCTGAAGGCGCGCGACCCCCGAGGGGAGAACCGCACTGCCCAATGCCGGTAGAGCGCGATCTCCTCGTCGTCCCAGAGCATCGGGGGGAGATTGTCCGGCAGCGCGAGCCGTGCCCGGTTCTTGAACGGGTAGCGGACGATGCGGGCGACCTGACGCTCAAGCCCGGCTTCCGTCTTGATCGGCTGCAGAAGCGCCTGACCTACCACGCCGAACGAACGGGCGAGAAAAGCGCGCAGCAGGTCAGGGTCGCAGCCCGGCGGCAAGCAGACGAGAACGTGGAGATGCGGCAGCCACACCGGACCACCGGCCGCGCCCTCGGGGAAGCCGAGCGGCGCCAACGTCCGGCGTTTTGCCACGCCCAGCGTCCTCCGGTGCGAAGGCGAACAGCGGCGCGGAACAGCACGAGGACTGGAACCGGGCGTGCGGCCAGCGACGCGATACCACGCGCTCGACGGCCGCAGGCGGGAGGTCCGGGTGGACAAGGAGGAGATGAAGGCGCCCCCCGGCATCCAGCATCCCGGCAATCGACACCGCCGCCCAGCGGCGATCCGTGCGGGCGGCGCGGTCGCGCACATCACGTAGAGCCCGCCGAAGTCGCGGCGTGACGCCGACGATGGGGCCGGAAGGCACTGGTACCTGCAACACCGCACGGCGGTGTTCATCGCGATCTGCGGCGACAAGGCCGTCGCGTCCTACACCCGCAAGGACCTGCAGCACTTCGTCAACGAGGTCCGGTACCTCCCGCCGAACATCGCCTACCTGCGCCGGGAAGACATCCAAAGGCATCACGGCTGCTGGGTGACGCTGCCGCGCGACGCGGTCTTCAAGGATGGCCGGTGGCAACTCGTCCCCCTCAAGACGGAGGAGAGCCGCCAGTCGTTCGTGCTGCACGAATTCCTCGCCGAGATCGGCTTCATCGATTGGGCGCGACGCGAGCCCGGCTTCCTGTTCGAGTCGCTGCACTCGGCGCTCGACCCGGCCGACACAGCCTCGAAGAGGATGGCGAGGTTGTTCCGGAACGCCGGCGTGGATCCGGACATCTTCAAGATGTTCCACGGCCTCCGGCACGCCCGCATCGACCGGGACCGCGAACTCAAGGTGGATTCGCGCATCTCGCGGAAACAGGTGGGGCACGAGATCGCCGACGTGCATGAGGACTACGGGGTCCAGGGCATGAGCCGCACCGAGACGCAGACCGTGGCGAGCATCGCGCTTCCGGAGAACCTCGATCTCTCGATCTTCCGGGGCCTCGACTTCGACGCCCTCGCGGCGGTCCGGCCGAAGCGCGGGCGCCCGCCCAAAGCACGCCCGCTTGGCTGACCGGGATGTCCAGCGGCCCCGGCCGCCAAGGCTTCCGTGCGGCTGGACCCGGTTGTAGCCGTGTCGTTTCGTCGTCCCGCGGACGCATCTGGCGGTCGGGCTGAACGCGGGACACGAGGGGGACGCAGCACCACCCTTCGCGAAGTGTTCCCCGATCTTCGTGGACGGCCTCGCAACGAACGGCTGAGGCGCTCCGGCCGGCCTCGGAGCACGTGACCCCCGGCTTAGCCCGTCCGCTCTGACGAACAGCACCCGCTCGGACCTGCGAAGACGGGCTTCACCGAGCGTCGTTCGCGCGGCTTCCAATTCGCAGGCAGGGCCGCCTGGACGGAAGATTGCGGCCCGGCGTTGGGATCTCAGGGTTCTCGCAGGTCGGTCACAAGCATCGCCCCCGGCGCGTGGGAGGCGAATTCCGGCAGCCCGGCGCCAAGTAGCGCCGACAGCGCTGTCAGGCCGCAGCCCCAGAAGACGCGCAACTCGCCCGGCTCGGGCGGCAGGGCCTCGCCCCAGTCAGGAGCCTCGGGGTCGGCGATCCCGAGCATCGACGGATCGCCGACATGCACCGGCGCGCCATGGCTGCGGGGCAGGCGGGCGGTGATCTCGATAACCTGGGCCACGTCGGCCACGGCGAAGGGCCGCATCGAGACCACCAGCGGCCCGCCGAAGCGCCCGACGCGCACCGTCTCGACGCCCGTGCGCAGCAGCGGGCCCTGGATGCCAAGCTCAACATGCCGCAGCCGGATGCCGGCTTCGGCCAGCGCCGCCTCCGCCCCGAACCAGCAGCCGACCGCGACGGCGACGCTGTCGCCCCGCCAAGTGTCGAGAAGCTGCGTCGCTCGCTCGGGCGGCGCGCCGGGCCGGTGCAGCAGGTAGGCGGGCAGGTCGGTCCGCACATCCAGGTCCTCGCCTAGCGCCGGGATGCGTGGGTCGCCCGGCGCGGAGACGCCGAGCAGCGGGCAGGCCTGCGGGTTGGCCTCGCAGAAGCCGACGAACTCTCCCGCGGCTTCCGCCGGCATGACGAACAGGTTGGCCTGGGCGAAGCCACGCGCCCGGCCGACCGTCAGCCCCGCCAGCGCGCCGGACCGCGCGGCGAGGCGGATGTCGCGCCCCGTCTCAGCCATCAGTCGCGCATCCAGGCGGGCGGCGGCGCGGGCCGGGCGCGTCGCCAGGCGGCGGACAGGTCCTGTTCCAGGAAGCGGCCGCGGCCGGGGGCGGCGCGCAGCTCGCCGTGCTCCACCACGACCTCGCCGCGCGACAGCGTTACCTCCGGCCAGCCGGTCACCACCAGGCCCTCATAGGGCGTGTAGTCCACCTCATGGTGCAGCAGGTCGTTGGTGATGGTCACGCGCCGCTCGGGGTCCCAGATCGCCAGGTCGGCATCGGCGCCGACCGCGATGGTGCCCTTGCGCGGATGCAGCCCGTAGAGCTTGGCGTTGTTCGTCGCCGTCAGCGCGACGAAGCGCGGCAGGTCGATGCGCCCGGCGGCGACGCCCTCGCTGAACAGGATCGGCAGGCGTGTCGCCAGCCCCGGGATGCCGTTCGCGACCTTGCGGAAGGGCGGGTTCGGCCCGGCGCGCAGCTTGCCCTCGCCGTCGAAGCGGTAGGGCGCGTGGTCGGAGTTGAAGATGTCGAAGGTGCCGTCCTCCAGCCCCCGCCAGCAGGCGTTCTGCGCCGACTTGTCGCGCGGCGCCGGGCTGCACATCACCTGCGCGCCCAGCATGTCCGGCTGGTCGAGATCGCCCTCCTGCAGCATCAGGTATTGCGGGCAGGTCTCGCCGAACACCGTCAGCCCACGCGCGCGGGCGCGGCGGATCTCCTCCAGCGGCTCGGCGCCGGAGACATGCACGACCACCAGCGGCACGCCGGCGATCTCGGCGAGCGTTACCGCGCGGTGCGTCGCCTCGCGCTCCACCGCAATGGGCCGCGACGCGGCGTGGAAGCGCGGCGCGGTCTTGCCCTGCTGCTCCAGCTTCTCGGCGAGCCAGGTCAGGATCTCGTGGTTCTCGGCGTGGATCAACACGACGGCCTGACTGACCCGCGCGGCCTCCAGCACGTCGAGGATCTGGCGGTCGGAAAGCCGCATCGCCTCGTAGGTCATGTAGACCTTGAGGCTGCGGTGGCCGCGCGCGACCAGCGCCGGCAGTTCTTGTCCAAGCACCTCGGGCGTCGGGTCGGAGACGACCATGTGGAAGCTGTAGTCGAGATAGGCCTGCCCCGCGGCGCGGCGATGGTAATCCTCCACCGCCGCGCGCAGCGACTGGCCGCGATGCTGCACGGCGAAGGAGATGGTGCAGGTCGTGCCCCCGAAGGCCGCGCTGCGCGTGCCGGAGAGGAACCCGTCCGCCATCCGCGCGCCCGCCGAGGCCAGCCCCGGCGCCTGCGCCTGGTCGATATGGACATGCGCGTCGATGCCGCCCGGCAGCACCAGCCGGCCTGTCGCGTCCATCACGCGCGCCCCGCCCGCGATGCGGTCGGCGATGGCGGCGATCCGGCCATCGCGGATGCCGAGGTCTGCCTTGAACACGTCCGCGGCGGTGGCGATCGTGCCGCCGCGGATCACCAGGTCGAACTCGCTCATGCCGGCAGGCGTCGCACCTCGGCCGGCGGCAGGAAGGAGGCGTCGAACAGCTCGCCCGCCCCCGGAACGCCGATACCGAAGCCTTCCGCGACGAGGCGCGTGGAGGCCGCGAGGCGATCGGCGCGCACGCCGCCCAGCCCATCAGCGCGGCTTTCCTCGGTGACGAGCTGGTTGCGGATCAGCCAGCGCAGCTTCTCGAGTTCCAGCGGCACATCGGTCAGCCGCTCGCGCCGGGCGAGCGCGGCGATGGCGGCGGCGGGGTCGGCGACGGCGGCCTGCCAGGATCGCGCTGCGGCCAGGGTGAAGCGCCGCACCGCATCCGGGTTGGATTGCAGCAGCCGGCCCGAGACGTTCACGCCGTTGCCGTAGAGCGGAAAGCCCGGCACGTCGGCGTAGTACAGGTAGCGCAGCGTCTCCGGACGGATGCCGGCGCGCACCAGGCCGAAATGCATCGTGCTGTCGAAGCCGAGGATCGCGTCCACCTCGCCGCGCAGCAGCAGCGCTTCCCGGATCTGCAGGTTGCCGAAGGTGAAGCGCACGGCGGAGGCGTCCACGCCGGTCAGCCGCGCATAGACCGGGAACAGCCTGAAGGCGCCGTCGGTTTGCGCCGTGCCGATCCGCTTGCCGGCCAGGTCGGCGGGGCGCGTGATGCCCGCGCGGTCCACCGAGCAGACCGAGAGCGGCGAGCGGTAGTAGAGCATGTAGACGCAGCGCCCCGCCGCAGCGGGGTTGCGGCCGTTGAATTCGAGCAGGACGTTGATGTCGGCGATGCCGACATCGTAGGCGCCGGAGCCGATGCGGTTCACCGCCTCCCCCGAGCCACCGGAGGCGTCGAACTGGCAGCGCAGCCCGGCGTCCCGGAAGAAGCCGCGCTCCTCGCCGAGGAAGAAGGCGGCGTTGGAGCCGTCGAAGGTGGTGTTGAGCGAGACGCGCAGCTCCGTCGCCTGGGCGCGCGCGAGGGAGGGCGCTGCCAGCATGCCGAGGCCGGCCAGGAGCGTGGCGCGGCGGGAGAGGCGCGGGACGGGCATGGTCGGGGTTCTCCGGTGGCGTCGCACCGCTTGCAGCAACCGCCATGCCAGCCCCAGGGCGCGTCCGGGCCCTTGCGGTACGCCGGATTGTGCGCAATCGGGTGCACGACGGATGGGCGGGGCTGCGGCATGGCGGGGCAGGCACGGGGCAGGGCGCAAGGCGCGGGCCAAGGCGGGGACCGAGGCGGGGGCAGCGCACCGGCCTCGCGGCTGCTGGGCGTCGCCAACTCCGCCAACCGCCCGCCAGCCGCGACGTCCGCGGACATCCACGCCCACCTGCTGCGCGCCATTACCGACCAGCGCCTGCCGCCCGGCACGCGGCTGACCGAGATTGCACTCGTCGAGGCGTTCAACCTGGGCCGCCGCGCGGTGGCGGAGGCGTTGCAGCGCCTGTCCTGGGAAGGGCTGGTGACCCTCCACCCCAACCGCGGCGCCGCCGTCGCAGCACCGAGCGCCGAGGAGGCGCGTGCGATCTTCGCCGCGCGTGAGGCGATCGAGGCCGGCACGACGGAGGCGGTCGCGCGCCGCGGCGACGCGGCGGCCTGCGACGCGCTCACCGCCAACCTCGAAGCCGAGCACCGCGCCCGGCATGCCGGGCGCCTGCGGGAAGCGGTGATCCTCTCGGGCGGCTTCCACGTGCTGATGGCGGAGTTGTCCGGCAACCCGATCCTGGCGGCGCAGGTCCGGCTGCTGGTCGCGCGCACCAGCCTGGTCGTCGCGCTGTTCGAGAATCGCGGCGCGCTGGCCTGCTGGCACGACGATCACCAGGACCTGCTGCGGCTGATCCGCGCGCGGCGGCACCGGGCCGCGGCGTCGCTGATGCGGCGGCATCTCGCCGACATCGCCGCCTCGTTCGCCCTCGACCGCGCGGCGGCCGAGGCCTTTGACGTACGCCGCGCCCTGGTCCGCGGCGCGAGTTAGCTAGCTGCTAAGGCTTGCCGGAAACCTGAATCGACACCGTTTCCTGCGATTAGGCCCAGCGTGATCCACCCCGCGAACAGCGGCCCGTTATGGTTCACCGGCATCGGCGGAAGGCACGGGAGCCGCTGCGCATCGGGCCATGCAAGATTGATTGCCTCGCGCTGTGCCGGAGAGATCCGACGCTGGAGGCCAGCCTGACGGCCGCGCTGCGGTCGGCCGGGGTGCGCCTGGTGCCGACGACGCTGCAGAGGGCGCTGGAGCACCTGCTGGATGTCTCGGAACTGCGCCGCGCTCGCAGGCCGCACCCGTTCCCGGCCAGCCTGTTTCCCTGACCGGGCCTCGGGGCGGAACGGGCGCGCACCCTGACATCTGCGCGCCGATCACCCGGCGGGCGGGTAATCGGGTGTTGGCATCGCCTCGCGCCGCGCGCGCCAGGCGTCGTGCGGCAGGATCACCATCCGGTAGCTGTCGGGATCGAGGCTCCTGCCATCCGGCGTCTCGAACTCCGCTGTGTGGCCGCGAGGCGGGGATCCGCCGGCCCGTCGAAATGCACGGCGAGGATGCCGGTGTTGCCCTCGAGCCAGCCCTCGGGAGCGACCGTCTCGGTACGAAGGCCGCGCGTGGCGAACCAGGCGAGGTGCCGCTTCCGTGCTGCCGGTGATGCCTCCGTCGCGAAGGGCCAACTGCCGAACAGCACGAAGCACATGTCGCGGCCTTCCGCCGCCATGACTTCGTCCACCGTCCTGATCAGCTCCGGCATCGCGGCCTCCTCGCCTCAGTCTTGGGGCACGCGCACGGGTAGCAGGGCCGTCGCCCCGCCAGCGAGATCGCGCTGCTCCGGCGTCAGCAGCCTGGCCCAGGTCGTTCCGTGGTGGCCGCCGTGCACGGCCAGCAGCTCGGCAGGGGCCAGCGTGCCGTTCACCCAGCGCAGGACGGTCTCGAACAGGTGTTCGCGCCACAACGCCTCGCGGCTCGGCCACACCTGCCGCTGGTCTTCCTGGCAGGCCTCGCAGGTCCAGCCGCCCCGGATGCGGCGGACGAGGACGTACTCGCTGAAGAGGCCGTCCCAGTCCTTGCCCTGCCACTCCACCCGGACGTCCAGGTCGTCGCGCGAGAGGATGACGCACAGCGCCGGGGTCACGCCGTCGAAACCGAGCTGCAGGGTGTGGTCGGTGCGCCGCAGCTTCCGAAGCGGGAAGGCGAGGCGCGAGCGCGCCTCCTCCATCCAGGCGAGGAAGCAGCACTGGATGCGGGGACGGACGGCCACGATCGCCGCCTCACGCCGCCCGCGGCGGGACGGCGCGGGTGATCCCCGGCGCTTGGTGCCCTGCATGGAACCCGATGGCGCGCGGCGCGGCGCCCTTCGCGGCCGCTTCCTCCTCCAGCCAGCGCAGCAGACGCGCCGCATCGGCCTCCGCGCCGAACAGGGCGGCCTTGCGGCGGACCACGGCGAAGTCGCCCGGCGTCAGGGCTTCCGGCAGCAGGCCGGGCGGTTCCAGCCCCAGCATCCGGCGGAAGGCGAGGGCGGCGCGAACGGGATCCAGCGGCTCGAAGCGCAGCTTCAGCGTGAAGCGGCGCGGCACGGCGCGGCGCGGTCCATCCGCTCCGGCAGGTTCGTGGTGCAGACCAGCGGCAGAGGGTGGCTCTCCATCCAGGTCAGCATCTCGTCCACTTGGCTCACCTCGAAGCTGAGGCTGGGGCTGACGCCGGTGAGGATCACGCCTGACGCACTCCGGACGGCGACAGGGATCGGTGCCCAAGCCGGGCGCCCTCAGGACCACGCCGCCGATGTCACATCGCGACAAGACGCGATGGGCGACGACACAATCCTTAGGCGAATTCGATGCGGGCTGCCAACCTTCCCGCGGCATGCGTTCATTTTTGAGACGATCCAGCCTGGGGGGCCGACGGCGCGGTAGCCATCGGCTTGTTTGCCTGCTGCACTATCGGCCCGACGCCGCCGGCCGCAGAGGCAAGACCACCCGCATGGATCCCGCCCCGCCCAGACGCGGTCGCCCCCGCCGGCAAGACCGACCCCATCGTGCTGGCCTCGCCCGGCTTCGCCGACTGGCTCGGCGCCGCGCGGACGAGCCTCGTGCTCTCGACCTCCCAGAGGGGGCGGATCATCTTCCTCGGCCGCCGCCCCGACGGGTCGCTGCGGGCGCATGAACGCATGATCGAGCACTGCCAGGGCCTCTGGAGCGACGGCACCGACCTGCTGGTCAGCGCCAAGGCGATGCTCTGGCGGTTCCGCAACGACGTGCCGCCGGGGATGGGCACCGCCTCCGGCGCGGATCGCCGCTTCGTCCCGCGGGAGGCGCGGGTGACCGGGGCGCTCGACATCCACGACATCATCGTGGGGCGGATGGCGGGCATGGCGGCGCGTGGTCGCGATGGGCCGCGAATTCCTCAAGCGCCACGGCAACCTCCGCCACCATGCTGGCCCAGTCGCCGCGCGCCGGCTGCCGGAACAGGCGCGCTGTCGGATACCAGGGACTGTCGGGACGGTTCAGCAGCCAGCGCCAGTCGCTCAGGCGGGACAGCAGCACGAAGACCGGCCTGCCCAGCGCGCCGGCGAGATGGGCGAAGGAGGTGTCGACCGTGACGACCACGTCGAGCTCCGAGATCAGCGCCGCGGCATCGCGGAAATCCCGACACTCGGCCCCCAATAGGCGCAGGCCGGGCAGCGCGGCGAGGCTGGCGCGATCGCGCTCCGGCAGGTCGGGCAGCAGGCTGACGACCTCATGCCCCAGCCCGAGCAGTGGTGCGGCCGCCGCCAGCGGCATCGATCGCCGCCCGTCATTGCCGTGGCGGCTGTTGCCGGCCCAGACTAGGCCGATGCGAAGCCCGGAGGCCGGCCCGAGCCGCTGTCGCCAGGCCTGCTGCCGGTCGGGCGGGGCCGCGAGATACGGCACCGTGGCGGGGATGCTGTGCAGCTCCGTCCCGAAGGCATGCGGCAGGCTCAGCAAGGGGCAGTGCAGGTCGAATGCAGGCAGGGCCGCGCCATGCGGCAGGACGGCGGCGGGACCGACGAGGCTGCGCATCAGCTCGACGAGCGGCTGCTGCACCTCCAGCAGCACCTCCGCGCCGCGCGCGGCCGCCAGCGTCGCGTAGCGACAGAACTGCAGCGTGTCGCCGAGCCCCTGTTCGGCATGCAGCAGCAGCCGCTTGCCGGCGATGTCCTCCTGCCCCAGCCAGAGCGGCTGCGCGAAGTGGCGCCGCACCGAAGGGAAGTCCGGCACCCGCCAGCGCCACTCGTACTGCGCCCAGCCCTCCCGCAGGTCGCCCAGCGCCAGCCGGTGCATGCTCATGTCGTAATGCGCGCGCGGCATCTGCGGCTGCAAGGCGAGCGCCTTCGCGTAGCAGTCCAGCGCCTCCTTGCCCTGCCGCAGCGCAAACAGGACGCCGCCGCGTTCGGACAAGGCCTGGGCGGTATCGGGACGGTGCGGTTGCATGGCATCGATATCGGCCAGCGCGTCCTCGAAGCGGTCGAGTTGGTAGAACAGGTTGGCGCGTCGCCGGCGCGGTTCGGGATCCGCAGGCCGTTCCGCCACGGCGCGGTCGCAGGCCTGCAACAGCTGCGCCCGGCACGCCGATGCCTCCGCCCAACGTCCGAGCGCCGAGAGCGATGTCGCCCGCGCCTGCAGCGCCGCCTGGTCCTGCGGTGCAACGGCCAGCGCGGCGTCGAGATCCTGCAGCGCATCCTCGTGCCGCCACGCGGATTGCAGCAGCAGCGCGCGCCCGACCCGCGCCGCCGGATGCTGCGGCGCGAGCTTGAGCGCCAGTTCGAAATGGACAAGCGCTGCCTGGGCATCGCCGGCCCGGCCCAGCAGTCCCGCGAGGCGGGTCTGCGCTGCCGCGTCGCCCGGCCGCAGCGCCACGGCCCGCGCCTCCGAGGCGATGGCGGCAGGCAGGCGGTGCATCGCCTCGAGCACGGCGGCCCGCGCGCTCCAGCCGGCGGCGCTGCCGGGGTGCAGGCGCAACAGCGCATCATGGCCCGCGAGCGCCTCCGGCAGGCGCCCCAGCCGATGCAGCGCGACGGCGCGATTCAGCAGCGCGCCGGCATGGTCGGGTTGCAGTGCCAGCGCGGCGTCGAGGGCCGCCCGCGCCTCCTCCAGCCGGTCGTGGCGGGCCAGCAGCATCGCCGCATCGTAGGGGATCGCGGCATCGCCGGGCCGCAGCGTGGCGGCGCGGTGGAACAGGGACAGCGCCGCCGCGGCGTCCCCGCGCCGGCCAGTGGCCTTGGCCAGCAGGTGCAGCGCCCCGGCATGGTCGGGCTCGGTCGCCAGCACGCGCTCGCAGCAGGAAGCGGCCTCGGCCAGCCTGCCCGCGCGGTAGGCGGCCAGCCCGCGCGCGAGCGCCGACCCCGGCGCCGTCGTGCCATCCTGCGACATGCGCCGTCCCGCCTGCGCTACTGCTCGATGCTGACGCTGCGCTCGATGTCCTCGCCGCGGAAGCCCACTGCCTCGGCCTGGCGCACGCCCGGCAGCGCCACGACGTCGTAGAGTTCGTCGATCGTGTGCTCGAAGCGCACCCAGTGCAGCGTCTGGCCGCTGCGCGTGTCCACCACCAGCAGGCCGCAGCGCGGCGCCGCGTCGCGCGTCGCGAGTTGGTCCTGCAGCGCCAGGCCCTCGAAGGTCTGGTTGTGCCGCGGGCGCGACAGGCCGATCACCGCGTGGTCGCCGACGAACGCAAGTCCGCGTGCGTAACCCGGGCAGAAGGCCGCTGGCGTGAAGCGCCCATCGGCGAGATCGATGGTGCCGAATTCCCCGGTGCCGGAATTCAGCAGCCAGAGCTTGCCGCCATGCAGGCGCGGCGAATGCGGCATGGACAGGCCGGTGGCGACCACCTCACCGCTCGCCACGTCCAGCACCACGCCGCCGTCGCGCCGCCGCTCGCGCCAGCCATCGGCCACGTCGGAGCGGCTGATGGCGCTGACGAAGGCCGGCCGCTCGCCCTTCATCGCCAGCCCGTTCAGGTGGCAGCGATCCTCCGGCACCAGCGCGGAGATGAAGCGCGGACGCCAGACGGGCCGGAAGCTCGCCGTCTCGCTGATGGTGGCGAGGCAGCTGAAGGCCGTGGCGACGAAGATCGGCGCGGCGTCGGCCATGTCGCCGATGCGGCCCATGCCGATGTCGTGGATGTCGAGCGCGCCGGTCACGCGCGCCTCGCGCGGGGCGAAGCGGCGTGTCGCGCCCTGGGCCGTGGCGCCGCCGGGGGAGAGGTCGTTGCGGAAGCGCCAGAGCATCGACTTCCCCGCCGCCCAGAGCGTCTCGCCGTCGCTCCAGAGGCCCTGGCAATGCTCGAGCAGCCGTTCATGCCCGCGCAGCGTGCCGTCCGGGCGCAGCCCGAGAAACATCAGCCGGCTGGCTTGGTAGGTGGAGAGCGCGAGGCTGACGCGGTGTTCGGCGAGCCAGCCGGTGAAGCCGGACGAGGCGAGCAGGATCGGGCCCTTGGCCGCGGCGGTGTCCGGCTGGGTGGTGCTCAAGCGGCGGGTCTCCGGCGTGGCGAGGCTGGCCGTTAACGTTACGGTCGCTTGCTTCTACCTGAACGCGAATAGAACAACCCGGAAGTGAGAACCACCCCGCCCCGGCGATCGTGGCGCCGGGGCACCCATGACGATGCCGACGCTCGGTGATGTTTCGCCGCGCGGCGCTTGGTGCGACGCACCGAGGCGGGCGCGGTCTTCGTCAACGCCCTCGTCGCGACCGGCGCGCGCTTTCCCTTCGGCGAGACCAGGACGTCGGGCTATCTGGCAACGGCTTCACAAACGCCCAGTAGCGGTCAATGCTGACGCGTCGTAACGATCAGCCAGCACTGCCTCGCGGCCCCTGGCGCTCCGGGGAGTGCGCGCCATGCCTGCGATCACCAGCCTGACCACGAGCGTGACCTTCGCCGAGAATGCGGTGAACGCAACGCCGGCGCTGCTCGATGCGGATGTGGCCTTCACATCCCCGACCTCCCTCGCGGGCGGGCGGCTGCTGGTCCGCGGGCTGCTGGCGGAGGACCGGGTCTCGATCCTGGCGGAGGGCAGCGGCGCGGGGCAGATCGGCCTGTCCGGCACCACGGTCACCTTCGGCGGGGTTGCGATCGGCACCGTCGCAGGCGGGCTGGGGGGCGACTTCACGGTGACCTTCACCGCCTCCGCCACGGCGACGGCGGTGGATGCGCTGATCCAGCGGCTCGCCTATGCCAATGTCAGCGGCGCGCCGACCGGCACACGCACGCTGACGCTCGACGTGCTGGACCAGACGGGTAACAGCCTGGGTGGCATCGGCACGCTCACCGAGCTCACCGACACCGACAGCCCTTTCCTCGCCCCGTCCGTCTCCTTTCCGGATGGTAAACCCAGGGTCGCCTTCCTGGACCTGGACCATGACGGCGATCTCGACCTTATCTCAGGCAACCGTCCTGGCCGCGTGGAGACCTGGTTCAACACCGGCAGCGCCGCGGCCCCGGTCTTCACCTCGGCCACCGGCACCGCCAATCCCTTCAATGCGGTTAGTCTCTTGTTCGAAGCGGTGCCCAGCGTCGTCGACCTGGACGGCGATGGCGACCTCGACGTCGTCCTGGCCAACGCCTATGGCCAGGTGGAGGCGTGGCGCAACACCGGCACCAGCGGCGCGCCGGCCTTCACCAGGCTGTCCGGCACCGAAAATCCCTTCGCCAGCCTGGATCTGGGGTCCGATGCCACGCCCGCTTTCTTCGACCTGGACGGCGATGGCGATCTCGACCTCGTATCGGGCTTCTCCGGTGGCACGCTGCGCGCCTGGCGCAATACGGGCAGCGCCACCGTGCCGGCCGGCTTCACCGAGCTGACCGGCGCCGCCAACCCCTTCAACGGCATCACCGTTGGGTCCGGGCAAAACAGCGCGCCGTCCTTCGTGGACCTGGACGGCGATGGCAACCTCGACCTTGTCGTGGGCAACTACAGCACGCTGCAGGCATGGCGTAACACCGGCACCCAGACGGCGCCGGCCTTCACCGCGCTGACCGGCGCCGACAATCCCTTCGCCAGCTTCACCACGCGCGCCGATACCGCCGCTGCCTTCGTGGACCTGGATGGCGACGGCGACCTCGACGTCGCCTGGATGGTGGGTGTCGACTATCCCTTCGTGCGGGCATTGCGCAACACCGCGAACCCGCTGCCCGCCATCACTGTCACCGTCACGGCGGAGGCGGATGCGCCGGCCTTCACCTCGGGCAGCACGGCCAGCTTCGCCGAGGGCGGCACCGGCACCGTCTACCAGGCGGTCGCGACCGACCCGGAAGGCGCCGCCGTCACCTGGTCGCTCGAAGGCGCCGATGCGGCGCTGTTCGTGATCGACGGCACCGGTGCGGTGCGCTTCGTCGCGGCGCCGGATTTCGAGGCGCCGGCCGATGCGGGCCGCAACAACGTGTACGACATCACGGTCATCGCCTCGGATGGCACGCTCACCGCCAGCCGCGATGTCGCGATCACCGTGACGGACGGCAACGACGCGCCGGAGATCGGCCGGTTCCTGCCTGTGACCAGCCCCGCCGACCCCCTGGCCGAGATCTTCGCCGGCTTCGATTTCGGCCTCATCACCACACCCGCCTTCACGGACCTGGACGGCGACGGCGACCTCGACCTCGTGGTGGGCAATCTCGATGGCACGCTGCGGGCGTTCGAACGGACGGAATCCGGCTTCGTGGCCCTGACCGGCACCGCAAACCCCTTGGACGGCATCGCCGTGGCTTCCGGCAGCGCGCCGGTCTTCGCGGACCTGGACGGCGACGGCGACCTCGACCTCGTCGTGGGCCAGGTCCCCGAAGGGCTGTCGACCTGGGAGCGGACGGCCGACGGTTTCCAGCCGCTGACCGGAAGCGCAAACCCCTTCGACGGTTTCTTCACGGGCGAGACTGGTGTCAGGCCGGCCTTCACCGACCTGGACGGCGACGACGACCTCGATCTCGTGGTGGGCGACGGCCCCGGTGCGCTTCGTGTCTGGATCCAGTCGGATACGGGCTTCGTGGAAGCGACCGGAAGCGCAAACCCCTTCGACGGCATCCTCTTCGGCAATCTCCCCGCTCCGGCCTTCACGGATCTGGACGGCGACGGCGACCTCGACCTCGTGGTGGGCAACTCCGTCGGTCTGTTCCGGGCCTGGCAGCGGACGGATACGGGCTTCGTGGAACTGGCGGGCGCGGCCAATCCCTTCGCCGCGATCGGGGCGAACCGATTCGCTTCGCCGGCCCTCACGGACCTGGACGGGGACGGCGACCTCGACCTCGTCTCGGGCGAATTGAGAACCCTGAGCATATTCGCGAACCTGGGCGACGGCATTGTCGCGGTGGAAGGCGCCACGGGCGTCATCCTCACGCCTCCCGTGCGCGACCCCAACGGCGATCCGATCAGCTGGAGCCTCTCGGGCGACGACGCGGCGTCCTTCACCATCGACGGCACCACCGGCGCGCTTGCTTTCCGGGCCGGGCCCGACTTCGAGGCCCCGCGCGACCAGGGCGCGGACAACATCTACCGCGTGACCCTCGTCGCCTCCGACGGCAGCTTGTCGAGCGGCCTCGACGTCGTGGTCCGGGTGACCGACGCGGAAGAGGCGCCGGTGATCGCCGGGCCGGTCGTGCCGAGCTTCGCGCTGCGCGATCCGACCCCCTTCGCCGGCATCGAGGCGGGCTTCCGCAGCGCGCCGGTCCTGGTGGACCTGGACGGCGACGGTGACCTCGACGTCGTGGTGGGCGACGGCTACGGCGCGCTGCGCACGTGGCAGCAGACAGGCACGGGCTTCGTCGAGCTGACCGACACCGCGAACCCCTTCGCCGGCATCGGTCTGGGCGACTTCGGCCGGCCAGCCTTCGTGGCGCTGGGGGCGGACGGCAAGCTCGACCTCGTCGCCGGCAGCCGCGACGGCACGCTGCGGGTCTGGGAGCGGACGGTCTCGAGCTTCGTGGAGGTGAGCGGCGCCGCGAACCCGTTCGACGGCATCGATGTCGGCACCGCCAGCGCACCGGCCTTCACGGATCTGGACGGCGACGGCGACCTCGACCTCGTGGTGGGCGAGAGCGGCGGCGCGCTGCGCGCCTGGCAGCGCACGCCCTTCGGCTTCCTGGAGCTGGCCGGCGGCACGAACCCCTTCGCCGGCATCGACGTGGGCTCGAACAGCGCGCCGGCCTTCGCCGACCTGGACCGCGACGGCGACCTCGACCTGGTCGCGGGCAGCAGCGGCAGCGCGCTGCGCGTGTGGCAGCGGACGGGGGCGACCTTCGCCGAGCTGACCGGCACGGCCAATCCCTTCGCGGGGATGGCGCCGGGCACCTTCAGCACGCCGTTCTTCGCGGACCTGGATGGCGACGGCAACCTCGACCTCGTGCTGGGCGAGAGCGGCGGCACGGTCTCGGCGCTGACGAACCGTTCCTTCGTCACCCGATCGGTGGCCGAGGGCACGACGGGCGTCGTCTTCACCCCGACGGCGACGGACGGCGACGGCGACGCGCTGACCTGGTCCCTCTCGGGCGCCGATGCGGCGCTGTTCGACATCGACGTCGCGACCGGCGCGGTGAGCTTCCGCGCGGCGCCGGAGTTCGAGGCGCCGACCGATGCGGGTGCGAACAACATGTACGACATCGTGGTCCGCGCCTTCGACGGTTCCGCGACCGCCAGCCTCGGCGTGGCGATCACCGTCACGACGGAGAACGACGCGCCGACCGGTGCCGTGACGCTCGGCCTGCAGGCGGGCGCCACGCCGCTGACGGTCAGCAACACGCTGGCCGACGCCGACGGCCTGGGCGCCGTGACCTATCGCTGGCAGTGGCTCGACGGCGCAAGCTGGGTGGACATCGCCGGCGCCACTGGCACGACCTTCGCCCCGACCGGCACGCAGGCCGGCCTGGTGCGCGCGGTGGCCAGCTACACCGATGGCGGCGGCACGGTGGAACAGGTCGCCTCCACGCTCGTCGCCCGCATCGGCGCCGACGCGGGCGAGACACTGACCGCCGCGTCCGGCGAGGCGGCGCTGTTCGGCCTCGGCGGCGATGACAGCCTCGCAGCGGGCAACGATGCGGCGCTGATCGATGGCGGCTTCGGGCGCGACACGCTGGCGGGGGGCTTGGGCAACGACAAGCTGATCGGCGGCGGCAGCAACGACCGGCTCGAGGGCAACGGCGGCAACGACAGCCTCGATGGCGGCTCGGGCAACGACCTGCTGCTCGGCGGCAATGGCGACGACACGCTGAGCGGCGTCACCGGCGCCGACACGCTCGACGGCGGCAGCGGCAACGAC
>Ga0315900_10003836_pt1 | contig 21704 bp, 30 predicted proteins | sample LakEriMetagenome_FD_203521 | JGI IMG/M metagenome (GOLD analysis project Ga0315900, IMG submission 203521) | Freshwater fungal communities from buoy surface, Lake Erie, Ohio, United States - Buoy 12 MA114 | ecosystem: Environmental > Aquatic > Freshwater > Lake > Lake biofilm | place: USA: Lake... | reverse complement strand
AAGCGACCGTCGTCGCGCTGCCGTGCGAGCCGTCGGGCGAACTGCATGCGTCGGGCGCAGCCGAGGCGATCGATGCGGCGCTTCGCGAGGCGAGCGCGATCGTGGTGGGGCCCGCGCTTGGACGGAGCGCCGCCGCGGAGCAGGTCGTGATGCGGCTTGTCGCTCTCGGCGAGCAGCCGCTTGTCGTCGACGCCGATGCGATCCGCGCGTTCGCAGCGCACGTCGACGCGGCGCGCGACCTTCGCGGGACCGTCGTGTTCACGCCGCATCCCGGCGAGGCTGCGGCGCTCGCGGAGTCGCTTGGGCTCGAGATCGACGCGGTCGAGCGCGCGACGCGGCCGGCCGCCGCGCTCGCGCTTGCGCAGCGGCTTGGCGCGGTCGTCGCGCTCAAGGGCCACGGCACGGTGACGAGCGATGGTCTGCGCGCGTGGCGATGCGATCAAGGCGGCGCTGCGCTTGCGACCGGTGGCAGCGGCGATGTCCTCGCGGGCGTCGTGGGCGCGTTCCTGGCGCAGTTTGCGGCGCGGGGCGCGCGAGGCACCGGGCTCGCGGCAGGCGCCATCGCCGCGCTTGCCGTCGAGGTGCACGCGCGTGCTGGCGATCTCTGGGCCGCACGTCACGGCGATGCGGGTGCCCTTGCGCGCGAAATCGCGGACCTTGTGCCCGACGCGATGCAGGCGATGCGCGCGGGCCGGTGAGCATCGGGCGATGGTCGCGGCGGCAACCGCTACAGTGTGACCCATGCAGACGGACCATCAGCGCATCGCCACGCTCGGAGACCGCACCTACGTCGAGGGCGTCTACTCGATCGTCAACCCGCAGCTCGCGCAGACGCGCAACAACAAGCCCTATCTGAAGTGCATGATCCGCGACGCGAGCGGAGAGATCACCGCGCGCGCGTGGAACTTCGAGGAGGCGCAGTTCGACGCGGTCGCGAAGACCGGCTTCGTGTTCCTGCGCGGATCGACGCAGGCCTACCAGGGGCAGACGCAGCTTGTCATCGAGCAGATCGAGGCGCGCGATGTCTCGGTCGAGGAGATGCGGGCGCTGCTCCCTTCGACCACGAAGGACATCGACGCGATGTTCGGCCGCGTGTGCGAGCTGCTGCGCTCGATGGAGCACCCCGCGATGCGCGCCCTTGCCGAGCAGTACCTCGCCGATGAGCGGCTGATGAGCGACTTCCGCGCGGCGCCCGCCGCGATGAGCGTGCACCATGCCTGGATGGGCGGGTTGCTCGAGCACACCCATCAGATGATGGAGCTCGCCGACCGGATGCTGCCCCTGTATCCCGCGCTCAACCGCGACATCGTGTTGCTGTCGCTCTTCATCCACGACCTCGGCAAGACCGTCGAGCTCGAGTGGGAGCGCGGCTTCGGCTACACCAACGAGGGCCAGCTGGTCGGCCACATCGTGCGCGGCGCGGTGTGGCTCCAGATCAAGGCGGCGCACGCGTCGAAGGTCGAGAAGCTGCCCGGCGAGACGCTGCGCGTCCTGCAGCACATCCTGATCTCGCACCATGGATTGCTTGAGAACGGCGCTGCCAAGCTTCCCGCGACGCCGGAGGCGATCTTCGTCGCGCAGCTCGACAACCTCGACGCGAAGAGCCAGGCCGCCATCACCGCCGCCAAGCGCGAGTACGCGGGCGGAGGCGAATGGACCGACAAGGTCTGGGCGCTCGAGACGAAGGTGTACCGGCCCGATCCGCTGGTGTGAGCGCGGTGTCGCGTGCTCCCGGGGGCAGCGAACGTCCGCTCATTTTCCCTTGATGCGCGCGGCGAACTCTTCCGCCGTCTTCGCAGAGCCGGCCTCGAGTTGCGTCGGTGCGAGACTTCCGGTGTCGAGGTACCGCTTCCAGGCCTGCGCGGCCGCATGCGTCGCGTCCTCGCTCGCCTCGAACTCCGCGAGCGGCGCGGCGATCGACCAGAGGTAGTCGGAGCCGGTGAGCTGCAAGCCTGACGTCAGAAGCTCGACGCTTTGGCCGCGCGGCACGCCGCGCATCGTGCTCGGTCGCGGCATCATCGCCACCTGCTCGTCCTTGATCGTCGTCTTCGCGAGCACGATGCCGTGCCACGACCGCGCGGGAATCTCGCTGTGGACCGACGAGGGGTCGAACGGAACCCATCGGCCGCCGTCGGCGTACTCGGAGGTGCGGTGCATCTCGAAGCGCAAGCCAAGCGGCGGGATGACCGCGATCGTGCGGCACGGGACGCCCTTCGCGCGCATGAGCGCGGCCGCCAGGTTCGAGTTCGCGGTGCAGATGGAGTTGTCGCCGCTCGCGAGGATGCCGAGCGCATCGAGCGACATCGGCTGCCTCTCGCGCTTCATCCCCGCGATGTGCCGCTGGATGTTCGCGGCGAAGTCGGCCGGCTTGCCCGAGGCAGGCCACAGCGCGTCGGCGAGCTTGGCGACCTGTTCCGACTTCGACTGGACGCATGGGCTCGCGGCGAGATACGGCGCGCTCGCGGTTTGGTCGGGCGTCGTGTTCCAGGAGGTGACGAGCACGACGGACGCCCAGGTGATCTGCACCTCCTGCGGCTTGTCCGTCAGTCGGGCGACGACGACGGTGTTGCCGCCGCTGCCCGACGAGAGACGCAGGTCGATGAGCGCATCGGGGGGATTCACCGCGAATGCGAGTGAGATCGGCACCTGGCCGTCCGTGAGCTGGGGAATCGCGAACTCGATCATCTGCGACGCTTCTTGCAGCACCTTCACCCGCGCGCCGCCCATGGCTCCTGCGAGCCCGTTCGCCTTCATCCTCTGCCGTGGAACGGCCTCGATGCGCTTGGCGATCTCGAGCCGCTGCGCCTCGAGCCCCTCTTGCGCGATCACGACGCCCTTGGGCGGCGCCTTCGACTGGACCTGCGCAGGGGCGGCGGCATGCGCCGTCGTCGGGATCGTCGGCGATGCGAGCAGCGCGAGGAGTGCGCCCCGGGCAAGGACGGTGAGCGGGCGAGTGGTCGGTCGTGCCGCTGGTTTCGTCATGGGCGCGGTTCCTGATTGATGGTTACGGCGCATCATCCACGCCGAACGCCTCAGCCGCAACCCGCCGGACCGCCCGGGACCCGAGCCATGCCACCAACTGGTCGTGACCCGCATTCCCGCACTCCCAGTATCCGCGGCGCAGACGCCCCGATCCGATGTCCCGTGCGTGCACCGTGAAGCAAGCAAGCACCGCGTCAGGGTGGGCTTCGATGCGCGCAAGACGCGGACGCAGATCGATCCCGAGCCTGGCGCAGGCGCAGAGCCAGTCGTCGAGCGCGTCGTGCTCGGCGGTCGCGAGCAGGTGTTCGACGGTGCAGTCGATCACGGCGAGCAGCGCCTCGCGTCGCCGCGGCGGCCACGACGCGAAGCCGGTGGCGGCGATCTTGCCCGCCGTCACCGGAATGTCGGGGCCGCGCGAGGGTGCGGTCGCCGCGATCTCGACGATGCGCGGAAGGAAGTAGAGATAGTCCGTCTCGCTCCCGACGGTCGTGATCGCAGAGAAGGCATAGCGCCCGAGATCGTCGAGCGGAATCTCGCGCAACGGACGATGCAGGAGGCTCGGCGCCGTCTTGCGGTCTGCGCAGCACGGGCATCCCTCGATGCGCACGGGCGCGCGCGCATCGGCGAACGCAGCGTAGAGCGCAGCGATGGCTTGGTCGAGGTGCTGCACGCGTCGCAGGATACGGACGAAGGATCCGCAAGGTATGGGCGGAGGACTTGAGCTCGCCCGCCCCCTCACCGGAGCGATGCTGCGAGCGGGCGAGAGCCTCGGCATGGTGGGTGATCGCCAACGCCGGTCGGCCGTCAGGCAATCCGTCAGTCGAGAATCCCGCCCGCAACGAATCGGCGGCCGCCCTCGGTCTCGCAGTAGTACGCCCACAAGACGGGGCGATCGCCATAGTTGTTTGGATCGGTGACAGATTCGCCTGGCTCGAGCCATTCGCCCTTCTGGCCGTACCACTCCATGAAGGTCAACGCGCTGAAGAAGCGGTTCGTGATGGTGTTCAGGAAGAACTCGCCTCCGTGCTTCGTGTATCCGCCGAACTTCAGCACGCGGATCCGCTCATCCGAAACGTTCGCGAGCGTCGTGGAGTAGTGGTGGCGGGACGACGGCTCGCGCGTGCTCCTTCCGAACTCGACTCGGACCAGCGCGCGACCTTCCTCCAGATCGTGCGGGATCAGCCGATCCTGATCGGGCGTCCCCGAAGGTTCCTCGACATGGACCCATTTGGGGAGGGGAATTGGCCGCGGGCAGTGGTACTCGACAAGCGTGCCCCTCGGATAGGTCACGAAGAACGCGGTGATCTCCAGCAGCGGGATCGTCTCGGCGGTCCAGCAGCGCACGGTCGACGGCTCGACCTCGACGACCTCGATCCATCGGGTCGGCGCAGCAGGCGGAATGCCAACGCACATCCGGTAGTCGCTTCGGTCGCGTGCGTGCGCGAGAAGCCGTTCGCCTGCAGAACGCTGCGGAACCCGTCGTCTACGCAAGGCGATGATGACGACGATGGCGAGGATCGCGGTCGCAAGACCGCTGGCGAGGAGGATCGCGGGATTGGTCGCGCCCTCAGCCGGCATCGTGGATTCCCCTCCGCTCAACGAGGCCGTTATCGGTGGATGACGTCGAAGAAAGCCGCCGCTTCCGTTCTTCGGTGAAGTCCCACCAAGGCTTCGCCGGCCCGCCGTTCATGAAGCTCGTCACCGACATGAAGACGTCGATGACGCACGGGTCGTGGCGCACGCCGGTCTTGCGGCAGAGGCGCTCATAGAGCTTGAACGGGCACTTGCCGACGAGCTGTTCGGGCGAGCGGATGCCGAGGACGCGCAGGTCCTCCGCCGAAGCCCTTCCGATGTTCGGAAGGTCGGTGAGCTGCTTCACCCTCGAGCGGATGACCTTGTCGGGGCTCATGCGGCGAAGCCTATCAGGGGATCACCGGCTCGCATCGCACCTCGGTCTTCACGGAGTTGGCGATGAAGCACTCGTCATGGGCCTTGTGGTGCATGTCGGCGAGCTACTCGCGCGCCGGGATGCGATCGCCGGAGAACTTCACCTCCGGCCGCAGCGTCACCGTCAGCATCGCCTCGCGCCCCTCGGCGTTTCTACCCATCGTGCCGACCGCGGCGTCGAAGTAGCGGTCGACGCGGAACTTCCGCTTCGCGGCGATGGCGAGGAACCACAGCATGTGGCAACTCGAGAGCGAGGCGACGAACGCCTCCTCGCGGTCGACCGCGGAGGCGTCCGACATCGGAAGCGGCACGACCTGCGGCGACGACGATCCGGGAACTTCGTCGCCGCCGTCGAACCGGAGTGTGCGGCGCCGGCTGTAGCGGTTGTCGGTGAAGGGTTGCGCGCCACGGAGCCAGGACGCTTGAGCGGTGTACTGGGCCATGGGTGCTGCTCGACGCGCCGGAATGCGGCATCGAGGCGCCGCTTGAGCCGAGAGTGTGCGCGCTGTGCTTCAGGCGCTCGAGACCTTGAGCCCGACGATTCCCGCGACGACCAGCACCACGCTCACCACCCGAAGGACCGTGACCGGCTCCTTGAAGAGGACCATCCCCGCGATCGCGGCGCCGACGGCTCCGATTCCGACCCAGACGCCGTACGCAGTGCCGAGCGGGAGCGTGCGCATCGCGATGCTGAGCAGGTAGAAGCTCGAGACCATCGCGCCGATCGTGAGCAGGCTCGGGCCGAGCTTCGTGAACCCTTCCGTGCGCTTCAGGCCGATGGCCCAGACGACCTCGAGGAGCCCGGCGAGGATGAGGTAGAGCCAGTTCATGAAACGACTCCTAGGACGAAGGGGCTGCGCCCATGTGCGACGGGCGGTACCCCGGTCAGTTCACCGCGGATATCGACGATCATCGGCGGGTTCCTTGTGAACGACCGGAATCCGCGCGATCGAGCGGAGTCCCGCGCAAGCGACGACGCGGCGGTCTCGTGCCCGCCTCGCGGTCCGCGCGGTCCTCGCGCATCTGCGAACGCAGCGTAGAGCGCAGCGATGGCTTGGTCGAGGTGCTGCATGCGTCGCAGGATACGGACGAAAGCTCGGCGAGGTAGTGGCGGAGGATACGAACGGGCCCACCAGGTGGCCGCGGCGATGCTGCGAGCAAAGGAGGGCCCCGAGCCCTCAGCGCGTCAGTCGGCGAGGACGATCAGGAAACGCACCGACGTGAGAGGGGCAGCCAATGTAGGCCAGTCCCCTTGAATCTTCAATCGGAGTACGGCAAGGCTTCGCGAATGATCTGCCCGCGGAACGTGGCGCGTCTGCGCGCTCGACTGCGGCGAGGTCTTCTCGCTTCTGGGCCGCGAGTTGGCGGCGTCGGCCTGCAACGGCGCCCTCATGTCGGCGGTTTCCTGGGTTTGGCCCAATCGGTGCCGCAGGGCGCTGAACCGACGGATGGAATTCACCAGGCACGCTGCGAGACGCCGTGATCCATGAAATGCGCTACCGTGTCGTGGCGATCTCGCCGAGCGTGCCGCCGAAGTGGCGGCACCGCTGGTTGGAGCGGGGTTCGCGAGCAGTCGCACGTTCCAAGAGAGGGAGAAAGACACGATGCCGAACGGTGGATCCCCGATGCAAATGGTGCTGCGCCCGAGGCGCGGCAACGTCGTCATTCACTGCGATGGAGGGAACATGCGCGTCTATGCGCGCGAGGAGTGGGAGGCGCGCGGCCAGAAGGCCGAGCCGATCTTCGCGCTCACGGCACATGAGGCCGGCGCGCTCGCGTGGCACCTCGACCATTGGCTCGACTCTGACGCGGTGAGGCCGGGCCACAGCATGCGTTCGGAACTCATAGACGCGAGCTACGACTGGTGACGTCGGGCGGCGGGCGGACGCCGAGGACGCGCAGATCCTCTGCCGACGCCTTCCCGATGTTCGGAAGGTCGGTGAGCTGCTTCACCTCTGAGCGGATGACCTTGGCGGGATTCATGAGCCAGTTCACGCGTCGGACTTCGGCGATTCGGGCAGCAATCGCACGACGAGTTCCTCGATGGGGCGCGCGTCGACGCAGCGGTCGCCGCTGGCGTCCTCGATCGTCACCGTCTTGCGGATGAAAGTCCAGCCGACGCGGAATCTCCGGCCCTCGTACCAGCCGTAGGTGTCCTTCAAATGCGTCCTGCCCGCCTGAATCTCGCTCCACATGCGCGGCGAGATCTTGATCGTGCTCTCGGCGTCGTCGTTGCCCCAGTACGCCGTGAGTTCGACGAGCCGCCGCGGCTTTCTCGGCGTCTTCGGCGTTTCAGTGCTTCGTTGACTCTCCGTCATCTGTTCCTCCAAACTGCAGTGCGTCGTCGTCGGACACGATCAGTGGCATCAAGCGCCCACCGGCTCGCATCGTACCTCTGTCTTCACCGAGTTCGCGATGAAGCACTCGTCGTGCGCCTCGTGGTGCATCTGAGCGATCTCGGCCGGCGTGGGGAGCGTGGCGCCTGAGAAGCGCACCTCCGGCCGAAGCGTGACGGTCAGCATCGCCTCGCGCCCCTCGGCGTTCCTGCCCATCGTGCCGACCGCGCACTTCGACATCGCGGGCGTCGTCGGACGCCGCCGTCGCTGTACCTTTCGGCGCGTCATCGCGACATCGAGACATCCCGCCGCCGCGCGTCCTCCCAAGGCGCGGCGGTCTTTGCATGCCGCGCGATCATCGGGGCGGCTGTGCCTCAATACGGCGCTGCGATGCGACGGTAGACCATCGCGTTGAAGTCGTGGAGCAAGACTTCGTTTGCGAGCCCGCTCGGCCGGACCTCCGCAGCCCACAGCTTGCCGTCGGCGGCCCACACGAGCCGCTTCCCGTCGAGATCCGCCCATTCCCAGGTCGGATGTCGGCTGATCTGCCCCGCCTCGGGACCGACGAGCTCGTGTTCGTCCCAGTAGCAGCCCTTGCCGACGGGATGGTTGATCGACGCGTTGACGATCTTCCGCAGCGTCCAACCCTTGCCGATGTCCTTCTCGAACACGGCCGCGCATTTCGGCCTTCCCGAGTTCACCTCGGCCGCGTGGATCCAGCCGTCTCGGATGAGGCGTGGGAAGTAGACCTGAAGGCACTCGCCGGATCCCGTGCCGAACGGATCCGCGCCGACACGCTGAACCTCGGTCGACTCCTTCGGAATGGTGTGGCCGCTCCTCCCCCCAGGTCCGTCGTTGAGCCAGTAGTCCCTGTCGCGCGCCCACATGCCGCCGCCGTTCCAGCAGTCGCCCTTCGGCATGAACACGATCGCCTTGAGATACGGCACCCGCGAGATGGCGGTCCACGAGCCCCGCGACTCGGAGCCCCAGGCGCCGTTCATCGCGAAGTAGATCAGGCGCTTCCCATCGGGCGAGATGTCGCAGCGCCGCTCGTAGATGCGGCCCTTGAGCCACTGGCCCACCTTGAACTCGTCGCGCCTCCTGTCCCACAGGATCGTGGCCACGCGCTTCGACGGCCCGCGTCGGATCACGAGGCCGATCGGCGCATCGAGCGCAAGCAGGCAGTGGATTCTGGCGGGGAAGGGCGTCATGCGCGGTCAGGGGTTCGATCCCGGCTGATCGGACTCGCTCCCGACGCGAAGCTGCGACGAAGCGGGCGCGCCGTAGCGGATGTACAGCAGGTTCTGGAACAGCTCGTCAGGGTCGTACTTCCGCTTGAGCGCGAAGAAATCGCGCGCCTGCGGATAGGCGCGCGCGAACTGCTCGGGCGTGGCGTGGAGCCTGTAGGGGAGATAGTGGCGCCCCTCGTGCGCGAGCGCAGCCTCGACGAGTTCCTGCGTGAGGGCCTCCATCTCGGCCTCGCCCTCGGGGGTCTTCCGCTGCACGAACAGCATCACGAATGCGATCATGTCCTCGTCCGCGTAGCGGAGGAAGGTGTCGTCGTCCCGATTGACGCCGCGCACCGTCACGTTCAGCAGATTGGGCCTGTGGCTTCCGATGATGGACCGCATCGCGCCGACGAAACCAGCCACGCGCCGCCGCGGCACGAAGTACTCGTGCAGGATGTCGGTCGAGTCAGCCGTACGGTTCTCGAACACCTCGACGCCCTCGTTGAGCAGCTGGTTCCTCGACGCCACAGAGCCCGCCACGAGGGGCTGCAGCTGCGTCTCGGCCTTCCAGCGCAGTTCCTTGCCGTAGGCGCTCTCCGCGGAACCGCGGAAGACCGCACGCTGCAGGTAGGCCATCGAGCCCTCGGTCAGCGTGGGGATCCCGCCCTCGGCGCCATCGGCGTCACGGACGAAGGCGTTGAGGATCACCTCGTCGAAGATGCTCTCCGGCACGATGCTCATGCGCGCATAGACCATCTGCGCGCCTGGGAGCGACTCGATCATCTCGTCGAGCGTCGCAAGCGAGTCGTCGATCGGCACGACGCGGCGCACGAGCCTGTATCGCTCGTTCGGCACGACGCGCAGTTCCGCATCGAGGATGATCCCGAAGAGCCCGTACCCGCCGAGCGCGAGCGAGAAGAGCTCCGCATTCTCCGAGCGGCTGCATCGCACGACCGATCCGTCGGCCAGCATCAACCTGAACGACTCGACGGTCGAGGCGATCGGAGGGCGGTCGTACTGCCAGCCGTGGCAGTTGACGCTGATCGATCCGCCGACGGAGAAGGAGTTGTTCGACTGCATGACCGCCACGGACATGCCGCGCGCGTCGAGGTAGGGGATCACATCGCTCCAGAGCGCTCCCGCGCCGACCTTCAAGACTCCCCGCGCGCCGTCGAGGTGCATGCTGTTCCACCCCGACATGTCGACGACGACGCCACCCGGGTAGATGGTGTGTCCGCCCATGGTGTGCCGCGCGCCCGCGATCGAGACGCGCAGTCCGTCCGCCCGCGCCCGCGCAAGCAGCGCCGCGAGCTCGCGCTCGGGGTCCGTGGCCGCGCCCTCGGGCCGCCAGATCTCGGCCACCCTGGTCTGGTTCAGGCGGCTCGCGTCGTCGGTGAAGCCGGGCGGGAGTGGGGCGCGCGCTCCCGTGTCGTGCCAAACGATTCGTGCGAGATGGAACGCAGGCCGCGCGAGAAGCGCCGCACCCGCGACGAGCGCCGTCAGGGCGAGGAGGGCGAGGAGTCGGCGTTTCGACGGTCTCGGTCGCATGGCGTATGGGGGCAGGCGAGTGCTTCCTTCGGAACGACGAGAGACTCAGGCGACGGGAGACTCAGGTGACGAAAGACTCAGGCGACGGGAGACTCAGGTGACGCAAGGTGGATGCCTGTGAAGGCCTCGAGCGCGGTGTGCACGATTGTGTCGCGGTGCATGGTGGATGCGTCGTGCACTTTCGGATTCCGTGGATCAGACCTCCACGGACTCGGGAACTTCCTCGCACGCTTCCGCAGAGAACAGCAGTTGTCTCCCGGGCGCGATGAACGACGGCGCGTGCTCTCTCCACCACGCTGCGGCCGCTGGCGACTCGGTCTCGAGGACTTCGATCGCGCGATCTGCCTCGACGACGTAGCCGGATTCCCGCTGACCGCGAGCGAGGAGGATGGCCAGCCACTGGCCGAGCATGCTCTTCGGCCCCGAGAGCACGCCGATCCCAATGCAGCTCTGCAGCGCAGGCGCGCGTGGCGAAACTGGAAGCACAAGCCCCACCCACGCCGCGCGGATGTGCGCAGGCGCCTCTCCGGGGGGCATGGAAGTGATGCGAATGCGCATCGACCGCTACAGCTTCCTGAAGGAGAGGTAGCAGATGGCTCCGAAGGCCACGATCGAGGCTGCGAGGCAGACTGCGCCGTCCAAGGGGTCGACGGCGCGTCATGCGCGCAGCAATCCGATGGTGCCCGCGATGAAGAGCCCGAGTACGGCGAATCCAACGATGACTTCGCCTGCGCCACTGCGCGGCCGGAGAGCGCCGCGCTCGGCGGCATTGGTCGGTTCTGTGCTCATATGTCCTCCGATGTCGAGAGAAACTGGGCAGGAACGCGAAACATACACGCCGCCGACCAGAATTCATCCGGTTGCCGCGCCCTTTACCTCGAATTGTCGACGCGCGGCTCCACTCCGCTTGCAAGCACCACGAAGTGCGAGTCGTCCGCCCGATGTCCGAAGAGACGCCACAGCTCGGCGTCGCGGCGCGACTCGCACGGCAGGCACTCGACCGTCATGCCGCCCGCGAGCAGGATGCGGAACCCGCCGAAGCGGTCGCCCTTGGCCGAGACCACCATGAGCGCGGCCCTGCGGTGCTTGGCGAACCACGCGACATGAAGGACGTCGAGCGCGGTGAGGCTGTAGAGGTAGTCGAACTCCTCCCTGTCCCTCTGCCCGTTCCTGCCCCCGTTCATGGGCTCCGAACCCCGATAGAAGATGTCGTCGCTGCCGAACGCGACGCAGTCGCCATCGCAGACCCTCCAGCGGCACTGGAGGTGCATGCGGATCGGGCTCACCATGATCCGTGCGCCCGTCCGAGTCAGCCTCTCCCGCTCCTCTCCGAAGGAGAACATGATGAGATCGGCCCCGCGCATGCATTCCGTGAAGGGCTGCCCCTCGAGGAGGCGGAGCTCGGTGGAGATTTGTTCATCAAGGGGTGGATGCATGTCGTTCCTTCGTGGGCTCGGGGCAATCGCGGTGACCATGCGCGTGCTCAACGCGCTGACGGCCCCGGCGAGCGTCGGATGCGCCGCCAGATCCATTGAACGAGAGAGAGCCCTAGTCCGGCACCCGCACCCGGGTCCGCCAACAGAACCGCTCCCAGGCCCGCCCAGAGGGGAAGCCCCGCCCATTTGCAGCCCATCGCAGCGATCGGACAGAGGAAGAGCGCGCCGATGAACGGGATCGGCGAGATGAATCGACCCTCGCGATGGGATTGCCACACCGCTGCCCAGTTGGCGACGACGATGCAGACGCCGAGCACGCCCAGAACGGCGGCCGCAGCGACTCGAAGCGCACCCTCGGGAAGGAAGCCGATCGAGAAGGGGAGCACGAGCATCGCGAGGAGCGCGATCGTGCCTAGCCAGTCGCCAACATGGTGTCGCAGTCCTTGCACGAGTCGCGCCTCACAGTTCAGGGGTCGATGTCGCTCGGCTGGTGCGGTCCGGTCGGGCTGAGTGCATCGCACACCGGGCCATTCACGCGCCCATCGCATCATCCGCATCGCTTCTGCCGCCTTCTGGAGTCGGAGGATGGACCTCCGTGCGGACATCCGCCGTCCATCAGACACGAGTTGCGGCGAGCGACGGGTCTGCGCCCACCGGCTCGCATCGTACCTCTGTCTTCACCGAGTTCGCGATGAAGCACTCGTCGTGCGCCTCGTGGTGCATCTGAGCGATCTCGGCCGGCGTGGGAAGCGTGGCGCCTGAGAAGCGCACCTCCGGCCGCAGCGTGACCGTCAGCATGGCCTCGCGGCCTTCGGCGTTCCTGCCCATCGTGCCGACCGCGGCGTCGAAGTAGCGGTCGACGCGGAACTTCCGCTTCGCAGCGATCGCGAGGAACCACAGCATGTGGCAGCTCGAGAGCGACGCGACGAACGCCTCCTCCGGGTCGACCGCCGATGCGTCCGACATCGGAAGCGGCACGACATGCGGCGACGATGAGCCGGGGACCTCGACGCCGCCGTCGAACCGGAGCGTGTGGCGCCGGCTGTAGCGGTTGTCGGTGAAGGGTTGCTCGCCACGGAGCCAGAGGATTTCTGCTGTGTAGTGGGCCATGTGTTTCGTTCGGGCAGCGGGGCTCGAAGGCTCGGTCGCTACGGCTGCTCGTTCCAGTGGAAGTGATGGATGATGCGGTGCACGATGGGCGTGAAGAGAAGCGCCGCGCTGACGATGAAGATCAGTCCCGCGTACAGCGCGTAGAGCCCGGCGAACAGCTTGCCGGCATCCGTCTTCGGCGGGTTCACGGGTCCCATGCCGCCGAGAAGCATCGCGGAGTTGAGGAACGCGCCCATCCACGGAAGCCGTTCGAACGAGGCGTAGCCAAGCATGCCCACGCCGAGCGACACGGCGAGCAGGAGCGCAACTGCGCCGACATGCACTCCGAGGCGTCGCGCGAAGTTTGCTCGCGGAATGGGGCGCTGGTGCTTGGATTCGTACATGTCGCGGGAGGTGGAGCCCGGAGGGCGAAGGACACGATCAATTCTTCGGCGTTGCCGAACTCACCGAACCAACTCGATGTCCGGCAGCACCCACGAGCGGTCGAAGTAGGCCTGCGTCGGGCCGTACATCCGGAAGTAGGCGAACCAGCCCTTTCCGGGCAGGGTCTTGATCCAGTTGCTCTCGGGCAGACCGCTCGGCGCGGTGGGGCCGAAGTAGAGGTCCACGCTGCCGTCGGAGTTCTTCACGATGTCGTCGCGCGACGATCGATCCGGCCGCGCGCCGGTGTCGACGAAAGAGCGCGTCTCGTTGTCGTACGCTGTGAACGACCAGAACTGGGCGACGGGCGCGTCCTTCGGAACCGTCAGGCGATAGGTCTTGCTGCCGTCGAGCCAGTTTCCTTCACGATCCTTCGCGCACTCGAGATAGAGCTGGCCGAACCCGACGATGCGCCCCATCATGCCTTCCGAGACGCCGACGGCTTCGTAGAACCACGAAGATCGCTCGTCGAGCTCGGTGTGATGCTGGGCTTCCTGATTTGTCTCCTTCAGGAAGAGCGAGATGTCCCACTGCTTGCCGGGCCAGACCTTCGAACCCTCGAAGCGCTTCTCGTAGGCGATCGTGCGGGCCATCACCTCTCCGGTCCGCGCGGCATCGATCAGGATCCGCTTCTGCCGTTCGGTCGGCGCGAACGGCTTGCCCTTCTCGATTCCGAGCGGCTGGAGCATTCCCATCATCATGCGGTCGCGCTCCTGCACGGGCTCTTCGCTGATGATCTTGGCGAGGCCCTCCCAGTACGCGAGTCCCCGCGGCTGCATGCCGCTCCACGCGCGGCCGGCCGGCGAGACATGGCGCGTCGCGCTCGGATTCGCGCGCTGGCTGTAGGGGTAGATCTTCAGCGCGGCGACGAGCGCCTTCGCCTTGGTCGGATCGGGATCGAGCGCGCGGTGGCCGGACCACATGTTCACCGTCGGCGATCGGAACACGAAGTAGCCTTCCGGCTTCATGTCGGGGTCGTCGGGGCCGAGGATCAGATACTTGCCGCCCGCGCCCTTGTCGGGCCCCGTCTGGCCCGAGTCGGTGATGGGCCGCTGCCAGAAGTCCAGGAAGCCGCCGGCGGTGGGGCCCGCGGGGACCTCGAACACCAGCGGGCCGGTCTCCTTCAGATTGGGAAACGCCATGACATACGGCGTCGTCGCGTTGGCGGTGAGGAGGCCAAGCTTGTCCTCGAAGGTGAGGTAGTCGACATAGTCGCGCTTGCCGGCGCCGAACCTGACCTGGTGCTCGTTCTGCCACTGCTGCATGGCCATGAGCGGCAGCGCCCAGAGATACGCCTGGCACGCGCGCTGGTAGTCGATGTCGTCGAAGATCTTGTCGACGGTGGCGGCGGTCGGGTAGCCGTTCTCGAGCTCGAGCGTGCCGAGCCGCGATTCGACACGGCCCGTGGTTGGCAACTCCTGCGCGGGCGGCGTCGTGCACGCGACGAGATGGACGAGCGCGGCGGCGCCGAGGAATGCCGTGTGACTGGAGTTCATGTGTTCGTCCAAGTCGCGTGGTTTCTGGGCGGCGGGGGGTTGGCTCGACGAGCCACTCGGGCGATGGACCGAGCGCAGGTTACCTCTGTCGGCTGCGTTGAGGGGAGCACGAACGGAAATGACCATGTGCCGTCGGTCGCCTGGGTCGATCGGTCACGCATGGTTGCGCCTCAGCCGGAGGATCAGGTATCCCGCGAACAGCATCCAGAGAGCGTTGGTCGTGACAAGCAGCCACACAGAGCGGCTCGCCAGGCCGCGCGCCGACGCGACGATGCCGCGCGCCTCGTCCTTCGACAGCGTCGATTGGAAGGTCTCGAAGTTGGAGTCGTGCATCCACATGCCGGCCAACTGAAGCGTGAGGAACGCGACGACCACCGCGGCGATCGAGAATGCGAGCATCAGGAGGTAGGCGGTCGTCGGCGTCCGCATGGTGTCGCGCATTATGCCTCCCAGTCCCAGACGGGTGTCTCAGGAAACCGTGCAGCGCACCACGGTGGCTTGCGCGGGCAAAAGTTTCGGCTCAGACGCAGCCGCGCAATGCGAGGGAACGAAAGTGCGTAGCGATTCCGCTGTCGCGCTGGAGCCGATGGTTGGGCTCTTCATTTGAAGACGGGACGGAAGAAGGAGCGTTCATAGCTCAGAAAACACTTGGTTTCCTCGTAGTAGCGTATGGCTGCCTGGCACTCTGCATCAGACGCCGCTTGCGCCCGGTATGCCTCGTAAGCCGCAAGCGACGGAAATGAAAACAGCGCAAGCGCGACGTTGCTCGTTCCTTCGCCAGGCATGAAGTAGCCGTGGTGCTGGCCACCGAACTTCTCAACCAGTGGGATCCACATCTTCCCGTACGTTTCAAACTCCTTGAGCTTGAACGGGTCGAGAACGTAACGGAGGTAACAGGTGACCAAGACTTTGCTCCTTCTTTCTTGATGGCCCAGCGTGGCGCGCCAGTCGCGCCGGCTGACGATCCGCACGGCCGGCGTCGGCTGTAAGCGGCTTATGAGGTGCCAAGCACAACTTCAACCTCGCGCGTTCCATTTGCGGGCGCGCCGTAGCGTAGCCGTACTCGAGCGCCTCGCATGAAATCCGTGGCCTCCAGGGCCGACCGAACCGCGGCGAATGGAGCGTCAGCGTCAGGCCCATACATGTAGAGCGTGCCTTCGCTGCCGTCGCTTGCGACTTCGTTCCCGTCGAACTCCCCGACGCCCGCGGCGGCAATCGCCTGCTCCAGCCGTTCTTCAAGGGCGAACAGGCGCGACAGGTCGGTGCTCCCATACGAGAACAGCACGAGCACGGCGTGCTCGGACGGCGGACTCGGCGGCGCCGGCTGCTTCCTGCCCAAGATCTTGTCGAGGAATCCCATCTGATGCGCACCGAACGTTCGAGCGAAGCGGCCCACGGAGGCAAGTACTGTAAGCCCGGACGGAGACGATCGTTCGAGTGGCTCGGGCCGGGCTTGCGGTGCCTACCGTTGCGGGGCAGCTTGAGCGAGGGGTTAGTCCGCACTCGCAACGGTGCAGCGCTTGACTTGATTGGCAGCGAAGCTTGACTCATGTCGACGGGGAAGCCGCAAAGTCGACCTTCCTCCGGATAGCGGCGCGCGACTCTTCGTCAGGGGCGCTATCCCAAGCTTCCAGAAGATCGAAGGCGTGGAGGCGCTCGTTTAGGGTCATTCCACCGCGACCGAGGATGCACTCATCTCGGAAGGCAGACCAAAGCGCGTAGACGGCCTCGTGTTCCTGTGTACTGGCAATCCAAGTGTTGCCGATGAACCGCTCAACTGATTGCCGAAGATCTTCGGTTGTACCCGTATCCAAGCGCCAGTCTTCGATCAGCTGAGCGAGTTGGGCGACCACTTGGTCTGAGGACGCCTTGCGAAGAGCAGGGATGAGTTCGCAGAGGGTCATGCGTGTGCGGCCTAGCTTTGAGTTAGGCGAGCAGGCTCTCAGCAAGGGTGATCTGCGCACCAAGCGGGTCCGTGCGAGGCCGACAGAGCGGCGATGCACTCCTCTCGCAGCGCCCAGGCGTCGTCAAAGCTCAGCCCCACCTCGACGCGCCATGCATCGATCGCCCGCGCGTGGAGTTGGCTCCTTTCTCCAGGCAGCACATCTGGGTCAACCACGTACTCGGCCTCGAGCGCAGCGAACGGCGACTCCTGCCCGCCTGTCAGGCCGGTGAAGTCGAATCGCTCGTTGGCCAAGACCAAGTAGCAGTGCGCCTCGGGAATGAACAGCTGGCCGGCGCGCGACAGCACGCGCCCGACCCCAGGCGTGTTCGCCTCGCTCATCCGATAGATGCCGACCATCAACTTCAGTTCAGCGCGCCCCGAGTCACGAGCCGCGACCGCAAGAAGGCGGTGCTTCGAGCTGCAGGTTCCGCGCCGCTCCTTCAGGACTTGATAGGGATCGTCACCGCGCGTGCAGCGCTCGTACGGGAGGTCCCTTGCCAACTGTGCAAGGTCGAGAAAGCTGGCGATCGAGAGGCCAGTCTCCTCGATCCGTGCTCTCACCGTGTTCGACAGTAGAAAATCGAGCGCACTGGTCTTCATGGTTTGCCCTCGGAGGTCCGGTAGAGCGAGTCTTTAGGCCTCACTGCGCTGATTGCCGGGTGAAGTGACTCGCATCTACCTTCGCGCCAACCACTGGCGAACCAGTTCCTGCGCGAGGCAATCGGCTGCATCGACGATCGGTATCTCAGGCTCCCAGTGCTTCACAACACCGCTCAGATCCAAACACGCCAAGACGATTGAACGAAGTCCTGCAGACGAGGCCTTCGCGGTGATCGGCTTCCAGAGCGCCTGAAACACAGCGGGGTCAGTTGTTTCTCGAACCGCGGACAAGAGTCTGTCAACGTCATCCTGCCAACGAAGGTCCACCACTTCGGTTTCATGAGCAGTGATGGCCCGCTGATAGATGTTGGACTCCACTGTCGGGCGAGCCGCGACGATGGCGACCTTTCCCTTCCGCTGTTTCGTCTGCATCGCTGCCAGCTCGACGATATTGAGAAGTGGAACTTGGAGCTCGCGGGCCAACCGCGGATAGTAGATGTGCACAGTGTTGCAGGCTATGCCGATGAAGTCGACGCCGGCGAACTGCAGGTACTTCAGTCCACTCAGGGTCGCCGACTCAAGCGCTGCATGGTCGATCGTGCGATCTTCGTAGAACGGCGCCGGCTGAGAGCAGATCAGCATTCTCGGAAAGTCGATGTCGTGACGTGCCCCGTACATTGTCTGGCACGCCGAGACGACAAGATCAACGAATGGTCCGGTGGACCTTGGGCCCATGCCGGCGAGGATTCCGATGGTTGCGTCAGGCATGTGTATGCGTCGAGAGGGCTGGTGGGTGCAAGGCTGTGCTGTCAGGCGGAGTATGGCTTCGCTTTGTTTGACCATGCAGGCCGTTGGATGGCGAGTCGGTAGCCGTCGAGGTCCTGAAACGCACACCCTAACTGTGCCCAGTAGGGTTTGAAAGGGGGCACTTCGGAAAAGCCGGCTTCGTACAGTCGTTCGCAACGGCGGCTCCAATCCTGTTGTTCCGGCACGTAGAAGACAAGCAAGTCCTCCGGCGTTGGGTTGGGATTGACTGGGTGATGACGGCAGTAGGTGAGTTCCAAGTGGAAGTGTCCGTTCGGTTCGCCCAGCATTACCCCATCAAAACCCTGGTGGTCTTCAAAGCTCGCAATCTGCTCTAGCGAGAGGCCGTAGCTGTACATGCGAACGGCCCGCTCTCGATCACTTGCCAGGCGTGCAATGCGAAGATGCTGCTGCATGGTGGGCGATGCGGAACTGCGGGCCTAGGTTCTGTCTGACGGATCGCCGAAGGCCCGGGGTCTGAGGCTTTGGGATCCGCATCGGCGCCCGGTTGGCAAGGAGGGGAAACGAAGCTGTATCCCCAATGATCCAACCACGCGATACAGTGAGTTGAACCCGACGCCGCCAGCCGGGATGCCGCGCGGATTGAAGCCCGGCCGATCCGTCAGACAGAACCTAACAGTTGATTCTGCGGCTCTGACGAGTCGAAATCGCCAGATGATCGTACCGCTGTCTGGGGGGGGTGTCTCGCATCCCGTTTCGGGTTTCGCTTGAAGACCGTGCCGGGATGACAGTTCTCCCGTTTCCGCAGAGCGCGCCCTTCGCGGGCTCGCCTGTTTCCGCGGAACGGTTTTGGCAGCGTTCCTGCGGGGAATGTGTCATGTCGTCGCGGGACCGCTGGATCGGGTGGTAGGGTCGCGGGCGATGCCCTCCGCGCTTCAGCGCCAGTTTGTTTCGGTCGTCGTCCGCCGACACGTTTCGCGCCGCACCGAGAAGCCGGACTGGATGAGGATCATGGCGTTCCTTCGCTTCCACCGCACAGACGTGCGGGTCGGAACGCCACGCTTCACTGCATCGCGAACGGAAACGGCCCGGTGCAGGCGTTCGCGAGCGCGTGCCCGGCGAGTACGGCAACGGGTCGCAGGCGGCCCTGACGCGCAAACGATGTTACCTGATGGTGCCCGCAATCGCCCGTTGCCCAGATGATCCAGGGCCGTGCCGCTGCCTCGCGAATCCGAGGTACAGCATCTTGACGCCATGACGTCATAACGCCATAATCCCATCATGGCGACCGCTCGACGCACCACCGTGTACTTCGACCCTGAGGTCCATCGGGCGCTCCGCCTCAAGGCCGCGGCGACCGATCAGGCCGTCTCCGAGATCGTGAACAACGCGTTGCGGCGTGCCTTCGCCGAGGATGCCGAGGATCTCGCGGCGGCTCGTAAGCGCCGTGGGGAGGCGGCGGTGTCGTTCGAGTCCGTGGTCAGGTCCATGAGGCGCCGTGGCCGCGTTTGACCTCCGCATCAAGCCTTCCGCGGGAAAGGAACTCGCACGGATCGGCACGAAGAGGGACCGCAAGCGGATTGTGGACGCGATCGAGGCGCTGTCCTCGAACCCGCGGCCCGTCGGCTCCGAGAAACTCGTCGGCTCGGACAACATCCATCGCATCCGAGTGGGCGACTACCGCGTGGTCTACGAGATCCTCGACGCCGAACTGGTCGTGATCGTGATCAAGGTCGGGCATCGGCGCGATGTCTACCGCTAGGGTTTGGCCGGACCGTTGCGCCGTACGAGTCGTGTTCAGTGGGACGAAAACGGAAACGGCCAGGTGCGGTCGTTCGCGAGCGCGTGCGCGGCGATCGCGTCGCGGTTGGCGGCGATTCGTGCGCGCATGGAAGCGAGTTCGGATGCGCGCGCCGCGCGCGCTTCGACGATGGCGCGGCGCATCGCGACATACGCTGCGCGCTTCTCGGCGCGCGAGCCCGTGATCGCGGCGCGCAGCGCGCGCTTCGCCGTGCCGCCGTCATTGAACGGATCTTGCTCGAGGGCACGCAGCGCGTCGGGCGTGGCGTCGGCGTCGAACGACGGCACGAACCTCGCGAGCGGCGCGAGCTTCGTCGCGGTGACGACCGACATCGGCGCGAGCGCGGCGCGCGCGTCGTCGCCGAACGCCGCCGCGATCCAGCGTTCCATCGCGAGGTCGTAGCGGCCGCCGCCAGTGCCGTGGATGAATTCGTCGCAGAGGACGAGGCGCGCGATCGCGGTCAGCGTGAGCGCACGCGGAGCGACGAGGTCGGCGGCGTCGCCCTCCTGCAGCGCCGTGCGCGACGCGGTCGCGCGGTCGAGCTTCCAGAAGGGGAGTTCCTGCGGCGCAAGCGGCGCGATCCGCTCGCCGCGCACGGCCGCGTTGTAGGCCTCGCGCATCGGTGCGAAGTGCGCGCGCATCGCTTCGGCGAACGGCAGCGCCGCGATCGCGGTGGCGGCAAGCGTGTGGTCGACGCGCGCACGCGACGCAAGCAGTGCGTTCGCCGCGTGCGCCATCTGCATCGCGAGGTTCTCGCGTCCGCGCTCGGCGGCGACCGCGCGCTCGATCGCGGCGAGCGCAGGTTCGATCTCGGCCGGCACCTCGTGCGCACGCTCGGGGCGCATCGTGCGCACGGGCTTCTTCAGCGCGTTCGGCGCGCCCGCGGCTGCGCGCGGCGAGCGCTCGAGCGCGAGGCGCGCGAGCTTGCCGCCACCGTCGCCTCCATGGACAAGCGCGGGAAACGCGACAAGCGCCGCGTCGTTCAGGTCATGGTCGACGACCACATGGACGAGCACGCCGCCACGCTCGGTCGCAAGCCGCGCGCCCACGACGAACTTCTCGGCGATTCCCGCGTGCCAGATGCCCGCCTGGTGCCCGGTCATCACGATGAAGCGATCCGCAGGAAGCCCGAGCGCCGCGCGCGATTCCGCGCGCCACGCCGCAAGTTCGCGGCCGAACACCTGCGTGCCGTTCATGCGATCCCGTCCATCGCGCGCACGGGGAGCCTCTGCGCGCAGCGGCGGATCTCACGGTGCATCGTCTCGCGGTAGACGGCGAGGCGCCGGTCGGGCACATCGAGTCCGCTGCCGAAGGTGCGCGTCATGTCGACGTAGATGCGGCGCACCGCGAGTTCCTCGATGCGCAGGCCCGCGGCGCACGCCTGCACCCAGAACTGCATGGGGAAGTCGTATCCGCACGCATCGAGCCGCAGGTTCGCGCAGACGCTCGCGCGATACGCCTTGTACCCGCAGAACGCGTCGGTGATTCCGAGCGACAGGCGCTCGTTCAGCTCGCGCGTGAGGAGCGCGTTGATGCGGCGACGGTCCTCGGGCGCGGGGTCGCCGGGCAGCGACTCGTCCATGTAGCGCGAGCCCGACACGACGTCGCTCGCTCCCGCAGAGATCCGCTCGACGAACTTCGGCAGGCTCGCGGGTTCATGCTGCTCGTCGCAGTCCATCGAGATCACCCAGTCGTAGCCGCGGAAATCGGCCCACTCGAGCATGTCCTGCATCGCGCGGCCGTAGCCGCGGTTCTTGCCGTGGCGGATCACCTCGACGGGGTGGCGCGCAAGGAGCGACGGCGTCGCGTCGGTCGATCCATCGTCGATCACGAGGATCTCGCCGGCGAACGCGGCCGCGTGGCGCGCGACCTCGCCGAGCACGCGGTCGACCGACTTCTCCTCGTTGAAGACGGGGATCGCGATGAGGATGCGGGGACAGGCGTGCGCGGTGTTCACGGCGTTCCCTTCGCCGGGATCACGACGACGGTTTCTTCGGTCGACTTGGGAAAGATGCCGAGGACCGTGATCTTCTCGCGCCAGATCTCGGCCACGATGCCGCGCCCGGGCACGACGAACAGCTCAGACTCC
>Ga0315900_10003835_pt1 | contig 21705 bp, 18 predicted proteins | sample LakEriMetagenome_FD_203521 | JGI IMG/M metagenome (GOLD analysis project Ga0315900, IMG submission 203521) | Freshwater fungal communities from buoy surface, Lake Erie, Ohio, United States - Buoy 12 MA114 | ecosystem: Environmental > Aquatic > Freshwater > Lake > Lake biofilm | place: USA: Lake... | reverse complement strand
ACGAATTGGAACTGCGGCCTGGAGAGGATTTCATCAGTGGGCTGTTCCGCCACATGGACATTCGGGTGGAGGCCGACCAGGACGACCTGGCGCGCTTACCTGCAAGCGGTGGCCTCGCCGTGGTGGCCAACCATCCCTACGGGGCCATCGATGGGCTGGCGCTCCTGCACGTGCTGGACAGGATCCGGCCCGATGCCAAGGTGATGGCCAACTTCATGCTCCAGCAACTGCCCCCCCTGCGGGACCGTTTCATCGGTGTGAACCCCTTCGAGCGCCTGCGGTCCGTGAACAGCTACCAAGGCATGCGGCAGGCGATGGAGCATCTGGCGCATGGTGGCTGCCTGGGGGTTTTCCCGGCGGGTGAGGTGAGCAGCTGGCGCACTGACCTGCAAACGGTGATTGACCCCCGTTGGAAGTCTCCGGCGATCAAGCTCATCCGGTCAGCCGGTGTGCCGGTCGTGCCCATCTGGTTCGATGGGGCGAACAGCCTGATCTTCCAGATGCTCGGCATGATCCATCCGGAACTGCGCACCCTGCGGCTTCCCAACGAAATGCTCCGCATGCGGGGCCGTTCGGTGCGCCTGCGCATCGGCAAACCCATCCCTGCGAAGGACATCGCCGCCTTCGCCTCCACCGATCAGCTGGCCCGCTACCTGCGTGCGAAGACCTATGCGCTCGGCAGCGGGGTCCAGGTGCGGCGTGAACAGTTCAGTCCCCTGCGCCGCTTGCGACGGCCCAAGCCCATCAGCGACCCGCAGCCGTTGGAAGCCCTGCGGCGGGAGATCGCCCGCCTTGCCGACCGCCGGCTGAGCACCCAGGGCGAATTCGACCTGTACATCGCCCCCAGTGAGCGCATTCCCCACCTGCTGCAGGAGATCGGGCGCGCACGCGAGATCACCTTCCGTGAGGTGGGGGAAGGCACCAACAAGCGCACCGACCTGGATGAGTTCGACCACTATTATGAGCACCTCTTTCTCTGGGACCGTGAGAAGGAACGGTTGGTGGGCGCCTATCGCATCGGCGATGGCCGGGCCATCATGGAACGCTACGGCCTCCGGGGCTTGTACATCAGCACGCTTTTCCGGTTGGGAGCGCCCTTGAAACGCATACTGGCCACGAGCTTTGAGCTTGGCCGCTCGTTCGTGACACCGGAGTACCAGAAGCACCGTCTGCCCTTGTTCATGCTCTGGCGCGGACTGCTCCTGCACATCACCTCCCATCCCGATCACCGGTACCTGATCGGCCCCGTGAGCATCAGCGGGCAGTACAGCCCCTTCTCGCGCGGCCTGATGATGGAGTTCCTGCGCCAATACCATTCCGACCCGGTGCTCTCCGGGCACGTGCGCCCACGGAACCGGTTCCACGTGGACCTCGAGAAGCGGGATGGGGAGGCCCTGTTGGAGGCCAGCGGCGAGGATATCCGCAAGCTGGACCAGGTGATCGCGGACATCGAGGAGGATGGCGCGGCCATCCCGGTGTTGCTGAAGCGCTACCTATCCGTGGGGGCCAAGATCATCGGCTTCAATAGCGACCCCAAGTTCAACGATGCCTTGGACGGACTGATGCTGCTCGACCTGACCAAACTGCCGGAGAAGACCGTGGAGGACCTCCGGCGTGGCATGAACGAAAACGGCGCCTCGCGACCAACGTCGGCATGAGCCATCCGGACTTGGCGGTGACCGTCGTGCTGGGGGCGAGCACGAACATCGACCGCTATGCGAACATCGCCGTGGCACGCCTGCGCGCCAGCGGCTGGTCCGTGATCGCCATCGGGCGGCATGCCGGCTTGATCGGTGACGTGCCCATCCAGACCGTCTGGCCCGAAGGACAGCCCATCGATACGGTGACCATCTACCTGAACGAACGCAACCAAGGCCCCTGGATGGAGCACATCCTGGCCGCAAGGCCGCGGCGCATCATCTTCAATCCGGGTGCGGAGAACCCGGCTTTCGCTGAGCAGGCATCGAAAGCGGGCATACGCACCCTGGAGGCCTGCACCCTGGTGATGATCGCCACTGGCCAGTATTGAAGGAGATGGATGCATCTTCCCCGGAGCGGGAAGGATGCAGGCAACGGGCCTTGATCGCCCGCCAGGTGCATGTGTGAGCGGATGTCAGTCCAACTGGGCCAGGATGGTGGAGCATGCGGACCGCACCAGCTCCGGTGTGATGCACAGGGGCGGTGCGATGCGGAAGGCGGTCGGGCATGAAAGGAACCAGAAGCCCAGCACGCCCTGCTGCAGTGCGCCGTGCACCACCTGTTGAACGCGCTCCGCATCACCCAGGTCAACGGCAAGCATGAGGCCTTTCCCGCGAACCTCCCTGATCGCAGGGTGCACCAGCAACTCCCTGAAAAGCTCACCCATGCGGGCAGCGTTCTCCGTCATTCCCTCATCAATGAGGGCGTTCAAGGCGGCCAGGCCTGCTGCACAGGGCAATGGATGCCCACCGAACGTGGTGATGTGGCCAAGCACCGGATCATGCGTGAGCAGGGCCATCCGTTCCCGTGAACTGATGAACGCCCCCATCGGCAGGCCACCGCCCAGTGCCTTCCCAAGGACCAGGATGTCCGGCACCACACCGAAGTGCTCGAACGCGAACAGCCGGCCGGTGCGGCCGAAGCCGGTCTGGACCTCGTCGAATATCAGCTGCGCACCCACCCGGTCGCAGCGCTCACGCAGCGCGAGCATCCACGCCCTGTCGGGGACCCGAACCCCCGCATCGCCCTGCACCGGCTCCACCACCACGGCGGCCACCTCCGGTGTGACCTGTGATAGGTCCGATGCATCGCCATGGGATATGTACCCGATATCTGGTAACAATGGAAGGTTGCGATAGCGCTTCTTCTCATTGTCGGTGAGGCTCAGCGATCCGTGGGTACTGCCGTGGTAGCTCCTGCGGCACCCGACCAGGCGGGTGCGACCGGTCACCCGCTTCGCCAGCTTCAAGGAGGCCTCGATGGCCTCCGTACCGCTGTTCACGAAGTACACGCAGTCCAGCGTGGACGGCAGCAGGTTCGTCAGCTTCTCCGCAAAGCGCACCTGCGGCTCCTGGACGAACTCCCCGTATGGGATCACATGGAGATACCGGTCACATTGGGCCTTGATGGCCTCCACCACCCGGGGATGCCGGTGGCCCACATTGCACACCGCCAACCCGGCGACCAGGTCGAGATAGCGCATGCCTTCACGGTCCACCAGATGACACCCTTCCGCCCCTACGATATCCAAGGCGAGCGGATGCGGGCTGGTCTGCGCCAGGTTCTTCAGGAAGGACGCATCAAGGGCGCTCATGCCGCGAAGATGCGGCAGCGGAGCACAACCCCTCACCGGCGGCCAGGGCGACCGCCGGGGCCAGTTCCGCCGCGACGATCCTCCATGCGGTCACGCATGCGTTTCAGCAGTTCACGGTGGAAGTCGCGCTCCGCCTTCCCCAGCTTCACAGTTCGTACGGCACCGATGGTCCGCTTGAACTCCGCGGCATACTTCTTCCGGATGTCGAGCTCCTTCTGGCGGGAGGCAAGTTCCTTGTCCAGCACGGCGGACGCCTCGGACTCGCTCAGTTCCCCGTCCTTTCGCAGGCTCCGGTGCTGTTCGCGCATGTCCTTGCGTACGGCCTCGATCTCCTTGTCATACTGGTTGAAGACAGGCCAGAATTTCTCCGCCTCGGCCGGGGTGAGGTCCAGGCGCTGGGTAAGGAAGGCGGTGCGTTGCGCCTTGATCTCCTGGATACGCCCCTCCGGGAGCGGGGCCAGCTCGTCGTCCTGGGCCTTCGCCACCAAGGCAAGGCCGAGCGCAAGCATGCAAAGCGCGTTGTGCAGGCAGGTCTTCATTCCAGTTCGATGATGAGTTCAGAAAGATCAATCCGCTCCCGTTCGAGGTAGGCCAGCAGTTCATTTTCGTCCAGGCCGATGTCCACCTGGCCAAGTTCCACGATCGCACCCTCGTCCTCGACGTAGGCCAGGACGTCGGCACCCAGCGCATCGGAAATGTCCAACAGGTCGATCGGTGCAAGCACCTCGTAGTTCGCAGCCACGGCATCCACCGGAACATCCATGAACCACCATATAGCGCCCCCCGCAAGGAACAACACCGGCAGCGCCATGGCCCAGCGCATCGGAACCGGCCAACGCCGTGCCTTGGATGCCTGGGACGCCCGGATGGCAGCGCCCACCCGGTGCGGAAAATGCTCGAAGAACCCCTCCGGCACCACGAATGGATCCAGCTTGGGCAGTTGGTGGAGCGTGGGTGCCCACCGGGCCGGGTCGTTATGGTCGTCGCGGACTTCCATGGTTCGACGTATTGGACGGCGTCAAGCGCCGGAGGTTTGATCGGCCCGTGTGATCCAGTCCTCGATCTTCTTCGTGGCCAGGTGGTAGCTGGCCTTCAACGCCCCAACACTGGTGCCGGTGATGCGGCTCATGTCCTCGTATTTCAGGCCGTCGAAGTATTTCATGGTGAACACCGCCCGCTGCTTTGGCGGCAGGCGCATCACTGCCTGTTGCAGCCTGCGCTGGATGGCGTCGCCGGTGAAGTGCTCGCTGTTGTCCAAGGTGGTGGTGAGGCGCTCCACCACAACCGCTTCGCTGGTGAAGAGACCGCGTTTCATACGTTTCAGGTGGGAGATGCTCTCGTTGTGGGCGATGCGGTAAAGCCAGCTGAACAATTGCGCATCCCCCCTGAATCCCGCCAGACCCTGCCAGGCCTTGATGAAGGTGTTCTGGAGCACATCCTCGGTCTCGTCCGGATCCGTGACCATGCGCCGGATGAACGCGTACAGGCGGCGCTGGTATTTGCGCACCAACAGGTTGAACGCATAGTGCCGACCCTCTTCCGTTGCGAAGAGCGCCAGCAGTTCGGCATCCGATGGCTCGCTCATGCCGGGGATCCGCAGGGGACGTTGGCCTTCGTTGCCGCGCGGCGGAGCACCGGCGGTATCAACCGGCCTTCCGGGCCATCACCCGCTCCACGGCCTTCACCACGTCCGGCGTGTCCAGGCCGTACTTGCGCAGCAGCTGGTCCGGGGTACCGCTCTCGCCGAACGTGTCGTTCACGGCCACATACTCCTGCGGCACGGGGCGGTTGCGCACAAGCAACTGGGCGATCGCATCCCCCAGCCCGCCGTGGCGGTTGTGCTCCTCGCAGGTGACCACGCATCCCGTCCGTGCAACACTGGCTAGGACGGCCGCTTCGTCCAAAGGTTTGATCGTGTGCACATTGATCACCTCTGCACGTATGCCCCGTTCGGCCAGGACATCGGCCGCCTGCAGGGCCTTCCACACCAGGTGGCCGCAGGCGAACACGCTCACGTCGGACCCCTCCAGCAGGCACTGGGCGCGCCCGATCTCGAAGGGCATATCGGCCGGGATGAACACGGGCCATTTCGGACGCCCGAAGCGCAGGTACACCGGCCCCTCATGAGCGGCGATGGCCAGCGTGGCCTGGCGGGTCTGGTTGTGGTCGCAGGGCACCACCACGGTCATCCCGGGCAGCATGCGCATGAGCCCGATGTCCTCGAGTATCTGGTGCGTGGCCCCGTCCTCGCCCAGGGTAAGCCCTGCATGGCTGGCGCAGATCTTCACGTTCTTGCCGGCGTAGGCGATGCTCTGGCGCACCTGGTCGTACACCCGGCCCGTGCTGAAGTTGGCGAAGGTTCCCGTGAAGGGGATCCTCCCCCCCACCGTCAAACCTGCGGCGATGCCCATCATGTTGGCCTCCGCGATCCCCACTTGGAAGAAGCGCTCCGGGAATGCCTTGGCGAAGGCGTCCATTTTCAGGGATCCAGTCAGGTCGGCGCACAGGGCCACCACGCGCTCATCGCGGCGGCCGAGCTCCAAGAGGCCGGTGCCGAAACCGGAACGCGTGTCCTTCTGGTCGAGGATGGGGAATGCGTGAGGCATGGTTCAAAGTTCAAGGTTGATGGCGCGGCCGCTTTGCACGGTGATGTCCTTCTCCACCGAGAACACCGTCTGGCTCGCGTTCGCGCTGCGATAGACCACCTTGTAATCGCCAGGCTGCAGGCGGAACTGGTTGCGTGCATTGGTAGGGTCCAGGTCCACCACCCACTCCAGCCGGTCGCCCTGCCGCAGGAACAGCGCCCCGGGCCCCGGTGTGGTCGCGTTCACGTTCAGGGTTCCGGCCTGGGGGATGCGCACCGGCGTCGTCGCGCCCTGCCGGATGGTGACCCCGGGGATGAGCGTGCGAGGCAGGGTGAGGATCTCCAGGTCGTATGTGCCGGTCCGGTAAAGCTTGCTGCTGTTCATGGGCTGGGCGTTGAGCGTGGCGAGCTCCCCACCCCTGCGCACCACGCACATCACCTGCTCACCGCCGCCGAGACCATCGGCTTTGAGCTCCAGCGTTCCCTGACCGCTGCGCACGGCCACCACGTTGTGCCTGCCCGCCTCGATGGTGACCTGCTCGCGCACGCTGGGCGGCACGGTATGCACCACCACCCGGTAGTTGAACACCGGGTCGATGTTGAGCGTGTCCGGCTCCCCCCGCACGTTCATCGTGTGCACGAAGTTGTACCGCTGCTGCCCGGTACGCTGATCATAGAAGGTGACCGGGATGTTGGTCTCCCGGGGCTTGTCATCATCCGTGAGCAAAAGCAACTGTGTTGTGGTGTTGCTCAATGCCTGGTCGAGCACCACGCGCAGCACCCGGTCGAACATCTCCGGTGTGCTTGCATCGTAATAGTTCCCCACGCACTTCAGGTCGTAGCGCCCCGCCCCTTCCATGCCGAGGCCGATCACAAAGGGCTTCAGCACGACCCCCTTGGCCTGCAATGCGCGGCTGACGGCGCAGGGATCCTCATCGCAGGCCTCGATCCCGTCCGTTATCAGGATGATGACGTTGCGGACGCCCTTGGCCCCATCCCCGCCAGGCTCCGGGAAGTCACCGGCGGCCTTCTCCAGCGAGCGCGCGATGGGCGTGGTGCCCAGGCAGCGCACTTCGCCCATCGTGCGGCGGATGGCCTCCCCCTGTGCGGGACCGAAAGGCACCTCCAGCCGGGTATCGTCGCAATCCTGTTTGCCGGGCTCTATCCGCGACTGGTGGCCATAAAGCCGTAGTGCGAGCTCCACGTCTGGCGTGCGCTCCAGCTTGTCCAACGAGCTGAGCAGGATGCGCCGGGCGGCATTGATCTTCGGTTCATTGCCCCAGAACGCGTTCATGCTGTTGCTCGCATCCATCACGAACAGGATACGGGTGAGCAATGGCCCGCGGCGGTCCTTTTCCTGGGCGTGGACGGCAGTAAACCCCATGGCCAGCAGGAACATCGGCGCGATGGTCCGCCACCATGGCCCACCAGCCGCAGGCGGCGACCCTCCTGTAGACACGGTATCGCCAGGACACATCTCAGTAATCCCCGAGCGTTTCGGGAAGCTGGGACAGGGCACGGACAAGTTGTTCATCGTTGGGGGCTATGCCATGCCACTCATGGCTGCCCATCATGAAATCAACTCCCATGCCCATTTCCGTCCGCATGAGGATGCAAACGGGCATGCCCTTGCCGGTGAGGGCGATACCCTGCTCAAGGCCATCCATCACCCCCTGCATGCGGTTGCCGTCCATGTGCAGCACATGCCATCCGAAGGCCCGCCATTTGGCGGAGAGGTCGCCCAAAGGCATCACCGTGTCGGTGTCGCCATCGATCTGCCGGCCGTTCTCGTCCACGATGGCGATGAGGTTGTCCACCTTCCGGGCACCCGCGAACATGGCCGCCTCCCAGATCTGCCCTTCCTGCAGCTCGCCATCGCCGTGCATGCTGAACACCAGCCGGTCGTCGCCATTGAGGCGCTTGGCAAGGGCAGCGCCAATGGCCACGCTGAGGCCCTGGCCCAGCGAACCACTGGCCATGCGCACACCCGGAAGCCCCTCATGCGTGGTGGGGTGGCCCTGCAAACGGCCATCGATGCGCCGGAACGTGCGGAGCTCCTCCACAGGGAAATAGCCGGAACGTGCGAGCACACTGTAGAACAGCGGACTGATGTGGCCGTTACTGAGGAAGAAGAGATCCTGACCGCGGCCATCCATTTCGAACGGATCAGGCTGGTGCTGCATCACGCGGAAGAAGAGCGCGGTGAAAAGGTCGGCGCAACCGAGCGAACCACCGGGATGGCCGCTCTGGCAGGCATGGACCATGCGCACGATATCGCGGCGCACCTGGCCCGCGATCCGTTCCAGCTCCTCCACGGTGACCTTGGAAGCCTTGACAGGCGCGGCTTTCATCATGTTCGCATCATCGGATGTGGGACGGGCGAAAGTACCCGGCGCCCGGAAGCGGCTCATCCGGGTGAATAACTTTTCAAAAGTCCGGGATCACGAATGCGACCGGGGCCGGTCCGGCTCCGTGCCGGCCACGAACAGTGCGTTGAAGCAGGCGAACAAGACCACCCCCCATTGCCGGGTGAGGATGTTCTCGGTGGTGGAGCAGAGCATGAGGAGCACCAGGAAGCCCAGATGGGCCGCATCGCCCCGCTGCCAGGCGCGGATCAGCAGGGTGCCGAAGTAGATGATGTAGAGCGCGACCCCGGCCAGGCCGAAGCAAAGCCACCAATGGAGCAGCTGGTTGTGTGTTCCGTAGCTCCCGTTCAGGAGCATCGGAAGACCGAACTGCGTGTAGCACGAATCGAGCAATGCCTGCGCATGGGCTTCTCCCGCACCGAGGAGCCAGTTCTCCTCAATGCGCTGCAGGGAGCAATGGGCGATGGGTACGCGGATATCCACGGAATTGAGCGAGCGGATGTCCGTGCGCTTCTGGGCCAGTGCCAGGACCTCGGCCATACGCTCCCGGGCACCGGGCGTTATCGCCGCCAGCAGGAGCACCCCCACGAACACCGCGAGGGCCGTGCGCCACGCGCGGCGCCTCGGCATGCGTACCAGGAACACGGCGGCAGCACCACCGGCGAAGGCGATCAGGGGCATCCGGGAGGCGATGAGCAATCCGGCCAGCACAAGCAGGGCGATCGCCACGAGCCGCAGGACCGGACGCCGTGCACGGTCCAATACCTGGTCCAACTGGAAGATGGCCCCGGTAAGGAAGAAGTACGATGCGTAGGGTGGATGCAATCCGGTATGCTGTGCGAATGCGGCGCGGTACACCATGCTGAAATCCTCGCCCAGCAGCCGGGGGGGCAATCCATCGAAGAACGTCAGGCCGTTCCCATAAGCCGCCAGCGCGAGCGCCGCAAGACTGAACAGGTCCATCATCGCCTCGCGGAAACGATCGGATGAAGGCGCGCCAAGGAGCAGGAAACCGAAGGGGAAGACCAACAGCGCGGAGCCACGCTCAAGGATGTGCAGGCCCTGCAGCAGGTCAGGTGCGCGGAACAGGTCCAGGACCATCAGGCCGAAGGGCATCGCGAGGAACCCCGCCCATTGCCACGCCCCCCGGCCCACGGGGGAGGGGTCCAACGCACTGCGCATGGCCAGCACACCCATCCATCCGATGATCACGAACACCATGGCGCGCGGGCCCAGCAGCGGCATCAGCGCCAGCCCCAGGGTGCTGAGCGGCACAAGGGCCTCCACATACCGGCGTACGAGCGTATCACGCATGGCCCATCGACGCCGCAACGATACGCTTTACCTGTGTGCGGAACACATCCAGGAAGAATGGTGCGGCGGTGGCGCGCAGTTCAGCGGGACCGGAGCACAGTCCCTCACGCTCCAGCCGCTCCACAGCAGCAGCGATATGTTCCGGCGTGGGTTCGGGGAAGAGCACACCATTCACACCATCGCTCACCGATTCAAGGTATCCACCCCGCCCAAGGGCGATCACCGGGGTACCGCAGGCCAGGGCCTCTACCGGTGTAAGCCCCATGTCCTCATCCGCCGCCACCACCAAGGCTTTTACAGCGCCCATGCGCCGCACCACCTCGGCCGCCGATACCGCCCCGTGGAACCGGACATTCGGCGGGGAATTCCCCTCCAAGCGCTCCCGCTCCGGTCCTTCCCCAACGATGTCCAGCGTACGATCAGGCATGCCGGCGAAGGCCGCGATGATCCTGTCGATGTGCTTGTAGGGCACCAACCGGGACACCACGAGATAGCCCGTGCGTGGGCCTTCGGCAAGGGTGAATATGGCGGGATCCACCGGCGGATGGACCACCTCCGCCGGGCGGCCATAATACCGCCGCACCCGCTCCGCCACGTTGTGACTGTTGGCGATGAACACGTCCACCCCCGCGTTGCTGCGCAGGTCCCATGCACGCAGCCGGGCCAGTTGCCAGCGGATGAACCAGGCCAGGGGACCGCGCATGCCATGGTCGCTCAGGTAACTATCCTCCTGTACCCAGGCGTAGCGCATGGGTGTATGGATGTAGCACACATGCACCTGGCCGGGATGCCTGCGCACGCCTTTGGCCACGGCATAGCTGGAGCTCAGGATCAGATCATAGCCGCGCAGGTCCAGGCGGCGGATGGCCGCGGGGAACAAGGGCAGGTACCAGCGGAACCAGCGCCGGGCAAAGGGCATGCGCTGAATGAAGGTCGTCCGCGCATGGCCGCTGCCCAGGATATCCCGCCGGTCATCCGCATCGAGGAAGTCCACCAGGGCGAAGACATCCGCATTGAACTGCTCACGGAGAGCCTTGGTGACCTTCTCGGCACCGCCGTTCACCACCAGCCAATCGTGCACCAAGGCTACGCGCATGTTCAGGGGATCCAGGGACGAAGCGCATCCAGCAAGGCTTGGCGGGAACGCGCGGGGCCGAAGTTCGCTGCTGCCGCCTTGCCCGCGGCGATGAGCCGCTCCCGCTGAGCGAGATCTGACACTCGGACCAGGGCGGACTCCCACGAGTCCGCGTCGCCGGGCAAAACGGGTACATAGGCCCCCGCGAACCCTTCTCGCACCGCAGGAAGGTCGGTCGCGATCACCGGGCATCCGGCCAGCATGGCCTCGAGCACCGGCAGCCCGAAGCCTTCGTAGGCCGAGGGATGAACAAGCGCCAGCGCCGTCCGGTACAGGCCGGCCAGGCGATCATCGCTCACATGACCAAGCACCTTTATGCCGGGGCCCTGCACCGGTAAAGGGGAACGGAACGCACGGCCTGCACCATGCAACAGCACCAGGTCGAACGGCCTTTCCGGACGGGCGCGATACCACTCCACCAGCCGATCGATCCCCTTCCGCGCATCGTGTGCCCCCAAGGCCAGCAGGAAAGGCCGGCCGGATCCATGGGGTCCGACGGGTACGCCCGACAGGGCATCCCAAGGAACCGGTGGCACCACCATCACCTTGCCGGGAGGCAGGGCGAAATGATGCGTCAGCTCTGAGGACATCGTGTGGCTCACGGCGATGATCCGCACGCACCGCTTGACCAGGCGGGGTACCAATAGCTTGTACCAGCAGCGGAACGGCAGCGAAAAGCCTCCGGGATGGCGCCACACCGCCAGGTCATGCACCACAACCACCTGCTGTCGCCAGCAGAGCGGACCCATGTTGGCCGGGGATAAAAGCACATCATCCGATGTGAGCGCGGCCGGAAGGTCGACCTGCTCCCACCATTGGCCATGGCTGGCGCCCACTTCCTTGAACGCTGCAGGTGGCATGTCCAAGGGGATGGGCGTACCTGGCGGTACAAAGACCCGGGCGTCCGGCCATTCCCGCAGCGCCAGTCCGATGAGCCCCACCGCATACCGCTCCACGCCGCTCGTGGCGCGCCCGAGGCAACGGCCATTGATCACCAAGCGCATCGGGCGGAAGGTAGTCCGGCCGGCACCACAGCGCTGTTCGGGAGCGCCCTGGTTAACTTGCCGGGCTTTGATGCGACACATGACCACAGCACCTTCCAACCGCCTGCAGACAGCGCATTGGACGCTGATCCGGGACCTGGCATGGAAGAACATCCGGTTGCGTTACCGGGGGTCGCTCCTGGGATTCCTGTGGGCATTGCTATCCCCCCTGCTGTTCCTGCTGATCTTCCTTTTCGTGTTCCGCCGGGCCTTTCCTGCGATCCCCAACTACCCGGTGTTCGCGCTCACCGGCCTCATCTTCTGGACCTTCTTCGCCACGGTGAGCGGGCACATCCTGGGCTCCCTGGTGGAGAACGCCGGGGTACTGAAGAGCATGGCCGTGCCGCCACTGGCCTTCCCGCTCGGGCACCTGCTCGCCGGACTGCTCAACCTGCTGCTCTCCTTCCTGCCCTTCGGGTTCATCCTGTTCAACTTCGGCTGGCGGCCGCAACCGGTCCACTTGCTGGTGGTGCCCATCACCCTGCTGCTTTCCATGTTCCTGTTCGGCGTGGGGCTCGGCCTGTGCGCGCTCAATGTCTACTTCCGCGACATAGGCCTGTTGTGGTCCACCCTGCTGCCCGCGCTCTTCTACCTCACGCCCATCGCGTATCCGCCCAGCCTGTTACCGACGGAACTGGCCTGGGTGGCGGCCCTCAACCCGCTTTATCATTTCATCGGGCTGGTGCGCACCGTCCTCGTGGACGGTCTCCTGCCCGGATGGGACCAATGGGTTTCCGCCACCTGGTGCGCTGCGCTCGGGCTGGTATCCGGCCTCCTCATCCACCAATGGCTGCGACGCGGCTACGTGGCCAACTACTGACTGGTGATGGACGTGGCGATACGGTTGGAAGGCGTGCAGGTGGACTACCTCATCCAGCCGCACGGTGCGGGCAGCATCAAGGATGCGCTCCTGGGACTTGGACGCAGGCCATTTCTGGAGCGGCGTCGCATCCTGCACGGCGTTGACCTGGAGGTGCGGCGGGGCGAGTGCTTCGGGATCGTGGGGCGGAACGGCAGCGGCAAGAGCACGCTCATGCGGGTGGTGGCCGGCATCGTGGAACCCACGGCCGGATCGGTGATGGTCCAAGGCCGCGTGGCACCGATGCTGGCACTTGGCGTGGGCCTGGAGCCCGAGCTCACCGGGCTGGAGAACGCGCGCCTGTGCACCACACTGCTCGGTGGTGACCGCCGCGCAGTGCAACGCACACTGGCCCATGTGCGCGACTTCGCCGGACTGGACGAGGAACACCTCGGCATGGCGGTGAAGCGCTACAGCACGGGCATGACGGCGCGGCTCGGATTCGCCATCGCGACGGCGAACGAACCGGAGATCCTGCTCATCGACGAGGCGCTGGCCGTGGGTGATGAAGGGTTCCAGCGCAAATGCCACGCGCACATCCGCGACCTGAACCAACGCGGCACCACCGTGCTGCTCGTGAGCCACTCCCTGGCCGAGGTCCAGCGCATCTGCCACCGGGCCGCGTGCATGGAGCAGGGCCGGGTGGAGATCCAGGGCGATCCCCATGCGGTGGGCCTGTACTATCATCGCCTGCTCGGTATCGCATGACCACCACGGACAACACCACGGCGCCAGAGCGCAACGCCGGATCGGCCAAGATCGTGGACCGTGTCGGCGTGGTGATACCGTGTTTCAATGACGGCGCCTATCTGCGCGAAGCACTGGACTCACTTGGCACGGAGCGCTCCAACGGCGAAGGTGTGGTGATCGTGAACGATGGCAGCACCGACCCGCTGACCCTGGATGTGCTCGCCGGCCTGCGCATGCGGGGCTTCCGGGTGATCGACCAACCCAACCGGGGGCTCGCGGCCGCGCGCAACACCGGCTGGAAAGCCTGCACCCAGCCCTACATCCTCTTCCTGGACGCCGACAACCGCATCGAGCCCGCCTACGCAGAGAAGGCCGCACGCATCCTCGATACGGCGCCGGACGTGGCCGTGGTGCATGCGGACAAGTTCCTGTTCGGCCTGCGCGAGGGCATCGTGGAGCAACAGGAGTTCACACTGCCCCAATTGCTGGTGGGCAACCGCATCGATGCCTGCGCGGTTGTGCGGCGCAGCGCACTGGATGCAAGCGGCGGCGCGGACGAGCAGATGCGCGAAGGCTACGAGGACTGGGAGCTGTGGATCCGGTTGATGGCCGCAGGCCACGGCTTCCGCAGGATCCATCAACCCCTCTTCCACTACAGGGTGCGCGCGGGTTCACTGCTCAGCCGTGTGGACCAGCCCGGGATCCGCGCCGAGGTGGTGGGCTACGTTGTCCGGAAACACAGCCTTCTGTTCCTCGAGCATGCCCGGGCCGTGGTGAGCGAGCTGCACGCCATTCAGGCCCATGATGCCCTGCTGGTGCGCGAGGCGGAACGCATCGCCACCGAGGCCAGGGCCGGAGCGGCCGAGGCGCTGCGCGCGGCACGGGATGCGGGCGATGCGCTTGTGTCCCTGCGCGAGGAGCGCGACCTCCATATGACGGAGGCGCGATCGTTGGGCGCGCGGCTGGACGACACGAACGAACGGCTCGCTCGCTCGGAGCAGGCCTTGGTGGAACTGGGAACGCAGAAGGATGCCCTGGCCGCCGAGGCCCATCGCCTGGTGGGCGAGGTGGACCGTGCCCTGCGCGCGCTCGACACACACCGGGAACATGCCCGTGCCTTGCAGGGCCTCATCGGGCAGTACGAGGAGCGCATCCGTGCGCTGGAGTCGAGCAAGCTCTGGCGCCTGCGGCGCGCGTGGTACCGCATGTGGGCTCTGCTGCGTACCGGGAGCGGCCGTTCACGACGCGGACTCACCTGGGCCCGCCGCATCGCCTTCCTGCTCTCCGCGAAGGGACGGGCCATCGTCCGGCGCTTCCTGGCCAAGGTGTTCCGCGCGCTCTACCTGTGGACGGAGATACGCCCGGTGCGCATCCTTGTCGGGGATGAACAACTGCAGGCCGCCGGGCCACTGCCCGGGGACCCCTACTCCCATTGGCTGGCCCACCACCGCGCACGTCCGACCGACCTGGCCGGCTACCGCGAGGACATCGCCCTGTTCGCCTACCGGCCCAAGGTCAGCGTTGTGATGCCCGTGTACAACCCACCGGTGCAGCTCCTCGATGCGGCCATCCGATCGGTGATCGCGCAGGTGTACGCCGACATCGAACTGTGCATCGCCGATGACCGGTCCACGGACCCGGAGGTGCGTCGTTGCCTGGAGCGTTGGATGCAGGCCGATACGCGTGTCCGGGTCGCCTTCCGGAAGGAGAACGGGCACATCAGCCGTGCCACCAACACCGCCCTTGAACTGGCCACCGGTGAGTTCACCGCGCTGATGGACCACGACGACCTCCTCGCGCCGGATGCCATCCATCACGTGATCAAGCGGCTCAACATCGACCGCGGGCTGGACATCCTGTACACGGACGAGGACAAGGTGAACGAACAGGGCCACCACAGCGATCCGCACTTCAAGCCGCAGTGGTGCCCGGACCACCTGTTAAGCCGCAATTATTTCGGCCACCTGGTGGTGGTGCGCACCGCCCTGCTCAAGGAGGTGGGCGGCTGCCGGCCGGGCTTCGAGGGCAGCCAGGACTACGACCTGCTGCTGCGCCTGACGGAACGCACGGAGCGCATCGCACACATCCCACGGGTGCTCTACCATTGGCGCATCCATGCCTCAAGCGCCGCCAAGGGCGAGGATGTGAAACCCTATGCATACGACGCTGCGAAACGGGCGCTCACCGAAGCCTGTACCCGCCGTGGCGAGCCCGCCGCCGTGAGCTTTCTGGATGGTTTCAGGGGCTATGGCATACGCTTCAGCGCACCGCTGCGCGGCAGGGTCAGCATCATCATCCCCACCAAGGACAAGGCCGAGGTGCTGGGCACATGCCTGCGTTCGGTCTTCGCGCTCACCGACCATCCGGACTTCGAGGTGATCGTGGTGAGCAACAACAGCCGCGAACGCGCGCTATTCGACCTGCTGGAGTCCACCGCGGCGGCCCAAGGCGCACGCTTCCGATGGTTCCGCATGGACGAACCGTTCAACTTCAGCAGGCTGATGAACGCCGGGGTGGAGGCCGCCACGGGGGAGCACATCCTGTTCCTGAACAACGACACGGAGGTGATCCATGCGGACTGGCTGCGGGCCATGCATGAATGGAGCCAGCGGCCGCGCACCGGTGCCGTTGGCGTGAAGCTGCTCTACCACAACGATACCATCCAGCACGGCGGCGTGGTCATCGGCCTGGGGGGGGTGGCCGGCCACGTGTTCACCCATACGCATAAGGACGGGCCGGGCTACTTCAACTATGTGAACACGGTGAACAACTACAGCGCCGTGACCGCCGCGTGCATGATGGTCGAGCGGTCCAAACTGGCGGCGATCGGCGGCTGGGAGGAGGCGTTCACCGTGGAGTACAACGATGTGGACCTGTGCCTTCGGCTGCGCGAGCACGGCTACCACAACGTATACCTGCCGCACGTCTCGCTCTATCACTACGAGAGCCTGACCCGAGGCCATCCACACATGACGCGCGAGGGCTACGAGCGCCATGTGCGCGAGGTGAACCTCTTCAAGGAACGCTGGTCCGGGTACATCGCCGACGACCCCTGTTACAACCCGCACCTCACCCGTGGGGCGCATGACTTCCGCCTTGCCTGAGGATTCAGCGCGTACGACGCACCGTGTCCTGTGGCAGGTTCACCAGGAACCGTTCCATCAGTTCATGGACCACGATGTCCGGCCGCTCCTGCACGACCACATCCGGTAAAAGCAGTGGATACCAGATATAGGTGGCTGTTCGGAAATGCTCGTTCAACAATGGCTTCAGGTAGAGCCCGAACGAATCGTGGAACATCAGCAACCGGGGCAGCGTGGTGTCCGGGTTGGCGAATGTCTGCGCCTTGTCCAGGAAGAACATCGAGCCTGGCAGGTCGGGGAAACGGCTGAAGCGCGCCTTGCGCTTGACCCGGGGCTCCAGGGCCGGCTCGATGCGCAACAGCACATCCGCGAGCCCAAGCATGTGCGCTATATCGGCCTGGTCATTGGTGTCGTTCCGCACCCGAAAGTCCTCCAATGGCCACGGCGGAGGCACACGCGGCTCGTCCTGGCGTATACGCTCCACCAGGGTGCGGTAGCCGAAGTAGGCACCGTACGGGTTCCAGTGGATGTCGTTGTTGAAGTACACATCACGCACCTTCTTCGCCTCGAACAACGCATCCGATGGGTCGAGCACGGGAACGGTGGAATACGTGTCGAAATGGGCTTTCAGCGCGGCGGCCCAGCGTCCGGGCTTGTGGCGCTGGAAGCGGTCGGGCAGGTGCTCCGGATTGATCGTGGAGCTCAACGGGGCGATGAACAGGTAATACTTGACGCCGAGGGTGGCCAGCCAGCGTTGGTGCCCCTCGCATTGCAGGCGGATCCGCTCCATGTCCTCGAACCCGAAGAGCGGCTCACCCTTGAAGTTGGCATCCAGCACCGGATCGTACTGGTAGAGCCAACCTTCCTTGCCAACGATGAGCTTGTCCGGCAGGGGTGACGTGCCCAGGATGGAAACATGGAACCAGGAGTTCCAGCGGAAGAGCTCGCTGCGGAAGCCGAAGTGATCCCGGTACCAGGCATCGTACAGTTGCGGGAACTGGCCGATGGAACGGAGCTCCAGATCCGGCAGCGGGGCCAGGCGGCGCTTCTCGTTGGAACGCTGGTCGGGCACCAACGTGGGCTCCATGTCCATCAGCACGGGTACTGCCAGCATGGTCACGAAGACCACGGCGATCATGGCATCGCGACGGGGTGCGCCTTCGAGCATGGAGCGCAGCAGGCCGGAGCGCTTGAGGCCGCTGTGCACAAGGGCCATGCAGATCAAGGCAGTGAGCCAGCTCCAGAAGCTCCGTGACCCGGCACCCTCGATGGCCTTCGCACGTTCCTTGAGGTCCAAAGCGAGGTGGATGTACGGGTCACCCTTGCGGAGTGCCAGTGAAAGGCCGTGCCCCGTGCCGGCCAGCAGGTCGGCATCGTGCAGTTCGCCCACGGCATGGCGCAGGGCCTGGCGGTCTATCCCCAGGCTCGCCCCTTCCCAGACCACCTCTCCCCTTTTGATGACGAGCGTATCGCCACCGGTTCCCGGGTCCAGCCGCAAATGCGTGGGCAGGGAGTCGGGCGGCAGGGCGAAGTCGATCCATTGCGGCTCACGCGTGGCGCTGGTATGCACGTAGAGCGAACGCAACTGGTCCAGCCGCTTCGCATCGTTGCCGTAGAAGAGCTGGAAGTCGTCGGCACGTGGATAGATGAGCTCCAGCCGCAGATGGATGCCTTCCGCATGATGGCCCATGCGCCCTGCGATGCCCAGGACGCCCAGCCCCACGAACAGGTCCACCAACAGCAGCAGGGCCGTGGAGCGATCCGGCCGCCCGACAGAGGCAAGCGACCGCAGCGAACGACCGAACCACCCGCGCAGGGCATGGACCAGCAGCAGCACGATCACGAACACGAGCAGGGCGGTGATGAACGCCCGGATCAGCGGCGGCCGCCCGGACAGCACGGTGGCGGCTGCCATGCGGATGTCACCGCGCGTGGCGATCCATGGATCAACGCCCGACAGCCCGAGGCGCAGCCGTCCCGAATTGGCGGTATCCAGCGTGAGGTTATGACGCTCCGAAAGCATGTCAGCGCCTTCGGCATCGAGCAGCACGAGGTCCTCCAGTGGGCCCTGCAGTGTGATCGACCGTACGGGCAGCACCTCGGCCTTGTCGCCAGGATCGAAGCGGATGCCGGCCACGGTGGCACCCTCCCATTTCAACGGGAACTCGAGCGCCACCTCGTCGCCGGAAGGATCCACGGGAAGCACCACCGCCAGTTCAGGGCTGTAGCCCCGCCCGGTGTCGATGAAGACGGTGAAGTCATCGGTGACGGGAACGATGGCGCGTACCACCACCGCCGGCCGCCGGGGTTCAAGGCCATGGCGGACCTGGTACCAGGCAAAGCCCGCGGCCACCAGCGCAACGAACAGCGCCTGGAGCAGGTGGGTGCGATGGCTGGCCGACATCAGAACCGGAAATAGATGAAGGGGTCGAACGTGCGCGTGGCAACGGCCATGGCCGTGAACACGAAGAGCAGCAGGAGTGCCACATCCCGCAGGTCGGCAAGGAGCGCTTCACGCCCCTGGAGCGGACCACTGCGGCACCAGTGCATGAACCGATCGTACAGGCCCAGGCCACCCACCACGCCCACCGCCAGCGCGATGGCGGCATCGGTGGTGAGGTAGTACTCCGGGTGTACCAGCCGCGGCACACCATGACCGGGCGTGAAGAGAACGACGACGTACCGCCACGCATGCGTGATGTCGTCGCACCGGAAGAACACCCAGGCCATGAGCACCACCAGCAGCATGTACACGCGGCCGATGATGCGTGGCCAGCGGTCCAGCAATGCCCCCAGCCCGGCTCGCTCCAGCAGCATGAAGAACCCGTGCAGGGCACCCCAGACCACGAACGTCCAGCTGGCGCCGTGCCACAGGCCTGTAAGGAGGAAGACGATCACGAGGTTCAGGTAGGTGCGCACGGGTCCGCGCCGGTTACCGCCAAGCGGGATGTAGAGATAATCGCGGAAGAAATTCGTCAGGCTGATGTGCCAGCGTTTCCAGAACTCACGCAGGCTGGCTGCTGCATATGGCCTGTTGAAGTTCTCGATGAAACGGAACCCGAACATGCGGGCAAGGCCGATGGCCATGTCGCTGTAACCGCTGAAGTCGAAATAGATCTGCACGGCATAGGCCACCATCCCCAGCCAGGCCACGGGGGCGGTGAGCTGCGCATCGGGCAGGGCGAAGACCGGGTCGGCGATGCGCGCACAGAGGTCGGCCACCAACACCTTCTTCGCCAGGCCCACGACGAACCGCCGCACGCCATAAGCGAATCCGGAGAGGTCCACCACACGCCGGGTGAACTGTTCAGCCACATCGTGATAGCGGATGATGGGACCGGCCACCAATTGCGGGAAAAAAGCGATGTAGAGCGCCGTCACCCCCGGAGAGCCCTGTGCCGGGGCGGTGCGCCGATGCACATCGAGCACATAGCTCAGGCTGTGGAAGATGAAGAACGAAACACCGATCGGGAGGTGGATCGGATCCAACGGCGCCTGGAAAACACCCAGCACACGGAAGAGCGGAGCCAGTTGCTCACCCAGGAAACCGGCGTACTTGAACCAGATGAGGCAGGCGAGGTCCACCACCACGGCAAGCACCACCACCCACTGCCGTCGCCCGGTGCGCTCCAGCAACAAGGCGCAGCCATGGTTGAACAACGCCACGGCCAGCATGAGCAGCACGTATTGTTGCTCCCCCCAGGCATAGAAGAGCAGGCTGGCCAGGAGCAGCACCGTATTCTGTGCCTTCAACCCGCGGAACAGCAGCACCAGCAGCAGCGTGAGCGGCAGGAACAGGAAAAGGAAGACCGGCGAACTGAAGACCATGGAGCGGGAACGGCGAAAGTAGCCGCCCGTTCCCAGCCGCCCGGCCCCATGTTAATTTCATGTTATGCCCATATCAACCCTGACTTACCTTCGTCCGTACAAGGTGGCAACATGAACCGGCTCTTGCTCCTTTTTTTACTCTCCGCGCTGGCGTTCCCTACCAGCGCTCAGGAACTTGTACAGCGCAGCTTTCATCCTAACGGGCGCATCCACGTAACACGTTACAGCGACGGTAGCAGCGAGTACTTCGTCGAATACCTGGCCAACGGCCGTGTTGCGGCCATGGGTGCATACCGGGAAGGGCGACGGCACGGTACGTGGAAGCTCTTCGACGAGCGCGGCGTTATGCGGTCCAAGGCCGAGTTCAACCGCGGTGAACGGTGTGGTACTTGGGAGTTCCGCGATGGCCGCAACGCACTGCAAGGAACACTGCGCTATGCTGAAGGCAGGCTATCCAGCGGCACCCTGCACGATGCTGGGGGGCATCTGGTGGCCGGTCGGGCCTACTGAACACGCCGCTCAATCGCGCTGAAAGAGGGCACCGGGCTTCATCATGGCCTTGAATTCGATGGGATGGCCATCGGGGTCCTCGATGAAGAAGCTCATCTGTTCACCAGCGTGGCCCTTCATCACGACCGTGGGCTCGATGAAAAAGGTGACACCCACCTTGCGGCATTTGTCGCGCATGCGTTTCCAATCCTCCAGTTCCAGCACGATGCCCCAATGCTCACTAGGCACATTGCTGCCAGGGTTATAGATGCGCTTGCCACGTTCCAGCCGCGGCACCTCCTGTATCGTCAATTGGTGACCGAAGAAATCGTAGTCCACCCAATGTTCACTGCTGCGCCCCTCGGCGCAGCCGAGCAGTCCGCCGTAGAACGCCTTTATGCGCTTGAGGTCAGTGGTGGCAAACGCGATATGGAAGGTTCCCTTCAGCATGCGGCTGAAGGTAGGACACCTTCCGATGCAGAGCGCAGCGCGTGGTATCCCGCCGTTAACGTTCTTAAACAAAAGCGATGGAACACCCCTAACGAGCGACGAATGACAGATCAGCTCCCACGGATGACACCCTTCATGGTTTGCACGATGGGCTGTTCGCCCAGCGAACAGGGCGCACCGTATCACGGAACACTTCCGCGGATAGATTCGCCATCCGTTGAAGCAGCCGTACCACATACCGCTAGCAGGGTTGATGCTTTGGGCAGGAACGCCCCTGCAAGCCCAGGACGATGCTTTGGATGTGGGCGGTCCGGAGGTGATGACTCCCTACGCCGAGGGTTACGCCGAGGTGATGGATGGCGGTTCAGGGGCTTGGACCGCTGAGGATTCGATCCGCAACATACCCTTCCATGCGCTTTACCGCGAGTTCGACACGGATGTCATTTTTGACCGTTCGTCGGCGGCGATCAAGGACACGGCCACGCTGTGCCTCAGCAGTTCCGCCTGCGACCATGTTTTCCCGATCTGCGGCAAGGTGACCTCACCGTTCGGTCCGCGCCATCGGCGGATGC
>Ga0315900_10003833_pt1 | contig 21714 bp, 21 predicted proteins | sample LakEriMetagenome_FD_203521 | JGI IMG/M metagenome (GOLD analysis project Ga0315900, IMG submission 203521) | Freshwater fungal communities from buoy surface, Lake Erie, Ohio, United States - Buoy 12 MA114 | ecosystem: Environmental > Aquatic > Freshwater > Lake > Lake biofilm | place: USA: Lake... | reverse complement strand
AGCCCCTTTTCGATGATGGTGCGGTATTCCTCGTCGCTGAACTCGCCCGGCACGTCGATGGTGACGACGGCGGCCTCGAGCCCTCGATCTCGCAGCACACGGCGGCCGGTGACGCGGAAATACTCCGCCAGAACCTCGGAAACCGGCGCGGCGGTGAAACCAATGATGTTTTTACCGGAGGGTGCCGGCGGCGCGCTGTTCGTCGCAGGCACGGGCGCAGGTAGCGCCGCCGGCATGGCGAGATTGGACGAGTTGCTGCCCCGGATGCGGGAAGGAATCTCGATCTGTGCATGCCCGGGAAGCGATGGCAACTGAGAGGCAACCAACAGAGCCAGGAAACGAATGTTTTTCTTCATAAGAGGGACTGTGATTGCATCACTGATTGCGGACTGGCTGCGGGCGGGAAGGAATCGTCAGCATCTGCTGTGTCGTGGCCGGCAGAGCGGCTGCCTGAGAAACGTGGGGAGTGGCAGGTGCCGTGACCGCACCGGGAACTGCTGCTCCTTGCTTGTCATCCTTGGGTACTCGCGGGAGCGGAATGACGGCAGGAACCGAGGAAGGCCCTGAGGTCCGCTTGGGTGTCGCGGCCGGTTGGGCGGATGAAGACGCGAGGGCGCGCACGTAATCCGCATCGTACTTCAGCACGGCGCGCTCATTTCCCCTCCAGAGTTCCGCCGTGATGCCTTGACGGGAGGCGCCGATCTGTACCGCTCCAAGCAGCCAGCCTTGTTCGGACGGCCGTCCTTTTTGCAAAGTGAACCGCTGGTGGGTCTTCGTGTTCACGACAACCACCGTGGGATTCGCCATGTCGCCATAGCAGGACGCGACGGCCAGATCCTTCGCGAAGGCGTTCTCCACCGGACCCGCCGGAGTGGTCTGTAGAGTGAAGGGATTCCTGGACCAGTCAGCGGCATAGCGCGTCGCGTCGTATCCCTGCGGCGGCTTGAAAGCCTCCTGGGCCATGACGCGGCTCAAAGCCAAAAGCAGCAGGACGACGAATCTCACAGGCTGGTTCCCTCCGGTGATCTGGGCTGGGCAGGGACCAGCAGGCGGCTGAAGCGCACGCTGACGACGACTAGATTGGGATCCGCGCTGTCCGCGCTCATCTGCAGCCGGGGAACCGCGCAGAATGACTCGGGTAATTGAATCGCGTGCACCCACCGGAACACCGCGGAAAACGTGCCCCGGACGGTGAGTGTCACCCCGACGTCCTGGTGAAAGACTCCGGCCGCTGGCTCGTGAAGCTGCTTCTTCTGAACCTGCAGCGAGTGAGCCGCGGCGGCCTGCAGCAGCCCTTCGAGCAATTCCTCGCTGGCCTGGTTCTCGCTGGTGAGTTCCGGCTGTGTCGAATCAAGCCACGTCAGTCGCTGCTGCCACAATCCAGCCTCCCGCAGCAGGGCGTCCGCCTCCATCCGCCGGAGCTGAAGGCCACGCTCCTTGCGCTCCACCGCATGCTGCATTTGCAGAAGATGCCGGGTCAGGATGGCCCCGCCGCACAGGGCCGCCACCACTCCCAGCAGCGTCAGCAGGCGCCGTTCACTGGCTTTCATGCGGCACCTCCCCGTGGGCTGTTCCTTCCGCGCTGAATTCAGCACGGTTGTCCTCGCGAATGATCGGGACGGGCAGAGACCATGCATACCGGCTAAGCGCGACGCATGAGGCCAGACGGTCACGGAATCCCAGCGCATGGTTCACCGTCGTGGCCTCGCCTTTGACGATCAGCCTGCCTTCCTCGACTTGAAACTCCCGCAGCCTGACTCCCTGCTCCGGGAGCAAGGACACAATCTGGTGAAAAAGCTCCACCGGATAGAGGTCGGGATTGATCGCGGCCTCCACCTCCAGCCAGCGTGCCTGAGCCTCGCGCACACGCTCGATCCCGGGCTGCAAAGCGGCCAGTTCCCGTTCTTCGCTGCCGGCGCGTGACTCACGCCATTGCAGAGCCAGCCACCAGCAGGCAAAGAAACCAAGATACGCCAGCGTCAGGGCCGCGAACACCAGCACCCGCCGTTGTTTCAGGTCCGCGTCCTTCTTCCTCCGCGCGAAGGATGCAGGGACAAGCCGTGACTCGATGACCGGCGGCCGCGGAGACGGCCGGGACTCCTTGAGCACCGCCGCGTTTGCAAACAAGCAGGCGAGCTGCGGCACGAATTGTGCCCCGCATGAGGTCCAGACATGGATGGTTTCCAGATCCTCGATGAAACCATGCGCCTGCAACGCGGCAAAGACATCGCGGATTTCCAACGCCGCGTCAGCGTCCAGCTCACGCGAAGCCAGCGTCGTGACATGCAGCAGCTCGGTTCCGCGCGTGAACGCGGCCACATGACGCCCCAGCTCACACCACACCGCCAGACCGCTTTCGGGAAGAGGCAGCATGCGTGCGGAGGGCTCGAAGGCGAGCGCTTGAAAAGTGTCGATCCCGGCCTCGCCGGCATCCGGGGCAAACGCCAGCGTTCCGAGCAGCACTCGCTGGTCGTTCCGCAGGACCGGCCAATACGTCCAGCTTCGGGCGTCCCCATCACCGGACAAACCGAACGCCTCCCATCTCAATGCCACGGCTTCGTCCTGCGGCGCATCCACGCCTGCCGCCCAAAATGGCGCGCTGTCGAACAGAAGCGTCTCAACGCCCATCACCCCGCCAGAGGCCCGCGAATCCTGTTTCCAGAAACCCTGCTGGTCACAAACCCAGTACTCCCGCGCTGTTTCGCCCGGAAAGCATAGCTCCGTGTGTGTTTGGGGCTTCCGCATGATCATCTCGCCACTCCCCCCGGTGATTCCCGCCATTCTTCAATCTGCTGACCGCCGTCCTGCTTGGAGGAAACCACCATCACAATGGCGCACTTCGATTCCCCCGCGATACCAACGCTCTCAACACGTTTGGTCGGCCCCTGCAATGTCAGCAGAGGCTGAACCGTCGTCGCGTGGTCTCCACCAACGCCGAGAATCGACAGCGCCTGCTCGAACGATGTGACGGGCATGTCATCGTCTGTGCCGGACCTGTGATCGAGTCCATCGCGCCCCTGCACCAGCAGCCTCGCGTCCAAAAGCGAAGCTCCCGTGACAGCGGCAATCACTTTTTCATCAGCCGTGTTCAGGTCAACCTGGCCACTGCCTCTCAGCGTGAACCAGCTTCGCCATTCCGGCATTTTCTCGGCAAGCGCGGCCATGCGCGGCACCTGTTCCACCTCGTCCAGAGAGCTGAACGGACGGTTCAACGGCATGACCGCCGGATTTTCATGTTGATAGTCGAGCTTCTCCGCGCTGTCGGGCCGTCGCTTCAAGTCATCTGGATCCGTCCAGTCCATCAAGATCGCGGCGAGCCCCTGCGCCTCCGCCGCAGGCAACCCCCACGCCTCAAAGACACGCTCCAAAACCGGCGCCTGCCCCTGCGTGAGGAGATGGTTCAGGTTCAACCTGGATTCTTCCGTGGTCACGCTGGCTTCAAAACGTTCGATGGTGGACACATCCCTGCTCAAGAGTGGATCACCCGGCTTGATCAGCGGATGCGCCGCGACGGCCACGCCCATTTCTGCCAGTTCATGCGCGCGCATCAAGCTCTGCCGGGCGGCCTGGGTTTCGCCCTGAATGTTTGTGATCAAAGCGGTGTTGATGACCAGAAAAGACAACAGCGCCATGATGCAAAGCACCGCCAGCAGCACCGAGCCTGCCCGCGCCGAATCATTGGATGGCCTGAAGATGGATTTCACCATCATGAAGAGGCACGCGCTGCATCCGATGCTCAAGTTACGGAATCGTCACGAGCAAAGACTGTCAGACAAAGCACGATGAGATTCGGATGCATCCCTGAAAAGCGCCCGTCACGGCATTGTCACATGCTTATCAACTCCATTCTCGTATCCAGCGCCCGTGCGGTCGGTGTGCCCGAGGCGGAATTGCAGGCGGCCACCGCCACGGCGGCCGCGGGCGGCATTTCGCCCGTGCTTGCGCTGGTTGAAAGCGGCGCTGTGGACGAACGTGTGTTCACCCGGCACCTCGCACGAGAACTGGGCTGGACATGGCTCGCGACACCGCACCCTGAGACGGACGATGCCGGCGAATTGAAACGAATGGTGCCGGCCCGCTTTGCCGTGCGTCATCAGGTGTTCCCGATCTCGATCGAGCGGGATGAAACGACCGGACGCCTCCGCAGGCTGGTCATCGCCTGTCATGATCCGTGTGATTTGATGGCACGGCAGGCCGTGGCGCGGCAGATGGAGCTCCCCGTGCGGTGGTGCCTGACACCGCGCGCGGAACTCATCAGCGCCATTCAACAGCTCTACGGAGTCGGCGCGGAGACATTCGACGCTTTGATCGCCGCCCGCGGCGAAGGAACGGATGACGCGCACCTTCGCGACGAGGCAAATGTGATCGATGGCGAGGACGAAGAGGCGTCGGTGGTAAAGTTCGTGAACCAGATCATCCGTGAGGCGCTGGCGCAGAAGGCCACGGACATCCATGTCGAGCCGCAGCCTGACAGCCTGCGCATCCGCTACCGCATCGACGGCTTCCTGCACGAGATTCCCGTGCCGGAGAACATCAAGCAGCTCCAGGCCTCCGTGATCGCGCGAATCAAGGTGATGAGCAAGCTCGACATCGCTGAGAAGCGCCTGCCGCAGGACGGACGCATTCACTTGAAGGCCGAGGGGCAGTCCATCGACGTGCGCGTGGCCTGCATCCCGAGCGTCGAGGGAGAATCCATCAGTCTGCGCCTGCTCGGCCAGGAGCGCTTCACGCTCGACCGCCTCGGCCTGAACGCGGCGCATCGCAGGACCATCGAGACGCTGCTCGCCAAACCCAACGGCATCGTGCTCGTCACCGGCCCCACAGGTTCCGGCAAATCAACGACGCTCTACACCTTCCTCTCCCAGCTCAACAGCGTGCACCGCCGCATCGTCACGATCGAAGATCCGGTGGAGAACAAACTTCCCGGCGTGGTGCAGATCGCCGTGAAGCCGGAGATCGGCCTCACCTTCGCCAGCGGTCTGCGCAGCATTTTGCGTGGAGATCCAAACGTCGTCATGGTTGGTGAGATTCGCGATCTGGAAACCGCGGAGATTGCCGTGCGCGCCTCGTTGACCGGCCATCTGGTCTTTTCCACGCTGCACACGAACGATGCTGTCGGCGGCATCACGCGTTTGATCGAGATGGGCGTGAAACCCTTTCTCGTCGGCTCCTCGGTGCGCGCCTTCCTCGCGCAACGGCTCGTCCGTGTGCTGTGCGAGTCCTGCAAAGCACCCGCGAAGTATCAAAGCGCCGAGCTCGCCAGGCTCGGCTTCCCGGAGGCAAAAGGGAAAAACCTCTGGCGCGCCGCGCCGGGTGGCTGCCAGCAATGCCGCGGCACCGGTTACTCAGGACGCGTGGCCTTGTATGAGATCGCCATCATGACGCCCGCCATGCAGGCGCTCGTTTCGCAGCGTTCCTCCGAGGCGGACCTGCAGGCGCAGGCGCGCAAGGACGGATTCCTGCCCATGCGCGAGTACGGGCTGCAAAAAGCGCTCGAAGGCATCACCACGCTGGAGGAAATCGCGCGCGTGACCACTGAGGAGGTCGAATGATGCCCGCCTTTGCCTATCAAGCCCTGGCCGCGGACGGAACCGTCAAAACCGGCTCGATCGAGGCCGCCGACCGCGGCGACGCCGTGCGCATGCTTGCCCGGCGAGGACTGCAGGCGCGTTCGATTCAAGCACAGGTCGTGGAGCGTCAATCCAGGCAGGATGCCGGGGGCGAAACCACCGTGCAGATCAACCAGGCCGATGTCATCCGCTTCACCGAGGACATGGGCGACCTGCTCGCCTCCGGTTTGCAGGTGGAGCAGGCGCTGCAGGCCATGGAAAGCCGCGGCGCGTCCAAACTCGGATTGTTGGCAAAAAAAACGCGCGAACTCGTGCGCGACGGCGTGCCGCTCTCTGCCGCGCTGCGCCAGGTGTCTCCCTGCTTCGACGAACTGTACTGCAACATGATCGCCGCGGGCGAGAACAGCGGCGCGCTCGACGAGATCATGGACCGCCAGGCGCGGCATCTGCGGCTGATGGAATCCGTGCGGGCCAAAGTGACCGGCGCGCTGATTTATCCCTCGTTCCTGATCGTCTCCGGTGGCGCGCTGGCGGTCATCATGGTCACCTACCTGCTGCCGAAGCTCGCGGTGCTGCTCACCGGCACCGGCAAGGAGCCGCCGTTCATGATCCGCGTCAGCCTGGCCTTGTCCGACGCGCTGCGGAGCTGGTGGTGGGCGGTTTTGATCTTCCTGGCGCTTTCCGTTCTGATCCTCTTCGCTGTTTCAAAGACCCCCGCGTTCCTGAGACACTGGCATCGCCTGCTCATCCGCGTGCCTGGCATCCGCGAGATCACGCGCGCACGTTTTGAACTGCAGTTCTTTGAGACGCTCGGCAGTCTGTTGCGCGGTGGCGTGCCGCTGCTGACGGCGCTGGAGCTGGTGCGCCGCGCCGTGAGAAATGTTCACCTGCAGCACGCTTTGTCGCAGGCGGAGGCCATGGTGCGTGAAGGCGGATCGCTTTCCAACGCCATGCGCAGGACAGGGGCGCTCGAATCGCAGGCGATTGACGTCATCCGCATCGGCGAGGACACCGGCCGCCTCGCCGAGGTGCTCGGCAAGGCCTCGGCGCGCATGGACACACAGCTTTCCCGTGTGATCGAACGCGTCACGGCGCTCATCCAGCCGGTTCTTCTGCTCCTGATGGCCGGCCTCATCGGCGGACTCGTCTGGAGCATGATCAACATCGTCTTCTCCACTCTCAGCCAGCTCAACCGTTGACTTTTCCACCCCCATGAAACACACCCGCAGTATTCCTCGTCACCACGCCTTCACCCTGCTCGAAATGATGGTCGTGCTCCTCATCATCGCGCTCATCATCGGCAGCGTCGCAGTCATGGTGCAAGGCATCGAGGGGAACGCCCAGAGCGTCACCACCGGCGCCAAGATCAAGGCGCTGGAGACCGCGCTCACCTCCTACAAGATCGCGAACCTCACCTATCCCACGCAGCAGCAGGGGCTTGAGGCGCTGGTGACGATGCCCGCCGCCGAGCCAAGGCCGCGCCGCTGGAGCGCGCTGGCAAAACCCGACGCGCTGATTGATCCGTGGGGCCGCAAGATCGGCTACCGCAACCCCGGCAAGCGCAACGCCGGCGGTTACGATGTGTTTTCACTCGGTCCGGACGGGCTTGAGAACACGGAGGATGACATCGGCAACTGGTGACCCGCCATGAGACGCGCCGCCGCATTCACGTTGCTGGAAATGATTGTCGTGCTCGCCATCGCGGCGCTCATCATCGGCATTGGCGCTGGGGCCGTCGTCAGGATGGCGGAGGAGAACGAAATGCGTCGGGCCGCCGGCGAGGCCGAGCGGACGCTGATGCAGGCGATGACCCGTGTCCTGAAGACCTCCCGCCCGCAGGCGGTGCCGCTCGCCGATCTGGCCGGTGGCATGAACCTGAAGGTGCGGCGTGCCGGCAGCGATGAGTATGAGCCGGCCGCCGGACAACGCCTTTGGCTGCGCCCCGGCGGCCTGTGCGAGCCGCTGACCCTGCGCTGGCAGCGCGGTTCCGCGTGGTTGGACACCACGCTCGACCCGCTGACCGGCGGCTTCACCCGCATGGAGGAGCGCTTTTGAAACGAAACGCCTTCACCCTCCTGGAAACCCTGCTGGCGCTCATGGTGTTCAGCGTGGCGGTCGTCGCACTCGTCGAGGCGGTCAACCAGCTCGGCAAAACCACGATCAACATGCGCCGTGAAGGCGAGGTGCGGGAACGGCTGCGCTCTCTGCTGCTGGAAAACACCCGTCTGCCCATGCCGGCAAGCCTCCAGAGAGACACTCAACGCGTCGAGCACGGGGATGTCCTCTACACCATCGTCCGCGAACCCCTGACGGGGCTCAAAAACCGCGACGGGGCCGAACTTCAGGGGCTCCATGCCGTGCGCGTCACGGCCGAGTGGCGGGAAGGAAACGCAACCCAGCAGGCAACGGCGGAAACCTGGGTTTTCCCGCCGCTGTTTCAACCGCATTAAAGTGAACGCCATGCAGCATTATGCCCGCAAGCATGCCTCCCGCGGCTTCACCCTGCTCGAAGTCGTCATCGTCATGTTCATCGTGGCTCTGGTGATGGCCGGGGTGCATTCCATCGCCCACGGGACCCTCACTCTGGCTGATGACGTCCGCCGCGCGCAACGTCATGAGGCACGAAAGCAGGCCTTCGTGCATTTCAGCCGCCAGCTTTTCGCGAGTCTGTCTCCCGGCAGCGCCTTGAACCTGAAGACGGTGCAGGATGGCGGCCACTACCTCAGTTCGCTCGAAGTGCGGGCCGTCTCATCCCCGTTTGACGGCACACCCGGCAGGATCGTCGCGCTGTTCACCGAAACCGCTGTTGGCGGCGGCCTTCGTCTGCTGATGGAAGTCCGTTCCAACGACCATGATTCAAACAACGGGATCAAGGTCCTGCTTTTCGAGGACATCGCCACCTGCGAATGGCGGGCCTGCGATCCTGCAACTGCTGGGTGGTTGCCCTCATGGACCGAACCCGTGGAGGAACAGGCGATGCACCGCCATCCGCAGCTTCTTGAACTCAACCTCGCCACCGTCGGCGGCATCTCGGACCGGTTCGTGTTCTGGCTCCCGCAGACGGCCCCCTTCCCGCCGCCGACCGCCACGCCGCAATGAGTCAGAACCGTTGTTTGACAGCATCTCGCAGCGTGAACCTAAATCCAATGCCATGACATTCCGCCATCTCATCATCGTCCTCTCTGCCCTCGTCCTCTCCGCACACTGCGCAACTGCGGACGATCTCAGCCAGGAGGTGAAGGCAGCCACCTTGGTGAGCCTTTACGGGAAGGCACCGGACTTCACCTGCCGCACGACGGACGGACGCGAGTTCCAGCTCTCTGCTATGCGCGGCAAAGTAGTGCTGCTCTACTTCTTCGCCAGCAGCGTTCCATTCAGTCTCACCGAGATGCGCTACATTGAAAAAGAGGTGTTTGAAAAGCTCCGCCAGCGTGATGACTTCGCCATCTTGGGCGTCGCCCGCGGTCATACGCGTGAGGAGACCGTGGTCATGGGTGGACAGAACAAGCTGACTTTTCCCCTGGCAGCCGACCCGAAACAGGAGCTCTACGGCCGCTACTTCACCAAGTTTGTGCCCCGCACCGTGGTTGTGCGGAAGAACGGTACCATTGCCTATCTGGCCAGCGGTTCCAAAGAATACGAATCCATCGTGCAACTGCAAACGGTGCTTGCCCGCGAACTGGCGGCCACGGTTCCATGAGCCTGGATGGCCTGGCTGATCCCGGGGCCAAAGTTACAGATTGTTAACCGCAAAGTGCTTCTTCTCGAGGGAAGACTCGATAAACGGCCATGCATCGTGGTTCCATGACGGGGCCGCACAAATCCTGATTGTATTTTGGCCCCGGACCACCAGTCGAACCACTCTCCCGCAAGGCACGTGCGCACCTGGCCGCGGCCTGTCCTCAACGCTTTGCTGGCGTGTCCAAATCGTAACCACCAAGCGATGGCGACGCCTCCGTGCTCCGCCTACAACATCGCCGCCGGTCAAAGGCGCTGATGGTCCTGATTTTTTCAGCACGATCACTCACTCAAACAACCGACACACACCAAACACATGCAGATCAAAAACAAACACCTCCTCTCCATGCTCGCCGTGGCTGGGATGACTCTGTTCGCCTCAAGGGCGGGCGCTACTACCTTCCTTGCTGGGGACTTGCTCCTCAGTTTCCGTGCCTCCGGGGGCACCGGCTCCGACAAGAACGTCGTCGTCAACCTCGGCCAGGCGGATACTGTTTATCGTGACGCCACCAGCAATCTGACCAACATCGCCGATATTGGCTCGCTGTTGACAACGAACTATGGCTCCAACTGGTTCAACCGTGCGGACCTCTTCTGGGGTGTCGCCGGCGTGGCCCAGACCGACCAGTTCGCCAGCCCCATCGATGGTGATCCGACACGCACGAATTACCTTTCCCGCGCGCAAACCAGCTACAACCCGGGTGTCAAGACCTCGACCGCTTGGAGCGTCGCCGGTTCTACCTCACGCGCCAACATTGCGAACAACATCACCACCTTTGCCGGCAACTTTGACGCGTTCTCCAATGCGGTGACCAACACCGCCGTTTTGGACGCCACCGCCGGTGGCAGTTGGAACAGCTTCAACAACGGCAGCAGCACCTTTGGTGGCGTTTCCGGCACGATTGAGGGGAATTTCGCCAGCGGCACGGGTGCCACGGCGCTGGACCTTTATCGTATTTTGAACTCCACTTCGGGTGCCGTCCCTTCGGGCCTCGTGGGCGTCGGTTCATGGGAAGGCTCCTTCACCATCAACGACTCCGGCCAGGTCGGCTTTGCGGTGGCGGTGGCCGCCATTCCCGAACCCAGCCGCGCCCTTCTGGCCGGTCTTGGACTCGGAGGCATCGCTTTCCGCCGCCGCCGTGCGGTCAAGAAGATCGCCTGAATCCATGATTCCTTACCTCTTATAGCTTCCCCCTTACACATCCTCTGATTACCCGTATGAAATCTGTCATTCATCTCTTCACGGCCATCCTGGCCCTCTCCGTGGTTCCGCAGGCCTCTGCCGACCTCACCATCCGTCTCACCGGCTCCACCGCCTTCCGCGCCGGCACCCACAAGGCCATCGTCGCCATGATGGGCGGTGAGGCAAACTGCCGCTTCGCGCATGGCATGATCACCGGTGCCGCCACCACAGCCAATCAGGCTGGTTATGAAAACGCCGACTACACCATCATCCGCGGCACGGCCGCCAGCATCCCCGGCATCACCACGGTGCATTGCACGTGGACAGGTTCCGCCACCGGGATCAGGGACGTGGCTCAGAACAACACGCTGGGATTCCTCGCCGCCAGCCAGTTGCCTGCCAATACAGGTTATGCCAATGCCGCCGTCACCCAGGCAACCAGCGAAACGGCCATCCCGGACTTCGCGTTCTCGGATGTCTTCCAGGCCTCGACACCCACGCCCGCTCCAGCCTTGGAGGACAACCTGCTCGCCATCATCCCCTTCTCCTGGGTGGCGAATGAAGGCACCACCGGCATCACCAACATGACGCAGCAGCTCGCCCGCGCCCTCTACAGCAACGGCTCCCAGCCCAAAAAGCTCTTCACGGGGAACGATCTGGCCGCGGACGCTGAGCAGTTGGTGCTCGCCGTCGGTCGTGACAATGGCTCCGGCACCCGCATCACCCAGTTGGCGGAAACCCAGTATGGTGTGTTCAACACCGTGCAGCAGTGGAAGCTCACCAGTTCGGGTTCCCCGGCCACGGTCACGGTCGCCCAGGTCTGGCCTCTGAATGATGGCGTCGGGGCGTTTGCCACCGGCAATGGCGGCTATTCCAGCGGCAGCACGATCCGTACGCTTATCGGTTTGACTTCGGCCGCAGTGCAGCTCAAGAATGCCGCTGGAACTAATGTGGGCACTCCCCAGGCCGTATCTCTGTTAGCTTTCCTCGGCATCACCGACTCCACCACCGCCGTCACCAATGGCGCCGTGCGTCTTTCCTATGAAGGGGTTTTTTATGATGGCACCAATCCCAAGTTGATCTATCAAGGCCTCTATACCGGCTGGGGCTACCTCCACGTTTACACGAAGTCCGGCCTATCCACGGATCAGGGCCAGTTCCGCGACAACCTCGCCGCCCAGTTCGATGACGTGAACGTCATCGGCGCTGCCGGCCTGCAGGTCTCCCAGATGCAAGTAAGCCGCGTCAATGATGGAGCCACCGTCGGCCCGTAATTGGTCTGTTCAGTTCTGAAAACGCATCCTGCTGGTGCTGGCCGAGAGGTCAGCACCAGCTTTTGCATTCATCCACGATCATGAGACTTCTCCTCCCCACCGCCCTGACTCTCTCACTGATGCTCAACGCACTGTTGGTCTGGCGTGGCACCCTGCACCAGCCAATCGTGGCCGCAGAAACCGTGGCCGCAGAGCCCCCCGCGCCCCGCGTCTCCGCCAGAACGAAGGTGGAGAAAGCGCCGCCGCCCTCCTTAAACTGGAAGCAGGTTGAGGCACCAGACTTTCCCACTTACATTGCCAATCTACGGAAGGTTGGCTGTCCGGAGCCGACATTGCGCGCCATCGTGCAGATGGAGCTGAGCCAGGCTTTACGAGCACGGCAGCAGGACGCGGGCGGGCCGATAAACGAGGCAACCCTGGTCGCTGAAGAGAAGCAACTGCTCGAATCCCTGCTTGGTGTCCAGTCTGCCGCACCGCCCGAGGCGAGCACGCAAGTTGCCGCTCAACCCGCTGGAAATCCTGCGCCCGAATCTTCTGCGCGTCCTTCAATCACCGCCTACGCTCCGGCCGCCTTTCTCGTGGGCAATGCAGCCGATGATCCCGTTTTGACCCCCGAGGGGCTTTCTACTCTTCCCACTGATTCCACGCTTCCTCCCGAAACTCTGCAGCGCCTCGGTGATATGCGCCGCCAGTTCGGTGAGCAGGTCAGCTCCTCCGCGACATCCGACCAGAACGAAATGGACCAGGAGAGACAGTGGCGCAAAGCCCGCCGCGAGAGCGACGACATTTTCATCTCCAGATATGGAGGAGATTACTTCATGCGAGTCCAACAGAATGCCAGGCTGCAAGAAGTGCTCAACGCTCAGAAAGCAAGCGCCCCTTGACCATTGTTGCAAGTATCACGAAGAGCTGATTGGGATTCGTTATGTGACGAAAATGTCGTGTGTCAGCCATCCACTCGGCGCTTGGTCGCCATGAGTTACACATTCGTAACGGCGGCGCAGTTGAGAAAGTGCCTGGTGCGGAACAAGACGGTGTGCCACATGATTGGTCACTTTTCATCGACACCTTCACGCTTCACGCCTCGCAAGTCGCGTGGATTCGCACTGGCGGCGTGGTGTGTCATTGCGGGAGCCATTGCAGATGGCCAGGAGCCGCCTCCAACTTCCCGTCAGGATGAGAGCCAGGCCGCCACGCCCACCGCAACGGCTCAGTTGGGACCGCTCTACATCCGAGAGTATCGCGTGCGCGGCAACAAGCTGCTCAAGCCGGTCGAGATCGAAGAGGCGGTCTATCCTTTCCTGGGCCCCGGACGCTCGGAGAATGACATCGAGCAGGCACGGCTGGGGCTGGAGAAGGCCTACAAATCGAAGGGCTACCAGACCGTGTATGTGGAGCTGCCGCAGCAAACTGGCGCGCGAGGTGTCATCTATTTCAATGTCGTCGAAGCGACTGTGGGGCGGCTGCGCGTCAAAGGATCGCGCTACTTTCTGCCGAGCAAGATCAAGGAGCAGGCGCCCTCGATGGCGGAGGGAACGGTTCCAAACTTCAACGATGTCACCAAGGACATCCAGGCGCTCAACCGCTGGCGTGACCGCAAGATCACGCCGGAACTGAAGGCGGGCGTGGTGCCGGGCACGGTGGACATCGATCTGAATGTCGAAGACAAGCTGCCGCTGCATGGCAGCCTGGAGTTGAACAACCAGCACAATGCCAACACCGTGCCGCTGCGCCTGAGCGGCTCCATCAGCTACAGCAATCTGTGGCAACTCGGCCACACGCTCGGCCTGAGTTTCCAGGTCGCGCCGGAAAAGACCTCCGACGGCACGGTTTACTCGGCCTTCTACACGTTCCCGCTCGAAAGCGCGGAAGGATGGAGCGTGCTGCTCACCGGGGCGTTGCAGGACAGCAACATTTCAACCCTAGGCGGCGGCGCTGTGATCGGCAAAGGCACCATTTTTGGCTTCCGTTTGATGAGGACGCTGCCTGCGGAGTCCGGCTATTACCACTCGCTGAGCTTCGGCATGGACTACAAGGATTTCATCCAGGATTTGAACGCCGCCGGCGCGGTGGTCTCCTCGCCCATCACCTACTATCCGTTCACGCTGTCTTATTCGGCCGGGCACGTGGCGGAGCGTTCGTTCACCGAGTTCAATGCCGCACTGGTGTTCCATTCGAGCTCCATGGGGGATTCGCGGGCGCAGTTCGCCGCCCGGCGCTTCAATGCCAAGGACAACTTCTTTTACCTTCGCGGGGATCTCTCGCACACACACGACCTGCCGCAGGGGTTCCAAGTTTACACGCGTGTCCAAGGCCAGGCCGCGCCGCAGCCGCTCATCAACACAGAGCAAATCGCCGGCGGCGGGCAGAACAGCGTGCGTGGCTACCTCGTCGCCACCCAACTCGGCGATTCAGGCATTTTTGGCTCGATGGAGTTCCGCAGTCCGAACTTCATCGGCGGCCCCAAGGACCGGGAGAACGAGTGGCGTGTGTACGGTTTCCTCGACGGCGGCAAGCTCTTTGTGAACAGCACACTGCCGACGGAGAAGCGCTCACACGACCTCGCCAGCGTCGGTTTCGGCACGCGCTTCCGCTATCTCGACCACATCACCGGTTCGCTCGACATGGGCATGCCTCTGGTCACCCAGCCGGACGCCATCGCCCATGACATCTACTTCTTCTTCCGACTGGGCGTCGAGTTCTGATCCTTTCATTCCGCACACCTCCATCATCTGCCAATGCGCCTCAACAAACCACGATTCCTGTCAGCCCTGTTTCTCGTCCTGAGCACCCACCTCATCGGCATCGCCAGCTCGCATGCCGAGGAGAAGAACTGGTGGAACCCGTCCTGGACCATCCGTAAAAAGATCGACATCGACACCACCGGCAAAGGTGTGGCCGTCGCCGAGCCGATCGGCACGTCTGCCGTGCTCGTGCGTCTGCATGAAGGCGTGTTCAGTTTCATGTCCGCCAAGGAGGATGGCAGCGACCTGCGCTTCACGGCGGATGATCACAAGACGGTGCTGAAGCATCACGTCGAGAAATGGGATTCGCTGCTCAATGAAGCCTATGTCTGGGTGCAGGTGCCGGACCTCAAGCCGGCCGCTGCCACGACGATCTGGCTCTACTATGGCAACACGACAGAAGCGGTTGCGGTTGATCCGGCCAAGGAAACCTACGATCCCAACACGACGCTCGCATATCATTTCGCGGATGTGTCAAAGGCGGGCGCTGATTCATCGCCCACGGGTGCGAACGCTGAAGGCGCGCCACCACCTGCCGCTGGCTCGTTGATTGGCGGCGGACTGCGTGTCTTCGGCCAGACGGCGATCAAGGCGCCCGCTCCGCCGCTGCCTGAATGGGCGCCGGGAGCGCCTCTCACGGTCTCGGTCTGGGTCAAACCAAGCGCCTTGCAGCCGAACGCAGTAATTCTGAGCCGTCGTGACGGCGCGAACGCGTTCATCCTCGGCCTCGACAACGGCGTCCCCTTTGTGGAGGTCAACAAGCAGCGCAGCAGCGCCGGAGCGCCCATCGCCGCCGGTGGCTGGCATCACATCGCCGCCGTGGCAGATGCCGGGAACGTCACGGTCTATCTCGATGGCAAGTCTTATGGTGCGGTCACAGCGGCGATGCCGTCGCTCAAGACTCCGGTGGAGATCGACAAGGACACCTCCCCTGCTGCGGCAGGTATGGTTGGGTTCACGGGTGAGATGGACGAGCTGCAAATCGCGAAGACCGCGCGCCCGGCCGGGTTCATCCAATTCGCCGCGGTCAATCAGGGCACCACGGCGGACTCTGGAAAGCTCGTCGTCGTCGGCTCGGATGAAGCCTCGGACCACGAGGAGGAGGGGGAGATCATGAAGCACCTCACGCTCATCAAGGACATCTCCAAGGATCTCACGTTTGACGGCTGGGTGGTGATCTTCCTCTGCACGGTCCTCGCCGTCGTCGGCTGGGGCATTGCCGTGGGCAAGATTTTGTATCTCAACACCATCGAGAAGGCGTCCAAGGAGTTCATGAAGCGTTGGGAGAAAATCTCCTCCGATCTCACGGCGATCGACACCGAGGACACGGAAAGCGTTAAGACCCTGGGCGGCACCGTCACCAACAAGATGCAGAAGCTGATGCGCCAGTCACCGCTGTATCAGCTCTACCATCTCGGCTCGGAGGAGATCCAGCATCGCATGAAAGCCATCCGCAAGGTGTCCTTCAACACCAAAGAAGCCGCCGAGGAAAAGAAGGTCATTCCGGGCGGACTTTCGGGGCGCTCCATTCAGGCGATCAAGGCCGCGTTGCACGGCGGCATGGTGCGCGAGGTGCAAAAGCTCAACGGCAAGCTCGTCTTCCTCACCATCGGCATCGCCGGCGGTCCTTACCTTGGCCTGCTGGGCACCGTCATCGGGGTGATGATCACCTTCGCCGTCATCGCGAAAAGTGGCGAGGTTGAGGTCAACAGCATCGCTCCGGGTATTGCGGGCGCGCTTCTGGCCACGGTCGCCGGCCTAGCCGTCGCCATTCCAGCGCTGTTCATTTACTCCTACCTCAGCTCACGCATCAAGGACGTCGTCACCAACATGGAGACCTTCATCGACGAGTTCATCGCGAAGATGGCGGAGCTTTACAAAGAATAACCACGCACCGTCATGCAAGCCGACAACAAGAGCTACGACGACATCAACGTCACGCCCATGGTGGACCTCTACCTGGTGCTGCTGCTGATCTTCATCATCATGACGACCGCGGGCGTGCAGGGCATCAAGGTGAATCTCCCGCGCGGCGGCCCCGCGTCCTCCAAGCCGATCGAAGGGCCGAAAATGCAGGCGATCACCGTCAACAACGAGGGCAAGATCTTCCTCAACACCATCCCGGTCACGCTCGACGAACTCGCCAGCAAGCTGGAGTCGCTCAAATCGAGCTCTCCCGACTTCCCCGTCGTCATCCGTGGCGACAGCGCCTCCCAATATCAGGGCATCATGGATGTCCTCAACGTCGTCGGACGCGTCGGCGTCACGAACATCGGCCTTGCCACTCAAGCCAGGAAATAAACCGCGCAATTCCCCCATGAAACCCACTGACATCGAAGACGAGGACGAACCGGGCTTTCTCAAAAAGCACCTTGTCACGCTCATCATCAGCGGCATCGCCATCGGGGGCGGAGGCTACATGTATGCCAATTACAAACCCTCCAAGACTGCGCCGAAAAAGAAGATGGACATGGTGATGGTCATGCCGGTGCTCCCCCCTCCGCCACCACCTCCGCCGCCCCCGCCGAAGAAGGAGGAGCCCCCGCCGGAAGAGGAGAAAAAGGAGGAGATGATCGAACAGGCACCGGAGGAGATCGCCGAAAAGCCGGACGAAAAACCTGCGGACGAACCCAAGGATGAGCCGCTCGGCACCGCCCTGACTGGTGGTGATGGCAGCAGCGGACTCGGCGTTGGTGGCGGCGGCGGTGGCCGCGGCATGATCGGCGGTGGCAGCGGGAAAGGCGGCAGCAAATGGGGCTGGTATGCCGGAACCGTGCAGAATCGCATCGCTGATGCCTTGCGCAAACATCCGCTCACCCAGCGCGCCGGGTTCACCAACACGGTCAAAATCTGGGCGGACAGCACCGGCCGTATCAATCGTGTGAAGCTCAGCAGCAGCACGGGTGACCGCGCTCTCGACACCGCGATCGAAAACGAAGTGCTCAGCGGCCTCGTGCTCAACGAGCCGCCGCCCGACGACATGCCCATGCCCATCAACCTGCGCATCACCGCGCGCAAATCGAACTGAATCCCCCTTCCATCGTTCTCATGCTCAAGTCCTCCCAAATCTGGCGACGCCAGTTCGCCTGTTTCACCGCCTCCCTGTGCGCTGCCATGCAGCCTGTAGTGCTCCGCGCGGCGGAACCCGCCCTGCCCGCGCCTTTGCTCGCTGAAAACACGCCTGCGACCAAACCGGCCGCGGAAAACGTGCCAGCCCCCGTCGCGCCCTCGGAACCAGCCACCCCGCAGATCCCGCTCGATCCCGCGCAGGCGGCCGCGGTGCTGCCTGATCCGAACATTCCCGCTCCGCAGCCCATTCTCGCCACGCCTTCGCAGAACGTGACGCTCAATTTGATCAACCGTCTCGTGCAAAAAGGAGTCCTCAGCCATGCGGAGGCCGCCGACCTGATCAAGGGAGCCGAGGAGGACGCCGCCTTTGCCAAGGCCCAGGCCCAGGCCCTGGCGGACACCCAGGCCGCCGTGGCGGCCCAGAGCGCCATGCCGCCGGTGGAACCCGACGCCGAGGAAGTGCGCGTCACCTACATTCCAGAGTCGGTGAAGACCCAGATTCGCGACCAACTTCGCGCCGAGGTGTTCGAACAGGCGCGAAACCAGAAGTGGGCGGCGCCGAACGAGTTTCCCGAGTGGACTTCGAGAATCAGGTTTTTTGGCGACATGCGCATGCGTCAGGAGTCGCTCATGTATCCTTCGGGCAATGACAATGTGACCGGCGCCTTTCCGAACTTCAACGCCATCAACAGCGGACAGCCGTGGGACTTTAGAAATGCGGCAGGCCTGATCCCGCCCCAGCTCAATGTGGACAGGGATCGCGACCGCACCCGCCTGCGCATGCGTCTCGGCTTTGACATCGATCTTGAGGACGGCTTCACCGCGGGCATCCGCCTTGCAACGGGCGGCAACAACTCGCCCGTTTCAACCAACCAAACGCTCGGCTCCGCCATCGCCAACACCCAGGGCGGAGGGTTCTCCAAGTATGAGCTGTGGCTCGATCGTGCCTTCATGAAGTATGAGGCCGATCTCAACGACCAATCGCATCTGATGATCGAACTCGGGCGGTTCCAAAATCCCTTCTACAACAACAGCCAGATCATGTGGGACGAGGATGTCAACCTGGACGGCCTGGCCTTCACACTGACCAACTCATGGACCCGGGATTTCAACTCCTTCTTCACCGCCGGCGCCTTTCCTGTGTTCAACACGGCGCTGAACTCGCCTGACAACAGCACCACCAAGGCCGCCAGCTACGACAAATACCTGATTGCGGCTCAGTTCGGAGTTCAATTCAAGTTGACCGAAGACATTGAGGTGAAGTCTGGCATCACCTATTACCATTGGGAGAACATCGAGGGCCGCTTCTCCAGCCCCTTCGTGCCATCCTCGCCCAATGACGCCGGGGACACGGACGACAGCCGCCCGCTTTTTGCGCAGAAAGGAAACACCTACCGTCCGATCCGCAACATCACCCCGACTCCTGGCGCCGCCCCTGGCGGCAACCTCAACGGCACGATCAACCAGTATCAATACTTTGGCCTTGCCACCAAGTTCCGCCAGCTCGCCTGGTCCGGACGCATCGACTTCAACCAATGGGAGCCGCTGCAGGTCTCCTTGATGGCCGACGTGGTCAAAAATTTCGGCCTCAACACGGCCGCGATGAACGATCTGACCCGCCGCGACGCGGTTGTGAACAATCGCAGTGGCGGAGCCGGCGGCTGGGAGGGCGGGGACCTCGGTTGGTATGTGGGTTTGAATCTCGGCAAGCCCGTGGCGCTTTTCGAGCAACGCGGCGACTGGGCCCTCAACATCGGCTACCGTCATGTCGAATCGGACGCGGTCGTGGACGCGTTCTCCGAATCCCGTTTTGGCAACGGCGGCAGCAACATGGAGGGCTACACCATCCAGGCCCTCTACGCGCTCTCGAAGCGCACCTGGACGCGCCTCGCCTACATGAGCGCCAGCCAGATCGCCGGCCCGCCGCTTCAGACAGATGTCTTCCTCATCGAATTCCTATCCCGTTTCTGATCCATGAAAAAACTACTTTCCCTGCTCCTGATTCTCAACTCCCTGCCAGCCTTTGCCGCCGAGGAGGCTGACCCGGCCATGGCCGTGCTGAAGCGCATGCGCGAGCAGCTCCGTTCGGTCATGATCCAGCAGCAAAAAACTGAGGCCGAGCGCGCCACCCTTCAAGCCGCCAATGTGGAACTGGAGGACAAGCTGAAGAGCCTCGACACCAAGTTCAAGGCGCTGGCGAAGGAGAGCAACGCGCAGAAAGACGCGGATGCGAAGACCATCGCTGAACTGAAGGCGAAGATCGCCGCGCAGGAGCAGCAGCAGGCGCGCCTCGAAGAATCCCTGGCCAAATGGAAGCAGGGCCACCAGCAGGTCACCGACGAAGCTAGGAAGATCGAGGCCCAGCGCGCCGAAATGGCCGCGCGGGTCATCCTCCTCGACCGCAAGGTCGCCGATTATCAGCGCAAGAACGACGAATTGTTCAAGATCGGCAGCGAAGTGCTGTCCAAATACGAAGGCTTCGGCCTCGGCACCGCCATCGCCGCGCGCGAGCCTTTCACCCGCAACATGCGCGTGAAGCTGGAGACCCTTGTTCAGGACTACTCGGACAAGCTCGTGGATAGCAAGATCAAGCCTGACGAAGCGCCCAAAACAGCGCCGCAGAAAGCCGCCGCATCGCGGGCCGCCGCCGCGCCGCCCTCCCCCAACAACGCTAAACGCTGACATGAATCACCCTGGTTCCATCCTGCGTGCCGCCCTCCTTCTGTTGTTGCTCACCGGCGCTCACCGGCTGAAGGCACAGGAGACGGACAAAGTCATCGGCAGCATCGGCAACATGGAGCTGCGTCAAAGCGAGGTGCTGGAATCCCTCGGTCGTCTTGACGACGCTGACAAGGCGGCCCTCACCAGCGATCCCGCCACGCTGAACAAACTGGTGCGCTCCATTCTCGTCCAGCGCCTGGTGTTTCATGAGGCGGTTCAAAAAAAATGGGACGAGGAGCCATCCATACAACCACTGCTCAAAAGCACTCGTGAAGCCGCCATCACGGACAGCTACTTGAAGACCTTGTGCAAACCGCCGGGCAATTATCCTGACGAAGCCGAGTTGAGGGCCGCTTATGAGAGCAGCCGCGCCGCGTTGACGGTTCCGCGTTCCTTCCGTCTCGCGCAGATCTTCATTGGCGAGCAACAAGGCTCCGACCAGAAACTGCACGCAGTGCGACAACGTTTGCGGGAAAACCCGGCTTTGTTCGGGACCGTGGCACGTGAATCGAGCGAGGAAAAAGAAAGCGCCTCGCGTGACGGAGAGATCGGCTGGCTCACCGAGTCACAGATCCAGCCGGAGATTCTCGCGCAACTGCCCAAACTCCGCGTCAACGTCATCTCCGACCCCGTGCGGCTGAAGGACGGCTGGCACATCCTCAAAGTGCTCGATGTGCGCGAGGCGTTCACACCCATTTTCGACCAAGTCCGCCTGCAGCTCACCCAACGTCTTCGCGCTGAGAAAACCCGGGCGAACATGCAGGCTTATATGACGGGAATGTTGCAAAAACACCCTGTGGCTGTGAACGAGGTGGCGCTGTCAAAGCTGCTTCTCGCTCCTTCACCGGAGCTGTCCAAGAAAGACCTCTGATCCCTTGTTCATGAAGCAATTTCACTCCTCATCACGCCTTCGCAGGTTTTCGTTAGCTCATGTGGCGCTGGTGCACTGGCTGGTGGCGCTCCTTGCCTTGCCGCCCGGCACCATCATGGCGGACATGCTCACCAACAATGTGCTCGGAGGCGGCGCGGGAGGGGCTGCTGGCACGCCTGCGGCGACCGCTCCTGCGGCTGCCAACGCCGTCGATAGTGCCGCGGCGGCGGCGCAGGCACGCGCCAACGCCCAGGACATGCTCACCCGCAACACCATGGCCTTGCAAGCTGTCACCGCCATGCAGGAGGCAGCCCGTGCCGCCGCCGCCACAATGAACAATGCAGGGGCGAATCCGAACTTCCCCGGGCAGACACTGCCGGATGTGCCGAATGGACTCGTCACTGGCGGCTTGGAAATCAATGGAATTCCTGCCGGGGCGAACGCGCCCCAGCAGTCACTCGAAAATGCCCGCACCATAGTCACCATTCAGCAAACTCAGCAGCAAGCCATGTTGAACTGGAAAACCTTCAACGTGGGCCGGGAC
>Ga0315900_10003830_pt1 | contig 21728 bp, 21 predicted proteins | sample LakEriMetagenome_FD_203521 | JGI IMG/M metagenome (GOLD analysis project Ga0315900, IMG submission 203521) | Freshwater fungal communities from buoy surface, Lake Erie, Ohio, United States - Buoy 12 MA114 | ecosystem: Environmental > Aquatic > Freshwater > Lake > Lake biofilm | place: USA: Lake... | reverse complement strand
TGCCGTCCTCGTTCTTGACGTACTCGTAGACGCCCGCAGGGCAATAGCGGCTCTCGGGCCCGGCGTAGCGGGCGAGATTCAGCCCCACCGGCACCGACGCGTCCTTGAGGGTGAGGTGGATCGGCTGGTTTTCCTCGTGGTTGGTGCTGGCGATGAACACCGAACCCAGCCGGTCGAAGGAAACACGCCCGTCCGGCTTCGGGTACTCGATCGGCTGGCACTCGGACGCCGGACGCAGCATCTCGTGATCGGCATGGGTGTTGTGCAGCGTCCAGGGCGCCTTGCCGCGAAACAGCACCTGATCGACGCCGACCAGCATCGTCCCCATCCACAGGCCCTTGCTCATCATCGGCTTGAAATTGCGCGCCCGGTGCAGCTCGTCATGCAGCCACGACGACCGGAAGGCTGCCGGATAGGCATCGAGCTGGTCATGGGAACGACCCTCGCCGATGGCCGCGAAAGCCGCCTCGGCGGCCAGCATGCCGCTCTTGATCGCGGCGTGGCTGCCCTTGATGCGCGAGGCATTCAGGAAGCCGGCATCGCAGCCGATCAGGGCGCCACCCGGAAAGACAAGTTCCGGCAGTGCGTTGATGCCGCCGGCCGTGATGGCCCGTGCGCCGTAGGCAACCCGCTTGCCGCCCTCGAGGAAGGGGCGGATGGCGGAATGGGTCTTGTAGCGCTGGAATTCCTCGAAGGGGGACAGGTAGGGGTTGCGGTAGGCGAGTCCGACCACGAAACCGACCGCGACCTGATTGTCCTCGAGGTGATAGAGAAAGGACCCGCCATAGGTGTCGCTCCCGAGCGGCCAGCCAGCGGTGTGGATCACCAGCCCGGGCTTGTGCATCGCCGGATCGATGTCCCAGAGCTCCTTCAGGCCGATGCCGTAACTCTGGGGGTCGCGCCCGCGCGCGAGTTCGAAGCGCGCGATCAGCTGCTTGCCGAGATGCCCGCGAGCGCCTTCGGCGAACAGCGTGTAACGGGCGTGCAGTTCCATGCCCGGCTGAAAGTTGTCGGTGGGCTCGCCGTCGCGACCCACGCCCATGTTGCCGGTGGCCACGCCCTTGACCGAGCCGTCGTCGCGGTAGAGCACCTCGGCGGCAGCGAAGCCCGGGTAGATCTCGACGCCGAGCGACTCGGCCTGCTGGCCGAGCCAGCGCACGACGTTGCCGAGGCTGATCACGTAGTTGCCATGGTTGCGGAAGCAATCGGGCAGCAGCCAGTCGGGTACCCGACGCGCGCCGTCGCGCGACAGGAACATGAAACGATCCTCGACGACCGGGGTATTCAGCGGGGCGCCCATCGCCTGCCAGTCGGGGAAGAGCTCGGTGATCGCCCGGGGATCCATCACGGCGCCCGACAGGATGTGCGCGCCGACCTCGGAGCCCTTCTCGATCACGCACACGCCGATCTCGGCGCCTTTTTCGGCGGCTAGCTGCTTGAGCCGGATGGCTGCGGACAGGCCGGCCGGCCCGCCGCCGACGATGACCACGTCGAATTCCATCGAATCGCGCTGGATGTCCATGCGGTGTCTTTCGCTGCGTTGGCTGTGATGAACGGATTTTCGGCCAATCGCGCGGGGCGTGCAAACGCAGGCGCCGACCGTGTGCGATCATCATGGGCTGCACGCTGAGCGCGCCCACCTGACACCCATCGCATCATGCCCACCACCTTCGACCTCACCGGAAAGATCGCCCTCGTCACCGGTGCCTCCAGCGGGCTGGGTGCGCGATTCGCACGCGCGCTCGCCGCCAATGGCGCCCAGGTGGTGCTCGCCTCCCGCCGTATCGAGCGCCTGAAGGAGCTGCGCGCCGAAATCGAAGCCGAGGGTGGTGCCGCTCATGTGGTCTCGCTCGACGTGACCGATGTCGCCAGCATCCGGGCCGCCGTGGCGCATGCCGAGACCGAGGCGGGGCCGATCGACATCCTCGTCAACAACTCGGGCGTCAGCAACACGCGCAAGCTGGTCGACGTCACCGAGGAGGATTACGACTTCGTGTTCGACACCAACACCCGCGGCGCCTTCTTCGTCGCGCAGGAGGTGGCGCGGCGCATGATCGCGCGCGCGCGCGGAGGGGCGGCCAATGCGCGACCGCGGCAGGCGCGCATCATCAACATCGCGTCGATGGCCGGCCTGAAGGTGCTCTCGCAGATCGGGGTGTACTGCATGAGCAAGGCGGCGGTCGTTCAGATGACCAAGGCCATGGCGCTCGAATGGGGCCGCTACGACATCAACGTCAACGCGATCTGCCCCGGCTACATCGTCACCGAGCTCAACGAGACCCACTGGGACACCGAGGGCGGTCGCAAGCTGGTCCAGATGCTGCCCCGCAAGCGCCTCGGGCGCCCCGAGGATCTCGACGGGCTTTTGCTGCTGCTCGCCTCGGAGCAGTCGGGCTTCGTCAACGGGGCGGTGATCGCGGCTGACGACGGCTTCTCGCTCTGACCGAGCCAACCGCATTCCGGGTGTCCAGCGGGTGCAGGGGAGCGGGGTCGTGAACGCATGGATCGAGGTTTTTCGTCTGGACATCCCCGTGCGCTGGGGTGACATGGATGCGATGGGCCATGTCAACAATACTGTCTATTTCCGGTACATGGAGCAGACCCGGATCAGCTGGTTCGACGCGATGGGCTGTCCGCCCGATCCGCTCGGCGAGGGACCGCTGATCATCAACGCGCACTGCACCTTTCTGCGCCAGATCGCCTACCCCGGCACGGTGCTGTGCCGGCATCACGTGGGCCGCATCGGGACCTCGAGCGTCGAGACACGGGTGACCATGGCACGCACCGACGACCCGCTCTCGATCTGTGCCGAGGGCGGCGCGAAGATCGTGTGGGTGGACTTCCCGAAGCAGAAGTCGCAGCCGCTCCCGGACTGGGCCCGCGCTGCTATCGTCACGCCGATCGTGCCGCGCTGAGCGGCACCGCCGACGCGCGCAGGTGGTCGCGCGCCGCGCTCAGGCGCTCGCGGTGAGCGCCGAGGTATCGACCGGGCAGCCGGTGCGCTGAACCAGATCGTCGAGGTCGACACCCGGCGCCAGTTCGACCAGCTTCAGGCCCGTGCCGGTGACCTCGAGGACACCGAGGTCGGTGATGATCAGGTTGACCACGCCGAGCCCCGTGAGGGGCAGGTTGCATTCGCGCAGGATCTTGAGGTCCTCGCCGCCATCCTTGCGCCGCGCGGTGTGCTCCATCAGCACGATGACCCGGCCCACGCCCGCGACCAGATCCATCGCGCCGCCCATGCCCTTGACCATCTTGCCCGGGATCATCCAGTTGGCGAGATCGCCCTTCTCGCTGACCTGCATGGCGCCGAGCACCGCGAGGTTGATCTTGCCGCCGCGGATCATCGCGAAGGAATCGGCGCTCGAGAAGATCGAGGAGCCGGGCAGGGTGGTGACGGTCTGCTTGCCGGCGTTGATGAGGTCGGGATCGACCTCGTCCTCGGTGGGGAAGGGGCCGATGCCCAGCAGCCCGTTCTCGGACTGCAGCCAGACCTCCATGCCCGCGGGCACGTGGTTGGCCACCAGTGTGGGCAGGCCGATGCCGAGGTTGACGTAGTAGCCGTCGCGAAGTTCCTGGGCCGCGCGGGCGGCCATCTGGTCACGGGTCCATGCCATGGCGGTCTCCTGGGCTCAGCGGGGGCGCACCGTGCGCTGTTCGATGCGCTTCTCGGGCGTGGGGTTGTGGACCAGCCGGTGCACGTAGATGCCCGGCAGATGGATCTGGTCGGGGTCGAGTTCGCCGGTGGCGACGATGATCTCGGCCTCGGCGATGGTGACGCGGCCGGCCATCGCGACGTTGGGGTTGAAGTTGCGCGCCGTACGCCGGAAGACCAGGTTGCCCGAGCGGTCCGCCATCCACGCCTTGACGAGCGAGACATCGGGAACCAGCGAGCGCTCCATCACGTAGGTGTGGCCGTCGAATTCGCGCGTCTCCTTGCCCTCGGCGACGATGGTGCCCACCCCGGTGCGCGTGAAGAAGGCCGGAATGCCCGCGCCCCCGGCCCGCAGTTTCTCGGCCAGCGTGCCCTGCGGCGTGAACTCGAGTTCGAGTTCACCGCTCAGGTACTGGCGCTCGAATTCCTTGTTCTCACCGACGTAGGAGGCGATCATCCGGCGCACCTGGCGGGTGGCCAGCAGCATGCCCAGACCGAAGCCGTCGACGCCGGCGTTGTTCGAGATGCAGGTGAGGTCGCGGACGCCGGCGTCGCGCAGCGCCAGGATCAGCGCCTCGGGGATGCCGCACAGGCCGAAGCCGCCGACGGCGATCATCTGGCCGTCGCGGACCACACCGTCGAGTGCCGCGGCGGCGCTCGGGTAGAGCTTGCTCATGGATTGCCTCGCGTGACGCCGCGCGGGCGCCGTCGATTCGATGACGCCGGAGCGTGGCGCCACCGCGAAGTGAGGCCCGAGTATAGCCCGGCCGATGCTGCGCCGCAGCGACTCCGGCCTGGCAACGCGCCGAAGCGCGGCCGGTCTGCCCCGGTAGAATGGCGCATGAGCGCCGACCAGCCGCCGTCCACACCGCTGCCCGTGCCGGTCGATATCGATCTGTTGCAGCGGCTCGAGCGTATCGAGGCCGAGCGTGACGAGGCGCTGCGCGGCCAGCTCGCGCTCGAGCAGCAGCGCGATCTCGCCCGCGATCTCGCCCTGCGCTTCGAACGTGAGGCGCAGCAGGCGCGCGAGGACCTCGCGCGCGAGCTCGGCGAGGCTCTCGCGGGGCACGCGGCCGCGCTGCGCAGCCTCGCGGCAACCTTCGAAAGGCGCCTGGTCGGTCGCGAGCCGTCGCTCGCCCAGCTCGCCGCGCTCATGACCGGCGCCACCGACGCGATGCTCGCGGCGCTCGGTGCCTCGCTGGCGCGCATCCGGCCCGAGCCGCTGGGTACCGGCGGTCTGCCGGCCGGGCTGCGCGCGCTGCTCGAGGACTGGCGGCTTCGGGTGCCGGCCATGCGCTTCGAACTGCTCCTCGAGCCCTCGGCCGAGAAGTTCGGACTCGCGACGCCGAGCGCCGAGGAGGCGGCGTTGCGCATCGTGGCCGAGGCGCTGGACAACGCAGTGCGTCATGCCCGGGCGGCGATGGTGGTGGTGTCGGCGCGTCGCGACGGTCCGATGGTGGTGCTCCAGGTGAGCGACGACGGCCGCGGCCTGCCCGCAGGCCCGCTGATCGCCGGGCCTGGTCTGGCGGTGATGCAGGAGCTCGCGACCCGCTGCGGCGGGCGCGTGCAGCTGGCCACCGGGGAGTCCGGCGGCGCGGAGCTGATCGCCGAGCTGCGCTGGTCCTGAGCCCCGGCGCTGGCGTGTCGGGCTCCGATCCCGGTCCCTGCCCCGGCGGGGAGGCCTTCGCCTTGGCGCTATACTCGCCGCTTACCGGCCGAGCCTCTCCCCCATGAGCAAATTCGTCTTCGTCACCGGCGGTGTCGTTTCGTCGCTCGGCAAGGGCATCGCGGCCGCCTCGATGGCGGCCCTGCTCGAGTCGCGCGGCATCAGGGTCACGCTGCTCAAGCTCGATCCCTACATCAACGTCGATCCGGGCACGATGAGCCCGTTCCAGCACGGCGAGGTCTTTGTCACCGAAGATGGCGCCGAGACCGATCTCGATCTCGGTCACTACGAGCGCTTCGTCTCCGCGAAGATGCGGCGCTTCAACAACTTCACCACCGGCCAGATCTACGACTCGGTCATCCGCAAGGAGCGCCGTGGCGAGTATCTCGGGCGCACGGTGCAGGTCATCCCCCACATCACCAACGAGATCCAGGCCTTCATCGAGCGCGGTGCCGGCGTGGGCACGCCCGAGGCGGCGCAGGTGGCCATCGTCGAGGTCGGGGGTACGGTGGGCGACATCGAATCGCTGCCCTTCCTCGAGGCCGCGCGCCAGATGAGCCTGAAGCTCGGTCGCGGCAACGCCTGCTTCGTGCATCTCACGCTCGTGCCCTTCATCCCCTCGGCGGGCGAGCTCAAGACCAAGCCCACCCAGCACTCGGTGCAGAAGCTGCGCGAGATCGGTATCCAGGCCGATCTGCTGCTGTGCCGGGCCGATCGCCGCATCCCCGACGATGAGCGCGCCAAGATCTCGCTGTTCTCCAACGTGCCGCTCGACTCGGTGATCTCGGTCTGGGACGCCGACAGCATCTACAAGATCCCGCGCATGCTGCATGAGCAGCGTGTCGACGACCTGCTCTGCGAGGTCCTTCGCCTGTCGGCGCCGCCAGCCCATCTCGCGGTCTGGGACCGCCTGGTGCACCGGCTCGAGCATCCGAAGCACACCGTGCGTATCGCGATGGTCGGCAAGTATGTCGATCTCACCGAGTCCTACAAGTCGCTCACCGAGGCGCTGATCCACGCCGGCATCCACACCGAGAGCCGGGTGCAGATCGACTACATCGATTCCGAACAGATCGAGCGGGAAGGTGCGGGATCCCTCACCGGCTTCGACGCCATCCTGGTGCCCGGGGGCTTCGGCAAGCGCGGTGTCGAGGGCAAGATCGCCGCGATCCGCTGCGCACGCGAGCACGCGGTGCCCTACCTCGGGATCTGTCTCGGCATGCAGCTCGCGGTCATCGAGTTCGCGCGCCATGTCTGCGGGCTCGCCGGCGCCAACAGCACCGAGTTCGATCCCGCCACGCCCTATCCCGTCGTCGGCCTGATCACCGAATGGCTCGATCGCGAGGGCCGGGTCGAGCGCCGCGACGAGAGCTCCGAGCTCGGCGGCACGATGCGGCTGGGCGCGCAACGCTGCCCGGTGCTGCCTGGCACCCTGGCCGCGTCGATCTACGGCGACACCGTCAACGAGCGCCACCGGCACCGCTACGAGGTCAACGACCGCTACGTGCCGCAACTCGAGGCTGCCGGTCTGCGCATTTCGGCGCGCACCCCCACCGAGGCGCTCCCCGAGATCGCCGAGCTCTCGCAGTCGGGCCCCGGTGCCCACCCCTGGTTCGTCGGTGTGCAGTTCCACCCCGAGTTCACCTCCACGCCGCGCGACGGACATCCGCTGTTCATCGCCTTCGTGCGGGCCGCGCTCGCGCGCGCAGCAGCCCGTCAGGCGCAGGAGGCTGCGTGAGGCTTGCCGGCTTCGAGGTCGGGCTCGACCATCCGATCTTCCTGATCGCCGGCCCCTGCGTGATCGAGTCGCGCGAACTCGTCATCGAGACCGCCGGCCGGCTCGCCGAGATCACCCGCGCGCTCGGCGTGCCCTTCATCTTCAAGGCCTCCTTCGACAAGGCGAACCGCAGCTCCGGCCTTTCGTTCCGCGGCCCGGGCGTCGCCGAGGGTCTCAAGATCCTGGCCGACGTGCGTGCCAGCATCGGCGTGCCGGTGCTCACCGATGTCCACGAGCAGGCGCAGATCGCCGAGGTGGCCGCGGTGGTCGACGTGCTCCAGACGCCGGCCTTCCTGTGCCGGCAGACCGATTTCATCCGCGCGGTCGCCGCGAGCGGGCGACCGGTCAACATCAAGAAGGGCCAGTTCCTCGCGCCCGCCGACATGACCCAGGTGGTGGCCAAGGCCCGCGAGGCCGCGCTCGCCGCGGCGGGCGGTGATCCGGCCCGCGCCGACACGATCATGGTCTGCGAGCGCGGTGCGTCCTTCGGTTACAACAACCTGGTCTCCGACATGCGCGCGCTGGCGATCATGCGCGAGACCGGCTGTCCCGTGGTCTTCGATGCCACGCATTCGGTGCAGCTGCCCGGCGGCCAGGGAGCCTCCTCGGGCGGCCAGCGCGAGTTCGTGCCGGTGCTCGCTCGCGCGGCGGTGGCTGCCGGCGTGGCGGGCCTTTTCATGGAAACCCACCCCGACCCCACCCGCGCGCTGTCCGACGGCCCCAATGCATGGCCGCTACCCTGGATGGCCGAGCTGCTGGGCACGCTCGTCGAACTCGACACGGCGGTCAAGCGCGCGGGCTTTCCGGAGCATCGCCGATGGCAGCCTATGTGATCGCCGACGTCAGCGTCCGCGACCCCGAGCAATACAAGCAGTACCAGGCCCTGTCGCCCGGCGCGGTTGCCGCGGCCGGCGGCGAGTTCGTCGTGCGGGGCGGGCGCCATGCCGTGCTCGAGGGCGACTGGCGCCCCAATCGCATGGTCGTGATCCGCTTCGACACCTTCGACCAGGCGCAGGCCTTCTACGAGTCGGCCCTGTACCGCGAGGCGCGCGCCCGCCGAGCCGGCGCCACCGACGCCTTCAACATGGTGGTCGTCGAGGGCGTCTGAGGCATCAGGCCCGCGCCGTCCCCGCGCACCGTTCCAGGAGCAGCCAGCATCATGAGTTCCATCGTCGACATCATCGGGCGCGAAGTGCTCGATTCCCGTGGCAATCCCACCGTCGAGTGCGACGTCCTGCTCGAGTCGGGCGTGATGGGCCGCGCGGCGGTGCCCTCGGGCGCCTCCACCGGCTCGCGCGAGGCCATCGAGCTGCGCGACGGCGACAAGTCGCGCTACCTCGGCAAGGGGGTGCTGCGGGCGGTCGAGAACATCAACACCGAGATCTCCGAGGCCCTGATGGGCCTCGACGCCACCGAGCAGGCCTACATCGACCGCACCCTGATCGATCTCGACGGCAGCGAGAACAAGTCGCGGCTCGGCGCCAATGCCACGCTGGCCGTCTCGATGGCGGTCGCGAAGGCCGCGGCCGAGGAATCGGGGCTGCCGCTCTACCGCTACTTCGGCGGCTCGGGTGCGATGGCGCTGCCGGTGCCGATGATGAACGTGATCAACGGCGGAGCCCACGCCAACAACTCCCTCGATCTGCAGGAGTTGATGATCATCCCCGTGGGCGCGCCGAGTTTTCGCGAGGCTGTGCGCTACGGCGCCGAGGTCTTCCACGCGCTCAAGAAGATCCTCCACGATGCCGGCATGTCCACGGCGGTGGGTGACGAGGGTGGCTTCGCGCCGAGTGTCGCGAGCCACGAGGCCGCGATCCAGCTGATCCTGAAGGCGATCGAGGCGGCGGGCTACGAGCCGGGCAGGCAGATCGCGCTCGGCCTGGACTGCGCCGCCTCCGAGTTCTGCCGCGATGGCCGCTACCATCTCGAGGGCGAGGGGCTGGTGCTCGCGCCGGCCGACTTCACGAATCTGCTGGCCTCATGGGTCGACAAGTACCCGATCATCTCGATCGAGGACGGCATGGCCGAAAACGACTGGGACGGCTGGAAGCAGCTCACCGACGCCCTCGGCGAGAAAGTGCAGCTCGTTGGTGACGACCTGTTCGTCACCAACACCCGCATCCTTCAGCAGGGCATCGACGAAGGCATCGCCAACTCGATTCTCATCAAGATCAACCAGATCGGCACGCTGACCGAGACCTTCGCCGCGATCGAGCTCGCCAAGCGCTACAACTACACCGCCGTGGTGTCGCACCGCTCCGGCGAAACCGAAGATGTCACCATCGCCGACATCGCGGTCGCGACCAACGCGCTGCAGATCAAGACCGGCTCGCTGTCGCGTACCGACCGCATCGCCAAGTACAACCAGCTGCTGCGCATCGAGGAGGATCTCGGCGACGTGGCAGCCTATCCTGGCCGCAGTGCGTTCTACAACCTGCGCTGAGCGGTGAGCGACGCGCACGCGGGCATTGCGGCGCACGGCAGCGGGGCTACAATCGCGCCGATGTCCCTTCCGGCTGTGCTCCCCCGATGAAAGTCCTTGCCGTCGTCCTCGGCGGGCTGCTTCTGCTCGTCCAGTATCCGCTTTGGCTCGGCAAGGGCGGCTGGACGCGCGTCTGGGAACTCGAGCGCCAGCAGCAGCTTCAGGCCCAGCGCAACCAGCGTCTGGCGGAACGCAACGCCGGGCTCGAGAGCGAGGTTCGCGATCTTCGGCAGGGCCTGCTGGCCGTCGAGGAACGCGCGCGCTACGAGCTTGGCATGGTGCGGCCGGAGGAAGTCTTCGTGCAGTTCCACACGACACCGGTGCGTTCCCGCGCGCCGGAGGCCGAGACCGTCAAGACGGCCGCCGCGCGCTGAGGGCGGTTATTGCGACTGTCCCGGTGCGGCGTGCGCCGGCCCTGCGGTGAACAGCCCTGCGGCATCGACCGGGTCGAAGATGTAGCCGAGATTGCAGAACTCGCAGCGAACCTCGATCGATCCACGCTCCGCGAGAATCGAATCCACCTCATCGCGTCCGAGCATGCGCAGCATCGAGGCTACCCGGCTGCGGCTGCAGCGGCAGGCGAAGCGGCACTCGCGACGATCGAAGCCATGGAGGCTCTCCTGCCAGAAGAGCCGGTGAAGTACCGTCGCCGGCGGCAGTTCGAGCAGTTCGCTGCTTCGCAGGGTGTCGGCGAGGTGGCACAGGCGCTCCCAGCCGTCGGTGTCGTGGGCTGCGGCGCCCGGCGTACCCCCCTCGTCGGGCAGCCGCTGCAGCAGCAGGCCGCTGGCGCGTGAGCCGTCCGCCGCCAGCCACAGACGCGTGGGTACCTGTTCCGAACGGCTCATGTAGTGCTCGAGCACCTCGGCGACGGTCTCGCCCTCGAAGGGTACGATGCCCTGATAGGACTGGATGCCGTCCTCGCCGTGCCTCGCCTCGAGCGTGACCACGAAACGCCCCCGTCCGTGCGTGTTGACGAGTTCGGCGAGCGTGGCCTTCGCGGGCACCGGTACGTCCTCGCGCAGCTTGACCGTGGCGCGGAATCGACCGCGTGCGTCGCACTCGACCACGAGCAGGGCGACCGGGCCGTCGCCGTGGATCTGGAGGACCAGCGCGCCGTCGAACTTGAGTGTGGCGGCCAGCAGCAGTGCAGCCGCTGCGAGTTCGCCGAGACGATCACGAACGCAGGCGGGCAGGTCGTGGCGATCGACCACCTCGCGCCAGGCGGTGTCGAGGGACACGATCTCGCCACGCACCGGCGCGTTGCGCAGCAGGAAACGTTCGAGGCTGTCGGCGGTGTCGCTCATGGGCGCGCGGCGCGCCGGGCGGGAACAGCCCTCATGGGGCGAACGGGACGCATGCGGCCCCTCATGCGAGTCGCTTGAGGCGCGTGCGGAACTGCTGCGCGCGCTCGATGTAGGACTGCGGGCCGCGCTGGAAGGCGGCGACTTCCTCGTCGGACAGCTCGCGCATCACCTTGGCCGGCGCACCGACCAGCAGGCAGCGATCCGGAAAGCTCTTGCCCTCCGGGATCAGGGCGCCGGCGCCGATCACGCACTCGCGGCCGATCTTCGCACCGTTGAGCACAACGGCATGCAGACCGACCAGCGACCGTTCGCCGATGGTGCAGCCATGCAGCATCGCGAGGTGGCCGATGGTGACCGAGGCGCCGATGGTGAGCGGGCGGCCGGGATCGGTGTGCAGTACCGCGCCATCCTGGACATTGCTGCCCTCGCCGATCGAGATCAGGTCGTTATCGCCGCGCAGCACGGCACCGAACCACACGCTGCTGCGCGCGGCGAGCCTCACCCGGCCGATCACCGTGGCACTGTCGGCGACCCAGGCGGTGGGGTCGATGTCGGGAACGTGGTCGTCGAGCTGGAAGATGGCCATGTTGAGCAGTCGCGTGGGGGCGTCGGTGGCGGTTGGCGGCAGTTTACGGCAAGGCCGGCGAGCGTGGCCCCGGGGTGGCGCAACGGTCTTGCTGCGGCGCGGCAACTATAATGACGGGATGTCCATGGAAGTTTTCGTGCCGGGAGCCGAGTCCGGCGCCTCCGTGCCCGCTGCCGCGCCGCTGCCCGCCCCTGGCGGGTTCGCGCCGCGGCGCGTCAGCGTCTCGCGCTTTCACCGTGTCCGCGGCCTGCGCTACCACCTGCGGGTCTGGGAGCCTGCCCCCGATCGTCCGGTCGACGGGGATCTCTGGCTGCTGCATGGCTGGATGGATGTCTCGGCCTCCTTCCAGTTTCTCGTCGATGCGATGCGCGGCAACTGGCGTGTCTTCGCGCCCGACTGGCGCGGCTTCGGGCTGAGCGAGCGTCCGGCGGCCGACTGCTACTGGTTTCCCGACTATCTCGCCGATCTCGACGAGCTGCTGCGGCAGGTGGCGGGCGAGGCGCCGGTCGACCTCGTGGCCCACAGCATGGGCGGCAACGTGGCGATGCTCTATGCCGGCACTCGCCCGCAGCGGGTTCGCCGCCTGATCAATCTCGAGGGTGTGGGGCTGCGCGACGCGCCTGCCGATGAAGCCCCGCGCCGCTACGAGGCCTGGCTCGACGAGCTGCAGCGCGGCGCGCGCCTGCGCGACTACGCCGACCTCGGCGAGGTTGCCGCACGGATGATGCGCAGCAACCCGCGCTTGCCCCCCGACAAGGCCGCCTTCCTCGCGCAGCACTGGTCGCGCCCGACGCCCGAGGGGCGCCGCGAGCTGCTCGGCGATCCCGCGCACCGCATCGTCAACGCCGTGCTCTACCGGGCCGACGAGGTGCTCGCCTGCTGGCATCGCATTGCGGCGCCTGTGCTGCTGGTGCTTGCCGGCGAGTCGGAATCGCACCGGGCCTTTCTGCGCGAGGCGGCCTTTCAGCGTCGTCTGCAGGCGGTGCCATCCCTCGAGCAGACCATCCTCGAGCAGGCCGGGCATATGCTTCACCACGACCAGCCGCAGATGCTTGCCGGGCTGGTCGAGGCGTTTCTCGCCCGGACATCGCCAGTGACGCCGCCCAGCGCCCGCGGATCATGAACACGCCATCGGCCACGGCGGCACGGCCGGCGCGTCATGATGACCCGTGGGCCCTCAACGCCGATCTGCACTGCCATTCCGCGGTGTCCGACGGCACCCTCAGCCCCGAGGCGTTGGTCGCGCGGGCCCACGCCCAGGGCGTGGGTCTGCTTGCGCTGACCGATCATGACGAGCTCGGCGGGCAGGCGGCGGCGATGCGCGCCGCGCGTGGCCTCGGTCTGGCCTATGTGCCCGGGATCGAGATCTCGGTCAGCTGGGCGCACGAGACCATCCATGTGCTGGGCCTGGGTATCGACCCCGGAAACACGACGCTCGCCAGCGGCGTGGCCGGCGTGCGGGCCGGGCGCCAGGCGCGTGCCCGCGAGATGGCCGCCCAGCTAGCCGCCGTCGGCATCGACGGCGCCTACGAGGGTGCGCTGCGCCACGTGCGCAATCCGCAACTGATCTCGCGCACGCACTTCGCGCGCTTCCTGGTCGAGGCAGGGCACTGCGCCGATCTCGGCGAGGTGTTCCTGCGCTACCTGACCGAGGGACGACCCGGTTTCGTGCCGCATCGCTGGGCGCGGCTCTCGGATGCGGTCGGCTGGATTCTCGGCGCCGGCGGCACCGCGGTGCTCGCGCACCCCGGCCGCTACCGGCTCGATGAGCTCGCCCTTTGGGCGCTGATCCAGGAGTTCCGCGAAGCCGGCGGCTCGGCGATCGAAGTGGTCTGTGGCAGCCACACCCGCGACCAGTACGCACGCTTTGCGGGGATCGCGCGCGAGTTCGACCTGCGCGCCTCGCGTGGATCGGATTTTCACGGCCCGGGCGAGAGCCGCGTCGAGCTTGGGGCGCTTGCGCCGCTGCCCGACACGGTGATACCGGTCTGGGCCGACTGGCCTGCCGCCGTCGCGGCCTGAGGGAGGCCGCCAGGCATGACCCAGCGCTTCGTCGTGCACCCCGCGTCACCCCAGCCGCGCCTGCTCAAACAGGCGGCGCAGCTGCTGCGCGCGGGCGGCCTCGTGGCGATGCCCACCGACGCCTGCTACGTGCTGGCCTGCCCTCTCGACGACAAGGCGGCGGTCGACCGACTGCGCGCGCTGCGCGGCATCGACGATCGCCATCTGCTCACGCTGATGTGCCGTGACCTCTCGCAGGTCTCGGTCTATGCGCAGGTCGACAACCGGGCCTACCGCTTCCTGCGCGACTGGGCGCCCGGCCCCTTCACCTTCGTGCTGCCGGCCACCCGCGAGGTGCCGCGCCGGCTCTGGCATCCCTCGCGTCGCACGATCGGTCTGCGGGTACCCGACAGCCCTGTCGCCTCGGGGCTGCTCGAGGCGCTGGATGCGCCGGTGATCTGCGCGAGCCTGGTGCTGCCCGGCGACACCGATCCGCTGCACGACCCCGACGATATCGCCGAGCGCCTGGCACGGCGCATCGATGCGCTGATCGATGCCGGCGGCCAGCCGCTGGAGCCCACCACGGTGGTCGACATGACCGGCGACGAGCCGATGGTCACGCGGATCGGCCGCGGGCGGGTCGAGGGAAGGATCGCCGGCGCCCAGCCCTGATGGCCTTGATAGAATCGAGCGCATTCCCGCTATGCCGCACCGGTTGCCCCGGCGCGGGCCCGCCCGATGTCTCCCGAACTGGTCGTCTCCGGCATGCGCCCCACCGGCGCGCTGCACCTCGGTCACTATCACGGCGCCCTGAAGAACTGGGTTCGTCTGCAGGCCGATCATCCCTGCTTCTTCTTCGTGGCCGACTGGCACGCGCTCACCACCCACTACGATTCGCCCGACGTGATCGAGGCGAGCATCTGGGAGATGGTGGTCGACTGGCTGGCCGCCGGCATCGATCCCGCCCAGTCCACGCTTTTCATCCAGAGCCGCGTGCCCGAGCATGCCGAGCTCCACCTGCTGCTGTCGATGGCCACGCCGCTGGGCTGGCTCGAGCGCGTGCCCACCTACAAGGATCAGCAGGAGAAGCTCGCCGACCGCGATCTCGCCACCTACGGTTTCCTCGGCTATCCGCTGCTGCAGTCGGCCGACATTCTGATGTACCGCGCCGCGTGGGTGCCGGTCGGCGAGGATCAGGTGCCCCACATCGAACTCACGCGCGAGGTGGCCCGCCGTTTCAACCATCTCTTCGGCCGCGAGCCGGGTTTCGAGCAGAAGGTTCGCGATGCCGCGGCCCGGCTCGGCGGCAAGGCCTCGAAGCGCTACTTCGAGCTGCGCACGCGCTACCAGGAGCAGGGCGATGCCGCCGCCCTCGACGAGGGCAGGGCGCTGCTGCAGGTGTCCGCAAGCCTCGCTCAGGCCGACCGCGAGCGGCTCGTCGGCTACCTCGAAGGCAGCCGGCGCCAGATCCTTGCGGAACCGCAGGCCCTGCTCACCGAGGCCTCGCGCATGCCGGGCATCGACGGCCAGAAGATGAGCAAGAGCTACGGCAACGCGATCGCCATGCGCGAGGATCCCGCCGCGGTTGCGCGCAAGATCCGCACCATGCCGACCGACCCGGCGCGCGTGCGTCGCACCGACCCGGGCGAGCCCGAGCGCTGTCCGGTGTGGCAGCTGCATCAGGTCTATTCGTCGGCCGAGACCCGTGACTGGGCGGCAGCCGGTTGCCGCAGCGCGGGCATCGGCTGTCTCGAGTGCAAGCAGCCGGTGATCGAGGCCATTGGCCGCGAGCAGCAGGGCTTCCTCGAGCGGGCACAGCCCTACCTCGACAACCCGGCGCTGGTGCGCGACATCATGGCCGACGGATGTGCGAAGGCCCGAGCGGTCGCTGCCGAGACCATGCGCGATGTTCGCGAGGTCATGGGGCTTGCCTACCGCGGCCTGTCGGTCTGATGCCTGCCCATGGCGTGTGCGGGTGGTGGTCGGTGGTCAGCGCGCGCCGGACGCCGTCCCGACCTGCACCTCAGTCGCGCAGCGTACCGTCGACGTAGAACCAGCGGCCGTCTTCGCGCACGAAGCGGCTGATCTCGTGCAGACGATGGGCGCGGCCGCCGAGCTTGCTGCGCGCCACGAACTCGACCTCGCCCCGGTCGCCCTCGGTCCGATGGGCGCGAAGCTCGAGCCCCAGCCAGCGCAGGCCGACGGGCGAGGGCTCGAGCGCCGCCGGGCGGGTGTCCGGATGCCAGGTCTCGAGCAGGTAGTCGTGCCGATCCAGCACGAAGGCGCTGTAGCGCGAACGCATCAGGGTTGGCGGATCCGGGGCCTGGAGCCGCAGCGCACCCTCGTGCCAGCGACCGCAACAGGTGGCGAGACTCGCGCCGCTGCCGCAGGGGCAGGCGGTCGGGGCCGTGCGCGGCGCGGGCACGGTCTCAGGCTCCCTGCGCACCTGGCGTCCCGCCGTCGCGCACCAGGTGCATGCGTCGGACCTCGGGCAGGGTGGCAAGGAAGGCCGCCAGCCGGCTGAAGGGCATCGGCTCGGCGATCAGCGTGCCCTGCAGGCGTTCGCAGGCGAGCGAGCGCAGCGCCTGCAGCTCCTCCGGGGTCTCGACCCCTTCGGCGATCGCGCTCAGGCCCAGGCGCTCGCACAGCGTGCAGATCGCCTGCACGATCGCGGCATTGCCGCGGTCCTCCGGCAAGCCGCGCACGAAGCCCTGGTCGATCTTGAGCCCGTCGACCGGCAGATTCTTCAGGTACGACATCGAGGCATAGCCGGTGCCGAAGTTGTCGATCAGCACCCGTACGCCGAGTCGGCGCAACTCGCCGATGACCGCGACCGTGCGCTCCGGTCGGCCGATGAAGGCGCTCTCGGTGAGCTCGAGCTGCAGCAGCCGCGGCGGCATCGCGCGTTCGTTGAGCATCGCGTTCAGCGTGCCGAGAAAGCCGTCCTCGGTGAACTGTCGCGCCGAGATGTTCACCGAGACGGCAGCATCCGGGTGCGCGTCCACGCCGAGGGTCATGCGATCGTCGATGGCCCGGCGCAGCGCCCACAGGCCGATCTCGCGGATCAGGTTGCTCTGCTCGGCGGCAGCCAGAAAACGCTCGGGCCGCAGCAGCCCGCGCGTGGGATGCTGCCAGCGCAGCAGCGCCTCGAAGCCGAGCACCCGGCGATCGCTGACATCGAGGATCGGCTGGTAGTGCAGGTCGACTTCGCCGCGCTGCAGCGCCAGCGGCAGTTCGCCGGCCAGCGCGAGCTGATCGCTGCGCTCGTCGGAGAGGCTGCCGGTGAAGAAGCGGATGTCGTTGCGGCCCTCCGACTTGACGCGGTACATCGCGCTGTCGGCGCACTTGATCAGCAGCGCCGCGTCATTGCCGTCATCCGGGGCGATCGCCACGCCGATGCTCGCCGACAGGAAGTAGGCGCGGTTCATCAGCACGAAGGGCTTCTCGATCGCCGCGAGCACACGCCGCGCGATGCGCTCGATCTCGCCGCGGTCGGCAAGCTGCGACAGCAGGATGATGAACTCGTCGCCCCCCATGCGGCCGGCCACGTCCTGCTCGCGGATCGCGTCGCGCAGTCGCTGCGCGACCTCGACCAGCACCTGATCGCCGACCGAATGGCCGAGCGTGTCGTTGATGATCTTGTAGCGATCGAGGTCGATGTAGAGCACCGCGGCGGCCTCGTTGCGGGCGATGCGGGTCTCGAGCTGGTGGGTCAGGTAGATGCGGTTGGGCAGATCGGTCAGCGCGTCGTGCAGCGAGCGGTGCGTGAGGCGGCGCTCGGCGCCCTTGCGCTGCAGGAACAGCGACAGCGTGCTCGAGACGATGCCGGCGGTCTGATCGAAGAAGCGCGGCGCCCTGACCGAGGCGGGCGACAGGCACACCAGCATCGAGGCCACCCGGCCGCCCTCGTCGATGATCGGCACGAGGAAGATCGCGCGGGCCGCGAGCGCCTCGGCCTGGTAGCGGGCGGCGAGCGCCGGGTCTTCGGCAAGCTCGATGATCCAGCGTGCGCGTCCGCTCTCCCAGGCACTGCCTTCGATCCCGTCCTGGGGAATCGCCAGCGTGGCGGGCAGGGCCTCGACCATCCGCAGGAAGGCGGGGCTGCCCCAGCACTCGAGCGCCGCGCAGCGCTGCTGGGTGCCGGTGACCCGCTTCAGATGCACCCCGCCCATCCAGCCCATGATGGTGCACAGCCTGGCCAGCACCGCCGAGACCACCCCTTCCGGGTCGGTCTGCTCGCGCACCAGCGCCGCGATCTCGCTCTCGATGCGCAGCAGCAGGCGCTGCTGCTTTTCCTGGGTGATGTCGCGCCCGATCCCGCGGTAGCCGGTGAACACGCCGTCGGACGCGAAGATCGGCTTGCCGCTGATCGCCACGAAGCGCAGCTGACCGTCCGGCGCGATCATCGGGTATTCGAAGTCCTCGATCGGTGCGTGCTCCTGCAGGCGTGCGCGCAACGTCTCCCAGTCGGGCTGCTCGAAGGCGCGGGGGCCTGGCGGCGGCTCCCACAACGCCTGGCCCGGCAGCGACTGGATCCACGCTCCGAGCGCCGCGCCAGCGCCCTCGGCCAGATAGGACCAGCGCAACCGCGCGTCGGCCTCCCAGATCCAGTCGGAGCTGAGTTGCGTGAGTTCGCGGAACTTCGCTTCGCTCGATGCGAGGCGCTGCTGGATCGAGCGGATGCCGGTGATGTCCTGCACCACACCACCCAGCCGGGCGATGTCGCCATCGGGCGCGCGCTCGGCTCGGGCGATCGAGCGGATCCAGACCGGGTCGCTGCCCTTGCCGAGGAATCGGTATTCGATGCGCGCCTCGCCCCCGTAGCGAAGGGCACGGCGGTGCACCAGATGCCAGCGGTCGCGATCGGCCGGGTGGATGCGTTCGAGGAAGCGTGCCAGGCGCGGCTCGCCCTCGTCGGTCGGCCAGCCGAAGAGCCTGAAGCAGCCCGCGCTCCAGGTGAGGCGTGCACCACGCTCCTCGCCGGCGCGGCGCTCGAGTGTCCAGGTGCCGGAGGCGCCGAGCTGCTCGGCGAGCTGGTGGCGAATGTTCGAGGCGCGGACGCGCGCGATCTCCGCCTGCAGCCGGTCGCGGTCATCGGCGTCGCGGCGCAGGCTGGCCACCGTCGCGACGATGGCTGCGAGCGCGCCGACGGTGGTCGCGCCGAAAGCCGCCGGCCAGGCGAGCCAGCCCGCGGCCGACAGCGCGAACAGCAGGCAGGCCGCCGCCAGCCACACCAGGCCAGGCCACCAGGCGTGCGAGCCCCTTGCGCCGCCGCGAGACGGCGTGAGGAGCGGACTTTCGCTAGACTTCGCCGCTTCCTGAACCATTTTGCTCGGCAAGACGATGGCAACGACCGCGGAGGATCGAGTATCCCATCGGCACGCGCCGGCGTCGCCGCCGAGCGCCTGGTTCGCCCGATGGATGGTCTGTCTGGCCCCGTCGGCGCGTGTGCTCGATCTCGCCTGTGGCGGTGGACGCAACGCGCGGCTTGCCCTCGAACATGGCGCGCGGGTGCTGGGCGTGGACCGGGACGCCGACGCGCTTGCCCGGCTGCCGGCCGGTGTGGAGGCGGCATGGGCCGACCTCGAGTCGGCCGCCTGGCCGGCGCAGCTCGCGTCAGCTGCCGGTTTCGACGCGATCCTGGTCGGGAACTACCTGTTTCGCCCGCGCCTCGATCTGCTGCCCGCCTGCCTCGCGCCGGGCGGCCTGCTGCTCTACGAGACCTTCGGGCAGGGCAATGCCCGCTACGGTCGACCGGCCAATCCGGACTTCCTGCTGCGGCCGGGGGAATTGCTGGCGCTTGCCGAGCGCCATGGTCTCGCCATCGTGGCCTACGAACACGGCTTCGTGGCAGGCGATGGTGGCGCGATCGTGCAGCGCCTGGCCGCGGTGCGCCCGCCCTTCGACGCCGAGCGCTTGCCGCTGGGGCCGCGAACGCTCGCCGCGGGCGCAGTCGGCTAGAATTCCGGCTTCGGCCCGCGTGGCGCCCCCCTCCAGGACCCTCCCCATGATCACGGGAAGCATCGTTGCCATCGTGTCCCCGATGCACGAGGACGGCAGCCTCGATCTCGACAGCTATCGCAGGCTCATCGACTGGCACATCGCCGAGGGTACCGCTGCCATCGTCGCGGTGGGCACCACCGGTGAGTCGCCCACGGTCGACGTCGACGAACACCATGCGCTGATCCGGGTGGCGGTCGAGCATGCCGCCGGCCGGGTGCCGGTGATCGCAGGGGCGGGGGGCAACTCCACCCGCGAGGCCATCGAACTCACCCGCTTCTCGGCCAGTGTCGGAGCAGCGGCCACGCTGCAGGTCGTGCCTTACTACAACCGGCCCACCCAGGAGGGCATGTATCGCCACTTCCGGGCGGTCGCCGAGGCGGTCGACCTGCCGCAGATCCTTTACAACGTACCCGGCCGCACGGTTGCCGATCTCGCCAACGACACCGTGCTGCGGCTGGCCGAGGTGCCCGGCATCGTCGGCCTCAAGGATGCCACCGGCGATCTGCCGCGTGGCGCCGATCTGCTCGCCCGGCTGCCCGCCGGGTTCGCGGTCTACAGCGGCAACGACGACTCCGCCCTGGCGCTGATGGCGGTGGGCGGACACGGTGTGATTTCCGTGACCGCCAATGTGGCGCCCGGGCCGATGGCGCGGCTTTGCGCCGCCGCGCTGGCCGGCGATTTCGTCACCGCGCGGGCGATCAACCGCGAACTGATCCCGCTGCACATGAAGCTCTTCGTCGAAGCCAATCCGATCCCGGTCAAGTGGGCGCTGCAACAGATGGGGCGTATCCCTGGGGGTATCCGGTTGCCGCTCACCCCGCTCTCCGCCCCGCTTCAGCCGGTTGTGAGCGAGGCGCTGCGTGCCAGCGGGGTGCTTCGGTGAGCGGCCTCACGATCCGCGTCGCCCTCGTCGCGGCGGTCACGCTGTCGGCCGGCTGCTCAGCGATCGATTCGATCAACAAGAGCTCGCGCATCGACTACAAGTCTGCCGGCAAGCTTCCCCCGCTCGAGATCCCTCCTGATCTGGTCACCCCGCGCGGCAACGAGCGTTTCACGATCCCGGAGCGTAGCCAGGCCCAGCCCCAGACCCTGTCGGGCTTCCAGTCGGCGCGCGCAGCCGACCGACCCGCGAGCGAATCCGCCCGCGTGCTGCCTGCGGCTGACGGCGTGCGCATGATGCGCAACGGCAATCAGCGATGGCTGGTCGTCGACCTGCCGGCCGACCGCCTCTACCCGATGGTGCGCGAGTTCTGGCAGGAGGCGGGCTTCATCGTCGGCAGCGAGCAGCCAGCGGCCGGCATCCTCGAAACCGACTGGGCCGAGAATCGCGCCAAGATTCCCCAGGATGTGATCCGCGCCACTCTGGGCCGCCTGATCGATGCCGTCTATTCCACCGGGGAGCGCGACAAGTTCCGCACCCGCCTGGAAAGCGTCGAGCCGGGGCGCACCGAGCTCTATGTCACGCACCGCGGGCTCGCCGAGGTCTACACCGACCGCGACCGCGGCAGCACCGTATGGACACCCCGGCCGGCCGACCCCGAACTCGAGGCCGAGTTCCTCAGCCGCCTGATGGTCAAACTCGGCGCCGACCAGACACGGGCCCGGGCCCAGGTGGCCACGACGGCGTCGAGTGCGGCTGCGGGCGTCGCGGTCGCCCCGGCTGCTCCCGAGATGAGCCGGGCCCGGCTGAGCAGCACCCCCGATGGGCAGCAGGTGATCGTCTCGGAGCCCTTCGATCGGGCCTGGCGTCGGGTCGGGCTCGCCCTCGACCGCGGCGGCTTCACCGTCGAAGACCGTGACCGTTCCCAGGGCGTCTACGATGTCCGCTACATCGACCCCGAGGTCGAGGCGCGCAACTCCGGCAAGCCGGGCATGTTCTCCCGGCTGTTCGGTTCCGACAAGCGGGCCACCTCGGCTCAGCAGTACCGGATCCGGGTGGTGGGCAGCGGCGACGAGACCACGGTTTCGGTGCTGCAGCGCAACGGCCAGCCGTTGCGCGCCGACACCGACCGTCAGACCGGTGCGAAGATTGCCGGGCTGTTGCGCGAGCAACTGAAGTAGGCGGGTCGCCCGCGGTATCGGCCTGCCGTGCGATTCGCGAGCCTCGGCAGCGGCAGCGAGGGCAACGCGCTGGTCGTCGAAAGCGGCGGTCCTGCGCTGCCGATCCGGGTCCTCATCGACTGCGGCTTCGGCCCCGTCCGGGCGCGACAGCGGCTCGAGCGTCTGGGACTGGCGCCGCGCGATCTTCACGCGA
>Ga0315900_10003829_pt1 | contig 21730 bp, 18 predicted proteins | sample LakEriMetagenome_FD_203521 | JGI IMG/M metagenome (GOLD analysis project Ga0315900, IMG submission 203521) | Freshwater fungal communities from buoy surface, Lake Erie, Ohio, United States - Buoy 12 MA114 | ecosystem: Environmental > Aquatic > Freshwater > Lake > Lake biofilm | place: USA: Lake... | reverse complement strand
CAGGCCAATACAATATCTTCTAATGGTCAACACGGCATCCTTATTCAATCAGGTGATGCGCCCAACCCTGCCAGTGGCAATGTGATCATGGGTAATTTCATAGGAACCAACTCGGCAGATGCCAATTTAGGAAACACTGGCTCTGGTGTATACTTACGAAATTCACCCTTTATCAATGGGAATTTCACCAATGGTAGCGTGGTAAACAATATCATCGGTTCCAATGATGACGGTAGCAATGATAACCTGGAGGGTAATACAATCCGGTTCAATACCGGAGATGGTGTAAGTCTGTTTCAGGATAATGCAACCGCCAGCATCATCAATAACAGGATCTCAAGAAATTCTTTCTCAAATAACGCAGGTCTAGGCATTAATCTTCTGGGTGGTTTTAGCCCAACGGATGGGGTAACACCCAATGATGTGGGTGACGCTGATACCGGACCAAATGATCTGTATAATTTCCCGGTGATCACCAGCTTTGGAGTGGACGCCTCGTTTGTATCCGCAACAGGTACTGCACCTGCCGGGAGTCTGATTCAGTTTTACAGGGCTTCAGCCGATGCTGCTCCTGGTAACCCTAATGTCAAAGAAGGACAGTTTTTCCTGTTCAATGGACAAGATAATGGACCCGGTGACCTCGACCCGGCTCTTGGTGCTTTTACTTTTATCTGGAGGCTTGTCGATCTTGCTAACCCCGTTGCCGCTGGGCAGGAGGTTAACGCCATCGCGATCAGCACCGCTTCAGGTGCTGGCAACACTTCTGAATTCTCTGAAATCGCAGCTATTATTCTTCCGGTTCAATTTGTCAGCTTTGACGCGCAACTGCAGGGTGATAAAGTGTTAGTGAGCTGGGCTACTGCTCAGGAGCAGAACGCTTCTCATTTTGAAGTGCAGAAAAGCACAGACGGTATAAGTTTTGCCACCATTGGTTCCGTGAAAGCCAAAGGAAATAGTAACTCTCTCTTGAACTACGCGTTCACAGATAATAATGTAGCTCCTGGTGTTAGCTACTATCGACTCCGCCAGGTTGACCTCGATGCCAAGTATGTCTACACCAAGACCGTTCCGATCAGGAATGAAGGTCGTGGTAAAGCCTTCTTCGCATGGCCAAATCCTGTTAAGGATGTGCTTAATGTAACCCTTAACCAGACCAAAGCCGAGAATCTGATGCTCAGGGTGGTTGACTATAACGGCCGCACGCTGCGTTCCAACCAGATCAACACGGTAAGGGGTATGAACCAGGTTTCCCTGAATTTCAGTGGATTACCTCCCGGAATGTACATCATCCAGATCAATGGTGGTGAAACAACACTTACCCAGAAGATCATTAAAAACTGATCTTTTTAAATGATCTTCAAAGCCTCCCGCAAAACGGGAGGCTTTTTTGTTTCAAGCCCTAAATTATGGCCGTTTCCCCACGGAAATTGACCGTAAACCCCTAATTTTGCCGCCCCGAGATTCAGGTATTTAACCTCCTGAACGGGAACCAAAAACTCAAATCATCATCATTCGCTTATGAATAATTTGATTTATCTCGTACCTGTGATGGGTCTGATCGGTCTGATCTACACATTTGTAAAATTCAATTGGGTTTCCAGTCAGGATGCTGGGAACGACAGAATGAAAGAGATCAGCACCTACATCGCAGAAGGTGCCATGGCCTTCCTCAAGGCAGAATGGAAGATCCTTGGCTATTTCGTCGCCATCGTTGCTGTACTGCTGGCCGTCATGGCCAATGCCAGCCCAACTTCCCACTGGTCCATTGCCATCGCATTTGTGATCGGTGCCGTAGCCAGTGCTACTGCCGGGTATATTGGTATGCGCATCGCTACCAAAGCAAACGTAAGAACTGCCCAGGCTGCGCGTACCAGCCTCAGCAAAGCCCTTTCTGTTTCATTCACCGGTGGTGCTGTTATGGGCCTCGGCGTAGCAGGGTTGGCTGTACTTGGACTGGGTGCCCTGTTCATCATCCTGAAAATGATTTTTGTTCCCGAGGGAGCAGGTGTCAACAGCGTAGAAATGCTCAGGACCATTGAAGTGCTTACAGGTTTTTCACTGGGTGCTGAATCCATCGCCTTGTTCGCCCGTGTAGGCGGTGGTATCTATACAAAGGCAGCTGACGTCGGCGCCGACCTGGTGGGTAAAGTAGAAGCGGGTATCCCTGAAGATGATCCACGCAACCCGGCGACCATCGCCGATAACGTTGGCGATAACGTAGGTGACGTTGCAGGTATGGGCGCTGACCTTTTCGGGTCTTATGTTGCTACCGTTCTGGCTACCATGGTACTCGGCCAGGAAACAACTGCCAACGATGATTTCGGGGGCATGTCCCCTATCCTGCTTCCCATGTTGATCGCGGGTGTAGGTATCCTTTTCTCTATCATCGGAACTTTTTTTGTCAAGATCAGCGATAAGGCTGGGGTAAATACAGACACCGTTCAGCGCGCCCTTAACATGGGTAACTGGGGTTCTATAGTACTTACTGCCATTGCATCGATAGGCCTCGTAGCTTACCTGATGCCAGATACCATGACCCTCCGTGGCAACGAATTCACCAAATGGGGTGTGCTCGGCGCAATTGGTGTGGGTCTGCTGGTTGGTACACTCATGAGCATCATTACTGAATACTATACAGCGATGGGAAAGCGCCCCGTGCTTTCCATCATTCGTCAATCGTCAACCGGCCACGCTACAAACGTGATCGGCGGTCTCGCGGTAGGTATGGAATCTACTTTCCTTCCGATCCTTGTCCTTGCAGGTGGTATCTACGGATCCTTCCTCTGCGCAGGTCTCTATGGTGTGGCGATCGCTGCCGCTGGTATGATGGCCACTACGGCTATGCAACTGGCTATTGATGCGTTCGGACCCATTGCAGACAATGCGGGCGGTATCGCTGAAATGAGCGAGCTTCCGAAAGAAGTCCGTGAGAAAACAGACGTACTCGACGCAGTGGGTAACACAACCGCTGCAACAGGTAAAGGTTTCGCCATTGCCTCTGCGGCTTTGACCGCACTGGCCCTGTTTGCCGCCTTTGTTGGTGTTGCGGGCATCGACGGTATCGACATTTATAAAGCCGATGTTCTGGCCTCCCTGTTCGTTGGTGCTATGATCCCCTTCATCTTCTCTTCACTGGCGATCCGCGCCGTGGGTGAAGCCGCGATGTCCATGGTGGAAGAAGTGCGCAGGCAGTTCCGTACCATTCCCGGCATCATGGAAGGTACAGGCAAACCTGAGTACGATAAATGCGTGGCCATCTCTACTGAGGCATCTATTAAGAAAATGATGCTTCCTGGCGCGATCACCATTGCCTCGCCCCTGATCATTGGATTCCTGATGGGCCCTGAAGCCCTTGGTGGATTCCTGGCTGGTGCAACCGTAAGTGGTGTGCTGATGGGTATGTTCCAAAACAACGCTGGTGGCGCATGGGATAATGCGAAGAAGAGTTTCGAAAAAGGTGTTGAGATCAATGGCGAAGTATACTACAAGAAATCAGAACCCCATAAAGCATCTGTAACAGGTGATACTGTAGGTGATCCTTTCAAGGATACGTCTGGTCCATCGATGAACATCCTGATCAAACTGATGTCTATCGTATCCCTGGTCATTGCCCCAACACTTGCCCAGGTTCACGGAACTGGTGGTGCCCATGCCGTTCATGGAAAAGAAAAGCGTGTAGAGGTATCCATTATTAAATCCGACAGCATGCAGGTGGAAGCCCCGGGGATGAATGACCATGCTGCCCTGATCGATGCTTTGAAGAAAGACGGCGCCATCACTGACAGTTCATATACCATTGAACTCGACAATGGTCTGCTTACCGTAAACGGACAACCAGTGGACGCTGCCAAATATAAAGATGTTCTGAAAGGCGATAAGATCAAGATCCAGGTAAAACAGAATTGATATTTTTAGCTCTCATTAAAAACTAAGATCGCTTTCGGGCGGTCTTAGTTTTTTTTTGCCCATTGGTTACTTTCCCTTCATTCATTAACATCTGCCTGGCCGTCTCCAACTCCTCCTTACCCTTTGCATCCACGACTGGATAACTGAAGTTCAGCTTTTCAAACTGCCGGTTAATAATACCGGCAATGCATAAGCGCGCAAACCACTTATCGTCAGCCGGTATCACAAACCAAGGTGCATTTGCTTTTGAACAGTGTGTAAGCATTTCTTCGTACGCAAACATATAGTCATCCCATCTTGCCCGCTCCTTCAGGTCATTGAAAGAAAACTTCCAGTTCTTTTCGGGATCTTCGATCCTGTCCAGAAATCTTTTCTTCTGCTCATCCTTAGACACATGCAGAAAGAATTTAAGTACCATCGTGCCATTCTCATGGATGTTTTTTTCAAAACGGTTGATCTGCTTGAAACGCTGCTCCCAGAATACTTCATCAATATCCTCCACTGATTCAATGCCCGGATTATTCTCGTTGAGGATATATTCCGGATGCACCCTGGTCACCAGTACATTTTCGTAGTGCGAGCGATTAAAAATTCCAATTTCTCCACGCGCAGGCAGTTTCGTATAATGCCGCCATAAATACCCGTGGTCCAATTCGGTTGACGATGGTGTTTTGTAACTGGTAACGGTAACCCCCTGTGGGTTCAATCCGCTCAAGATGTGCTTAATGGCACTATCTTTCCCCGCGGCATCCATGGCCTGCAGAACAATCAACATGCTGTACTGATTATGTGCATACAGCTTATCCTGCAGTTCAGACATCTGTTTTATACCTTCCCGAAGTATCTGCTCGCCTTCTTCCTTCGTCATCATCTTGTGATCATAGTCCGTATTGAACTTCTTCAGACTCACCCGTTTCCCGGGCTTTACCCTGAGTGTCTCGAGATATTGAAAAAAGGTGTCTAGTGGTAACATAAACTTGATTTATCTCCAAAATAGTTAATGAAATCTAAAATCTATGGGCCTACATGGTAATACGGCACAGATTCGTATATTTATTACGACAAAATTCGTAGTAAATGGGTCCAAACAAAGCATTGAAGCCAACAGAAAGTGAACTGGAGATCCTGCAGGTATTGTGGGATAAGCAAGAGGCGACGGTTAGGGATGTCCACGAGGAACTTTCGCGCACGCGTGACATCGGGTATACGACTGCCCTGAAACTTTTACAGATCATGTTTGAAAAAGGGTTGGTCTCAAGGAACGAGTCCGCTAAGTCACATATTTATATGGCTGCCGTGAGCAGGGAAAGAACACAAAAACAACTGGTGGGCAAGATGATCTCCACGCTTTTCGCAGGCTCACCGGGTGAACTGGTCATGCAGGCTCTGGGAAACCACCAGGCCAGCGCTGAGGAACTGGACCAGATCCAAAAACTATTGGATAACCTCAAGAAAAAATAAGCCATGCAGGAATTCTACCAATCCAATCTTTTGCAGTCACTGGGATGGGCCATCACAGATAGCCTCTGGCAAATGTCTTTGCTCTGGCTGATATACCAACTTGTGATCACCCCCGTATGCAAAAACAAGCCTTCGGTCCGCCACCTGGCGGCAGTCTCCGCTTTATTTGCCGGGGCCCTGTGGTTTTTCATATCGTTTTACCAGCGACTCAATAGTGTGGATACCCTGGCTACAACAGTGGCTCATCCTGTCCCACAGGCCATTACCCTGACCCGGTACCTGGTCAGCCTGCTACCCTATTTCTCATTTGCTTACCTTACCGTACTGGTGCTGCTGTTGGTACGTCTCGCTTACAATGTCGTATCCACCCAGAGGCTCAGGGTTGAGTTGATACCCACTGTGGAATGGCAGCACGTTGTGAACAGACTGACTGTTCAGATGGGGATCTCACGGGACATCTTCATTTACCTCAGCGAACAGATCAATGTACCCTCCACCATAGGTTGTTTAAAGCCCATTATCCTGCTACCAATCGCTTCCATGAACCACCTCAGCATAGAGCAGTTGGAAGCCGTAATCATGCACGAAATGGCCCACATACGCAGGAACGATTACATCATCAACCTGTTGGTGGCTTTTGTTGAGACGATTCTGTTTTTTAATCCCTTTGCGCATCTGCTGGCCAAGGCCATCAGGAAGGAATGCGAGATGAGTTGTGATGATCACGTACTGAACCAACAGTTGGATCCACGCGAGTATGCACAGGCCCTGCTGTTATTGGAGAAAGCAAGGCTGAAGCCGATTCTGGCTTTAGCGGCCACCGGCAAACAGGGTCTTCTATTGGGAAGGGTGAAAAGGATCCTGAATATGCCCGACCAAGACCTGAAGTACCGGAATAAACTGGCGGCACTGGCGGCCGTGGCTGGTCTGGTGATGCTAACCGGCCTGCTTGCGCCAACAAAAACATCTTCTGCCGACGATCAGAAAAAGCTGATGGCCCAGGCAAAAACCAACGGATCCGGAGAGCCCCTGTTCAAGGCTCAAACCGCGCCCGGTTTAAGGGAAATCATCACTTCGGAAAAGAAAGTCCTTCAAAAGCAGGTTAGAACGAAACTTCATATGATGTTGACGGCACCCCCTACTGCCCATCCCGCAACCCCGCCAACACCTCCTGTTCCTCAGCCACCGGTTCACCCGGCCGGGGAGGAATCTTTACAACAAGTTTGGGTATTCCCTGATGCCGCGTCACCTCACCCCGCCGATGTACCCGTTTCGGCCACAGCGCCGGACCCCAGGGATCGCAGGCATCCTGATATCCTAAGGAATGCTGATCGAAATCAGGCCATGAACCCTGAACTCATGGACAAGGTGTTTGAGGGTATCGATCTGGAGCAAATGATCGCTATGGAAAAGAAAAAGACGCTGATGCCCGGTGCGTATTTTGACTTGATCGAAGTTGCGCCCGAGGTGGAAAAGAAGAAGCGCGTGTACTTCAACAGGATCGAAAATGCCCCCAATCTTGATGTTGAAAAGATCATTTTGGGACATACGTTCGAAACCAGCCCGGGATCAAAGGGTAAAAAACCAAGACCAGAGAATATCAAAGGTATGGCCGTCACGCCTGGGCCAAACGGTCAGAACTTCGATAACGAAAAAGAAATGACCATCCGCATCATCCGGGAGGAATCGCAGATCGAGATCACATTAAAAGAACGGAAATAGTAAACCATTTACCAGACATTACGGGGACACATGTCTCCGTACTTATTATTCAGCAGGAAGCCAACAACGATCTCATGCGTTCCCCTTTGCATGGACGAGATAAGGTAGCTTGCATTATTGATATCATAGGAGTAACTGATGTTCATGGTATTTGAAATATTCAACCCCGCCATGGCAGCAAACCCTTCTTCGAACCTGTAACTGCCGCCCAGCCAGAACCGGTCCTGGTACTGGAACTTCACATTAATATCTTTATACAAAGGCATAGAAGAAATATAGCGGAACATCACAGAGGGCAACATGGTGATGTCTTCATTCAGGAAGAACCGGTATCCCGCAGTGGCAAACATATGCGGCACGGCAGTGGATCTCCCCAATGAGGTATCGGTGAGTATGAACTGCGATGGTATGATCTGCTGCGCAGACAGACCTGCAAAATAATTGGATGAATAGAGCCAAAGCCCTGCGTTGAGTTCGGGATTAATTTTGTTTGACTCGCCGGTTGCGGCATTAATGGCCGGGTCAAATGGATTGGCCAGTTCAATCTTGGAGCGATCGATGTTGGTGCCTGATAATCCTAAACCAAAGCCCGCAGCCAGATTGGTAGTTGCATTGATACCCACATGGTATGCATAAGAAGCCGTTGCATAAAAACGGTTAATGTAACCGGTTTTATAGTTCATGATATTCAGCCCTACCCCATGATGCGGAGCCGCTGCAGTATACTCTTCCCAATACCTTTTACCGCGGGGATTCTCGCCAGTCATATTAAATGAGGTGGCGGTCTGCTTCTCGTCGGTTTTCCCAATGGGACCATGGGCGGTCAGGTAAAAAGTAGAAGGCGCACCGTCTATCCCTACCCATTGTTTACGCATACTCAGCTTCAGATCCACATAATTCTCTATGCCGCTGATCGCCGGATTGACGATATAATTATTCATGATGTACTGCGTATAATGAGGTCGTTGCTGAGCAACTGCAGAAACACAAATCAGCACAAACGAGATCAGCAGAATTTTCCTCATAACTTATCTGATTAAGGTTACATACCCTGCTATTTTCTTCCTGCCGTTTTTAGGATCGATCGCATAATAATAGGTACCTGCAGGGAGCGGCTTGCCATTGTTGGTACCGTCCCACGGCTTTGCATACCCCTGCGTACGGAAGATCAACTGGCCTGTAGTTGAAAACACTTCAAGTATACTTCCCGGATAGCTGTCGAGCGAGAGGATCTCCCATCGGTCATTATATCCATCCCCATTCGGGGTGAACGTATTGGGTATCTTAATATCACTGAGGAATTTCACAAAGACCTCGTCACTGACCGAGCATCCATCGTTGGTGGTAACGGTCAGGGTATATGTGATATCTGCTGAAGGGGAAGCTTTGGGATTGATCATTGCCGGATTGTCGAGCCCGGTTGGCGGGGTCCATTGCACATTTATACTGGTACCACTCGCCGAAGCATTCAGCACCACATAGCCCCCGCTCAACACTGCGCGGTCTGGACCAGCGTCGGCCTTAGGCACTTCTTTCACCACTACTACGGATGTGATGGTATCACTGCAACCTGCAGTGGAGTTATAGATATAAGAGATCGTATGGGAACCACGACCGGCCGTTGCGGGCGTAAATAATCCTTTTGCATCTACACCGTTGCCTTCAAAACGGAAAGTACCTGCGAGTCCGGAGGTTTCTGATGCTTGCGTGATCTGGAAAGGACTCACATTGCCGCAAACGGGAGCAACGGCAGTGAAGGCGAGCTGCGGACTGGCCAGCAGGTCTACGTCCAGTATGACCTCACTCTTGCAAACAGAACCTGAATACACCACGGTCTTCACTTTCATTTTTTTCGTAGCCGGGGAACCGAATGATGGATATACATACGGGTATACTTCACCCGGAGTGGGATCTTCATCAGTGAATTTGGTGTTTGGATTGTTGGCAAAATCCCAGAAAATTTCGAGCTTGGTCACCTTACCGAAATCGACGGTAGAATTATTAACCAGTTCAACAAGCCGGTTACTGCATAATGGGCCATTGGCCTTGATCTGCAACTGGGCAGAGGGCAGCGCGCCGTTGACCGTGAACGGAACCGATGCTGTGTCCTTACAACCAAATGAGGTGGTAATCACCTGCCGGATGTTATATGTTTTCGCAGCACTGTACTTATGCCGCGGAGATCTGTCTGTAGAAAAAGCACCGTCAGCGAAATCCCACTGGTAGGTTAACGAACTTCCATCGGGCGACTTGGAACTGTCGATGAACTCGGCGAATGCGTCATTCAGGCATACTTCTGGAAGTGTGAATCCCGCCACAGGCAACTCATTGACCACAACATCCTTTTTAAATGTATTGCTGATACAGCCTTTCGAATTGACCAACGTCAGTGAAACGCTAAATGTTCCGGTTTTAGCATACACGTGTGTCATCGGAGCGGCGGTGGTGGCAGAATCGCGGCGACCATCCCCAAAGTCCCAGCGCCATTTAGAAATGGTGCTTCCGTTGGCATTGGAGCGGTCATTGAAAGTCACAGACGCATCCTTGCACGCAATAGTATGATCGAAAGAGGGAACGGGTATGTTCTCCAGAACCAATTCCTTGACAAGTGGATCTGAAATACAACCAACATCCGTGATGGCCTGCATTTTGACCTGGTAGCTCTTGCCATCTGCATATTTGTAGTTGAACGATTTGCGTTGCGATAAGCCACTGTTGTCACCCAGGTCCCATCTCCAGTTCGTCACCGGCCGGGAATTCAATGTACCGCTGATGTCGTTGAACAGAACCGAGTCGGAAGAACAGCCTGACGTGTTGAATTGAAAGTCTGCCTTTGGCGCATCAAAGATCTGCAGGTCGTAGTCGATCTCCTGCCTGCCGCTGCAGCCATCGGTGCTTGGATTCTCCACAATGATCCTGATCGGATAGGTTCCGGGACTGGCAATAGTATAATTTCGATTGATGGTGTACCGGTATAGGGTCCTGTCGTTCACTACCCAGCTTGAATCGTGTAACGGGCTGGTAATGGACGTATCAGGAAACAATCCACCGAACTCCCAGTCGATCTTTATGGGTTTATACGGGAAAACCATGGAGAAGCGGAATGGCGAATTTTTACACCCAGCCGGAAAATTCACGGACGAATACTCATTGCGGACCTGCACAAACTGATAGAGATCGCGCAGGTTGGTACCGGCTGAATAACCATAGGATTCTGCATTGGCAAATCCATAGGCGATCGCATTAAAACCGGAGTCGCAGGTGATACGGTGGGTACCCAACGTGGTTGGGATCTGTAAATAAGCGTAACCGGGATCTGCCGGTACGGGGGTGAACCCAGTCACGGGAGAGCCGTCGATCTTTAATGAATTGATAGCAGAAGGTAAATTCTGCAATACGATATTCAGGTAATGGCGATTGGCCTGAGGGTTGATCAGGGCCATAGAAGTCAGTGTCACATCTGAAATGGTTTGTTCCACCGGGTTCAGGAAGATCATTTCCGGATCCCCGTTATTGGTCCCCGGTGCACAGGCCTGTGTGGTGAAATACTGCGCCACCTGGATGGGCTTGTCAGATTCGATCACATTGGGCGTGGTATTATCAAATTCGTAGAAGAAGTTGTTGGCAAACGATGTTGGTGGCACTATCACTCCGTTGAGGCGAACGGTTGCGTTGGCGTCAGGACGGATGATCCTGAAATAGTTTTTGGGCCGGTCCATGCTGGGCACCGTGATGTATTTCTTACCCCAGGTACTGGTGGGATAAACCTGTTGGAAGAGGTTATCAGAAGACGAGACATTCCCCACACAGCCAATACCGATCCGTCCGCTTCCTGAATACACGGCGATCTTTTTGCATCCGCTACCGGTGTTGATGGATTTGATGGATGAACCCGTAAGGTCGTTCAAACTCAATACCTGGTAAATATCCCCTTTATTCAGGATCTCTGTAAACGGATTGCCGGCAGATCTCCCGCCTACGGTGGCGGCTGAAGGGATCATTTCTACCGTAGTATTATCTTCCGTAGCCACCACAAAAAAGTAAGAGTAGGCGTTGGATATATTTCCCTGAGCGATTTGGGTATAATTAATAGAATAATACTCCCTTCCAAGGGTTGCCACCGGGAGGCAGAGTGTGGCTCCCGAAACTGCCTGGTAAAACAGGTGGGCGTAAACCACAATAGGCTTTTCAGCAACCACATGGATACCCTTTTCCGTTTTACCTTCAGATGTGAGGGTGGCTGTCTGTGGAATACGGGTTGATGTGATCTGGTTGGCAGTGATGGTCACTGTAGTGCTGTAACCCAATCCGGGAATTTCCACTTTCGCCGTGGTATTCACATCGGAAGTGAAATACAGGTCCAAGCCCTGACCGTTGTTGGTATACATGACCTGGTGGTTTCCATACCCAACCCAAAATTCCTTCCCTTTATTGGAAAAATCTTGCGTAAAGGATACGGAGGAAGCAAACAGGCAAACCAATAAAAGCCATTTTCTCATGCAGAATGTTCCTCGAATAACGGAAAACGAATATAAACAAAAAGCCGCTTAACTCATAGCTTACACTAATAGTGCACGGCTTTTATTTCCCTCATTAAAGATCAGGTCCGCGATACTGACGTTGGGTTGGAAGCCCAGCCGATCCTGAAAAACCTGGGCATATACCGGTAATTGGCTGCAAAACAAGCGATCTTGGTAATTGGCCGGTTTCATATAGCCGTCGTCGTGCTTTACTCCCGCGGTTTCCACAACCTGTTGCTCTAAGGCCAGTTTCAGCTCTACCTCGGCCTTGAGCTGTGAAATGACCCATCGCAGGATGTCCAGGTTCCACTCATGCAGAAGATTATATTCCTGGTGATACAAGGGCTGGAGGCTTGGTTCATAGAACTCGAACCATGGCGAGCGCTTGTAAGCGGAGGTGATCGTCCGCCAATGCCTTACCTGCCATCGCTGGCTATTGTCAATCAAAACCTCCCTCAGCAATTCCTTGTTCTCCCGTCCGCCCTTCAGTGGAACCGAGAGCGTGATGAGTCCATTAGCCGCCGGAATGATCATCCTATTCTGAAAACTCATTTTTCGGAACCTTTCATATATAGGTATTTCTATATACGAACTCTTTAATAAAGTTTTTATTGAATAAACAGGTGGAAAATATTGTAATTCAAATAGTTGCACCAGTAAAATATTATTTTAGGTTGGACTGAAACAAAGTAAACTTTTAGGACGCATTGGCCAGACTATGGCCTATTAAATTATTGATATAAGCTGCTCTATATATTTGATTACCAAATACCTAAAAAAATAATTTTATACTAATTTACTTAGTTTATTGGAAATTCACGCGCAGGGACTGATTTCCAACATTTTTAGCATAGCGTTCACAGCATCGTGGCAGTAAAAGTCGCCCCTTTTAGTTTTCTGAACTAATTTGCAGGCATAATTTTCCAATGAACAAGTCGTTCTTCCTCATCCTCGCCTTCTGCACGCTGCCCTTTATCAAGGAGCCAGAGTTCATTGATGCCAGGCATTTTGGACTTCGGTCACTGGGCGTTAAGACCTCTACCGTGTATGCCGACCTGTATTACTATAATCCAAACAATATAGGCCTGCAGATGAAAAAGGCGGAATTAGACGTCTATATCGACGATCGGTTTCTGGGGCATTCCCTACTTGACACCCTGATCACCATACCCAAAAAGGACACATTCTCCTTTCCGGTCATGCTGGAAGTGGAAATGAAAAACATCTTCCCGAATGCTTTTGCCATGCTGATGAAAGATGAGATCGAGCTGCGTATCGAGGGCACCGCAAAGGTGGGTAAAGGTGGGCTGTTCCTGAACATTCCCGTTAAGTATCGGGGTAAGCAGCGAATTCGATGAATCAATTGGCTAATTTGCTCATTGGCCCATTAGCTCATTCATCAATTCAGATTGCTGAATGAAATCAGCGCCAAAAGAATCAGTAAATGAGCCAATTAGTCAATGAGTCCATCTACTTTTTCTTATGCCCCCCGTCTTCCGGCTTTTTACAGCTTTTCGGCAGGGCCTTATAGGATTCCTCATTGGCTTTCACATCATCTGCATCATAGCCGGCATTGGCTATAGCGGTTTTGATGTTGTCCAGGTTGGTCCGGTCAGCCAGATAGGTCACAGATGTGTATTTACTTTGGGGGTATACCAATACTTTGGTAACACCTTCCTCGTATTTGAGGTATTCCTCAATGCGGGCCTTGCACTCCGCGCAAATAGCCGTAGGTGTCTGGATTTTAACCGTGATGGGTTTCTTCTGCTGCGCGGCCGCACTGAAGGATATTCCGGCTGCCAGCACCAATAAAAATGTGATCTTCTTCATGGGGATCATTGTTCCATAAATTTATTCAATTCCTTTCCAGTTTGCGGGGTCCTGCCTCCAATTTAACAAAGTGTTCTCCAAGCCTGCCGGAATGGAACCTTTCTCCATGGCCAGCGCTACCAGTGTTTCGTAATTGGTCAGCGAGGTGTACGAAGTACCTTTGTCCTGGAATGCCTGATCTGCCTGTGTGAAACCATAGGTAAAGATGGAAACCATCCCGATCACGTCGAGCCCCGCTGCGCGGGCCACATCCACCACCTGCAGGCTGCTTTTACCGGTAGAGATCAGATCCTCTATGATCAGAGTCTTTTGACCGGGGCTATAAAAGCCCTCGATCTGGTTACCCAGACCATGTTCTTTAGGCTTGGGGCGCACATATACATAAGGCAGCTTAAGTTGGTCAGCGGCCATGGCTCCCCAGGCAATCCCAGCGGTGGCTACGCCAGCCAGTAACTCAGCTTCCGGGTATTTATCAAAGATCACGTTGCATAGTTCGCTTTTAATGAAGTCCCGTATGTAGGGGAACCCCAGCACCTTGCGGTTATCGCAATAAATGGGACTTTTCCAGCCTGAGGCCCAGGTAAAGGGTTGATCGGGACTAAGCTTTACCGCCTCCACCTGGAGAAGTTTTTCTGCTACCGCTCTTTCATTTGTCATAATACAACGTGATTTCTTTTTCTTTGTGGGCAAAGATAAACCCGACATCCATGAGGTATAAAATTTATTTCGGCAACCATCCGCTCTTCCTGACCAATGAACTGGACCCGGAAATGAATGAGATCATGCACCATGATGATGGCGTATATATGGATGAATTCTCCAATTCCGGCATTAAATCGATGATCCATGAAATGAAATTGCCGCAGCACCATGCAGGGGTTTTCTATCATGAGGATGTTGAAAAGCTGTTTAAGGCATTCAGAAAACATTTTGAGATCGTTACAGCAGCGGGTGGTGTGGTCAGGAACGAACAGGAGAACGTTCTGATGATCTTCAGGCGGGGAAAATGGGATCTTCCCAAAGGCAAGCTGGACAAGGGTGAATCGATAGAGGACTGTGCCATCAGGGAGGTTGAGGAAGAAACCGGGATCAGGGATACCGCACTGGCCGGGACCCTGATGACCACTTTCCATGTTTACGATGAATTCGGAAAACATATCTTAAAGGAAACGCACTGGTTCAACATGAAAAGCCCGGGCATCCAAACGCTGGTTCCCCAGGAAGCAGAACAGATCAGCGCTTCGGAGTGGGCCGGCAAAGAGCGGATCGATGAAATGCTCACCAACAGCTACCAGTTGGTAAAGGATATCCTTAGGGCATAACCTCAGTTTGATTTGATCCGGACATCATATGCCAGATCTTCCACATGAATGATTTCACAGTGCTTCAACCCGGGATGCAGGGATTGATCAGGTAATTAAACTCCTGTGGTATAACTGCGCTGGACAAATGTGCATACTACCGAAAGCTATTTTCGGATTGAAGACGCTACCACGTCTGGAAGAAATGGTGAAGCATTTCCGCCATTCCTGATGATATCCCTGACAATGGTCGAGGCAACGGAGGTGTATTTGGGTTCACCCGTAAGGAAGATGGTCTCGATGCCGGGGTCCATGGTCCGGTTGGCGTCAGCGATGGTTTTCTCGTATTCGAAATCGCTGACATACCGGATGCCACGTAAGATGAACCTTGCACCTACTTCCTGGCAGAAGCGGATGGTCAGGCCCTCATACACAGCCCCTTCAATATTGGGTTCATTTCTGAATATTTCTTTTATCCAGTCCAACCGCTGATCAGGACTGAACATGGGAGACTTTGCCGCGTTGATACCGATAGCCACAATGATCTTATCAAACAGGGGAATTGCCCTTTTTATAATATCAACATGACCCAGCGTAACGGGATCAAAAGTTCCGGGGAAAAGACAAATCCTAGGCATGTTATGAAGATAAAGGAAAAATCATTCAGCGTCCCTGTTGCCAGCGAGCAGATACAATACAGCCATACGCACCGCCACCCCGTTTTCCACCTGCTGCAGGATCAACGATTGTTTGCTGTCCGCCACATCACTGTCGATCTCCACGCCCCTGTTGATCGGGCCGGGGTGCATGATAAACACCTCCTTATCCAGATCGTCCAGCATTTTCCTGGTGATGCCGAAAGCAAGATTATACTCCCTCAGGGATGAGAACAACACCTGGTTCTGGCGCTCCAGTTGTATCCTGAGCACGTTGGCCACATCGCACCATTCCAGTGCCTTCTTCACATTATACTCCACCCTGACGCCAAAGGCTTCTTTGATGTATTTAGGGATCAGCGTAGGTGGTCCTGCAACCGTTACCTCCGCTCCCATTTTCTGCAGGAGATAGATATTACTGAGTGCAACGCGGGAATGCATGATGTCTCCGATAATGGCCACTTTTTTCCCTTCGAGTGTGCCCAGTTTTTCCCTGATAGACAGGGCATCGAGCAGCGCCTGGGTAGGATGTTCATTAATCCCATCGCCGGCATTAACGATCACCGCCGGAATATGCTTTGCCAGGAAATGTGGTGCGCCGCTCGCACTGTGCCGCATGACCACCATATCCACTTTCATGGAAAGTATGTTGTTGACGGTATCCAAAAGGGTTTCGCCTTTGGAAACCGAAGAACCACTGGCCGTAAAATTGATGGTATCCGCACTCAATCTTTTCTCTGCCAACTCAAATGAGATACGCGTCCTGGTTGAGTTCTCGTAGAAAAGATTAACGATGGTAACATCCCTTAGCGAAGGGACTTTCTTAATAGGTCTTTGAAGTACTTCCTTGAATTGGGTAGCCGTGTCGAGAATAATCTGAATATCCTGGGCCGACAGGTCTCTAATGCCTAACAGATGTTTTGTACTGAGTTGCATTAGGGGTCGAAGTTATAACATTTTCAGTAGAGCACCACACTGGGTTGGTCTTCCCATAATACTTTTACTTTTTGTGTGATGATCGAATCAATGGCTTTACCAAAATAATCCGGCTGGATGGGTAACTGTCGGTTAAACTTCCGATCTATCAGGATCACGAGTTCCACTTTGGCCGGCCTTCCAAAATCGATCAACGCATCCATCGCAGCCCTGATGGTTCTGCCGGTGTATAATACATCATCGATCAGCACGATCTTCTTTCCTTCAATCGAAAATGGCAGATCCGTTACGGTGGGTACATGTAAACTCGATCTGATATCATCGCGATAGAAGGTGATGTCCAGCTTGCCATATTTCAATGGCAGTTCCGGATAAAGCTCACCTATGTATTTCAATATCAGATCGCTCACATGAATACCCCTGGGCTGGAGACCAATGAAACAGGTATCCTGAAAGGGATAATGATTTTCGATCAACTGATGGGTCAGCCGCCGGAGTGTCAGGTCTAAATGATATGAATCGAGAATAGTTACCACGTATTGTCCAACGAAAATAGGGTGTAATTATGATTCCTGCATGAATGGATACCTGTAATCCACTGGCGGATTAAAGGTTTCCTTGATGGTCCTGGCGCTTAACCAGCGATACAGGTTCAGGATGGATCCTGCTTTATCGTTCGTTCCGCTACCCCTGGCACCGCCAAAAGGCTGCTGACCAACCACCGCCCCCGTAGGTTTATCATTGATATAAAAGTTTCCGGCGGCATTCACCAGTTTCCTGGTTGCCAACTCCACAGCGGCCCTGTCTGTAGCGATCACCGCACCAGTGAGCGCATAAGGCGAAGTATCGTTCACCAACTCAAGGGTCTGTTCAAACTGGTGCTCATCATACACATAGATCGTCAGAACGGGACCAAAGATCTCCTCGCACATGGTCACATATTTCGGATCCTTTGCCTCGATCACCGTAGGCTCAATGAAGTACCCGGTTGACTTATCGCAACTGCCACCGGCGATGATACTCGCATTACCTGAACCTTTGACATCGTCTATATACTTCTTGATCTTGTCAAAACTCTTCTCGTCGATCACCGCGTTGATGAAGTTGGAGAAATCCTCCACACTGCCCATGTTGAAACTGGCGATGCCCTCCACCAATTGCTGTTTAACGGCGGCCGCAATGTTTGAAGGTATATAGGCCCGTGATGCGGCAGAGCATTTCTGGCCCTGGTATTCAAAGGCACCTCTCAGCAGTGCAGTAGACACTACCGCGGGGTCCGCAGAGCGGTGGGCCACAACGAAATCCTTACCGCCGGTTTCTCCAACGATCCTTGGGTATGAGCGGTACTTGCTGATGTTCTCCCCGATCGACTTCCACATCTGGTTGAATACCCCGGTAGAACCCGTGAAGTGAACGCCCGCAAATTCGCGGTGCGAAAAACAGATCTTTCCCAGCGTGGGTCCATCTACGAAAACCAGGTTGATCACGCCATCAGGAAGACCTGCTTCTTTCAGTATGCGCATGAACATCTGTGCAGAATAGATCTGCGTATGCGCAGCTTTCCATACCACCACATTCCCGCACATGGCTGCTGAGGCAGGAAGATTTCCGCCAATAGCAGTAAAATTGAATGGCGTGATGGCCAGCACAAAGCCTTCAAGCGGACGATACTCCATACGGTTATGCATACCCGCACTGCTGATCGGCTGTTGCCTGTAGATCTCCGACAGAAAATGCACATTGAAACGCAGGAAATCGATGATCTCACAAGCCGCATCGATCTCAGCCTGATAAACATTCTTACTCTGCCCAAGCATGGTGGTCCCGTTCATATAGGGACGATATTTTGTGGCGATCAGGTCCGCAGCCTTGAGGAAGATACCGGCCCGGCTCTCCCAGCTCATCGCTGCCCAGGATTCCCTGGCCTGCAGGGCTGCATCTATGGCACGTTCAACATGTGAAGCATCCCCTTCGTGAAAGATACCCAGCACATGGTTCTTTTCATGGGGCGGATGCAGGGTCATCGTGTTACCCGTTCTCACTTCTTCACCACCGATGTACATCGGTACATCTACCCTGCTGCTTTTCAGTTCAGCAAGCACTTCCTTGAGTCTTTTCCGCTCAGGTGATCCCGGCGCATAAGATAATACAGGTTCGTTTACAGGAATCGGGTAATTGAAATAACCAGTGTTCATGTCGATCGATTATAAAAGTTAATTGGCTTCGGTTTCTTTTTCCATCATCAGGTAGGCCTTGATGAATCCATCCAGTTCACCATCCATGACGGGCTGCACATTACCGACTTCATAATCGGTGCGGTGGTCCTTGATCATTTTGTAGGGATGGAATACATAGCTGCGGATCTGGCTGCCCCACTCGATTTTTTTCTTGGATGCGTTGTTGGCATTTTTGACGGCTTCGCGTTTCCTCATCTCTTCTTCATACAACCGGCTCTTCAGCATGGTCATGGCCTTCTCCCGGTTTTCGCCCTGGGTGCGGGCCTGTTGGCACTCAACGATGATGCCTGAGGGCTTATGTGTCAGCCTGACCGCGGTCTCCACCTTATTCACGTTCTGGCCACCGGATCCACCGCTCCTGAAGAAAGCCCACTCCACGTCGGCGGGGTTGACTTCAATTTCAATGGTATCGTCGATCAGGGGGTAGACATAGATCGAGGCAAACGAAGTATGGCGCCGGGCATTGCTGTCGAACGGGGAGATCCTGACCAGTCTGTGTACGCCGCTTTCCGCTTTCAGGAAGCCAAAGGCGAAAGGACCGTCGAACTGGAATGTGCAGGTTTTGATCCCTGCGCCGTCACCATCCTGCCAGTCGAGCTCGGTCACCTGCCAGCCCTGTTTCTGACCATACATGCGGTACATCCGTGCCAGTATTTCCGCCCAGTCCTGGCTCTCGGTTCCACCAGCGCCTGAATTGATCTGCAGCACGGCCGGCAATTCATCCTCCGGTTCATTGAGGGTGCTCTTGAACTCCGCTTCTTCGATTAAATTCAGGGCATGCTGGTAAGCCTGCTTCACATCTTCTTCTTCGCCTTCACCTTCTTTCCAGAATTCAAACAGCACGGCAAAGTCCTCCACGGCACGCTCAGTATCGTCGAACAGCTTGACCCAATACTCATTCAGCTTGATGTTCTTGAGGATATCAGTAGCCCTCTTGTTATCGTCCCAGAAACCGGGTGATAGCGAGCGCTGCCTGTCTTCATTTATCTTATGTTGTCGGTTAGCGACGTCAAAGAAACCTCCTCAGGACGAGAACGCGGTCCCTCATATCTTTAATATGCTCTAATGTCATAGGCCGCAAAGGTATGCCAAATGGCAAAAACTAAAATCTAATTATTTGAACAAAAAGCCCCAAAAATGGTAATTAGGGTAGACAAATGACCATTGTGATCAAATCATGCTGAAAGCCTATAATTTTCTCGCCAGCTGGCAGTTGTTCCCCGAAAAATGTGTGTATGAGTTTGGCGAGCGGCCCAAAAGTGGTATTTACCGGATCGAAGCGGACAGCGAAAAGAACGAACTGACCATTCACCATAACTGGGTCAGCCTGGAGAACAATGGCTTTTCAGCCGATTATACCATCATTGCCGATGGCGACCTGCAGCCCTACCCTGAAAAATCCTTTGCCGATCACGTGCAGGTCAATTTCCCAGATGGGATCTGCTTTGAGATCCATTTCTACCTGCACGGACGCGTGGTCATGCATGTGATCCATGAGATCATGCCCAACGGCTACATGAAAGTGATCCAACAGGGCAGTATAAACGAAGAAACCACCTACACCAATACGGAGATCTATCATAAGCAGATGAGCGTACTGCCCTATGCTTCCTCGGTGTCCGGAGCGGTGATCAAGCCTACGGAAGAAGGCGTGATCCGGCACAAGGCACTTACCGCCATGGAAGAACAGACCAACATGCAGTTGGCGCAGATCCGGAAACAAATTGAGCTGCTGGCATTGCAGGCCCAGGAGATCCAGAAGCGTAAAGAACTGTCGATGATGATCTATGAGGCCAAACTGAATTTTCAGCCCGTGATCGGCCAGGTATACTATCTCTATGAAAAGAAAGATGGTGCAAAGATGATCTCCATGATCAGTCCCAAGGAATGGGGCGGCGGCTCAGGACCTTTTGAAAAGTTTCTGGCCAAAGTGCAACTGCTGGCCGACCATACCTGGAATGAGGTGTTGTAATGCCCTCCCTTAGTGCTTCTCTTGCTGGTAATGTTTTTTCAGTACATCTTCCCCGTATTCATTGCCTTTCTCCCTCCAGATGGCATGGATATGATTGGCGCCGTTGCGCGGTCCGCCGTTGTTGTCAAACTCGATCAGGAAGCCCGGCCCATTGATCACATAGTAGTGCGGCTTCTGCTCATCCACCGCCCCTATCCATCCGAAATAGACTTTGTCGATCCCCGCTTTCAGGATCCTGTTGTACTCCAACATCGCCTTATCGTACTCCATGTTGAAAACGAATTCGCGGATCATGTATTGAAGGATCGCTTTTTGTTCGGCTGACATTTCCGAACCACGAAGTCCCCAATCATCGACCAGCCTTTTCCCGCTTTCCGCGGCCGTGATGATGTCGCGCGGCACCTCACTGCTCTTGACGGCTTTTGATTGCTGCGAGGCTGACAACAGTCCCATGAGCTTGATGCCCAGGTCTTCTTCCTGACCCAGCACCCGCCAGCCTGCATATTCCGAAGTCTGGTATTCGGCGGGGTCGGTGCCGATGAAGAATGGCGTGACAGATATCTTATCCCCGGTAAAGGTGAAGTTGATAGAAAGATGGTGGCCTTCCAGTTTGTAACCCCAGACCTGTTCGGAAGGATCGCCAAAGAATGCAAAGAAGAAATTCTTGTGCGACCAGAGCAATCCACGGATCATCTCATAGGTTTTGTCGCTCAATTCCTTTTTGTAATAGAGGCTGTCGTAATACCGGTTCAGCAGATCATCAAGATGCATAATTCCTGTGGCCTTGAGATAGCCCTGGGAGCTGAGGGAGGCGGACAGGATGCGGTGCAGCAGCTTACGCTGTTCATCATTCATATTCCCAATGCTGGTGCCTACGCGGGCCCTGAGGCCAACGGGCAGGTTGTTCCACTTGAGGCGGGCAGTATCGGAAAAAGCCAGTTTGCCGGATAATTGCTGGGTACGCGTGAACGACTGGAACAAGTCCACGGCATAGCGCCGAATTTCCTTTTGGTAATCCTGCTGGGCAAAGGTGATCGGTGAATAACACAGGCTGGCGATTATAATAACAGTCACTATCAGGCGCGTTCTTGTCATGCTGGGGGTATTGTTGCTTTAAAGATGCGAAAAATCAGCATCATTTGTTTGCGGCAGGCAACATATTCCTGATGGCGGAAATCTTCCAGGTTTT
>Ga0315900_10003828_pt1 | contig 21742 bp, 19 predicted proteins | sample LakEriMetagenome_FD_203521 | JGI IMG/M metagenome (GOLD analysis project Ga0315900, IMG submission 203521) | Freshwater fungal communities from buoy surface, Lake Erie, Ohio, United States - Buoy 12 MA114 | ecosystem: Environmental > Aquatic > Freshwater > Lake > Lake biofilm | place: USA: Lake... | reverse complement strand
ACCTGTTCGACGGTCTGTGCGATGGCATCAAGAATGAACGCGTGCGACGTCTTGCCTGCAAGATGAGCCGCGGCGGCTATCCGTGCTTTGAGATCTTCCTCGATGCGGATGGTGGTGGTCGACATAGGACACCTCTGAGTCAGTAAACAAAGCGTAGCACATACGTGCTACTCTGAGGTTGGCGAGCGTGAGCGGGACGCACAGCCGAGAACCGGTCCGTCCCGAGCGACGGCTGATGGCCGACCTGAGACGGCCGGATCTTGAAACTGCTCCCACCAGAGCAGACGGTCAAGGTGTTGGCCTGATCGTCAGCAAAGCGCCGGCGAGATGGTCTGCCCGGGCACACGGCATCGGCCAGAGGCCGCCCTTGCATCACCGCGTGTGCCGCACCTCGTCAGCGCTGGCCTTGAACCACAGCGCGTGCACCGTGGCGGCGATGATGCACAGGTCGCTCCACAGGCTGGCCTGCTCTGCGTAGGCCACGGCCTCGCGCAGCTTGGCCGGCAGCAGTTCCTCGCGGTAGGTGCGTTCGGGATCGGCGGAAGCCGCCAGCACGCGGGCCTCGTCGGCCAGCTTCAGCGACACGGGGTCGGTGATGCCCGGGCGCACCGAGAGCACGCGCTCGCGCAGGTCTGCCGGGTACAGGGCCACGTACTGCGGCACTTCGGGCCGCGGGCCCACCAGGCTCATGTCGCCCCGCAGCACGTCGATGAGCTGCGGCAGTTCGTCCAGCTTGGTACGGCGCAGCCAGGCACCCACGCGGGTGATGCGCGGATCCTGCCCGATGGTGAGGGCCGGGCCTTGCAAGGGCGCATCCATCACCATCGTGCGGAACTTGCGGATGCGAAACGGCTGCCCGCCCCGGCCCACACGCTCCTGGCGGAACAGCACCGGGCCGGCCGAATCCCAGCGGATGGCCATGGCGATCAGCAGGAACACCGGCGCCAGCAGCAGCAGGGCCAGCGCGCTGAACAGCAGATCAAAGATGCGTTTGGGCATGAACAGGGCAGCATACCGTGGCCATACTGGGCCTGCGAGGCGGTCACACCCCACCCGACGCTGCCGACGGCGTCCTGAAGGTCCCGAAGACATCCAGGCCCGCTTCTCGGGATAATGGTTCACAGGGAGCCCACTGGACTTCGCAGGTGACTTCAGATCGCCGTGGCCCGTCAAGTTTGGCGATGGCCGCCCCGCATGTCCTCCCCACATGCCCTCCCGCATGTGCCCCCGCATACCCCCGCATGTACGTGCGCATCTTCTTCCGTGATGGCCAGGCCATCCTGATTGCATGAACGCTTTTGCCGACACCCCGCATTCCCTGCACGCGCCCTCTTCCCTGCGGCGCCCGCCGCGCGCGCGCCGCGAGCGCTGCGTTGCCTTGGTGGATGCTCGCTACCTGGCCTGGCTGGCCGATCAGGACGACTCCGCCAGCCCGCGGCTGGACCGCCTCCAGGCCTGCCTGGAAGCCGCGCTGGACGCGCAGACCTTCCCGGCCGAGATTTCCCGCCTGTACTGGTACGCCAGTGAACGCCCGGAGCGCGTGCTGCCGGGAATCGTGCACCGCTGGGTGGCCCCGGAGATGTCCGACGCGGGCGCCTCGCTGACACTGGCCATGGCACGTGACCTGATGGGGCTGGCCGAGCACCCGGGGTACGACCGCGTGGTGCTGCTGACCGACGACGACCGCCTGCTGCCCGTGGTGGATGCAGTGCAGTTGCAGGGCATGACCGTGTGCCTGCTGGGCGATGAGACCGCCGAGGATCTGGACGCCTTGGCCAAGTCGGATGCCGCCTGGTCCGCCCTGCTGCGACAGGCGGATGAGCGCTGCATCGTGCGCGGGCAGGATCTGGCCCGCGCGGTGTGGGGTGACGGCGTGGTGATGATCGAGCGATCGGGCCCGCCCGCAGGGCGTGATGCTCGTGAGCTGCGGGACCCCCGTGAAGGCCGTGAAGGCCGCGAGAGCCGCGATTGGGGCTCCCGCTCCGGCCTGGGCGAGCCCCGGGCAGGGCGGCAGCGGTCCATGGGGCCTTCCCACGAGGAACTTCACGAGATGCGCGAGGCGCTGCAGCCCATGATCAGCACCTGGTGGGACGACCTGCCTGTGGAAGACCGCCAGGAACTGGAAGCCGAGCTGCCCACCTCGCGCGGCCTGCCGCAGGAGGCCGACCGTCACCTGCTGCTGCGCCTGAGCCAGCAGCTCGGACGCCCGCTGACGCCAGCGGAAAAAAAGCTGATGCGGGAACTGGCGCGCGACACCGCACTGGGCCCTCAAGGCGGGCCGGTCGTGCACGTGCCGCACGCACCACAAGCCCCCCAAGCCACCAACGCCACTTCCGCCGCCGGCCCTGCACCCGTGGCAGGCGCCGAGGAAGAAGCGGCGAAGAACGAGGCCTGAACAGGCCTCAACGGACCGGCGCGGGCCTAAGCGGCCACCAAGGCGGACCGGAGGGCGCGCGCCACGCGATCGACATCGCCCTCGGTCATGCGGGTGTACAGCGGCAGGCTGAGCATGCGCTCGTAGGCCCGCTGGCTGTTCGGAAACTGCCCTGGGCGCAGGCCGTAGCGGTCGCGCCAGTAGGGCTGCAGGTGCAGCGGGATGTAGTGCACGCTGCAGCCGATGCCCTGGGCGTACAAGGCTTCAATCAGGCGGTCGCGCCCCAGAGGTGCCCCTTCGGCCAGCCGCACCACGTACAGGTGCCAGGCGTGCACGTCACCCGGTGCCGGGCCGGCCGGCAGCTGCAGCGGCAGGCCCTGCAAGGCCTGGGAATACCAGGCCACCAGCTGCTCGCGCTTGCGCTGGAAGTCGTGGGCCCGACGCAACTGGTGGATGCCGAGTGCGGCCGCGATGTCGGTCAGGTTGTACTTGAAGCCGGGCGCCACGATCTCGTAGTACCAGCTGGGCACCTGGGCGCTGAAACGGTCGAAGGCGTCGCGGCTGATGCCGTGCAGGCGCATCACGCGCGCCCGGGCGGCCAGCGCGGCGTCGCGCGTGACCAGCATGCCGCCCTCGCCCGTGGTGATGGTCTTGTTGGCGTAAAAGCTGAACACCGTGGCGTCACTGGCCAGCGTGCCCACCAAGGCACCGCCGCAGGTCGTGGGCAGGGCGTGGGCGGCGTCTTCCACGACTTTCAGACCGTGGCGGCGGGCGATGGCCAGCAGGCGCGTCATGTCGGCCGCCCGCCCGGCGAAGTGCACCGGCACGATGGCGCGCGTGCGCGGGCCGATGGCGGCCTCCACCGCCGCAGGGTCGATGTTCAGCGTGACCGGGTCGCAGTCCACCAGCTTCACGTCCGCGCCCAGGTAGCGCACCACTTCGGCCGTGGCGGTGAAGGTGTGGGTGGTGGTGATGACCTCGTCGCCCGGGCCGATGCCCAGGGCCTCCAGGGCCAGGTGCAGGCCCGCGGTGGCGGAATTGACCGAGATGCACTGCAGCGCCGCGTCGCCCAGGAAGGCCGCAAAGTCGGCCTCGAAGCGCTTGGCCTTGGGCCCCGTGGTGACCCAGCCGGACTTCAGCGTGTCCACGACTTCAGCGATCTCCTCGTCGCCGATTTCGGGCAAGGCGAAAGGCAAGAAAGGCAGGGCGCCAGCGGGGGGTGGAGCGGAAGCGGACAAGAGGGTTCTCGGTCAGGCAGGGGGCGGATCGGTCTGCACAAGGGTCTGCAGATCGGCCTGCAGGCGCGATTCGACCACGACGCGCGCCAGCCAGGCCTTGACCTCGGCATCCTCCCGGGGCTGGGGGTCTTCGGCCCAGGCCAGCAGGGCCTGCACCTCGGCGGCGGCCTGCGGCTCGTCGGCCAGGCGTGCCACGCGCAGGCGCGGCACCGCCGTGGGCACCGTGGTCTCGTTATCGGCCAGCAGTTCCTCGTAGAGCTTTTCCCCGGGGCGCAGGCCGGAGTACGCGATGCCGATCTCGTCCTCGGTGTGGCCGGCCAGGCGGATGAGCTGGCGCGCCAGGTCCACGATGCGCACGGGCTCGCCCATGTCCAGCACCAGCACCTGGCCGGTCTCGCCCGTGGCCGCGGCCTGCAGCACCAGGCGCGCCGCCTCCGGGATGGTCATGAAGTAGCGGATGATCTCCGGGTGCGTCACCGTGACCGGGCCGCCGCGTGCGATCTGTTCCTTGAACTTGGGGATGACGCTGCCACTGCTGCCCAGCACGTTGCCGAAGCGCACCGCCATGAAGCGCGTGGCCGGATGCTGCGCCGCCAGCGTGCGCAAGGCCATCTCGGCCGCGCGCTTGGTGGCGCCCATCACGTTGGTGGGGTTCACCGCCTTGTCGGTGCTGATGAGCACGAAGCGCTCGGCTCCCGCCTGGGCCGCGGCCTGGGCCGTGCGCCAGGTGCCCAGCGTGTTGTTGCGCAGCGCCGCCCAGGCGTTGCCCTGCTCCATCAGCGGCACATGCTTGTAGGCCGCGGCATGGAACACCACCTGCGGCCGCCAGCGCTGCAGCACGCCGCCGATCTGCAGCGGGTCCTTCACGTCGGCCACCAGGCGCACCAGTCCCAGAGCCGGGAACTGCTCGGACAGTTCCTGCTCGATGGTGTAGAGGTTGAACTCGCTCAGTTCCACCAGCACCAGCCGCGCCGGCCCCTGGCGCGCCACCTGGCGGCACAGTTCAGCACCGATGCTGCCGCCCGCCCCGGTGATGAGCACGGTGCGCCCGCCCAGCACGCCCGCCAGGCCGGCTTCGTCCAGCGCCACGGGGTCGCGGCCGAGCAGGTCTTCGGGTTCGATTTCGCGCACGCGGGACACCTCCAGACCCGAGCGCAGTTCGTCAGCGCTGGGCACCGTCAGCACGTGCAGGCCGGTGCGCGCCGCGCGTTCCAGCAGCGCACGCTTGGCCGCGCCGCGCAGCGACGGCAGCGCCACCACCAGGTGCGTGGCGGCATCACGCAGCACCAGGTCGTCCATGCGCGACAGCGGGCCCAGCACCGGCACACCGGCGATGCGGGCGCCGTGCTTGGCGGCGTCGTCGTCCAGCAGCGCCACGACCGTCCAGCCTTGCTGGTGGATACCGGCCAGCAGGCGGCGCGCGGCGTCGCCAGCGCCCAGCACCAGGGCGCGCCGGGCCGTGCCCTCGCCGCCACCCGTGATGCGCGAGCGCGCATGCTCGTAAAGCATGCGGTAGCCCACGCGCACCAGGCACACGCCCATCAGCGCGACCACCGGATGCAGCGCCAGCACGGCCCGCGGCACCTTGCTCAGGCCCAGGGCCATCACCGCCGCAGCAGCCAGCGCCCCGGCCGCGGCGCAGGCCAGGGTCAGGCGGCGGATGTCACCGAAGCCGGCAAAGCGCCACATGCCCTGGGGCACGCGGGCCAGGGCGAAGACCGCGAGGTAGGTCACCACGATGCCCAGCAACACCCACGCGTCGTAGGCCGGGCGGGCGCTGAGCCAGCGGTCAAAGCCCAGGCGGAACAGATACGTGACGTTCCAGGCCATGGCAATGACCACCCCGTCCACCAGCAGCGACAACGGCTCGCGGTGGGGCCGCAAGCGGGCCAGGAGGTGGTCCAGCCGGTGCCAGGGGGTCTCGGGCCGGGCGCCTTGGGGCGGGCCGGCGCCAGGGCCAGGACTCGGGTTCGGGCCGGGGGCCATGGCGCTCACTTCTGCACCCAGGCCAGCACATGGGTGCGCAGCCACGGCAAGGTGTTGAGCAGGCTCCACAGCCCGGGGTTCACACGCGCCACGGCACGGCCCAGCGGTGGGGCCAGGGTCAGGCGCTGCGCCCGCACCTGGCCGTGCGGAAACAGTTGCCGGATGCGCGCTACCGGCACGCCCCGCACGTCCGGGTTGCGCGGGTTGTTCACCGTGAAGTCGTACCAGAGCACGCCGCCACCGGGCTTGACGGTGCGCCAGACGGCGTCGGCGAGTTGCTGCTGGAAGGCATCGTCCAGCAGTGAGGAGAACACCGTGGACAGCAGCACCACATCGGCCTGTCCTTCCGGCAGGGGCAGTTGCGACGCGTCCCCACCCCACAGCGTGACGGCCTGCGGCAGGCTGCGCCTGGCGGCCTCCAGGCGCTCGGGCAGCAGTTCCACACCGCTCAGGTGCTCAGGCGCGAAGCCCAGGCGCAGCATCTCCAGCAGGTTGCCGCCGCTGCCGCAGCCCACTTCCAGCAGGCGCCGGTCGGCCAGCGTGCGCCAGCCCAGGCCGGCGAACAGCCGCAGCATGGCGCGCTGGCGCTCCTGCACGGTCAGCCACACATCGGGCTGCAGCAGGCTGTAGCGCTCGGTCGCGCCGCGGCGCGCGTAGCGCTCGGCCACCGCAGCCGGCTCCGCGCCAGTGGTGTCGGTGTCCGGGAAGGTCATGGCGCCACCCTGCGGGACAAGCGACGTGACAACCCTGCGCGACAGGTGCGGATCACGCAGGACCCCCCACCGCCGCCAGGAACCGCCGGGCCAGCACCGGGTAGGCGTGGTGCTTCAGCACATGGTCCCGGCCCCGCTCGCCGAGCTGCCGGCGCTCCGGCGGGCTCATCGCCGCCAGCTGGCGCAGGCCGCGCGCCACCGCCTCGGGCGACTCCGGCGCCACCGTCAGGCCGCAGCCGGACTCGGCCACGGGATCGTTGCCCGCTTCCACCGAGTGCAGCACCGGGCGCGCCGCCATCATGTAGTCCATCAGCTTGTTGGGCGCGATGCCGAAGCGGTACAGCGGCTGGCGCTGCCATCCCAGGTAGGCGATGTCGATGGCGGCCAGGAAGGCCGGCACCTGGGCCTTGGGGATGGGCGGCAGCAGCGCCACCTGGGCCAGGCCCTCGGTGTTGACGCGCGCGGCCAGGCGCTCGCGCTCGTGGCCATCGCCCACCAGCACGAAGCGCAGCGGCTGGTCGGCCAGCAGGCGGGCGGCGTCCAGCAGCACGTCCAGCGCGTTGGGCAGGCCCATGGAGCCGGCGTAGCCCACGATCACGGCACCCGCGCGGCGCGCAGCGTCGAGGGCCTGTGCCACATCCGGGCGCAGGGGCTCGGGCGGGGCCAACCACTCTTCGGGGCTGATGCCGTTGGGCACGATGGACAGCTTCTTCAAGTTCAGCCCGCGGCTCGCCATGTGGGCGTGCACCTTGGGCAGCATGGACACCACGGCGTCGCTGTGGCGGTAGGCGGCGTCTTCCGCCGCCTGGCAGATCAGCGCAAAAGGGTGCCAGGGCGACATGCCCGACAGCTCCACGGGCGACAGCGGCCACAGGTCGTGCACCTCGTGCACCAGCCGGGCCCCACAGCGCCGCGCGATGCGCCGCGCGACCCAGGTGTCCATCGGATAGGTGCTGGAGGAGATGACCACGTCGGGGCGCAGCGTGGCCGCCATCTCCGGGGCCTGTGTCCAGAGTTGGCTCAGAAACGACAACACGTTGCGCATGCGCGCCCAGCCGTTGCCGGTGTAAACCGGGGTGGGCAGCCAGCGGTAGGTGATGCCGTCCACCCGCTCTTCCCCCGGCGCCGGTTGCCGCGCACGGTAGTGCGAGTAGGCAGCCGCCACGATCGTCACCTGATGCCCCAGACGCACCCACTCCCTGGCGAGGTAGTACGGGCGGTACTCCATGCCGAGTGCCGGCGTGCCGGCGTAGTGGTTGATGAGCAGGATGTTCAAGGCAGCAGTTCTCGGTACAGCGTCAGCAACTCGGCCTCGGCGCGAGGCCAATGGTAGTGGGCGTGGACCGCCTCACGCCCGGCCTGGCCCATCGCCTGGGCCGCCGCGGGGTCGTCCAGCACCTGACGGATGGCCTGGGCGATGGCAGCCGGGTCAGCCGGGTCCACGCACAGGCCGCAGGCGTGGCGCTGCACGATGTCACGCCACAGCGGGAAGTCCGAGGCGATCACCGGCAGGTTGGCCGACATGTACTCGAACATCTTGATGGGCAGCGAATCCAGGTAGCTGGGCAGCGGCAGCAGGGTGACCAGCCCGGCACGCGAACGCGCCATCACCTCGCGCACGCCTGCACGCCCCAGCACACCCAGGTAGTCCACCTGGGCCCAGCCGGGCTCGGCGCGCAGGGCCGCCTCGGTGGCGGCGTCCTCGAAGCGGCCGCACAGCAGCAGGCGCACACCGGGCAGCAAGGGCAGCGCCCGCACCATGCTGAAGGCACCGCGGGTGAGGAAGATGCCGCCCACGTAGCAGACGGCGTTCTCGCGCGAAGGGAGATCCGCAGCCAAGGCCGCGGGCGCCAGTTCGTCCAGGAACGGGAAGTTGCTGACGTTCACGCTGCGCCGGGCCACCGCCGCGAAGCGCTGGGTGATGTACGGCGTGGCGCCCACCACGGCGGCGAGCTGGCGCACAAGGTGGTTCTCATAGACCTCGAAGACGGCACTCAAGGGGCGCCGCGCCCAGGCAGGAATCCACTGCTTGGTGAGCAACTGGCGCGGCACATCCTCGTGCGCGTCGTAGACCACGGTCAGGCCTTCGCGCGCCAGCTTCGCCCCCAGGGGCAACAACTCAGGGTCGTGCAGGTGCACCAGCGCCGGACGGCAGCGCCGCACCGCCGCCTGGGCTTTGGCGGGCTGCTCGCGCATGCGCGCCAGGCGCCCGGCAGGCCGGGGGCCGAGGTCCAGGATGCGCACGCCCTGCACCTGCGCATCGCCCTGCCCATCGCTGACGATCTGCACCACCTCGTAACCGGCCCGGGCCAGCGAGACGCACTCCTTGCGGAAGATGCGGATGTCGTCACGCGGGTGCACCGTGGTGAGGTGGACGACGGGGCGCGCCGATGACGTCACGCGCGCATGCAGCGCGAGGAACTGCTGGATGTTGGCCCGCAGCGTGGCGCGCTCGGCGATCAGGGCCTCGTTCAGGGGGCGGCCGCCCGCGTCCCAGCCGCCCTCGGCCCACCAGCGGGCGCCGCACACCAGGGCATGGGCGAGTGCGTCCACCAGGCTGGAGCCGTTCGGGGCTGCAGCCGAAAGATCTGAAACGGCGGGTGTCCATTGGCCCGGTGATACCGAGGCCCCCTCCCCGACGATCAGCCCGTTCTCCCCATCGCGCACCCATTCGCGGTTGGCCGGCAGGTCCGCCAGCACCGGCAGGCAGCCTGCGGCCATGGCCTCCAGCAGGCTGACCGACGTGCCATCGGACTCCGGCACGCTGACAAACAGCGCACCGCGGCGGTAGGCCTGGGCCAGTTCGGGGGCGGCAAGCATGCCGGTGAACTCCACGCGGTCGGCCACGCCCAGCGCCTTCGCCAAGGCGCGCAGCGCTGGTGTCTGCTCGCCCGACGCGGCCACCTCCAGCACCCAGCCCGGCAGTTCGGGGGCGGCCTGCGCAAAAGCCCGCACGATGGCATCGATGCGGTACAGCGGCTTGTGCAGCCGGCAGGACAGGATGCGGCGCTCGCGCACCACCGCTCCGACATCCGGGGGCGGGTCGATGCCCAGGGGGATCCACGCCCGCCACGGCGGCGCATCCGCCCCGGCGATGGCCTGCGCGGCCCGCAGCAGCACCTGCGCGTCAGCTGTCCAGGCCGAGACGCCCCGCAGCGCCTGCCGCACCATCGCGCGCTGCCACCAACCGCGGTGGGGCAGGCTCAGCACGTCGGAGCCCCAGAGCGTCAGCACCACCGGCACGCCCGTGGGCCGCGCCGCCCGCACCGCATGCCAGGCCGTGGCATCGGCCTGGTGCACGTGCACCGCTGCAGGCTGCCAACGCTCGATCAGCGCACGCAGACGCGCCGGCGTGCGCCAGGCCAGCACACGCAGGCTCAGGTGGACCTGTTCCCGCAGGCGTTCATGCGACAGCAGCGGTTCGGACGCGTTCGTCACCAGCACCACGTCACGGCCGGCCTCGCACAGGCCGGCCACAAAGCGCCGCACGTGCACCGAGTGGGGGCCGACGACGAGGACGGGACGTGTTTCGGTCACCGTCAGGCGCGCCGGGCCGCGCGTATCGCCACGTCGTGATAGACCTGGGCCTGCAGCGCCGCCACGTCGGCCGTGCGCGCCCGGGCATGTTCGCGGCGGGCCAACCAGCCTTCCACCGCACCACGCGCCGGCCAGGCCGCGCCCCAGCGCAGGTAGGCGGCGCTCGGCCGCGTCAGCGTGGCCAGGCGGATGCGCTGCAACTCCAGCACCTCGAAGTGCGGGGCCAGCGCGTCCAGGTAGTCCTGTTCGGAGGTGCTGTGGCTCACCGAGCCGGAATGCCGGCCCGAGGCGCTGGCCTGCTCGATCATCAGCAGCTCGCCGCCGACCTGCAGCACGCGCGCCAGCTCGGCCACCGCGGCCTTGAGCGCCTGGCCGTCGGCCGTGGTCAGGCACTGCAGCACTCCCACGGTCAGGCAGCCGTCGAAGCGGCCAGTGTCCAACGGCAGCGGCAGGGTCGGCGCGTGTTGGAAAGTGGCCCGGCCCGCCGGATGGGCACGCCGCGCCGCCTCGATCATGGCCGCGGACGAGTCCACGCCGCAGTAGCCGCTGCCAGCATCGGTGATGCGCCCGGCGAAGCGGCCGATGCCGCAGCCGTAGTCCAGCACCTCGCGACGACCTTGGGCCCAGGGTTGCACCACACCCCACTGGATGCGGTCGATCAGCCCGTTCTTCAGGCCGTTGCGGTCTCCGGGGTCGATCACCGACTGCAGACCCACCCCTTGCCGGGCCCGCTCGTCCCAGTCCACTTCAGCCATCTGTGCCCCTCATGCCCCTTGCTGACGGTGCATCACCGCTCATGCTTGTGTCTTCACGCCGACCCCACCTGCCCTGCACTGCCAGAGCCCTGACGGGCGACCCGAGGATTATCCGGGGCGGGGCCGCGCGGCTCACAGGCGGCCGATCCCTCATCCACGCAGGCGCTTCAGCCAGCGCCAGGCGGCCGATTCCCACTGCAAGGTGCTGTAGGCCGCGGGCCGGGCGCCGAACTCCTCCTTGAAGCGCTGCACCTGCGGCAGCCCCTCGCTGGCCCCCAGGTTCAGCACCGGCACACCCCGCTCGCAAAGGTCCTGGATCACGGCGTCCATCAGGCGCACCATGGGGTGGGCCGCCTTCTGGTCTGGCTCGATGTGCGACACGCCCTGCCAGTACAGCGCCTGGTGGCGGCACTCCACGATCACCACGGCGCAGGCCAGCCGGCCCTGCACGTGGTGGGTCCAGATGCGGGCGGCAGGGCTGTGCAACAGGTCGAGGAAGAGCTGGCGCGGATAGGGCCAGGCGCCCGCACGGCCCCAGCGCTGCAGGGAATGGGCGTAGACCTCGAAGTAGGGCTGCAGGTCGGCCTCGGTGCGCGCCAGTGCGATGCGGCTGTCCACCTTCACCGGCTTGGCGATCTGGTTGCGTTTGGTGGCGTGGTAGTGGCGGCGCACTGCTTCCAGGCCCGGGCGCAGGTCCAGCAGGTGCGTTTCGCGCGGCAGCACGCGCCAGCCTTGCGCTGCGGCCTGCCGGGCCAGGCGCCCGGCCTCAGGACACAGCGGGTTCAACTGCACCCGCACCTGCGAGGCCCGGCCGGGCGCATGGTCCAGGAAGTCCGCCAGCGCCCGGGTGCGCTGCAGGTCGGCGCACACTGGCGCGTAAAGGCCGTAGGGCGCCCACTCCCAACGCCGCAAGCCCAGCCGGCGCCGCTCGAACACCCCGTGCGGGCCAGACGGCTCCAGCGCCCGCAGGCCCGCTGCCCGGCCGATGGCCGCGCGCAGCACCGGGTCGTCAAACAGGTCGTCAAACAGGTTGTCCGACAGGTGCCCCGCTGACGAGACCGCGGCATGACCGGGAAACCCAGGGGCGGGGCCACCGCGCCCTGGAGGCACCGCCATGGACCCCGTGGTGTCAGCCATGCGCCCTCCGAGGACCGAGCACGTAGCGAAACTCGAACCAGGTGGACAGCGCGTTGTAGGCCGTCATGCCCAGCGCCAGCACCCACAAGGTCACGATCACCTCGCCCGACGCCCACCATGCCCCCACCAGCAGGGCGAAGGCCAGCAGCGTGCCCGCCAGGCCCAGGGAGAAGTCCAGGCCGAAGCGCTCTTTCACCAGGTACAGCACGCTCAGGGGCGCGGCCACGAAGGCCGAGAGGATCCAGGGCGACAAGGCCCGCAAGTACTGGCCCACGTCCGCCCAGGCCGTGCCAAAAGCCCAGGCGTAGGCGGCATCCGGCAGCAGCAGCAGCAGCGGCCAGGCCAGCAGCACGCCCGTGGTGGACACGGCCAGGATGCGCAGCGCGTCACGGCGCAGCCGCGCGTCGTCGTGGCGGTGGCTGGCGGCGCGCGGGTAGTACACCTGGGAGACCGCGCCGCTCACCAACCCCAGCGGGGCCTTCAGCAGCCGGGTGGAAAAGGCGTAGTAGGCGGCGGCCGGGGCGCCGAAGAAGTGGGCGATCAGCAAAGGCAGGCCCGAGCCTTGCGCGGCGTCCGACAACACGTGGGGCACGTTGAACAGCGTCAGACGCCGGAAGTGGCGCATCAGCCGCCACACCTGGCGCGGCGCGGCACGGCGGCGAAAGCCGGTCTGCGTCAGGCCCTGCGCCAGCACGCCCAGCGCGATGAGCTGCCCGGCCAGCGTGGCCACCACCAGGCCCAGGGCCTGCGCCCCCCACAGCGGCACCCAGGCCAGCGACAGCAGCGCCGTGGCCGCGGCCTGCACGATGCGCGAGAGCGACAGCCGCCGGTAGGCGTGCACCCGTGCCGCCCAGTTGCCCAACACCTGCACGGCCCCGCCCAGCAACACGTACAGCGGCAGCAGGGCCAAGGCGGCCACCCGCGCGGGCGGGTGCAGCGCCCAGGCCACCGCCACGGCCAGCGCGCACAGCGCCGACACGCCCAGGGCGATGCCCAGGCTCCCCCAGGCCACGGCAGAGGCGGCGTGCAGGCTGGACGGCAGGGCGATTGCCACCTCGAAACGGGCGCACACCACCGGCAGCAGGAAGCCCCCCCAGGCCAGGAAGATGACAAAGCCGCCGTACAGCTCGGGCGGGTACAGCCGGGTGATGAAAGGCAGCGCCGCCAGCGCGATGGCCTGGGCCACGGCCGTGCCGCCGGCCACGGTGAAGACGCTGGAGAGGAAGGAGGGGCGCGACATGGCGCGTCGCCTAGGGCCGCCGTGCCGGGGCGGCGTTCAGCCCGTGAGCGCCTGGCGCAAGGCCGCCACCACGCGGTCCTGGTCGGCCTCGGTGAGGTCGGCGCTCATGGGCAGGCTCAGCACGCGGCCGGCCACGTCCACGCTCACCGGGCAGCAGTCCGGGCAGCAATGGGCGGCATAGGCCACCTGGTGGTGCAGGGGCTTGGGGTAATGCACGGCGGTGGGGATGCCCGCTTCCTTCAACGCGGCCTGGACGCGTGAACGATCGTCCACGAACACGGTGTACTGGCCCCAGACGCAATCACGGTCGGGCTTGACGGTCAGCGTGCGCAAACCGGGCAGGCCTTGCAGCAAGGCGGTGTAGCGCGCGCCCAGTTCGGCCCGCCGCTGCAGTTCCCACTCGAAGCGCCCCAGCTTGCCCAGCACGATGGCGCACTGCAGCGTGTCCATGCGCCCGCCGACGCCGATGCGTGTGTGGGTGTAGCGCGCGCTCTGGCCGTGCACGCGGATCTCGCGCGCGGCCTGGGCCAGCGTGTCGTCGTCGGTGAACAGCGCGCCGCCGTCGCCGTAGCAGCCCAGCGGCTTGCTCGGGAAGAAACTGGTGCAGCCGATGGTCGAGAGCGCCCCGCTGCGCCGGCCTTGGTAGGTGGCGCCAAAGCTCTGCGCCGCATCCTCGATCACCGCCAGGCCGTGGCGCGCGGCGATGGCGTTGAGCTCCGCCATGTCGGCCACCTGGCCGTACAGGCTGACGGGCATGATCGCCCGGGTGCGCGCGGTGATGCGCGCTTCCACCCGCGACGCGTCCAGGTTGCAGGTGCCGGGCTCCACGTCCACGAACACCGGCTTGCCGCCCAGCAGCACGATCACCTCGCCCGTGGCGGCGAAGGTGAAGGGGCTGGTGATCACCTCGTCACCAGGCTTCAAGTCCAGCGCCATCAACGCAATCAGCAGGGCCTCGGTGCCGCTGGCCACGGTGACGCAGTGCCGGGCCCCGGTGAACGCCGCCAGCGCCCCCTCCAACTCCGCCACCTCCGGGCCCATGATGTACTGGCCGTGGTCCAGCACGCGCTGGATGCGGGCGTCGATGTCGCCCTTGAGCGCGGCGTACTGGGTCTTCAGGTCGGTGAATTGCATGAGGGCGTTCAAGAACGTGAGGCGGCGGTCGGAGGGCGTTCTGCTGGCCTGGGCATCAGGCGTCCACGGCCAGGGCCGTCAGCACCTCGCCCACCAGACGGTAGCGCGCCCCGGTGGCCGGGCATGCGGCCTCCAGGGCCTGGCCGGCCGGTGCGGTGACGGGCAGGGACAAACGCTCGCCATGGGCACTCATCCAGCCCACGCGCCGGGCGGGCACGCCCACCACCAGCGCGTAAGCGGGAACGTCGCGCGACACCACCGCGCCCGCACCCACGAAGGCATACGCCCCCACCGTCGTGCCACAGACCACCGTGCAGTTGGCGCCCAGCGTGGCGCCACGGCACACCCGCGTGGGCCGGTACTCGTTCTTGCGCACCACGGCCGCGCGGGGGTTGTGCACGTTGGTGAACACCATGCTCGGGCCGCAAAACACGTCGTCCTCCAGCGTCACCGCGTCATAGACCGAGACCTGGTTCTGGATCTTGACGTTGCGGCCGACGACGACGTCATTGCCCACAAACACGCCCTGCCCCAGCGAACAACCCTCGCCAATCCGCGCCCCAGCGCACACGTGGGCGAAGTGCCACACCCGCGTGCCCGCCCCGATCTGTGCCCCCTCGTCGACGATGGCGCTGGGGTGGGCCCAGAAGGCTTGGGCTACGGGCACGGCCGGCGTCGAAGCAGCAACATCAGCCTTCATCACAGCACCTGCACCTGGGGCAAGCCGCGCATCTTGCGGTCGAAGGTGAAGAGGGCGTCCAGCCCACCCGCCTGTGCACGCGCCGCCAGAAGGCAGTCGGCGAAATCGGCCTTGCCTGCGGCGTACAGGCCGATGGCAGCGGCGACTTCCTCGGCGCCATCCAGGCGCACCGTGGCATTCGAGGACAGGGCACGCAGGGCCGACAGCACCTGCTCACGCGGCCGGGCGTAGGTGCGGGTCAACACCCACACCAGTTCCACCAGCACGGATTGGGAGATCCAGATCGACCCGGGCTGGTCCGCCTGACGGTCGAAAAGACGCCTGGCCTTGTCGAGTTGGGCCGCGTCATCGGCCACCATCAGTCGCACCAGGATGTTGGTGTCGACAGCGATCACGGCGAGCTCTTGCCCGAAGGCACGGCGCGCTCGGCGACGGCCTGCGCCACGCCTTCTTCCATCTCCTGCAGCGTGCGCGTGCGTTCGCCCGGCACCGCCAACAGCCCGGCCAGCCCTGAAGAGCCCACGGCGAGCTTGCGCACGCGCAGCGACCCATCTTCCTGGGTATCGATTTCCAGGCGCTGGCCCGGTGCGATGCCCAGCCGCTGGCGCAAGCCGTGAGGCAGGGTGATCTGACCTTTGTCGCTGACGGTGACCTGCATGTCGGAACGGAGAGGTTGATTCGGAACGTCTGTCCGTATTCTGACAGATGAGGCCCCGGAAGACTTCTCAGAACACCAGCGGCAGGCCCACGCGCTGGCCGTCGCGGGCGCTGCGGTAGGCGGCGATGATGACTTCCAGGGAGCGCAGGCCCTCGTAGCCGTCCACCTGGGCCTGGGCCTGGCCGCGCAGGGTGTCGATGACGTTGGCGTAGTACAGCGGGTGGCCGAAGCCGTAGACCGAGGTGGGGGCGTAGCTGGCGTTCTTTGCGGTGTCGTCCTCCGGACGGTGCTCGTCGAACTCCCAGTGCTCGATGCGGTTGACCGCCACGCCGCCAATGCGCACCGTGCCGCGCTCGCCCAGCACGGTGATGCTGCCTTCGAGGTTGCACGGGTAGGTGAGCATGCTGACGCTGATGGAGGCCAGTCCGCCTGCGCGCAGGCGCAGGCTCATCACGCCGCTGTCCTCGGCTTCGATGTCGCGCAACTGCGTGGCCGTGTAGGCGTGCACGTTGTCCACGGGGCCCACCAGCCAGTCCACCATGTCCACGTAGTGGCTGGCCTGGTTCATGAAAGCGCCGCCGTCCAGGTCCCAGCGGCCGCGCCAGGGGGCATCGTCGTAGTAGCTCTGCGGGCGCGTCCAGAAGACGTTGACCGTCACCATGTGGATGCGGCCGAAGCGCTTGGCGTCAATGGCCTGCTTGAGCCGCTGCAGCGTGGCGTTCAGCCGGTTCTGCTTGACGACGAACAGCTTCACGCCCGCATCGCGGCAGGCCCGCACCATGGCCACGCCCTCGTCCCACTTCGTGGCCATGGGTTTTTCGCTCAGCACATGGCGTCCGGCCCGGGCGCAGGCGATGGCCTGCTGCGGGTGCAGCCCGCTGGGCGTGGTGAGGGCCACGATGTCGGCCTTGCTGCCGGCCAGCAAGGCGTCGAGTGACTCGAAGCCCCGGGCGCCAGTGCGCTCCACCGCCGCCTGCAGACGGGCCGCGTCGGTGTCGCACACCGCCACCAGTTCGGCCCGGCCAGCGTGCTCGGCCAGGGCCGCGAAGTGGTTGGCCGAAATGCGGCCGCAGCCCACGAGCGCGAAGCGCACGGGCCGGTCGGTGATGGGGAAGGCAGCGGTCATGGGTTCAAGGACCGGGAGGGGTCAAGGCCTGCAGGTCACAACAGTGCTTCGCTCGGATCAGGTTCGGCGCGTCTGGGCCTGTCGAGGTCGGGCTGGTCATCGAAATCACCGGTTCACAGCCTGAACACCGTGAAGCCGGCAGCCTGCAAGGCGGCAGGGTCGTACAGGCTCTTCACATCGGCCAGCACCGGGCGCGGGCCGCGCACCAGAGCGCGCAGGTCGGCAGGTGTCAGGGCACGGAACTCGCGGTGCGCCACGGCCACTACCAGCGCGTCCACTGGGGCCGCGGGCGACACCTCGCCCAGCGTCAGGCCGTGGTCGTGCTGCAGTTCGCGCGCATCGGCATGCGGGTCCACCACCACCACCTCGGCGCCGTGGTCGCGCAGCTCGTGCACGAGGTCGGCCACCTTGGAGTTGCGCGTGTCGGGCACGTTCTCCTTGAAGGTGATGCCCAGCACGCCGATGCGCGCGCGCGGCACGTCCACGCCGTTCTTCAGCATCAGCTTGATGGTGTTGCGCGCCACATAGCGGCCCATGTTGTCGTTGATGCGCCGTCCCGCCAGGATCACCTGCGGGATGTAACCCACCTGCTCGGCCTTGTAGGTCAGGTAGTAGGGGTCCACGCCGATGCAGTGCCCGCCCACCAGCCCGGGACGGAAGGGCAGGAAGTTCCACTTCGAGCCCGCGGCCGCCAGCACCTCGGCGGTGTCGATGCCCAGGCGGGCGAAGATCACGGACAGCTCGTTCATCAGCGCGATGTTGAGGTCGCGCTGCGTGTTCTCGATGACCTTGGCGGCCTCGGCCACGCGGATGGTGCTGGCCCGGTGCACGCCCGCGCGCACCACCGATTCGTACACCCGTGCCACGGTGTCCAGCGTGGCGGCGTCGCAGCCCGAGACGATCTTGCGGATGTCCTCGAAGCGGTGCTCGCGGTCCCCAGGATTGATGCGCTCAGGGCTGTAGCCGCAGAAAAAGTCCACGCCGTGGCGCAGGCCCGAGGTGGCTTCCAGCACGGGCACGCAGTCTTCCTCGGTGGCGCCGGGGTACACCGTGGACTCGTAGACGACGATGTCGCCAGGCTTGAGCGCCGGGCCCACCGTGCGCGAGGCTGACAGAAGCGGCGCCAGGTCGGGCTTGTGCGCCGCGTCCACGGGCGTGGGCACGGCGATGATTAAGAAGTCACAGGCGCGCAGGTCCGCCGCCTGGTCGGTGAAGCGCAGCCCCGCCCCAGGCAAGCCGCCGGGCTCGATCTCGCCCGTGCGGTCCACGCCTCGGCGCAACTCATCGATGCGCGAGGCGTCGATGTCGAAGCCCACCACCTCCGGCCGGCCGGGTTGCGCCTGCGCGGCCCGGGCAAACGCCACGGCCACGGGCAGGCCCACGTAGCCGAGGCCGACGACGGCGATCTTGCGTTGCATGCGGGGGGAGTTCGGTCGAGAGAAGGCGAAGCCGCAGATTCTAGGCAGCATGGCGCCCTGTCGGATGGCCCCGCCTAGAATCCTGGCCCCTGCCCGCCTTCCAGCCGACCCCTTCATGAGCACCCCCGCGCCCACCGCCCACGCCGATGACAACCAGCTGATCACCGAGCGGCGCGAGAAGCTCGCGGCGCTTCGCGCGCAGGCCCAAGCTGCGGGGACGGCGGCCTTCCCCAACGACTTCAAGCCCACGCACCACGCCAGCGACCTGCACCACCGCTACGGGCAGATCCCTAACGAGGAGCTGGAGCCCCAGGCCATCGCCGTGGCGATCGCCGGACGCATGATGCTCAAGCGCGTGATGGGCAAGGCCTGTTTCGGCACGCTGCAGGACGGCACCGGCCGGCTGCAGATCTACGTGACGCAGGACGCCGTGGGCGCCGAAGCGCTGGCCGCCTTCAAGCACTGGGACCTGGGCGACATCCTGTCGTGCGAAGGCACGCTGTTCCGCACCAAGACGGGCGAGTTGTCGGTCAAGGCCACGCGCGTGCGCCTGCTTACCAAGAGCCTGCGCCCGCTGCCGGACAAGTTCCACGGCATGACCGACCAGGAGCAGAAGTACCGCCAGCGCTACGTGGACCTGATGACCGACGAGCACGCGCGCGCCCGCTTCGTGGCGCGCAGCAAGGCGGTCAGCTCCATCCGCCAGTTCATGGTGGAGCACGGCTTTCTGGAGGTGGAGACGCCCATGCTCCACCCGATTCCCGGCGGCGCCAACGCCAAGCCTTTCGTCACCCATCACAACGCGCTGGACCAGGAGATGTTCCTGCGCATCGCGCCCGAGCTGTACCTGAAGCGCCTGGTGGTGGGCGGCTTTGAGCGTGTGTTCGAGATCAACCGCAACTTCCGCAACGAAGGCATCAGCGTCCGGCACAACCCGGAATTCACGATGATGGAGTTCTACGCGGCCTACTGGAACCACCACGACCTGATGGATTTCACCGAGCAGGTGCTGCGCCACGCCGCGCGCCAGGCCACGGGTTCGGCCACGCTGAGCTACGCCGGGCGCCCGGTGGACCTGGACCAGCCCTTTGCCCGCCTGACGGTGACGGACGCACTGGTGAAACACGCCGGCCTCACGGCGGAACAGGCGGCCGATGCGGCCTTCCTGCACCAGCGCCTGAAGAGCTTGGGCGAGGAGCCGCCAGCGCACTGGAGCCTGGCCGAGTTGCAGTTCGGCCTGTTCGAGGCTGCGGTGGAAGACCAGCTGTGGGACCCCACCTTCATCATCGACTACCCCGTCGAGGTCTCGCCGCTGGCCCGTGCCTCCGACCGCAACCCCAGCATCACCGAACGCTACGAGCTCTTCATGACCGGGCGCGAGATCGCCAACGGTTTCTCTGAGTTGAACGACGCCGAGGACCAGGCCGCGCGCTTTGCCGCCCAGGCGGCGAACAAGGACGCCGGCGACGAAGAAGCCATGTACTTTGATGCCGACTTCATCCGCGCGCTGGAGTACGGCATGCCGCCGACCGGCGGCTGCGGCATCGGCATCGACCGCCTGGTGATGCTGCTGACCGACAGCCCCAGCATCCGCGACGTGATCCTGTTCCCGGCGCTGCGCCGCGAAGGCTGACGCCGGCAGGCTCCCGCCCGGACCTTCGTTCTGCCGTCATGCGCATCGAGTCGTTGCACCTGCTGCAGCGCGCCTGCTGGGAAGAACTGACGCGCGCCACCCAGGAGCGCGAGCACGGCTGGCGCATCATGACGCTGGCCACGGTGGAATCCGGCCGGGCCGAGGCCCGCTCGGTCACGCTGCGCGAAGCGTATGCGGCAACTGACCGCCTGGTGTTCTTCACCGACGACCGTTCGCGGAAGCTGCAGCAGATCCAGTCCCACCCCCAGGGCACGCTGCTGGCCTGGTGTCCGCGGTTGTCCTGGCAGATCCGGCTGCGCGTGCAACTGACCCGCGAAACCGACCAACATCTGGCCATGTCGCGCTGGGCCCGGCTGCGGCTGTCGCCGTCGGCACAGGACTACCTGTCGTCGTTGGCGCCAGGGGAGCCGCTGAGCGAGATCGCCCGCGAGGAACGGGGCTCGCGCGAACACTTCGCGATGGTGAACGCCCAGGTCGAATCACTGGACTGGCTGGAACTGCATCCCGACGGCCACCGCCGGGCCCTGTTCGACGCCGCGGGCGGCCGCTGGGTCCAGCCCTGAGACAGTTCTCCAGGCCACCCGTCACGCCCACGGGCGCCAGCAGGGGTCAGCGGTGCTTGAACGCTGGCTTGCGCTTGGCCAGGAAGGCGTCCATGCCTTCTTTCTGATCTTCGGTGGCGAACAGCGAGTGGAACACCTGGCGCTCATGGACCACGCCCGCCGTCAGCGGCCCTTCAAAAGCCTGGTTGACGCAGGCCTTGGCCGCCATCACGCTGGGCAGGCCGAGTTGGCAGATGGTCTCGGCCGCGGCCAGCGCCTCGTCCAGCAGCCGGTCCGCCGGCACCACGCGCGACACCAGACCTGAACGCTCGGCCTCGGCCGCATCCATCATGCGCCCGGTCAGCACCAGGTCCATGGCCTTGGCCTTGCCCACGGCGCGCGGCAGGCGCTGCGTGCCACCGGCTCCGGGAATGATGCCGATCTTGATCTCAGGCTGGCCGAACTTCGCGGTGTCAGACGCGATGATGAAGTCGCACATCATGGCCAGTTCGCAGCCCCCACCCAGGGCGAAGCCGGACACCGCCGCGATCACGGGCTTGCGCACGCGCAGCAGGGTCTCCCAGTTGCGGGTGATGAAGCCGTTCAGCACCACCTCGCGGTACTCCAGCTTGGCCATGGCCGAGATGTCGGCCCCAGCGGCAAAGGCCTTCTCGCTGCCGGTGACGACAATGCAGCCGATGCCCTCATCGGCATCGAAGGCCAGCAGGGCCGCGCCCAGCTCGTCCATCAGCGCGTCGTTGAGTGCGTTCAGCTGCTTCGGGCGGTTCAGCGTGATCAGGCCCGTGCGGTGCGCGCCATCGCCGCGGGTGTCGATGAGGATGTGCTCGTAGGTCATGGGGATGCGGCTGAAACGGGATCAAGGTGATGGCGGGCTCTGCGTTTGGCGCGCCATCGCGTCATGGGGTCACTATAAAGGGCGGCCTGCAGGCCCAGGCACGGCACCATTGCCCGGCCGGGGTGCGGCGCCCGCCGGCGCTGCGTCGCCCTGCTGCGGCAAGCGCTCCAGGGTGAGGTCGATGAAGCTGGCCTCATCCTGGCGGATGCGGATGCGCACCGGCAGGTACTGCAGGCTGGGCGCGAACCAGGTTTCCACGGCCAGGTCGCTGCTGGTCTTGCTCTGCAAGCGCGGCTTCAGGTACCAGGCCTTGACCGGGCCCACCGGCAGGTTCAGCACCTCCTCACCCACCACGTCATACACCCACCGGTCCACGCGGCGCGTCAGCGCCAACGGCACCTCCACCGTCTGCCCGGCGCGCAGCAACTGCGGCTGCAGCGTGAACAGCCAGGACAGCTGCACGAACTGGCTGGCCGTGTCCTGCACCCCGGGCACGGGGGGCTGCGCGCCGCCGCGCGGCAGCAAGATGCGCTCAGGTTCGAAGAAGATGGTCTGGCGGCGCACCTCCCGCAGCAGCACCCGGGTCTCCTCGTCGTAGCGCAGGGGCTTCAAGCCGGCCTCGGTGAGCAAACCGTCGCTGGACATGCGCCGGGACATCAAGGGCGCGAAGTCCG
>Ga0315900_10003827_pt1 | contig 21744 bp, 16 predicted proteins | sample LakEriMetagenome_FD_203521 | JGI IMG/M metagenome (GOLD analysis project Ga0315900, IMG submission 203521) | Freshwater fungal communities from buoy surface, Lake Erie, Ohio, United States - Buoy 12 MA114 | ecosystem: Environmental > Aquatic > Freshwater > Lake > Lake biofilm | place: USA: Lake... | reverse complement strand
CCAGCGCCGACGGCGGCGATCTGGTCGAGATCGATCCGGAACGGCGCGCGCGCCTCATCGCCTTCGTAGAGGCCAGCACCGAGATGCCGGCCGAGGCCAAGGCGCGCATCCTGTCGCAATTGCAGCAAGACCGCGTGCCGGCCCGCATGCTCGAGCGGATCGAAGCTCGGATGGGGGGCTAGGGTGGCTGACGGGGGTCATGCCGGGGGAAGGTCGGGCGGCGTTCTGTCCTACTTCACGCGCCACAGGACGGCGGCGAACCTGCTGCTCGTGCTCATGCTCGCCGCGGGGCTTGCGGCGATGCCGAGGATGCGCGCGCAATTCTTTCCCGATGTCATCATCGAAGAGGTGACCGTCGCGGTCCAGTGGCAGGGCGCGGGCGCCGAGGACGTGGACCGCGCGGTGGTGCAGGTTCTCGAACCCGCGCTGCTGGGTGTGGAGGGTATCGAGAGCACGAATTCGCGTGCGACCGAGGGCGCGGGGCGAATCACGCTGGGCTTCGAGCCAGGCTGGGACATGGGGCGCGCGCTCGAGGACGTGACGACCGCCGTCGCCGCCGCCCGAACAAGCCTGCCCACCGACGCCGAAGAGCCCGAAGTCCGGCGTACGGTCTGGCGCGACCGGGTGACAGATGTCGTCATTTCCGGGCCGGTCTCGATCGACCAGCTGGGGCGCTTCACCGATGAATTCGTGGGCCGACTCTATGCCGCGGGGATCACGCGCACGACGGTGCAGGGTCTTGCCGCTCCGCAGACGGTGATCGAGGTGCCTTCGGCGAGCCTCGTGCGCCACGACATCTCGCTTGGCGAGATTGCGGCGGCCGTTGCTGCCGAAGCAGCCGCGGACCCGGCGGGAGATGTCTCGGGTGCTTCGGCGCGCGTGCGGACGGGCGCCGAGAAGCGCACGCCCGAAGACCTCGCGGCAGTGGTGCTGCGATCTGAGCCGAATGGGTCGGCGCTGCGCGTGGGCGACCTCGCGACAATCCGGACCGAGGGCGCAGACCGTGCGCGCGCCTTCTTCGTCGGCGCCAACCCGGCCATGCTGGTGCGGGTGGACCGCTCCGATACGGGCGACGCGATCGACATGGAGCGAACGGTATCCGCAGTCGCGGCCGAGATGGCCATGACCCTGCCGCCCGGCGTCGCGGTAGAGCTGATCCGCACCCGGGCGGAACTGATCTCGGGCCGTCTGCAACTTTTGCTCGACAATGCGGCGATGGGCCTTGGCCTCGTGCTTGTGCTCTTGTTCCTTTTCCTCAATGCGCGAGTCGCATTCTGGGTCGCGGCCGGCATTCCGGTGGCGATGATCGCAGGCATAGCGGTGATGCATGCCGCGGGCCTCACGCTCAACATGATCTCGCTTTTCGCACTGATCCTGACGCTCGGAATCGTTGTCGATGACGCTATCGTCGTGGGCGAGCACGCCGATTTCCGCGCCCGCCGGCTGCACGAGGCGCCCGAGACCGCGGCCGAGAACGCGGCCATCAACATGGCCGAGCCGGTCGTCGCCTCGACGCTGACGACCGTCATCGCCTTTTTCGGCCTCGTGGCCATCGGCGGGCGCTATGGCGATCTGATCGCCGACATCCCGTTCACCGTCATCGCCGTCTTGCTCGCCTCGCTCGTCGAATGCTTCCTGATCTTGCCCAACCACCTGCGCCACGCCCTCGCGGCGACCGCGCGCGAACGCTGGTACGACTGGCCGAGCCGTCAGGTGAACCGCGGTTTTCGCGTCGTGCGCGACAGGGCCTTCCGCCCGCTGATTGCGGGCGTCATCGTCGCGCGCTACCCGGTGCTGGCGGGGGCGGTCGCTCTGCTGGCCTGGCAGGCCTCGCACCTGATCACGGGCAAGGTCGCATGGCGCTTCTTCAGCGCGCCCGAAGAGTCGCAGGTCACCGGCAACTTCTCGATGCTGCCCGGATCGACGCGCGCGGACACGCTGGCGCAGATGCGCGCGATCCAGGAGGCGGCCGCGCGGATCGGCGCGCGCTTCGAGGCCGAACACGGCACCAGCCCGATCGTCCACGTTCTGGCCGAGGTGGGCGGGAACGCCGGGCGGGCACTTTCGGGTGCCGAGACCAAGGATCCCGAATTGCTTGGCGCGATCTCGATCGAACTCATCGAACCCGATCTGCGCCCATATCCAGCATCGGCCTTCGTCTCGGCCCTTCAGGAGGAGGCTCCCCGCCTGCCCAAGCTCGAGGAGCTAAGCTTTCGCGGCTGGCGCTCCGGGCCTGGCGGAGATTCGCTGTCGGTCCGGCTGACGGGGGCGTCGGCGGACACGCTCAAGGCGGCCGCCGAAGCGCTGAAATCCGCGCTGATCCCCTATCCCGAAGTCTCGGCGCTCGAGGACAGCCTTGCCTATGACAAGGACGAACTCGTGCTCGAACTGACCCCGCAGGGTCAGGCACTGGGGTTCACCATCGACGATCTCGGGCGCGACCTGCGCCAGCGGCTGAACGGGATCGAGGCTGCAAGTTTCCCGGACGGGCCACGCAGCGCCTCGATCCGGGTCGAGTTGCCGCTGGCCGAGCGTAGCGCAGACTTCCTCGAACGGACGCTGCTGCGCAGCCCGCGGGGGGTCTATGTGCCGCTTGCGGACATCGTGACGGTCAGGACCGAGTCGGGCTTCTCGACCATCCGGCGCGAGGACGGGCTGCGGCTCGTGTCGGTCACGGGCGACATAACGGCCGATGATCCCTCGAGGGCGTCCGAGATCCGCGACGAGATCGCGCAAGTGATCCTCCCCGACATCGCTGAACGCTTCGGCGTTGCGTGGGAGCTTGCCGGCATGTCGCAAGACGAGAACGCCTTTCTCGACGATGCTCGCTTCGGCCTGATCGCGGCGCTGACGGGCATCTATCTGACGCTTGCCTGGACGTTCTCGAGTTGGTCACGCCCGATCGTGGTGATGTCGGTGATCCCCTTCGGCCTCATCGGGGCGATCTGGGGGCATGCAGCCTGGTCGGAACCCCTTTCGATGTTCTCGATCGTCGGGCTGATCGGGATGGCAGGGATCATCATCAACGACTCGATCGTGCTCGTTTCGACGGTCGATGACTATGTCCGCCGGCGCGATCTGCGCTCGGCCATCGTCGATGCCGCAGCGGACCGGCTTCGGCCCGTCCTGCTGACGACACTGACGACGGTGCTCGGCCTCGCGCCGCTGCTTTATGAAAGCTCGAGTCAGGCGCAATTCCTCAAGCCGACGGTCATCACCCTCTCCTACGGTCTGGGGTTCGGCGTGGTGCTGGTGCTTCTCGTGGTGCCGGCGCTGCTGGCGGTGCAGGCCGATTTCGGGCGGTTCTTCGTCTCGTTGCGCCGCGCGGTGCGGGTGCGCCGGGTCGGGGCGATCGTGCTCGGCGCCGGCGCGGGAACCGGGGTTCTGTTCGCCTTGACGATGGGGCGCGCGATCTGGGCGGATCAGGCGGTCATGCCGGCCTTCGGCATGTTTGCGGCCGGATCGGCCGCCATCGCTCTTGGCGCGGCGACGATCGGGGCCTTGGCCCTGCGCCGGTGGGCACGATGAAACCGGTTTGAATGATTCGCGCGGGCCGCGCCGGACCGCACCTTGATCATGATCAATTTGCACAATTTTTATGCAGATGCCTTGGTTCCCCGCCTCGGCCGAAACACGCCTCCGGATCGGCACCCGGCGCCGACGGCTGAACGCAGGCCTGAAATTCATGGCTGTTCCTTGTCTTTTGCGCCAAAGCCCCACCCCCCTGTACCACCGCGACGTGCCTTCCCCTCAGGCAGACGAGGACTGTCAACACCGCCGGGCTTGACACGAAAGATGGTAGCGGAAACGTTCCTGACTGAGAGCGTGCGGGACCCTGCCCGGTCCGGCGTACCAAATGGATTGCGGCGGCGGGCCGCGAAGACGGAAGGCTGAACAATGACGTGGTTCGTCGGTATCGTGATCGCCCTGATCGCGCTCGTCCTGCTGATCCTCTTCCTCAACCGGTACTATCGCAAGGCGACGCGCGAGGTCAGCGTGATCCGCACGGGTCTCGGTGGGCAGAAAATCGTGCTCGATGGCGGCTGTATCGCGCTGCCCTTCCTGCACAAGGTCTCCGAGGTGAACATGCGCACGACGCGCCTCGAGATCGAGCGCAACGGCGCGAAATCGATCATCACCCGCGACCGTCTGCGCGTCGATGTGGCGGCCGAGTTCTACGTCCGCGTCCGCGCCACGCCCGAAGGCGTCGCGACGGCGGCGCAGGCGCTGGCGGGCAAGTCGTTCCGCGCGGCCGAGCTGGCAGAGACGCTCGAGGGCAAGCTTGTCGATGCGATGCTCTCGGTCGCGGCGCGCTACACGATGGACGAGCTGCAGGACAACCGCGGCGCCTATGCGCGCGAAGTGTCGGGGCTTCTGGCGGAAAACCTCGCGCAGAACGGCCTCATGCTCGAATCCGTCTCGCTCACCCGGATCGACCAGACGCCCTTCCACGCGCTCGATGAAAACAACGCCTTCAACGCGCTCGGTATGCGGCGGCTGGCCGAGATCATCGCCGTCAACAAGAAGGAGCGCGCCGCGATCGAGGCCGACGCCGACGTCGCCGTCCGCCAGAGCCAGCTTGACGCCACCAAGCGCCGGCTCGGCATCGCGCGCGAGGAAGAGGAAGCCGTGATCGCCCAGCAGCGTGAGATCGAGATCGCGCGCTCGCGCAGCGTGGCCGAGACGGCCGAGGAACAGGCCGCGAGCGAGAAGCGCCGCGAGGCCGCCCGGATCGCGCGCGAGCGCGAGGTGCGGCTGAGCGAGATCCAGCGCGACCGCGAGGTGCGCCAGCAGACGCTGCAATCGGAACTCGCGACCGCGATGACGAAGATCGACAACGCCCTCACGCTTGCCGCCAAGCGCGTCGACGAGGCCAAGGCCGAGGCCGAGGCCATCGCCGCCGGCACCGCGAGCGCCGAGGCCGAGGAAGCGGTGCGCACCGCCCGCGAGCGCGCCGCCGCCGAGCGCGAGAAGGTGCTCGCCCTCATCCGTGCGGCCGAACAGGCCGAGGTCGACGACACGCGCGTGCGCTCCGAGGTGGGCACGCTGCTCGCGATGGCCGAGGCCGAGGCGAAGGCGACGCTCGAACGCGCCACCGCCGCCCGCGACAAGCTCCTGGCCGAGGCCGAGGGCCGCGCCGCCCTGATCGCGGCCGAGAACGCCCAGAGCGCGGAGCTGATGGAGATGAAGCTTGACGAGGCGCGCATCCGCGCCCTGCCCGAGGTGCTCGAGCGCGTGATGAAACCCGCCGAGAAGATCGAGAGCATCCGCATCAACCACATCACCGGCATGGGCGGCACGTCCGGCACGGGCGAGGGCGGCGGCGAGCGCAGCACCGTCAACCAGGTCGTCGACGGCGTGCTGTCGATGGCGCTGCAACTGCCGGCCGTCCAGAAGCTCGGCGAGGAAGTCGGCATGAACATCGGCGATGGCGTGCGCGGCCTGACGGGCCCGCTTGCCGGCCGCAGCAAGGCGAAACCCGGCGAGGGGCCGGCCCAAGCCTGATCCCCTGACCCCTCCACGACCGGCGCAAACGCGCCTCCACCAACCCCGACAGGAGACTCTCATGGCCTTCTCGCGCAGACAGTTCATCGCCGGCACCTCGGCCTTCGCCCTCGCGAGCCCCGCGCTCGTCGGGCGGGCGCTTGCCAACGACAACCTCATCTTCGCCTCGATCCTCGACCTTTCCGGCGGCCTCGACATCTACGGCGCTCCGATGGCCGAAGCGACCAAGATGGCGATCGACGACCTCAACGCCGCGGGCGGCCTGCTCGGCCGTCAGGTGGAGCTGAAACTCTACGACGCGCAGTCGAACATCCAGCTCTATACCCAGTATGCGACCGAAGCGGCCGCGGGCCTGCAGGCCCATACCGTGCACGGGGGCATCACCTCGGCCAGCCGCGAGGCCATCCGCCCGACGCTCGCGCGGTTCAACACGCTCTACTTCTACAACACCCAGTACGAAGGCGGCGTGTGCGACTTCAACAACTTCAACACCGGCTCGACGCCCGCCCAGACGGTGGCGAAGGTCGTGCCCTATGTGATGAACAAGTGGGGCAAGAAGGTCTACATCGTGGCCGCCGACTACAACTACGGCCAGATCACCGCCCAGTGGATGCAGAAGTTCGTCAAGGACGGCGGCGGCGAGACCCTCGGGGTCGAGTTCTTCCCGCTCGACGTCACGAACTTCGGCCCGACCATCCAGAAGATCCAGGCCGCCAAGCCCGACCTCGTGATCTCGGCGCTGGTGGGCGGGGCGCATGTGTCGTTCTACAAGCAGTATGCCGCGGCCGGCATGAACAAGGAAATCCCGATCGCCTCGACGACCTTCGGCGTCGGCAACGAGCAGACGCTCATCTCGGCCGAGGAAGGTGACGGCCTCATCGCCGCCTATTCCTACTTCGAGGCCATCGACAACCCGGCCAACAAGGACTTCCTCGCCCGCCTCGAGGGCCGTCTGGGTGCCGGGCGTCCGACGATGAACGAGCTGTCGGTCCGCTCCTACGAGGGCGCGATGCTCTGGGCCGAGGCGGTCAAGGCCGCGGGCACCGCCGACCGCGCCGCGGTCATCGAGGCGCTGCGCGCGCCGCTCTCCTACAGCGGCCCCTCGGGGACGATCACGGTCGACCCCAAGACCAACCACTGCGTGCAGAACGTCTACATCGCCGAGGCGAAGAACCAGCGCTTCGAGATCCTCGAGAGCTTCGCCGACCAGCAGCCGGCCGACACCCAGCTCGTCTGCGACCTCGTGGCGAACCCCAACCAGAACGTCTTCCTGTTCGAGAACGGCCTCGAGGCCGCCGGCATCAAGATGTGATCCCTCCGCCCGGCCCCCCTTCGCGGGGGCCGGGCACCCCTGCCTTCCCCCGCGCCCCGGAGCCCCGCCTTGGACCAGATCGCCGCGCTCATCATCCAGATAGCCTACGGCATCGCCAATCTGGCGCTGATCAGCCTCGGCCTGGCGATCATCTTCGGGATGATGCGCGTCATCAACCTCGCGCATGGCGAGTTCCTGATGCTCGGCGGCTATACGGTCGTCGTCGCCACCAACAACGGCGTGAACCTGTGGGTCGCGATGCTGATCCTCGCGCCGCTCGTCGTCGGCATCATCGGGGTGATCGTGGAGCGGTTGCTGATCCGATGGCTCTACGGCCGGATGGTGGATACGCTGCTGGCCACATGGGGGCTTTCGCTCTTGCTCATCGGGATCGTGACCTCGATCTTCGGCGCCTCCACCGCGACGACCGTATCGGTGCCGATCGGCGTCATCAACATCGGGGAATATTCGGTCTCGGGCTATGACATCTTCCTGATCTTCGTGACCCTCGTCCTCGGGGCGGCGGTCTATGCGGTGCTGAAGCTCACGAAACTCGGGCTGGTGGCGCGCGGGACCATGCAGAACGCGCAGATGGCCTCGGCGCTCGGCGTCTCGACGAGCCGGATCTACATGATCACCTTCGGCCTCGGCGCCGCGGTCTCGGGGCTGGCGGGCGGGCTGCTCGCGCCCGTCACGGGCGTGCTGCCGACGATCGGGGCAACCTATATCGCCAAGGCCTTCATCACCGTGATCTCGGGCGGGGCGTCGATCCTCGCGGGGACGACCGCCGGGTCGGTGCTGCTCGGCGGGATCAACGGGATCGTCTCGTACGTCACGGGGCCGACCTTCGGCGAGGTGGCACTTCTCATTGCCGCGATCATCCTGCTGCGCCTCATGCCGCGCGGCATCACCGGACGCTTCTTCAGGAAATCGCTGTGACCTCCGGCTCCTCTCTGCGCGCGATGCGCCCGACCTTCGTCTTTGCCGTGATCGGCATCCTGTTCACGCTGATCGCGCCGCAGGTGCTCGCGCTCTTCACGATCATCAACCTCACGACGGCGATCGCGCTCGCGATCCTCGCGCTCAGCCTCGCGCTCGTCTGGGGCTATGGCGGGATCCTGTGCTTCGGGCAGGTCGCCTTCTTCGGACTCGGGGCCTATGCCTACACGATCGGCGCGATCAACTTCGGCGGCTCGACCTGGGCTATCCTGCTCGCGGTCGTGATCGCCTCGGCCTTTGCCGCGGTCGTGGGCTACTTCATGTTCTACGGCCGCGTGTCGGACGTCTATCTGGGCGTCATCACCCTGACCGTGACGCTGATCCTCTATTCGCTGATGCGCCGCACCTCGGGGCCCGAATACAAGATCGGGAACGCGCTCCTTGGCGGCTTCAACGGAGTGCAATCACCACCGCTTAACCTGCCGTGGAACACCAACGCCTTCCTCTTTCCCGAGCAGGTGTTCTACGTCGCGATGGCGGCACTCATCCTGTGCTATGTGCTGGCGGGTTGGCTCGTGACCACGCATTTCGGCCGCGTCTGCGTCGCCATCCGCGAGAACGAGACGCGCGCGGAACTCCTCGGCTATGACGCACGCGCCTACAAGCTTGGCATCTTCACGGTCAGCGCGGGAATCGCGGGGCTTGCGGGCGTGTTCTTCTGCAACGGGGTGGGGCGCATCACGCCCGACGTGTTCGGGCTCTACAACGCCGCGCTCACGATCATCTGGGTAATCGTGGGCGGCCGCGGGACGCTGATCGGGCCGATCATCGCGGCTTTCGGGCTCTTCTACCTCACGGCCTCGCTCGGGGGGCAGCAGACGCTCAACAACAATCTCGTGCTCGGGATCATCCTCATCGTCTTCGTGCTGCTCGTGCCGCGCGGGATCGCGCCGACGGTCGCCGACTGGTTCACGGGCGGGCGGCGCAGGCGGGCGGGCGCCGACCGTGCCGCGCGGCGCGCGCGTCGCCGGGCCGCCGCCTCGGAGGCCGGGCTATGAAGAAGCGCGCCGTCGAAACCGTCGTCGAGACGCGCGGCCTGTGCATGCATTTCGGCGGCGTGCGGGCCGTGGATCAGGTGGATTTCGCGCTCGAGGACCGCGAGCTGCGCTGCCTGATCGGGCCGAACGGGGCGGGCAAGTCGACCTTCTTCAAGTGCCTGACCGGCCAGCTCACCCCCACGGCGGGCGAGATCACGATCCGCGGCACACCCGTCGCCGGCGCGCAATCGCACGAGATCGCGAGCCTTGGCGTCGGCATCAAGACGCAAGTGCCGAACGTCTTCGACGGGCTGACCGCGGAAGAGAACATCTGGCTCTCGGCCCGGCGCTGGCATGATGCGGCACGCGCCCGCACGCTGACGGCCGAGACCATCGAGCGGCTGCGGCTGGGAGAGATCCGCCGCAGCCTTGTCGGGCGGCTCGCGCACGGGCAGCGGCAATGGGTCGAGCTCGGCATGGTGGTCGCGGCCGAGCCGTGGCTCGTGCTGCTCGACGAACCCGCCGCCGGCATGACGCATGAGGAAACCGCCCGCACGGCCGAACTCATCCTCGAGATCAACCGCACCGCCGCCCTCATCGTCGTCGAGCACGACATGCAGTTCATCCGCATGATCTCGCGCCGGGTGACGCTCTTTCACGAGGGGCGCATCCTGATGGAGGACACGATGGATGCCATCTCGGCCGACCGGCGGGCGCGCGAAGTTTATCTGGGGCACCGGGCATGACGACACTTCTGCGCGTTCAGGACCTCGCCTCGGGCTATGGCCGGGTGCCGGTGCTGCACGGGATCAGCTTCGAGGTGGCCGAGGGCGAGATCCTCGGCATCCTCGGCCACAACGGCATGGGCAAGAGCACGCTCCTCAAGACCATCATGGGGATCGTGCCCGCGACGCGGGGCACGATGTCCTATGACGGGCAGGATCTGGGGCGACTGCGCTCATCCGGGCGGGCGCAACTCGGGATCGGCTATGTGCCGCAGGGGCGCGGGATCTTCCCCAACCTCACGGTGCGCGACAACCTGCGCATGGGCGTCGCCGCCCATGAAGAGGACGAAGAGGTCGCGATCGACCGCGTGCTCGCGGATTTCCCGCGCATCGTGCGGCTTCTCGATCGCGAGGGCGGCGCGCTCTCGGGCGGCGAGCAGCAGCTCCTGGCGCTGGCGCGCTGCCTCATCTCGCAGCCCGACCTCATCTTGCTCGACGAGCCGACCGAGGGGATCCAGCCCTCGATCATCGACGAGATCATCGAGCTTCTGAAGAAACTGAACGAACGCACCGGCATCTCGATCGTGCTGGTCGAGCAGAGCCTCGACTTCATCACCGCGCTGTCGGACCGGGTGCTCCTGCTCCAGAAGGGGCAGATCATCGGCGAGGTCGCGGGCTCCGAGGTCGCGGACCCCGCACTCATCGAGGAATTCACGGGCTTCGGCGCGGGGCGGACGGCGCCCAAGGGGGGCGCGGGCCTCGCGGCCTTCGCGCCGCCGGGCGCCAAGGCCCCCGCCGGTGCCGCCACCCCGAAGCCCGCCGCCAAGGCCACCGCCCAACGCCCCGCATCGCCGCCCTTGCAGGAGAGGATGTCCTACATGACCGTCCAGCGCCCCACCCTCTCGCAGATGAAGGACATCGTGGCCGAACTCGGCATGCACATGTCCGACGCCCGCATCATGGAGTTCCTCGAGGTCATGCAGGGCACGCTCGATGCCTATGACGTGGTCGATGCGCTGCCGGACTACCTGCCGCCCGTCCTCTATCCGCGCACCTCGGGCTATCGGCCGACGCCCGAGGAAAACCCGATGAACGCCTGGTATGTGAAGACCGAGATCCGCGGCGCGCCGCGCGGGCCGCTGCACGGGCGGACGGTCGCGCTCAAGGACAATATCTGCCTTGCGGGCGTGCCGATGATGAACGGGGCCGCGACCCTCAAGGGCTATACCCCCGACATCGACGCCACGATCGTGACGCGGCTTCTCGATGCGGGCGCGACCATCGTCGGCAAGGCGCATTGCGAATATTTCTGCCTCTCGGGCGGCAGCCACACGAACGCGACGGGCCCCGTCCACAACCCGCACCGGCACGGCTATTCCGCGGGCGGGTCGTCCTCGGGGTCGGCGGCGCTGGTCGCGGCGGGCGAGGTCGACATGGCCGTGGGCGGCGATCAGGGCGGTTCGATCCGCATGCCGGCATCGTATTGCGGCTGCTACGGGATGAAGCCGACGCATGGCCTCGTGCCCTATTCGGGCATCATGCCGATCGAGGCGACGATCGACCACGCCGGGCCGATGACGCAGAACGTGATGGACAACGCCCTCATGCTCGAGGTGATGGCGGGCGCCGACGGGCTCGACCCGCGCCAGTATGACGTGCAGACCGACCGCTACACGGCGGCCGTCGGGCGCGGGGCGTCGGGGCTGCGCATCGCGGTGGTCAAGGAGGGCTTCGGGCACGCAAGTTCCGAGGGCGATGTCGACGCCAAGGTGCGCACGGCGGCCGACGCCTTCCGCCGCATCGGCGCCAATGTCGATGAGGTCTCGATCCCCTGGCACCTCAAGGGCCTCGCGATCTGGACGCCGATCGGGCTCGAGGGGCTGACCAACCAGATGATGCTCGGCAACGGCATGGGCACCGGCTGGGAGGGGCTCTATACCACCTCGCTGCTCGAATACCACGCCAACTGGCGCGCCCGGGCGGATGAGCTGAGCGACACGCTCAAGATCTCGATGCTGGTCGGGCAGTATCACCTCAAGCACACCCGCGGGCGCTATTACGCCAAGGCGCAGAACCTCGCGCGCCAGCTGCGCGCCGAATACAACAAGGTCTTCGCGAGCTACGATCTGCTCTTGATGCCGACGACGCCGATGAAGGCGACGCCGCTCCCGCCCGCCGACAGCTCGCTCGCGCTCTGGTGCCAGCGCGCCTTCGAGATGCTGCCCAACACCGCCCCCTTCGACGTGACCGGCCACCCCGCCATGTCGATCCCCTGCGGGATGTCGCAGGGGCTGCCGGTGGGGCTCATGCTCGTCGGGCGGCGGTATGAGGAAAGCACGATCTACCGCGCCGCCGGCGCCTTCGAGCAGATGGGCGACTGGCGCAAGATGTAGGGGGCGCGCCCCCGCCGGAGGAAGCCATGGCGAACCACCCGGGCGGATACGCCCACCCCGGCATCGTGCCCGCGAACGGGCTTGCCCATGTCCGCGGCACGACCGACCGGCCGCTCCTCGATGCCACGATCCCGGCCTTTCTGGCCGAGATCGTGCGCCGCCACGGGGCGCGCGATGCGGCCGTCTTCTGCCAGCCGGGCGTGCGCTGGACCTACCGCGAGTTTGCCCGCGCGGTCGATCGGCTCGCGGCGGGTCTGCTCTCGATCGGGGTCTATCGCGGCGACCGGGTCGGGATCTGGGCGCCGAACCGGCCCGAATGGCTGCTCACGCAATTCGCGACGGCGCGGATCGGGGCGATCCTCGTCAACATCAACCCGGCCTATCAGCGCTCCGAGCTTGAATATGCGCTGAACAAGGTGGGGGTAAAGGCGCTGATCCTCGCGCCACGCTTCAAGGCTTCGGACTATGCCGCGACGATCGCGGACCTCGCGCCCGAGCTTGCCACCGCCGCGCCGGGGCGGCTTGCGGCCGCGCGGCTGCCGGCGCTGCGGGCGGTGATCGAGCTTGGCCCGAAGCCCATCCCGGGGGCCTTCTCGTTCGACGAGATCATGGCCCGCGGCGGCACCGGGGCCAAGGCGCGGCTCGATGCGATCTCGGCCATGCTCGACCCGGGCGACGACATCAACATCCAGTTCACATCGGGCACGACCGGGGCGCCCAAGGGCGCGACGCTCAGCCACCGCAACATCATCAACAACGCGATCTCGACCGCGCGCGCGATGCGGCTCCGCCCGGGCGAGGCGCTGTGCATCCCCGTGCCGCTCTATCACTGCTTCGGGATGGTGCTGGGCACGCTCGCGGCGGCCTCCTACGGGGTCAAGATGGTGTTCCCCGGCGAAGGGTTCGACGCGGGCGAGACGCTGGCCGCCATCGCGGCCGAGCGGTGCAACGCCGTCCACGGCGTGCCCACCATGTTCTCGGCGATGCTCGAACATCCCGATTTCGCCCGCCACGACCTGAGTTGCCTGCGCACCGGCATCATGGCCGGCGCCCCCTGCCCCGAGCCGCTCATGCGCCGCGTCATGACCGAGATGCACTGCCGCGAGATCACGATCGGCTACGGCATGACCGAGACGAGCCCGATTTCCTTCCAGACCGCCGTCGACGACCCGGTGGCCGAGCGCGTCTCGACCGTGGGGCGCATCCAGCCCCACGCCGAATGCCGCGTGATCGATGCCGAGGGCCGCACCCTGCCCGTCGGCGCCAAGGGCGAACTGGTGACGCGCGGCTACCTGGTGATGAAGGGCTATTGGGGCGACACCGAGCGCACGGCCGAGGCGATCCGCGACGGCTGGATGCATACGGGCGATCTCGCGACCATCGACGCGCAGGGCTATGCGCGCATCGTCGGGCGGATCAAGGACATGCTGATCCGGGGCGGCGAGAACGTCTATCCGGCCGAGGTGGAGGAGTTCCTCTCGACCCATCCCGATGTCGCGCAGGCGCAGGTGTTCGGCGTGCCGGACCCGAAGATGGGCGAGGAGGTCGCGGCCTGGATCATCCTGCGCCCGGGCTCCATGCTGACGCCCGAGGGCCTGCGCGAATGGTGCCGGGGCAAGATCGCGCATTTCAAGATCCCGCGCCACGTCCGCTTCGTCGATGCCATGCCGCTGACCGCGACGGGCAAGCCGCAGAAGTTCCGCATGCAGGAGGCGATGATGGCCGAGCTCGGGATCAAGGCGGGGGGCTGAGGCGATGCAGACGCTGACCGCGATCATCCGCGCGAGGAAGGGCCACGCAGAGGCGGTGCGGGCGGCACTCCTGGCCGTGGGCGAGCATGTGCGGGCGCATGAACCCGATACGCTCGGCTTCTTCGTCGCGCAGGACCCCGAAGACCCCTGCCGCTTCACGACCTATGAGCGGTTCACCGACCGCGCGGCGATGGAGCGGCACAACGCGGGTGCGGGCTCGCAGGGGTTCTTCCGCGACGCCGGCCCGCTCCTTGACGGGCCGGTGACAGTGGTGACGGCGACCGAGATCTTCGCCCGCTGAGCGCGCCTCAGAGCTGGACGCCCCGCGTCAGCGCCCCGTCGATCACGAGGTTCGTGCCCGTGGTGAAGCTCGAGGCCGGGCTCGCGAGGAAGACGACGCCGCGCGCGATCTCTTCGGGGCGCGCCATGCGCCCGGTGGGGTTGAGCTTCATCGCCTCGGCGAAGAGGGCGGGGTTGTTCTTCTCGATCCACTGCCAGATGCCGCCGTCGAAATAGGTGTTGCCGGGGCTGACGGTGTTGGCGCGGATGCCCTTGCCCGCGAGCTTGTGGGCAAGCCCCTGCGCATAATGGACGATCGCCGCCTTGAACGCGCCATAGGCCGGGCCGGTGAAGTCGATCTCGCGCCCCGAGACCGAGGAGATGAGGGTGATCGAGGCGGCCTTCGATTTCTCGAGCCAGGGCATCGCCGCGTTCACGAGGCGGACCGAATGCATCATGTCGGTCTCGAACTCGGCCTTCCAGGCCTCTTCGTCATCCGCGACCGCGAGCGCCGAGACATTGCCCACCACGATGTCGATGCCGCCGAGTGCCGCCGCCGAATCGGCAACCCAGGACCGCAGCGCGTGGCGGTCGGCCACGTCGAAGCCGCGCCCCATCGCCTGCACGCCCTTGGCCTTGAGACTCTCGACCGCCTCCGACACGCCCTTCATGTCGCGCGCGCAGATCGAGACATGCGCGCCCTCGGCCGCGAAGATCTCGGCGCAGTGCCGCCCGATACCCTTGCTGCCGCCGGTGACCAGCGCGCGCAGCCCCTTCAGTCCGAGATCCATGCGATACCCTCCATCCCTCTGACCGGCCTATGGTAATCCGCCCCGGTCCGAGGGCAAGCACGCACCCTTGCTGCCCCCCTCAGCCAAGGAAGCGCTTGGCCATCGAGGCACCGAGCGTGTATTTTGGATCGACCATGTTGCCGAGCCGCACGCGCCCGGCCTGGGTGCAGAGGAAATAGGCCTCGGATTCCTCATAGCCGTAATCGGTGACGAGCCAGCGCACGAGGTCGCGATAGGCCATCCGCGCGGCGTCCTCCATCGGGCGGGCGCTGCCGACCGCCATGATCATCTCTTCGGTCTCGAGCCGCACGCCCGGGATCGACCAGCCCTTGATGAGGTCGATCTGCACCCGCACCGTCGCCGCCATCTCGACCGCGACACCGCAGAGCTCACCATCGCCCTGCCGGCCGTGGCAGTCGCCGATGAAGAAATGCGCGCCCTCGCGCTGGACGGGGAAATAGATCACGGCACCCGGCGCGACATCGGGCAGGTCCATGTTGCCGCCCCAATAGTCGGGCTGGAGCGAGCTGACCGCCTCGATCTCGGGGCTGACGCCCATCGTGCCCACGAAGGGCTCATAGGGCAGCGTCACGCGGTCGGAAAAGACGACGCCCTCGGGTGTCACCACCATCTTCTTGACGCGCTCGGGGAGGGCGGCGTTGAGCATGAGCGCCGAGGTCGAGGTCAGCCCCCCGAAATCGGGGATGAGGGCCGTCGTCCCCGCCGGCTGCGGGCCGCGGGGCAGAAGGCTCTGGACATGGACGGCGAGCACGTCGCCCTTGGCCGCCCCCTCGATGGCGACGGGGCCGTTCTGGGGGTTCACGAAGGGCATGTTGAGGACCTTCGAGGGCAGGTCATCCTCGGTCTGCACCGCGCCGCCGAAGGCGTCGAGCGTCTCGAACTCGACGACGTCGCCCGGGTTGATGCGCAGCACCGGCGCCGAATAGGGGCCGTAGACGTAATGATAGGTGCCCTGCGCGGCCTCGGTCAGCCGGTGGAAGGCGCCCGCCTTGCCCCCCGCCACGCCCCGCTTTGCCATGTGCGATCCGTCAATCCAAGCCATCTCGTCTCTCCTTCAGCCACCGCTGCATCGCGCCCAAAGTTCTGGCGCTCAACACCGGAATTGTCCACTGTCCCGTCAGCCTTGCGCCGCGAGGATCCCGAGCACCGCCGCCGCGGCCTGCGCCGCCACCGTCGCACCCTGTCCGTCGATGTCACGGCCCGGCATGAACTCAACCATGCCGACCGCAGCGATCCGGCCCTTGCGCGCAATGCCACGCATCAGGCCAAGCCAGTCGTCATAACGCAGGCCGCCGGCGGTCCGGCCGATCACCGCCGGCATCACCGCCGGGTCGAGAGCGTCGAAATCGAAGCACACGAGGATGTCGCCGCCGTCGGGGATGGCACCAAGGGCAGCGGCAATCCCCCCCGCCGCCAGATCGGCGGCGGTGACAAGGCGCACCCCGCGGCGCCGGGCATCCGCAAGATCCGCCGGACGCGCCGATCCGATGCCGCGGGCCCCGATCTGAATCATCTGACCCACATGCGCCATCTCGGATGCGCGCCGCATCGTGGATGACAGCCCCAGCCGCTCGCCCTGAACTTCGTCGCGCCAGTCGATGTGTGCGTCGATCTGCACGATCGTGACAGGCCGGCCAAGGACGCCCGCAGCCTCGATCATCGGGATCTGGACCGAATCATCCCCGCCCAACAGCACGGCCGACGCACCCCGCCCGAGGATCGCGCGGAGCGCTGAGCCGATCTCGGCACGCGATGCGGCCGCTCGAGCAGGATCGCAGGGCAGATCGCCCGCATCGACGACGACCGCACCCTCGGGCACGATCGGGCGACCGAGGTCGAAGTTCACATGCCCGAGGTTCGCGGCGTAGGGGGCAGCCCCCGCACGGATCGCGGCCGGGCCATCGGCGCAATAGGCCCCGACGGAGGCGTAGGGCGTCGCCGACCCAGCCCCGAGCAGAACGACGCCCGCCCCTTCGGCAGCCCCGAGGCTCTGAGAGCGCGGCAGGCCCATGAAGCCCGCCGGTGCCCCTTCCGCGCCGAACATCGTCCCGATATCCGCCATCTGCCACCCCCGCTGCGCCACCTCGCTCCCGAGCCTTGCGGCAGGTGGCGCGAAGGTCAAGCCCGGATGGTCCGACCCTCAGTGACCGGCGCGGGCGAGATGTTCGAAGAGCCGCGCGACCGCTTCGGCGCCCGGATCGTTGTGCCCGGCAAGGCTGCCTTCGGCGAGATAGCTCGCGCGTCCGGCGCGCGCACGGGTGATCCGCGCCGTGGCGTCCGCCCCTTCGCGCGCTGCGCGTGCCGCCGCACCAACGCCCCCTGCAAGCGCCCCGAGCGCCGGGGCGAGAGCGTCGATCATCGTCCGGTCGCCAGGTCGAGCTCCGCCGACACTCTCGATCCGGTCGAGACCCGCCCGAAGCGCCCCGATCATGTCGCGCCCCCCCGCCGAGGCATCGCCCGCCGCGGCGAAGAAGATCGCGAGCAGCACGCCCGAGGATCCGCCCATGGTCTGGCTGAGTTCCTGCCCGATGGCGCGGTAGAGCTGGGTCTGATCGGCGAGCGGCAGCCGGTCGAGCGCCGCGACGAGGGCGCGCGCGGCGGTCGCGAGCGTGCTGCCCGTATCGCCGTCGCCCGATTTGGCGTCGAGCGCGTTGAGGTCGCCCTCGGCCGCGATCAGGACGGCGCAGCAATCCTCGATCAGGGCGCGCGTCGCGGGGCTCTGCGAGGGCAGGGGCTGGATCGGCGTCAGCCCGTCCGGCAGCGGCAGGGTCGCGACCGGGCCGACCGGCAGGCAGCCCGGCCAGGCGGCGGGGGCGACAGGCGCCATCAGCGCGCGCTCGATCTCGGGCGTGACGGGCAGGAGCGAGACCGAAAACCCCCGCATGTCGAGCGAGGTCATCAACGGCGCGGGCCCCACCATCCAGCCGATCTGGCCGCCCAGCCGCGAACGCAGGAGTTCCTCGGCCAGCACCCCCATCTCGAGCGGGGTGGTGCTGCCCAGATTGTTCAGAAGCGCCACATGCCGCCCCGGTCCGACATGCGGGGCGAGGCGGTCGGCGACCATCTCGATCGCGGCGCGGGCGTCGGTGAAATCGACCTGCTCGATCCCGGCCTCGCCGTGGATGCCGAGGCCGAGCTCGGCCTTGCCCGGGGCGATGCGCGCCTCCTTGGCCATGCCGGGGATGGTGCAGGTATCGAGCGACATGCCGATCGAGACGACCCCGTCGATGATGCCGCGCGCGGCCTGCGCGACCGTCTCGAGGTCGGCGCCCGCCTCGGCCAGCGCGCCGGCCGTCTTGTGCACGAACAGCGTGCCCGCGACGCCGCGCGCCTGCGGCAGATCGGGCAGCGCCACATCGTCATCGACGATCACCATCTCGACCTTGAGGCCGCGCGCGCGCGCCCGCTCGGCCGCCAGCCCGAAGTTCAGCCGGTCGCCGGTGTAGTTCTTGACGATCAAGAGGCATCCCGCCTTGCCGGTCACGGCGAGGATCCCCGCGAGCACCGCATCGACCGAGGGCGAGGCGAAGACCTCGCCGCAGACGGCCGCCGTCAGCATGCCGCGGCCGACGAAGCCCGCGTGGCTCGGCTCGTGCCCCGATCCGCCGCCCGAGACGAGCGCGACCTTCGAACGGTCCCAGTCGGTGCGCACCACGACCTTGATGTGCGGGAACCCGTCGAGCCGCGCGAGCCGCCCGGCACCGAGCCGCAGCATCCCCTCGATCGCCTCGGTGACGAGCGTTTCCCTCGTGTTCATGAACTGCTTCATCTGCGGTCTCCCTCATGGATGCGGCCGCCTGCGGCGTCGAAGTAAAGCGGGTTGCGGGGTTCGATGGCGAGGCTGTCGCCCGGCTCCAGGTCGGTGTCGGGTTGGGCGAGCGTCACGATCTCGTGCCCGTCGAGCATCAGGTGCAGCCGCGTCTGGTCGCCCAGATGCTCTAGCCGCTGGACGCGGGCGGGCCGGCCGCGGCCGGTCGCGATATGCTCGGGCCGCAAGCCGATCGTGCGGGCCCCGGACGGCGCGCCGGGCCAGAGATCGGCGGGCAGCGTGTTGATGCGCGGCAGGCCCAGACGGCTTGCGACATGGAGCGTCGCGGGATCCTCGTAGACCTCGCGCGGGGTGCCGAACTGCACGAGCCGCCCCTGATCGAGCACGCCCACATGCGTGGCCATCGTCATCGCCTCGATCTGGTCGTGCGTGACATAGAGCAGCGTCGCCCCGAGGGTGGCCTGTATCCGCTTCAGTTCGACCCTGAGATCGGCGCGCAGCTTGGCGTCGAGCGAGCTGAGCGGTTCGTCCATCAGGTGGATGGCGGGCGTGCGCACCAGCGCCCGCCCGATCGAGACGCGCTGCATCTCGCCGCCCGAGAGGGCGGTCGCGCGGTTGTCGAGCTTGTGCGAGATCCGCAGCACCTCGGCCACCTCGCCCACCCTGCGCGCGATCTCGGCCTCGGGCGTGCGCAGGCGCGGGCTGCGCAGCGGAAAGGCGAGGTTCTCGCGCACGGTCATGTGCGGATAGAGCGAGTATTGCTGAAAGACCATCGTCACGTTGCGGTCGGCGGGCGTCAGGCCCAGCACCGATTGGCCGTCGAAGCGGACATCGCCCGCCTCGGGCGTCTCGAGCCCCGAGACGAGGCGCAGGAGCGTCGTCTTGCCCGCGCCCGTCGGGCCGAGCAGCACGACAAAGGCGCCGTCGGGGATCGTGAGCGAGACGTCGTCGGTGGCGACCGTCGCCCCGAAGCGGCGCCGCAAGCGGTCGAGCACGACCTCAGCCATGGCCGAGCACCCCCTCGTTGTGGGCCGAGCGCAGCGCCCGGCCGGAGCGGGCATCAAAGAGCGTGACACGGGCGCCGTCGAAGGAGACGCCGACGCTCGCCCCCGCGCGGACCACCCGGTCCGAGGGGATGCGGGCCCGCAGGGTGCCGGCGGCCGAGCGCAGCGTCACGATCTGCGTGGTGCCGAGGTATTCGGCCGCTATGACCTCGGCGCGCAGGGCGGCATCGTCGGAAATGCGGACGTGTTCGGGGCGCACGCCATAGACCATGTCGCCCGCGAAGGCCTCGCGCAGGGCAGGCAGGGGGTGGGCGATGTGGTGGAACGCGACCTCGGTCGCCCCCGCCGCGACCGAGCCGTGAAAGCGCAGGAAGTTCATTGGCGGCGAGCCGATGAACTCGGCCACGAACAGGGTGCGCGGCTTGTCGTAGATGTCGCGCGGGGTGCCGAACTGCTCGATCACGCCGTGGTTCATGACCACGATCCGGTCGCCCATCTGCATCGCCTCGAGCTGGTCGTGCGTGACATAGACGGTCGTCGCCCCCATCCGGTCGTGCAGCGCGCGCAATTCCTGCGCCATGTGCTCGCGGAACTCGGCATCGAGGGCGCCGAGCGGTTCGTCCATCAGGAAGCATTTCGGATCGCGCACGATCGCGCGGCCGAGCGCCACCCGCTGCCGGTCGCCCCCCGAGAGGCCACCCACCGGCCGGTCGAGCAGATGCTCGATCCCGAGGATGCGCGCAGCCTCGGCGACCTTCGCCGCCACCTCGCGCCGCCCGAGGCCCTGGCTGACCAGCGGATAGGCGATGTTGCGGCGCACGTTCATGTGCGGATAGAGCGCGAACATCTGGAAGACGAAGGCGATGTCGCGCCGGCTGGCCGGAAGCTGGCTGACATCCTCGCCATCGATCAGGATCTGCCCGCTCGTCGGCAGTTCGAGCCCCGCGATCATCCGCAGCGTCGTCGTCTTGCCGCAGCCCGACGGGCCGAGCAGCATGAAGAACTCGCCATCCGCGATGGTGAAGCTTGAGCCCTCGACGGCGGTGAAGCCGCCGAATTCCTTGCGCAGGTTGCGGATGACGATCTCGGCCATCGTCTACTCCGGGAAATGGCTGACGATGATGAACATCACCGTGCCCGTCAGCATGACGACGAAGCTGTAGGTGAACGCCACCAGCGCGAAGGGCTGCATGAGCATGAAGACGCCAAGCCCGATCAGCACGCTCGCGACCATCTCCCACGGGCCGCGGCGCAGTCGGGCAAGACCGGCGAGGAAATCCTTCATTTGCGCACCGCCCCGAAGGTGATCCCGCGCAGGAGGTGCTTGCGCAGAAGGATCGTGAACACCATGACCGGCACGAGGAAGAGCGTCGCCCCCGCCGCGACGGCCGGCCAGTCGCGCCCGCCGACGCCGATGATCGTGGGGATGAAGGGCGGCGCCGTCTGCGCCGTCCCCGAGGTCAGCAGCACCGCGAAGGCATATTCGTTCCAAGCGAAGATGAGGCAGAAGATCGCGGTCGAGGCGATGCCCGTCGCCGCCTGCGGCAGCACGACCTTCACGAAGGCCTGAAAGCGCGAATAGCCGTCGATCAGCGCGGCTTCCTCGTACTCGCGCGGGATCTCGTCGATGAAGCCCTTGAGCAGCCACACCGCGAGCGAGAGGTTGACGGCCGTATAGAGCAGGATCATCCCCGCGTGGGTATCGGACAGCCCGAGCGTGCGGAACATCAGGAAGATCGGGATCGCGACCGCGATCGGCGGCATCATCCGGGTCGAGAGGATGAAGAACAGAAGATCGTCCTTCAGCGGGACGCGATAGCGCGAGAAGGCATAGGCCGCGAGCGTGCCCAGAAAGACCGACAGGAAGGTCGATCCGAAGCCGATGATGACCGAGTTCAGGAAGCGCTCGCCAAAGCGCGAGGGGCCCGCGATGACCATGCCCTTCTCGCTCACGATCCGTTCGTACCAGGTGGTCGGCGGGTTGGCGGCGAGCATCTCGGGCGTCTGCCGGGTCTGCGTGGTGAAGAGGTTGATATACCCCTCGAGCGTCGGCTCGAACACGAGCTTGGGCGGATAGGCGATCGCATCGGCAGAGGATTTGAACCCCGTCGCGATGATCCACAGGAGCGGCAGGATCGTGATGATCGCATAGAGCCCGACGAGGAGCCCCGAGACGAGCTTCAGCCGCGCGCCCGGTTCGGTGGGGGAGGTCGCGCTC
>Ga0315900_10003826_pt1 | contig 21745 bp, 25 predicted proteins | sample LakEriMetagenome_FD_203521 | JGI IMG/M metagenome (GOLD analysis project Ga0315900, IMG submission 203521) | Freshwater fungal communities from buoy surface, Lake Erie, Ohio, United States - Buoy 12 MA114 | ecosystem: Environmental > Aquatic > Freshwater > Lake > Lake biofilm | place: USA: Lake... | reverse complement strand
GCGGTCACGCCCGCGATGTACGCACTCATCGGCTTGGTCACGTTGCCCGCAATGAACTCCGCTGCTTCTTCCTCTGCCGACCCACCGATCTCGCCGATCATCATGATCGCATGCGTCTCGGGATCGGCCTGGAACTCGGCGAGGCAGTCGACGAACGACGTGCCCGGCACTGGATCGCCGCCGATGCCGACGCACGTACTGACGCCGATGCCCTGCTGCTTGAGCTCGTAGAGCGCCTGATAGGTGAGCGTCCCGGACCGCGAGACGATCCCCACGTTCGGTCCCTGTGGAGACGGCGACAGTGCGATTTCGCCTGCGGTGATGCCGATGTTGCACTTGCCGGGGCTGATCACGCCGGGGCAGTTCGGCCCAAGGAGCCGCGTACCGGGGAAGTCGCGCTGCAGCGTCGCGAACGTGCGCGCCTCATCCTGGGCCGGAATGCCCTCCGTGATGCAGACCACGAATCGCACACCCGCAAGGGCCGCTTCAAGAATGGCCGCGGGTGCCGCCTTCGGCGGAACCGCAACAAACGACGCCGTTGCACCGGTCGCAGCCACCGCATCGGCAACCGAGTCGAAGACGGGAATGCCTTCTACATCCTGTCCCGCCTTGCCCGGGGTGACGCCCGCCACCACCTTCGTGCCGTACGCACGGTTACGAAGGCCGTGGTAGCGACCCTGTCCCCCTGTCAGGCCCTGTACCAATACGGTCGTGTGTTCATCGACGAAGATCGCCATCGTCATCTCCCCGCAATCGCCACCGCGGCACGCGCGGCATCCAACATGGTCGGTTTGCTTGTCAGCACGGATTCGGGTATCCCCGCCTCCGCAAGGATCCGCCTTCCCTCATCGGCGTTAGTGCCGTCGAGCCGGATCACGATCGGCGCGCGCAACGTCACGCGCGAGACCGCCTCGACGATGCCCTTGGCGACCTCCTCGCCACGGGTGATGCCGCCGAAAATGTTGATGAGGATGCTCCGTACCTTCTGGTCGGAGTTGATCACCTCGAGCGCTCCCGCCATCACCTCTGCGTTCGCGCCGCCGCCGATGTCGAGGAAGTTGGCCGCGCTTCCTCCCACCTGGTTGACCACGTCCAGCGTGCTCATCGCCAGACCTGCACCGTTGGCGATGATGCCGACGGTGCCGTCGAGGCCGATGTACTGGAGGTTCTTCTCTCGCGCGAGCTGCTCACGGTCGTCGAGTTCCACAGTCGCCGCGAACGCTTCCCACTCGGGGTGCCGGAAGGACGCGTTTTCGTCGAGCGAGACCTTCGCGTCGAGCGCGTGGACTTCCCCCGTCGGCTTCAGAATCAACGGGTTGATCTCGGCCAGGTCGCAATCGCCCGCAGTAAAGCACTCGTAGAGCTGTACGAGGATGGCGGCAACGCCCAGCTGTGCGCGCTCAGGGATGCGCGCCTCCGCCGCAGCAGCGCGGGCTGCCGCCTCGGAGAGGCCCTCAATCGGGTTGACGTGCAGCCGCACGATCGCGCCGGGATCCTTCGCCGCTACTTCCTCGATGTCGACCCCGCCCTGCGCCGACAGCATCAGGAGGTGCCGCTTCGCGGCGCGGTCGAGCGTGAACGACGCGTAGTACTCCTCTGCGATGTCACTCGCACGCTCGACCCACACTCGGCGCACGACGTGACCCTTGATGTCCATGCCGAGGATGTTCCCCGCGTGCAGTCGCGCCTCGCCCCCGTCCGACGCGAGCTTGATGCCACCCGCCTTGCCGCGGCCGCCCACCTGTACCTGTGCCTTGACGACCACCGGATAGCCGATGCGATCGGCGATGGCGACGGCCTCGTCAACCGTCGTTGCGACGTCACCCGCCGACACGGGGATGCCGTATCGCGCGAAATACTGCTTGCCCTGATATTCGAAAAGATCCATGCCGGTCCTCCTAGACCCCTACCGATTCCCGTCCGTCCAACTCGATCTCGAGCCACGACGCGATGTCCTTGAGCGACGAGCCCGGCCCGAAGACGGCGGCAACGCCCTGATCCTTCAGCGCACGAGCGTCAGCGTCGGGGATGACGCCGCCGCCGAACACGAGCACGTCGCCCATGTCGCGGCTGCGCAGTTCCTCCATCACCCGCGGAAACAGCGTGAGGTGCGCACCGGACAGCAGCGACAACCCGACGCCATCGGCGTCTTCCTGCAGCACCGTCTCAGCAATCTGCTCGGGAGTCTGGTGAAGGCCGGTGTAGATGACCTCGAAGCCATGATCCCGCAGCGCCCTCGTGATCGTCTTCGCACCACGGTCGTGGCCATCAAGCCCCGGTTTGGCGACGACGATCCGGTACGGGCGCTTCACAACGACGGAACCCTACGCTGTCCGGCATGGCTGGCTCCACCCCGTTCCGGCGCCTGCGCCAGCCGCGATCGCTCGCGGCACGGGCGTTCCTCCCCGTCGCTGGCGGCATCGCCGTCATCGCCGCACTGTTCGCCGCGACATGGGTGCTCGCATCGATCTCCACCGACCGGCAGCGGCAGGTGCCCCGCCCGCGGACCTTCGTCGTCGGCAAGGCGGACGACGTGGCAGCGTCCATCGACGAGCGCGGGCCGATCCTCTACCCAGACCTTCGCGACTCAACCGGAGAACGGTCGATCGTCATCGATCACACCGGCGGCGATCCGGCGCGGGGCTGGCAGCTCTACTCCGCCTATCCCGCCGACCGCGACTGGACGTGCCCCGTCGAGCAGATCGAGGCAACGCGGACCTTCACCGACTGTGACGGACGCATCCTCGACGTCACGGAGCTGGCCCTTCCCGACGACGCGCGTCCGATCGTCGAGAATTTGACGACGCTGTTGATTGACCTGCGCTGACGCCTCGCCGAGTGGGCTGCGCTAACTGCGGGCGATCTTCGTCAGCGGTGCCCAATCGAGCGCGAGGTGCTTCGTGCCGGCGTCGGCAAACCGCACTGCCGCCTCAGCCGACGCTCCCGATCCCCGGATCTCAATGATGATGCCGTCGCCGAACACGGGATGGCGCACGTCGTCACCGACCCGGAGACCCGCATTCGAGTCGGTCTGCGGTACGGCAGTCGGCGCGGTGCGGACCGCCGAGTCGCGTCGGCGGGTCGGCGCGTCTCCGCCAAACCACGCTCCCCGGTTCGCCCGCGCCACAAAGCCAGGGGGATCGCCAAACTCGTCCGGCTCGAACAGCGCGGCTGGGATCGCGGTGAGGAACGACGACGGCGGGTTGTATTGCGTCGTGCCATACATCGAGCGACGGCTCGCGTGGGTGAGGAGCAGCAGCTCGCGCGCCCGCGTGATCCCCACGTAGGCGAGGCGCCGCTCCTCTTCCATCTCTGAGGGATCGGCGTGCGATCGGGAGTGCGGGAAGACCCCGTCCTCCATGCCCACGATCGCCACGACCGAGTACTCGAGCCCCTTCGCGGCGTGCATGGTCATGAGCGACACGCGGTCGGAGGACTCGAGCTCGTCGGTATCCGCCACGAGCGCGACTCGCTCCAGAAAGTCGTCGACCGTCTCATATCCACTCGCATAGCCAATGAGCTCTTCGAGGTTCTCACGCCGGCCCTCGGACTCGACGGTGTCCTCGGCCAACAGTTCCTGCAAGTAGCCGCTTGCCTCCAGCGCGTGCCGCAACACGGTGCCCGGCCCATCAACGAGCCGCGCAGTGCAACCGTCGAGCACCTCGACGTAGTCGCGCAGTCCGCGCGCTGCCTTTGAACCGAGCGGCGGCGGATCGCGCAGCACGTCAGCGAGCGTGCACCCACGCGCCCTCGTGGCGTCGTCGAGCGCCTCGATAGAGGTGTCACCGATGCCCCGCTTCGGCACGTTGATCGTCCGCCTGATCGCGACCTCGTCGGCAGGGTTCGCGGCCAGCCTGAGGTAGGCCAACGCGTCGCGCACTTCGCGCCGGTCGTAGAACTTCGTGCCGCCGATGACGACGTACGGAATGCGGTGCTCGAGCAACGCCTCGTCGAGCACGCGGCTCTGCGCGTTCGTGCGGTAGAGCACGGCCATGTCCCCCCACGGACGCCCGTCCGCATGCAGCGACTCGAGCCGCTCTGCGACAAAGTCCGCCTCCTCGCGCTCGTCGTCCGCGAGGTGGGCGACAATCCGGTTGCCCGATCCGGCGTCCGTCCAGAGGTTTTTCGGCTGGCGGCCCGTATTCATGTCGATCACGGCGTTCGCTGCGTCGAGGATCGTCTGCGTGCTGCGGTAGTTCTGGTCGAGCACGACTGTTGTCGCATCGGGGAAGGTCTCCTCGAAGCGGACGAAGTTCGTGTAGTCCGCACCGCGGAAGCGGTAAATGGACTGGTCGGTGTCGCCGACGATGCATGCGTTTCGGTGGACGGCCGACAGCATGAGCACGATGGCGTTCTGTGCCACGTTCGTGTCCTGGTACTCGTCGACCAGCAGGTGCTCGAAGCGCTCCTGATAGCGGGCAAGCACGTCCGGACGGGTGCGGAACAGCGCGACGGTGTTGACCAGCAGGTCGTCAAAGTCCATCGCTCCAGCTGACGCCAGTCGACGCTGGTATTCGCGGAAGACCCCGACGAGCGCCTCGTCGTACGACGACTCGGGACGGACGTCGGACGGCCCGAGCAGCTCGTTCTTCCACGCGCTCACCCGTGCGGCGACGCCGCGGACGGGAAAGCGGCGCGGGTCGAGGCCAGCGTCGCGCAGGACATGGCCGAGCAGGCGCCGCGCATCGTCCGTGTCGTAGATCGAAAATGTCCGCGGATAGCCAACGTGCTCGGCCTCGGCGCGCAGGATGCGGACGCACGCCGAGTGGAACGTGCTCACCCACATCGCCCTGATCCCGGCGCCAACGAGCACCTCGACGCGCTCGCGCATTTCGTTGGCCGCCTTGTTGGTGAACGTGATCGCCATGATCCGGCTCGGATGCACGCCCGACGCGACGAGGTGGGCAATGCGGTGGGTGAGCACTCTCGTCTTGCCCGAGCCCGCTCCCGCGACGACGATGAGCGGCGTCCCGCGGTGCACGACCGCTTCTCGCTGATCCGGATTGAGGCCGGACAGATCGACGCTGACGGACGACACCGGCTACGCGCGCAGCGCCGCGGACCGCTCGGCCCGCACAGTGTTGCGGCCCGTGCGGGACGGGACTGGCTGCGCACTGACGACCATTCCGCAAACTCTATTGCGAGGTGCGTCAGACTTGACCTCCGTGGCCGCCGGACTCGCACCTGCAAACAGGATCGCGATCCTCCTCCCGCCCTCCGAGGGCAAGGCTGAGGGCGGCGATCTCCGCGAAGTGTGGGACCCCCACGAAGGTTCATACGGTCCCCGGCTCGGCGAGATGCGCCTGCTGGTTGCCCGCGAGATGCGCCGATTGCGCGGTGGCGACGCGCCGTTGCTCGGTGTGCAGGGCGAGAACCTGCTGCGCGCGCGACGCGCGAACGCTGCACTCGTCGGCGCTCCGACCCTTCCTGCCTGGCGCCGCTACACGGGCGTGGTGTGGAACCACCTCGACGTCGGGTCGCTGTCGCCTGCCTCGCGCGCCCGAGCCCTTGGCAGCATCGTCGTATTCTCCGGCCTGCTCGGCGCGGTACGCGCCGCCGACCCCGTTCCCGACTACCGGCTGAAGATGGGTGCACGGCTCGAGCCCACGGGGCAACTCGCAGCGTGGTGGCGCGAGCCGCTGTCGGCGCTCCTGAACGAACTACTTGCGGGCTGCACCGTCGTCGACCTCCTGCCGCAGGAGCACCGGGCTGCGTTTGTCCCCGACCGCGGATCGCTCGCCGCATACCTGTGCGTCAACTTGGTCGACAAGTCCGGCCGCTCGGGCGGCCACGGAGCGAAGGCCGCAAAGGGCCGGCTCGTGCGACACCTTGTCGAGACCTGCCCGATGTCGTCGCGCGTGCCACAGACGGTGATGGCGTTCCGCGACGGTCCTTACCGCGCAGTGATCGAGTAGCGCGGCGTCAGGCGAGGCGGCGACGCAGGAAGTCGAGCACCGCCTCGATGCCAGACTCCTGGGGCTGCTCGGTCAGCACCGAGTGGTCGGCGCGAGACGTCGACGGGAACTCCACCGCCACGAACCGGTCGCCGAGCAGTTCGCGAAGTGCGTTGAAGCGGTCACCGACGAGCCGGTCGCCCGTGTAGCGCAGGCCGAGCACGTCACATCCGGCCTGGGCGCGACGACGCACTGCCTCGAGGTCCGCGTCGCTGAGGTTGAGGTCGGCCGCGCGACGCCGACCGATGGCGAACGGCAGCGACGGCTGCGACAGCACGGGGGCGACCATCACGTCATCCACCATCATCCCCAACGCAAACCCGCCGCTGAAGCACATGCCCACCGCACCGACACCAGGTCCGCCGGCCGACGCATGCAGCGACCTGGCGAGCGACCGCAGCCACGAGACGACCGGGGACGTCGAGCCCAGCGCCATCGAGGTGAACTCCCGCGAGACGCAGACCTTGGAGAAGGACGACGCGAGATACCTCCCGCTCGGTGCACGGCCCACCTCTCCCACGAGCAGCGGCATGACGACGGTGAAGCCTTCGTCGACCACACGCTCTGCGAATCGCTGCACCGTGGGAGTGATCCCGGGAATCTCGTGGATCACCACGACGCCAGGCCCCGTCCCCTTCGTCCACGTCGACCGCGTCCGTCCGTCAGCAGTGAACGATCCCTCTGCCCAGCCCGTCAGCGCCATGAGCAGAGGTTACTTACGGTTACCTGTGCGATCGTCAGTGCAATCGTCAGCGCGGTCGGCCGACACCGACGACCTTTGACCACGTCAACGCCACGACCCTCACGACGTCGCCTGTCCGGGGAGCGTGCACCATCTGGCCGTTGCCGATGTAGATGCCGACGTGATGGATCGGATAGCCGGAGAAGATCAGGTCGCCGGGCTCCGACGCGGCGACCGGAACCCTCGTGAGTCCTGCGTACTGCGTGCGCGACGTGCGGGGAATGCTCACGCCCGCGACACCCCATGCCCACGACGTGAGCCCCGAGCAGTCCATCGCCACGCCGGGCTGGCGCGCGCCAAACACGTAGCGGACGCCGAGCTGCGACAGCGCCGCGTTGACGGCGATGCCCGCCTTCGACGACGGTGCGACGACATTCGAGATCTTCTGCGTCTTGAATTTGTCAGCTTCGCTCTTCGCCGCATCAAGCGCGACCTGCTCGCGTCGTTGCCGTTCGGTACGCAGCAGCGCACCGAGCTCGGCCTCCGCAGCGGCCTGACGCGCCTGATACTCGGCGGCGAGCGCCTCGGCCGCATTCAGCTGCGACGATGCGTACTGCGCGACCTGCTCGGCTTTGCGCCGCTTTCGCTCGAGCGACGAGCGTTCGCGCGTGAGGTCCTCGATGACCCCCTGCAGCGCGTCGGTGTTGCCCGCCCCGGTGTTGAGCGCAGCAGCCGTGAGGTAGCGCTTCCGGACGATGTCGCCGAGGCTTGCCGTCGAGCTGAGGATCGTCGACAGGCTGGTTGATCGCCCCCCACCGATGAGCGACCGGAGTGCCAGCTGCTGCAGTTCGCCCTGCATGCCGGCGAGCTCCGTCTCCTTGGCTGAGATGCGCGCCTCCGTCTCGGAGATCTCAACCGCAAGATCTTCCTGATCGTTCATGGCGAGCGAATACGCCTCGCCCATTGCGTCAATGCGCTCACCAAGGCGATCGAGCTCCGAGATGATCTGGTCAACGCGACGCTGCTGGTCGCCGGAGTTCCCCGCAGCACGTGCCGTCGGGGACACCGTCGTCACGGAGACGGCGACGGACACTCCGACCGCGAGGAGCGATCGGACGGCACTGCGAACCACTCGGGTCCGGGCGCTCAGGGGCAGCGCAGCCATGTCAGAACATCCTACCCGTGCGCACGGGACTGATGTCGGTCAGGCCCCGAACTCATCCGTGGCTGGTGCAGCCATCACTCCCACTCAATCGTGCCGGGGGGTTTCGACGTCACGTCGTATACAACGCGGTTGACGCCCGGCACCTCGTTGACGATCCGGTTCGCCATTGCGTCAAGCACCTCATGGGGCAGTCGTGCCCAATCGGCAGTCATCGCATCGTCGCTGGTGACGGCGCGAATCACCACGGGGTTCGCGTACGTGCGCTCATCGCCCATCACCCCAACTGAACGCGAGTCGACCAGAACGGCGAAGGCCTGCCAGACCGCTCGTGTCAGGCCCGCGCGCTCGATTTCCTCGCGGACGATCGCGTCGGCGCGGCGCACCGTGGCGACGCGCTCCGGTGTCACCTCGCCGAGCACACGCACCGCGAGTCCGGGACCAGGAAATGGCTGGCGCATCACGACATCGTCGGGCAGTCCGAGCATCGTGCCGATCCTGCGAACCTCGTCCTTGAAGAGGTGCCGAAGCGGCTCAACGAGCTCAAGCGACATGTCGTCAGGCAAGCCGCCGACGTTGTGGTGACTCTTGATCATCGAGGCGCCGTTGCCGCCGCTCTCGACGACGTCGGGATAGAGCGTGCCCTGCACGAGGAAGCCAGCGCCTTCAATGCCGGCAGTCTGCTCCTCGAAGATGCGCACGAAGAGCTCGCCGATTGCCTTGCGCTTCTGCTCGGGATCTGACAGGCCCTTGAGTCGCGCGAAGAAACGCGGGCCCGCGTCGACGTGCACCAGGTCCATGCCCATCGATCGGCGGAACGCGGCAACAACGCCTTCGCTCTCGCCCTCGCGCATGAGCCCCGTGTCGACATAGACGCACGTGAGTCGGTCGCCGATGGCCCGGTGCACCAGCGCCGCGGCGACCGCCGAGTCGACGCCGCCGGAGAGACCGCACACCGCGCGCCCGTCCCCAACCTGCACACGGACTGCGGCAACCTGCTCCTCGACGACCGAGGAGGGCGTCCAGTCGCGCCCAATCCCCGCGCACACGTGGAGGAACCGTTCGAGCAACGCCTGACCACCGTCGGTGTGCGCCACCTCGGGATGGAACTGCACGCCCCAGATGCGCCGAACAGGATCTTCGAGTACCGCGTGCGGGCTGGAGGCCGTGCGTGCCGTGGTGGTGAACCCGGGCGGCGGCGATGTCACCGCGTCGAAGTGGCTCATCCAGACGTCGCTGCGGGGCTCGTCGCCGAGAAGCGAAGAAGGTGCGCCTGCGATCCGTTCGAGCGACGTGCGCCCGTATTCGCCGCGACCACTGCGCGCGACCGTGCCGCCCAGCTGGTGCGCAATGAGCTGGCATCCATAACAGATACCGAGGATGGGGATCCCCAGCCCGAAGATGGCGGGGTCGATCGTCACGGCGCCCTCCGCATGGACGCTCGCGGGACCACCAGAGAGCACGATCGCGGCGGGATCCATCTTGCGAATGTGGTCTGCTGCGACCGACGGTGGGACGATCTCCGACCAGACCTCTGCCTCGCGGATCCGCCGTGCGATCAACTGTCCATATTGCGCACCGAAGTCGACAACCACCACACCGCGACGACGCATGTCGCGACAGTAGTGGAGCCCTCCGATCGGGCAGACTTGCGCGGTGCCATCCGCACCTGTCGTCGTGCTGCTCACATCCCGTGCGGACGAATTTGCGCCGCTCGCCCCCGACCCGACGGAGCCGGACCTCAGCTCGTGCGTCGGTCTCCTGCCGAAGCCGGGCTGCGGAACCGAACCTGTTGCCTCGGGCGACCGCGGCGGCGCAATGCAGATCGCGACATTCACACTGATGCTCGCCGCATTGTTGGTCATCGGCGTGCGGATCGCGCGGGCGGTCACCTCGCGCGACCGCGGCGTGTGAGCACCTCATCGCGGCGCCTCGCAGGTGCCGCCTTCGCGCTCACGTCGGCAACGCTCTACGGCATTACGCCGATCTTCGTGAACACGGCCTACGACGAGGGCGCCGATCCCTCTGGGCTGATGACTGCGCGTTACGCAATCGCCTCCGTCCTATTGCTCGGCGTGCGGTTCATGCGGGTCGGCACGCGATCGTGGCCACCGCGCGCAGTTCAGGTACGGCTCTTCCTTCTGGGTGCGATCGGCCTGTGGCTCAACGGCGTGTGCGTGTTCAACGCAATCGACCGCATGGACAGCGGCCTCGTGATGGTGCTCTTCTACTTCTATCCGATCGTCGTCGTGCTGCTCGGCTGGCTCTTCTACCACCACCGTCCTGACCGCGTCATCTGGCCATGCCTCGCACTCACGGTGGGCGGCGTCGCACTGGGCGCGAGTGACGTGTCCGGTGCCGAGACTGTTGGTGTCGTGCTCATCGTGCTGGGTGCGGTCGTCTACGCCGTCTATTCCGTCGTCGGCGCCCGGGCAATGTCGTCCACTGACGTCGTCACCGGCCTGTGGTTCGTCCTCACCGGATGTGCGTTCTCCTTTGGTGCGGTGTGGCTCATCAACCCACCCGGCCTGCCGAGCACGATGCCCGCCACAGCCATCGCTTGGCTGAGCGCGCTTGAGATCGCTGTTGTCGGCACCATCGTCGCGATGGGTGCGTTCTTCGCGGGAATGGCGCGCGTCGGCGCATCGTCAAGCGCGGTCATCCAGACGTTTGAGGTGTTGGTGACGGTGTCGATGGGCATCGTGTTCCTTGACGAATCGCTGACGTCGCGGCAGGTCATCGGTGCCGCAATGATCCTCAGCGGCGTCATCTGGCTCACGCTCGCCGAGTCCCGGCGGGCGTCCACCGCGCACGAGAGCCCTAGCCTTGAAGGACACATCGCGCTCTGAACGGGGCGCGTGCCTGTGCCCCGCGCCGACAACTGGAGGATCGTGACCCACGGCAGCATTGACGACGACGCGATGCGCCTCGCCATCGCGACGGCCGCCGCGTCGCGCCTCGTCAGCAGACCGAACCCCTGGGTAGGCGCCGTCGTCGTTGCGGCCGGCGGCCGTCGTTGGGTCGGCGCCACCGAGGCGCCTGGCTCGCGGCACGCCGAGATCGTCGCACTTGACGCCGCCGGCCCTGCCGCAAGAGGCGCGACGCTTGTCACCACGTTGGAGCCCTGCTGCACGACGGGTCGCACCGGACCGTGCACCGAGGCCATCATCCGCGCCGGAGTGGCGCGCGTGGTCGTCGGCATCGAGGATCCCGACTCTGGGGTGCAGGGTCGCGGCGTCGCCACCTTGCGTGCGGCGGGCGTCGCCGTGGACGTCGGAGTGTGCGCCACGGAGGTCGAGCAGCAGCTCGCGCCCTATCTGCACCACCGGCGCACCGGACGTCCGTTCGTCGTGCTGAAGATGGCGTGCACTGCCGACGGCCGCACCGCCGCTGCCGACGGCAGCAGCCGGTGGATCACGGGCCCCGACGCACGCAAGCGCGTCCACGAGATGCGTGCAGAGAGCGACGCCGTACTCGTCGGTGCGGGCACCGTGCGCACGGACGACCCGATGCTCACGGTGCGCGACGCCGACGGCCCGTCGCCCCGGAGAATCGTGCTGGGCTCGGCACCGCACGGTGCGCGAGTGCATCCGTGCCTCGAGTGGACCGGCAGCCTTCCCGACCTGCTTGACCATCTCGGTGGGGAGGGCGTCCTACAGCTGCTCGTCGAGGGAGGACGGCGCACCGCCGCGTCGTTCCACGATGCGGGACTCGTCGACCGCTACGTGCTGCACGTCGCACCCCGCTTCACCGGCGGCGACAGCGCACCTGGACTGTTCTCGGGCACGTCGGCCGCAACCGTCGCCGATCTCTGGAACGGAGAGTTCATCGGCACGTCGCTGCTGGGCGGCGACCTCGAGGTCGTGCTCGCGCCGCGCCAGAGTGGGGGGCAGACGTGACGTCCCACATCGAGCGCGTCGGGACCGCACCAGTGCCGACCCGATGGGGCACCTTCCTCGCGCACGGTTACCGCAACACGGACACCGGCGACGAGCACCTCGCCCTCGTCACAGGGAACGTCAACGATGGGGCGCCGGTGCTGGTGCGCGTGCACAGCGAGTGCCTCACCGGCGATGTCCTCGGCTCGCTGCGCTGCGACTGTGGTGCACAGCTTGATGCCGCGATGCGGCGAATCTCGCAGGATGGTCGCGGTGCGCTCGTCTATCTTCGTGGCCACGAGGGTCGCGGCATCGGGCTCGCAGCGAAGATCCGCGCCTACGCCCTCCAAGACGATGGACTCGACACGGTCGACGCCAACGTTGCGCTCGGCGAACCGGTTGACGCGCGCTCCTATGACGACGCCGCGGCAATCCTGCGCGACCTCGGGATCGACTCTGTGTTGCTGCTCACCAACAACCCTGCGAAACGCAACGGCCTCGCCGCCCTCGGCACTGTGGTCGACGCCATCGTGCCGCTCGCCACGGCCCCGACCGCGGAGAACGATGGGTACCTTCGCGCGAAGCGCGACCGGCTCGGCCACCGGCTCCACCCTGACGATCCCGGTCGACCAGCATCACCGCCGACGGCGTGAGCCGTAAGGTGTCCTGCGGAGGACACCCATGACCCCGATCGCCGCTCCCGCCGCCACCCGACTGCAACGACTCAACGTCGCCGCCGCCGTGCTCCATGCTGCGCAGGCACTGGGTGTGCTGCTGCTGAGTAACGACTTCGCGCTCCCCGTCTCATCGTTCTTCTGGAACCGCGAGCCGAATGGCGACCTTGACCCCAACCGCCTCGGTCGCATGTTCGACGTACCCGTCGGGCTCGCGGTCGTCGGTTTCCTCGCGCTCTCCGCGGTGTTCCATGCGATCGTCTCGCTGCCTCCCGGGCGCCGCATCTACATGTCCGAACTTTCCGCGGGCCGCAACCGCTTCCGGTGGGTGGAGTACTCGCTGTCGTCGACGCTGATGGTGCTGCTGATTGCGATGGTGTTCGGCATCTCCGACGTCGCGGCACTGCTCGGCCTCGCAGGGTCGAACACATCGATGATCCTGTTCGGATGGCTGATGGAGACCATGAATGAGCCGGGCCGACCCGTCCGGTGGTCGCCCTTCTGGTTCGGCTGCATTGCGGGCGCGGTGCCATGGATCGCCCTCGCGATCTACATGGCGGGGCCGGGCTCGGACACGCCAGGCTTCGTCTACGGCGTCTTCGTCAGCCTGTTCGTCTTCTTCAACCTCTTTGCGCTCGTCCAGTGGTTGCAATACCGGGGTCGTGAGACCGGCAAGGGGCGCTTCGCCGACTATCTCGTCGGCGAGCGGACCTACCTCGTGCTGAGCCTGACGGCCAAGAGCGCGCTCGCCTGGCAGGTGTTCGCCAACACGCTCGTCGTCTGACCCGCGCACACATCGGCGCCTACCGGCAACTGCCGGCAAGGAGGCGCCCGTGGGCTCAATCGCAACCGTTCTGTTCGCCGTCGCAACGGTGGTTGCGCCCAGCGCCAGCGCGCTGCCACCAGGACACAACCCAACGACCGATGCGGCCGTGGTGGCACAGCTGGTCTTCGACACCAACCTCGACGGGTTCATGAAGGGCCGCAGCGCGATGCGGCGCCGCCACCCCCACCTCGACTGGACGACCGATGGATGCTCGGCGCCAGTGGTGGGCAGCTCCGGTCGATCCTTCAACTTCCGTTCCGCATGCATACGGCACGACTTCGCCTATCGCAACTTCGCGCGGCTCGGGCTCCTCGACGCCGTCATGCGGGCCCGCGTCGACGAGATCTTCCGACTCGACCTGATGTCAACCTGTTCGCGGAAGCCCACGAGTTCGCGCATCCGGTGCCTCGCGTGGAGCGAGGTGTTCTTCGCCGCGGTACGCGCCGTCGGCGGGGCCTAGGACGCGTCAGCGGCTGATTGCGGCCGACAGCACCTGATAGAGGATGCGCCCAGTCGCACCCCACACGGTCTCGTCGTCGAGGAAGAAGAAGTGGATCTGAAACTGCTCCGGGGGCGTACCCCAGCGCTCCTCGACGTAGGTGTCATCACGGACGAGTTCGTGCAGGGGCACCACCAGCACGCGGTCTACCTCGGCGTTGACGACATCCATGCGCGGACGCGACCTCACGAGAGCCGCCACGGGCACGACGTGGCTCGTCGAGATGTGCGTGGTAATCGCGCCTAACTCACCGAGCACCTCAACCGAGGACGGGTCAAGTCCGATCTCTTCGCGGGCCTCGCGGAGCGCCGCGTCCACGACGGTCTCGTCAGCATCAAGCCTCCCACCGGGAAATGCGATTTCGCCGGCATGGCTCCGCATGCCGGCCGATCGGCGTGTGAGCACCACCTCGGGTCCATCGGGGCCGTCGACAAGGCCAACCAACACGGCCGCAACCTGGGCGTCAGGCGACGGTGGCAGCGGCCGGTTCGCCGCACACGCGACCCGCAGGCGCTCCACCACGCGAGCGGTGTCGGCGAGCACGGAGGTATCGAGCCGACTCCACGGATTGAACGGTCGCACCCATGAGCGCGCCGGTCTCGGGATGATCTGCGCACCCCCGCGCCGCGTCACGCGCGCGGCGACGGAGCCCAGCCGGCGGCGACGAGTTGACGGATGACCTCGTCGAGCCCCGCCGTCTTCAGGTTCGACAGCGTCTTGCCCGGCTGCTCCTCGCCGCGCTCCCACGCCTCCCATGCGAGACGGATCTTGTCGAGGTCGGGAAGCGGAGCATCGAACGGCATGGCGCGAGCCTAACGACGCACGCTGCCGCTCGCGGCAGTACCGCCCACTACCGCGCCGCGCGGCCCTGTCGCGGCGCACGTACCGCGAAGTTCGTGCCGAGCGTCACGATCGCGTGCACCAGCGCAACGGACACCATCGCGAGCCGAGCCCTCTGATCAATGTCAAGCACGAAGGCAGCCACCAGTGCCACCACGATGATCGCCCAGTCGAGCGCCCGGTGCATGCGGCGCGAGAACCAACGAAATGCACCGAGCGGCCCAGGCGTGCACGCTGCGTTCAGCAGCATCGCCGCGCCAACTACCGCAGGCGCGGCGGGCGTCGAGGTTTGCGCCGCAAGCATGATGAGCCCTGCCGCGATGCCGTACTCGACGAACTGGTGCAACCAGAACCCACGACCTTGCTGCGTCATGGACGGAGACTCTACGTCGCACCTCATTCGGACTCCGGACGCACGACGGCCCCGGGGTTCGCACCCCGGGGCCGTCGGTTGTCGTCTGGTAGGACGCGACTGGCTACATCATCCCCATTCCGCCGCCGGGCATGCCGCCGCCCGCGGGAGCCGGGTTCTTTTCCGGCTTATCCGCAACGAGGCACTCGGTGGTGATGACGAGGGCTGCGATCGACGCCGCGTTCTGCAGCGCCGCACGGGTCACCTTCGCCGGATCGATGATGCCGGCCTTCACGAGGTCCTCGTAGGCGCCGGTCGCGGCGTTGAGCCCGATCGATCCCTTCTCAGCCTCGACGCGCTGGATCGCCACCGCACCCTCGAGCCCCGCGTTGTCGGCAATGTGCCGTCCGGGAGCCGTGAGTGAGTCGTAGACGCTGCGCGCGCCGGTCGCCTCGTCGCCCTGGAGCGACTCGACGACCTTCAGCACAGCGGGACGCGTGCGGATGAGAGCGGTGCCGCCTCCGGCGACCACTCCTTCCTCGATCGCGGCCCGGGTCGCCGACACGGCGTCCTCGATGCGGTGCTTCTTCTCCTTCAACTCAACCTCGGTAGCCGCACCGACCTTGATCACCGCGACGCCACCGGCGAGCTTCGCCAGCCGCTCCTGCAGCTTCTCACGGTCCCAGTCGGAGTCGGTGTTCTCGATCTCCGTCTTGATCTGCGCGATCCGTCCGTCGACCTCGGCCTTGTTGCCCGAACCGTCGACGATGGTCGTGTTGTCCTTGGTCACGATGATCCGCTTGGCACGACCGAGCATGTCAAGACCGACGCTCTCGAGCTTCAGGCCGACCTCCTCGCTGATGACCTGGCCGCCGGTGAGGACCGCCATGTCCTGCAGCATCGCCTTGCGACGGTCGCCGAAACCGGGCGCCTTGACAGCGACCGACGGGAACGTGCCGCGGATCTTGTTCACCACGAGCGTCGCGAGCGCTTCGCCCTCGACGTCCTCAGAGATGATCAACAGCGGACGACCGACCTTCATCACGGCCTCGAGCACGGGCAGCAGCGACTGCACCGTGGAGATCTTGGCCGAGTGCAGGAGGATGTACGCGTCGTCGAGCACGGCCTCTTGGCGGTCCGGATCGGTGACGAAGTACGGCGACAGGTAGCCCTTGTCGAACTGCATGCCCTCGGTGAACTCGAGCTCGGTGCCGAACGTGTTCGACTCCTCAACCGTCACCACGCCGTCCTTGCCGACCTTGTCGATCGCGTCAGCGATGACCTTGCCGATCGACGCGTCGGCGGCCGAGATGGTCGCGACGCTGGCGATGTCGCCCTTGTCGTCGACATCCTTCGCCTGCGCCTTGATTGCCTCGACGGCGGCCGCGACGGCCTTCTCGATGCCGCGCTTCAGACCCATCGGGTTCGCGCCGGCCGCGACGTTGCGCATGCCGTGCTGAACCATGGCCTGGGCGAGCACCGTCGCCGTGGTCGTGCCGTCACCGGCAACGTCGTTGGTCTTCGTCGCAACTTCCTTGACGAGCTGTGCACCCATGTTCTCGAACGGGTCGTCCAACTCGACTTCCTTGGCGATGGACACTCCGTCGTTGGTGATGGTCGGCGCGCCGAACTTCTTGTCCAGCACGACGTTGCGACCCTTTGGTCCCAACGTCACCTTCACGGCGTCGGCCAACTTGTTCACGCCGGCCTCGAGGGCCCTGCGGGCCTCCTCGTTGAACTTCAACTGCTTTGCCATGAGCGAATCCCTACTTTCCGACGATCGCGAGCACGTCGCGACTCGTGAGGATGAGCAGGTCGGACCCACCGTGGGTTACCTCGGTGCCGCCGTACTTGCTGTAGAGCACGGTGTCGCCGACCTTGATATCGAGGGGGAAGTGCTTGCCCTCGTCGTCGCTCCAACGGCCCGGGCCGACGGCGAGGACGGTGCCCTGCTGCGGCTTCTCCTTGGCAGTGTCGGGGATCACGAGGCCGGACGCGGTCCGCTCCTCGGCCTCGCTGGGCTTGACGACGATCCGGTCGTCGAGGGGCTTCAGGTTCATCGTGGTCTGTCCTCCGTTGTACGCATCGTTGCGCGATGGATGGTGCTGTTAGCACTCGAAGAGTGCGAGTGCTAAGGATACGGAGGGCACCCGTTCATTTCCAACCGAGCAGTGCCATCCGGTCGGCCAGAAGCCGCAGGGGGAGCCCCACCACCGTGGACACGGACCCCTCGACCCGCTCGACCAGCACGGCCCCCTGGCCCTGGACCCCGTATCCGCCGGCCTTGTCCATCGGCTCGCCGGTCGCCACGTACCAGTCGACCAACTCGTCCGTCAGGGGCACGAAGGTCACCTTGGCTGAGTCCACCGCCGAGGTTTCCGCACCCCCATGCACCACTGCGATGCCTGTGTGGACCAGGTGGGTCCTGCCCGAGAGCCGGCGCAAGGTCGCCCGAGCGGCGGTGGCATCATCGGGCTGGCCAAGGCTCTCGCCGTCTACATCCACCGTGGTGTCGGCCCCGATCACCATCGCGTCGCCGCCGAGTTGCGCGGCCACGAACCGAGCTTTGGCGAGGGCGAGCCGGACCACCATGTCCCGTGGCGCCTCGCCCGGCATGGGCGTCTCATCGACGTCGGCCGGCACAACCTCGAACCCGACCTCGGGAGCCGACTCGTCGAGCAGCGACCGCAGGAGGTCGGTGCGCCGCGGCGACTTCGAGGCGAGGACCAGCGTGGGTCGGGTCATCCGCCGCTGAGTGCCGCGACCACGTCGTCGTCGGGCACCGTCATGTCGTCGGGATCGTCGAGGTAGCCCTCGGGAAGCACGACCCGGATGGGCCCGTTGGTGTGGCCGCGCGCGATGCGCGTGCCGCCCTCCACGATCTCCGTCCCGCGGTCAAGCGTTCCCGCGAGAGCCGAGAGTTCGTCGAACGACGACACCATCGAGAACCGCCGACGGGCTTCGCCACCGACGGGATAGCCGGTCAGGTACCACCCCGTGTGCTTGCGAAAGTCGCGGATCCCGCGGTCGGCACCGGAGTGTGAGCACAGCGCGTCGGCGTGCTCGAGCATCGTGTCGAGCACCTCTCCCAGCCGCGGAACCGGTAGCGCAGGTCGGCCGGCGAACGCCTCGATGAGGTCGCGGAATAGCCATGGCCGGCCGAGGCACCCACGGCCGATGACGACGCCGTCACAACCCGTCGCCTCGACCATCCGCAGCGCGTCAGCGGCCTCCCAGATGTCGCCGTTGCCGAGGACGGGGATCGTGCGCACCGCTCGCTTCAACTCGGCGATCGCCTCCCACCGCGCGCTTGGCGCATAGTGCTGCACCGCGGTCCGCGCGTGCAGCGCGACCGCTGCGGCGCCTTCTTCCTCGCAGATGCGACCGGTGTCGAGGTAGGTCAGCAGGTCATCGTCAATGCCCATTCGAAACTTGCACGTCACCGGAATGCCGTGGCGAGCCCCCGCCCGCACCGCGGCGCCGACGATCGCCGCGAGCAGCCGCCGCTTGACGGGAACCGCGGCGCCGCCGCCGCGGCGCGTCACCTTGGGAGCAGGGCAACCAAAATTGAGATCCACGTGGTCGACGGCGCCGCGGCTGCCGAGCATCTCGACCGCTGCGCCGATCATCTCCGGATCGCTGCCATAGAGCTGCAGCGAACGGAACTCCTCGTCGGGCGCAAACGATACGAGCGACTCCGACTTGCGCCCGCCACGCACGAGGCCGGTTGCCATCACCATCTCGTTCACGTAGACGAGCCCCGGGCCGAACTTCCGACACAACGTGCGGAACGGAGCGTTCGTCACGCCGGCCATCGGTGCCAACACAACGGGCGGGTCAACGACCCGGTCGCCCAGCACGAGCGGCGTCACGGCTGCTCCCCGAGGCGGAGGTTGGGGCGCGCGCCGACCGAGAGGTCACCGGGTCCCGCGAGGCGCAGGCGGTGCCAGCCCGCGGCGGCGATCATCGCCGCGTTGTCGGTGCACATCGCTCGCGACGGCAGGGCGAGCCGCCATCCGCGCCGCGCCGCCACCTCCGTCAGTCGTTCGCGGAGCCGGCTGTTGGCTGCGACGCCACCGCCGATGGCGACCGTCGTGAGGTCGAGCTCGCCTGCCGCTCGCTCGGTCTTCGCCACGAGGACGTCGACGACCGCCTCCTGGAATGACGCGGCCACATCGGACGTCGCGACCTCGGGGTTCGCACGAACGTGGTTGACGACGGCCGTCTTCAATCCGCTGAACGAGAAGTCGAGACCATCGTGCAGCATGCCGCGCGGGAACGGGATTGCGGCCGGGTTGCCAGAACCCGACAGCCGGTCGATCGCCGGCCCGCCGGGCTGGCCCAGTTCGAGGAAGCGCGCGACCTTGTCGAACGCCTCGCCGGCGGCGTCGTCAATGGTTTGGCCGACAACGGAGTAATCACCATGGTCGCGAACGTGCACGAGCAGCGTGTTCCCACCCGACACGAGCAGCACGAGCATCGGTAGACCGAGGTCTGGCTCCTCGAGCAACGACGCGTAGAGGTGCGCCTCGAGATGGTTGACGGGCACGAACGGCCGTCCAAGCGCCATGGCGATGCTCTTGCCCGCCGTGAGCCCGACGAGCAGGGCGCCCACCAGTCCGGGGCCCGCCGTCGCCGCGATCGCGTCAACGCGCTCGAAGCCCGTGCCTGCGCGCTCAAGTGCCTCGCGCACGACCGGCATAATCGACTCGAGGTGCGCGCGACTCGCCACCTCCGGCACGACGCCACCGAACCTGGCGTGCTCGTCGACCTGACTAGATACCACCGACGACAACACGTCGGTGCCACCCATCACCACGGCTGCGGCCGTCTCGTCGCAGCTCGTCTCGATACCAAGCACCACAGTGCCGTCGTGCACGGTCACGCCAGTCGGTCCTCGATACGGCGGAGCCGGTCGGCGAAATCCGAATCCTGGATGCCGGGGCACCACATCACAATGGCATCGTCGCGGTTCTCGTAGTAGCGCGGACGGATGCCGGCCGGCGCGAACCCGAACGACCGGTAGAGCGCCTGTGCACCGGTGTTCGTGTGCCGCACCTCGAGTGTGAGCGCGTCAAAACCCTCGTCGACAGCCCTGTGGGCGAGGGCGAGGAGCATGTGTGACGCCACGCCCCGTCCCTGCCACTCGGGACCAACGGCCACGTTGGTGACGTGCACGTCAGGGTGCTGCAGCAGCGCACCGCAGTAGCCGACTACGCCACGGCCCGAGCGCGCCACCATGTACCAGCGCTGACCACGATGCATCATCTCGATCTCGTCCGCGAAGATCCTTTCGGTCCACGGCTTCGGATAGACGCGGCGCTCAATATCCAGCACTTCCCGAAGGTGGCGGCGCTGCATCGGCGAAAGCCGCAGCGACCCCGCAGCCCGGTCCGTGCGCGCGAGAAGACGGCCGATCACCGACCGCTCCTCGTCGACCAGTGGATCGTCACATCTGGCGCCCTCAGGTAGCGCGGAACCACCTCGTCGCCTCGCACCGCCTCGTCACGGAGCAGGCGTGTCCACGCGATCCGAGCGAGCGCCTCGACTGCAGCGGGAGCGGAATCCGTCGGACCGACGTCGGCCGGTACGGCGAGCTCTGCAACGAAGGCGTCGCGGTGGCGGACCGCACCAGCACCAGCAAGGCGCGCCGACTGCCCCCGCCCGTTCAGCGCATACGCGCACTCTGCAGGCGGGCCAGTGCGCTCAGCGACGAGCACGTTGCCATCGCCGGCACCGACCACCGACCACGCGACCTCGCCGCGTCTCGCATCCGTCACGGGGATGATGAGTTCGCGGTCGGTGGGTGAGGTCGCCACGAGCACCTCGTGCGAGCCGACCGGCACGACAGGCAGGTCCAGCACCTCTGCGAACGACTTGGCCGCCGTAACGCCGACGCGCAGACCCGTGAACCAACCCGGCCCGATGTCGACCGCGATGCAGCCGAGGTCGGCAAAGCCGACGGACGCGTCGTCCAGCACACGGGCGATGACCGCAGGAAGCAGCTCGGCATGTGCACGGTCGGACTCCACCTCTTCCGCAGCGAGCAGGTCCGTGCCATTGGCCACGGCAACGCCGACCGTTCCTGACGACGTGGAGATGGCGAGGAGGATCACGCGATCCCCGCCAGCGCGCGGTCGAGCGCAGGCCACCTGGACGTCCACTGCCCACCGTCGTCCGAGATCTCGATCCGGCGCATCGAGCCGCCGAGGTCGTCGATCGCGATCGACAGCGCCCCACCGAGCGCGCCGCCCGCAAGATCGCCCCACTCCACGATCAGCACCACACCCGCATCCTGCAGGTCGTCAAGGCCGAGGTCGTCCAGTTCTCCAGTCCGCTCGAGCCGGTAGAGGTCGACATGGCATACCTCCAGCGGGCCGGCGGAGTAGTGGTGGACGAGGTTGAACGTGGGCGAGGTCACCGGCTCCGTGGCGCCAAGCGCGGTGCACAGGTCCTGTACGAATGCCGTCTTGCCGGCGCCAAGTCCACCGACGAGCAGGATCGTGTCACGGGGCCGCAACAACCCGGCAACAACCGCCGCGACGGTGGCCGTGTCTGCCCGGTCGGCCACGTGCACGACGATCGGCCCAGCGCTCACGGCACCCACCGCCGGGGCACCCGCGCTGAGATCGCACAGGTCACCTCGTAGCCGATCGTGCCAAGTCGGCGCGCCCACTCGTTGACCGTGATGCGCCCGTCGCCCTGCACACCGATCAGCACGGCCTCATCGCCAACGGACACCAGATCGTTGCCGCAGTCGACCATCGACTGGTCCATCGTCACGGTTCCCGCAAAATGACGGCGACGTCCGCCCACCAGCACCTCGCACTCGCGCCACGAATCGCGGCGGAGGCCGTCGGCGTAGCCGAGCGGCAACG